>ENA-OWRJ01000307-OWRJ01000307.1-human-gut-metagenome-genome-assembly--contig:-NODE-307-length-70260-cov-6.455523_pt1 | contig 70260 bp, 68 predicted proteins | sample MGYA00248269_ERZ651897 | MGnify/ENA primary metagenome ERZ651897 (study PRJEB26924, sample SAMEA4378252) | human gut metagenome | biome: human gut; feature: human-associated habitat; material: faeces...
CGGTAACAAACAAAAAACTTCGAGACAGATTATCAGCAATCAATGCAAAGATAGGCGGCTGGAAAGAAGGATTTGATCCATTTTATGGTGCACCGGCTATTTTAATTGTATTAGCGGATAAAAACTGGGCAAATAGAGTTTATGACGGAAGTCTAGTTATGGGAAATATGATGCTTGCAGCACATTCTCTTAATCTTGGAAGTATCTGGATTCACAGAGCTAAGGAAGAATTTGAACTTCCGGAATATCAGGAATTATTAAAAGAACTTGGGGTAGACGGAGAGTGGGAAGGAATAGGTCATTGTGCCGTTGGATATGTTGATGGTGAGATTCCTAAGGCTGCAAAAAGGAAAGATAACCGGGTATTTTGGGTAGAATGACAACTTCTAGTTTATAAACCTGCCAGATAATCAGAACAATTAAAATTGATTGGAGGATGGACCAAAATGAAAACGATAGAAATTGTCGGAGAAAATTATTGTGGTAATTGGGATAAAACCAGAACTGTTTGCAGAGGTATAGTTATAGATGGAGAACGAATCTTGTTTTCATATGAAGCAAAGACAAATTAGTGGATGATTCCTGGCGGAGGTGAAAGGTGGCTTATGAATATAACATACGAAAAAGCAAAAGAAGAAGATATTGAGCCAATCTATGAATTGTGCAAGCAACTGATTCACGATTATGAACAATTGGAAACAATTGATTATCCAAAGGTAATGAACTGGATTCGTAAAAAGATAGAAAATTCGATTGATGAATATACAACTGTTCATGCCAATGGTGAAAAAGCAGGATATTATCATTTTTATCAAAATGAAGACGGACAATTTGAAATAGATGATTTGTTTGTGTTTCCTGAGTTTCAAAATCACGGAATTGGTTCGGAAGTAGTAAAGAAGTGCTGTGCATCTGTTCGTGCACCTATTATATTGTATGTATTTATAAAAAACAAAAGAGCCGTATCTCTGTATAAGGGACTAGGGTTCAAAATTTCTGAAACGATACATAATAGTAGGTATATTATGAAGAACGACAACAGAAAATACTACGCCGCTTATGAGGAAAGATATAAAATTGCACATCAGAATGGTGTCCGTTGGTCAAGCGACCAGAATAGCCCTATTGTAATGGAGATAATCAAAAAATATAATATACAGCCCGAACATTGTTTGTTGGAAATTGGGTGTGGTGAAGGAAGAGATTCAAAGGTAGTATTAGATGCCGGTTATAATTTAATGGCGATCGATATTTCAAACGAGGCCATTGCGTATTGCAAGAGAATAATGCCGGATTTTGAGAAGAACTTTAGTGTATTGGATTGCTTGGCAGACAATATGGATGAATTATTTGATTTCATCTATGGTATTGCAGTTATTCATATGCTCGTTCTTGATGAGGACAGAAATAGATTTTATCAATTCATTCATAAGCATTTGAAACCAGAGGGATTGGCACTTATTTGTACAATGGGCGATGGAGAATTTGAGATGCGAAGCGATATTAGCCAAGCATTTGAACTTCAAGAAAAGGAGCATAAATCTGGAAAAATGATGGTGGCTGGAACATCGTGCAGAATGGTATCGTTCAAAAACTTTGAGGACGAAATAGCAAGAAACGGTTTGGAAATAATAGAAAAGGGGATCACCAGTGCGCTGCCCAATTTTAATAACTTAATGTTTGCAGTTGTTAAAAAAATGTAACCAACTTTCAGTTTGCAGAAAGGATATAGATAAATGATTAAAGCAATATTTATAGATTTTTATGGTACGGTTGTACACGAAGACGGAGAAGTAATTAAAAAAGTATCCGAAGAAATATTTAAAACTGGAAAAGTAGGTGATAAATCAGAAATAGGTTCTTATTGGTGGAATGAATTTCAAACTGCCTTTAATAGTGCTTACGGAGATAGTTTTGATACACAGAGAAATTTGGAATACAATTCATTAAAAAAAACAATAAAACATTTTAATTCATCTGCAGATGCAGAAGTATTAAGCAGTTTAATGTTTGAGCATTGGATAAAACCACCTATTTTTGAAGAAACAAAGCAATTTTTTGAAGTTTGTCCGGTACCTATTTATGTTGTATCTAATATTGATAGTGATGACATATTGCAAGCGATAAAATATCACAAATTAAAGCCGGCAGGGGTATTTACAAGTGAAGATACGAAGTCATATAAACCAAGAAAAGAGTTGTTTGAATTTGCATTAAATAATACCGGTTTAGCCGCTGAAGAAGTACTACATATTGGTGACTCTTTAAGTAGTGATATTAAGGGGGCATCTGCTATTGGAATAAATGCAATATGGATAAATAGAAGTAATATAGAAGTTCCAAAGGGGGTTGTGGCTGTTAAGAATTTGTTAGAAATATATTATACAGATTATTTTAATTAAAATTTATTATGCTTAAATTACTCAAAGATGTGAAACTTCAAGTTTGCAAATCTGCTAGATAATCAGAACAGTTAAAATTGATTGGAATACGGAGGAGATTCATATGATTGGCAATATAGTAACAGTAAAGGTAGATAGACCGATGGGAAGCTATCATCCTGAACATAAAGATATGTATTATCCAATTAACTATGGATATATAGAAGGAACAATTGCTCCTGATGGAGAAGAACAAGATGCATATTTGTTAGGATTAGATGAACCTGTTGAAGAATATACAGGGATAATAATTGCAATTATTCATAGATACGATGACGTTGAAGAAAAATGGGTTGTAGCTCCGAATGGAATGATGTTTACGAAGGAAGAAATCAAGGAAAAAGTTTATTTTCAGGAACAGTATTTCGAGTCGGAAATTAGAATGTAAACGATGAATCATACGGAATGTTATATATTGCCGATATTTATTCATTTGAAGAATTTACCCCCTTTCGTTGAGCCGCTCATCAACACAAAGTTGTTTTACACGATTTTTCTCTTTTGTTATACTAAAAACAAAGGAGGATACAGCATATGAAAGAAAGTAATTTTAGCAGTAGACTGTCAATGTTTCGTCAAAATAAAAATATGACACAGGAAGAATTGGCAGAGCGAATGGGGGTTACACCACAGGCACTTAGCAAATGGGAACGGGGACATAGTTTACCGGATATTTTATTACTCAAGGAACTTTGCCGGATATTAGAAATCAGCGCAGACGATTTATTGGGGATAGAAAATCGGAAAATAACAGAAAACGGAAATGATTTAGCACAAAAAGAAATCTGGCACAAATTACAAAATTGTTTGGAGCCATTGGAGTGTATTTTCGGAAAAGATTTGGTCCCTGCATTTTTGGATGGGACATATCAGGAAAAAATTGTAGAAGCAAGAAAAAAATTAGCGGGCGAAGGAATCCTAATGCCGTTGGTACGGATACGAGATGATGAAGGGTTAGCCTCCCGTGAGTTTGCAATCTTGTCTTATCGTCAGACTTTGCGAAAAGAGTCGGTAGAAACAGAAATCAAAGACGCTAGTTATATCGTAGAGCGTTTAGAAAAGACCGTAAGAGAAAACTATGCCCACATTCTCAATCGGGATTTGGTAAAAGACATGGTAGAGAATCTGCAGAAAAAATATCCTGCACTTATTAGGGGCGTTGTGCCGGAAAGGATTTCCTATGGGTATCTGACCGATGTATTTAAACAATTGCTAGAGAGAGGACTCGCACCATGGTATTTTAGTAAAATAATTGAAATTATGGATAGTGAATGTCGAAGAAATCCGTCAATCACCGAAGCGGAGTTGGTGTGCACAATCGGAAAAAAATTGCAGGAGAAGTAGCGATATCCTTTTATTTACAAATCGTATTAAGCTATGATAAACTATTAACATAAATGTAATTTTGGGGAAAAACAATATTTCCTATTGGCACTAGCAGGCTTAGTATGATTGGAGGATGTTTATGAAGAAAAAAACAAGAAAAAGAAGTTTATGTTTGCTGCTTGCAGCGGCACTTCTTCTGACTTCGATACCGTTTGATATGACAACGTCGTCGAAGGCGGAGGAGAAAGGAACTGTTGTCAGAGATGGTGAGTACACAACTGGTATTTTTGCCGGTGAATATGGAATTGACCAGCTTTTTGATTATGTTATGATGACAAGCACATTAAAGGGTCTGCCATATGATGCATCCTGGGGAACAGCGAATGCTTCTACCGGCCATCAGTTTACAAAGAGTATGATGGCGGACAGACATTTTGTATTAAAGTATTCCGGAGATTCAAATTATCCGCTTGCTTTATGTCTTTATGAGGATGATGGCACACCGGTAGTGAGCAGCCGAAACAAAGGGTTAAAGTCATCTTCAAAAATAGGTCTTAGTACCAATGTGTGTCTTACCACCACAGCATCTACTTATATGAAAAAAAATTATACGGATGGAATCGAAGGTGTAATGGCGCTTTGCAGTATGGGCGAGGCAGATTCCAAAGGACTCTATTTTAAGAGTAAGAACGGATTTGGATATTATTTAAGTGGCAGCCAGGGGCGCGATGTTGGGGAGAAAATTGTTTGGGAAGATGATGCCAATACATCGGTTACAATGGATAAACTTGCTGAAATGACAGGATATTCTTCTAACAGTCTGGAGTCCGGCCAGTATGCGGTTATGTATAATTCCGAAGGCGGGCAGCAGGTACTTGATATGCCGGAGGAGCAGACAAAAGAAAAAGATGTTGATCTTACGCTTTCTGAGAATGTTCCAACAAGAAAAGGATACCGTTTTATAGAATGGAACACAAAAGAAGATGGTTCAGGAACTTCCTATGATCCGGGGGCAACGTATTCTAAAAATCAGGTAGTGACTTTGTATGCCATTTGGTACAGATATTATGAAGAAGGATTGTTTGGTGCAAAGTTAAGTAAGGATCAGATTCTTGATGTTATTACCAGTACAAACATGATAAACGGATATGGTTATGATGCTTCTTGGGGAACAGCAGATGCATCCACGGGTCATCAGTTTAAAAGTACCCAGTTAAAAGACCGGTATTTTGTATTTCGCTATAGTGGCGACGATAATTATCCGGTTTCGCTTTATATGTACGAAGCCGATGGTACGCCGGTAACCAGATCTGAATCGAAAAATCTTTACGCATCTTCCCTGATTGGCGATGAGAATAATGTCTGCCTTACAGAGGACGGCTATGATTATATGGAAGCCGCATATGATGATGGAATAAAAGGTCTTGTGTGTCAGGGAGAAGTTACCCAGTATGATGAAAATGGTGTAACTTTTGAGAGTATCAACGGATTTGGCTATTATGTATCCATTAACCGAGGATATAAAAAAGGAGATTATATCAATTGGAACGAACCGGAATATGGTGCGGATGTTGACGAATTAGATTCCATTGACACTTTCGCAGATGCAGAAATGTATGACGGTGAGTATGCCATTATTTATAACGAAAATACCAGTGATTTGGTGAAAGATTTCCCTTCTACACAGAAGAAAGAAGATTTGTATGCATTCATTATAACAACGCAAAAGCCAACAAGAAAAGGATATGTGTTTAACGGATGGAATACAAAGAAAGACGGAAGCGGACAGGAGTATGCGGCCGGCTCGAGATATAGTGGCACAGGTGTTCTCACGCTTTACGCAACATGGAAGGAAGAAGAAAAAGCTGCACTTGAAATTTATGAAAATGGCGAGAAAGTGGACCAAAGTTATTTGATGTCCAATGAGGATGCAGTTGATAAAATAGTGAAGGATGCAAAAGATTCCAATGAATTTTATGCAAAACTCAATGAAATCAATCTCGTACATACCTTTGAGGTAAAAGGTGGATATGCAGCGGATGATGTGTATAAGGCAGTTGCTTCGGATGCAAGTGTAGCGTCCTGCGAGATGAATGGAAACATTCTCACACTGACAGGAAAAAAAGATGGATTTACTTACGTTACGGTAACCGATGAAACCAGCGGACAGATTTACCGAATGAGTGTTGACGTAAAGACTTTGGCAAATAAATTGTATATTATCCGTCCAATTACAGACAACAGCTATAAAGATTACCTTACGGATATTGGAAAAGTAGGATGTAATGTCAGCGGCGGAGATGCAGATAAAGTCGAGTGGACGACAGAGAATGATAAGATAGAAAGTATCAAACAGCTTTCCAACGGCGACTGTATTGTGTGGAAACCGACACAGGATGATGTTTCGGTCGGTGTGAAATATGGACTTAGTAAAAGTGATATTTCCATAAAAGACATGTCAAGTGGTGAAACGTCAGGTGCATATCCGATTAACAATTGTCAGGTTTCCTCAAAATATATGCAGAACATAACGTTATCGGATGCAACAGGAAAAGGAAAAGAAAGCAAATTTACAATTAAGGCATATTTGCTGGATGATAAGGGAAAAGAAATTGCGAAGGATACACAGACTTTTGAAAAAAATCTGGTAGATAATCCGTATTCAACAGAGGTTACATTTTCCAATGTAAAACAACTCGATAATGCGGAAGTGCTTCTTGAAATTACGACAGAGAACAATACTTACGAGCCAAAACTTGTGAGATATTCTGTATTTTCGGATGGGCAGCAGGTCAGTGGTGGTACCAAAGTGCAGCTTAACAGCAAATCAGATGGTGTTACAGATAATAATATTGTTTATGTCACAGATGAAAATGGAAAAGATATCAATAGTTTATTGATTGATAAAAATGAGACGAAAAAAATTGTTGTAAACTCATGTGCAGCCACAGGCCATCTTATTGAGATAAAAACGTCCGGCAGAGAATTGAGTGCCGCAAAAGAAGAAACTACATATTATGACGGTATGGTAAATGAGTGGAAAAAATCTGTTTTTGAGATTGACAGTAAAAGTACCTCAACAGGAAGACATTCGGTTGAAGTTATTGTAAAGGATAGCAAAAAGAATATATTGTCAACGCAGACAACGCCATTTACAATAGCCAATGTCACAGACCTTCCATCACCGGAAAAACCAACCAGCATTAATTTTGTTGGTGATTTGGAGACACCAAAATTGTCTGCCGGAAAAGTCATTAACCGAACATTAAAGTTTAACCTGCCAAAAGTTTTGCCGATGAAGGTAAGTTTTCAGGATACCGATGACCCATTCAAGAAAACGTTTATGATTGCCATTGGTAATGCCGGACTTGATGAAAATAATATTGTGGCAGCAGTAACAGAAACCATTAATGATTTAAAAGATAATAAACTGACAAAAACATTATCCGGTTATGCGTTTGGTAATGCGGACTTTATCGACGGTAAATGGGTTATGACCTATACCGGAGGTGGAATTGCCGGAAGCATTCAGTATGAATTTAGTTTCAATAACAATGTAGTCGTTGGATTTGTTCCATTGTATTATGGAATGAAAGTTGGATGCAGTGCAAATATTGATGCGCTGGTTTCAGGTGGAAACTCTTACCATAACCAGTTTGTCGGACTTGATTTCAGCACAAACAACCTGAAACTGACCAGCCAGTATAATTTTGTAACGGATATTCTTGTTGGAGTAAAAGGATACGTCGGTGCCAGTGGCGGTGTTGGATTTGACGGTAAAGTAGTAAAATTAAAATTTGGTGTAGAGGGTAACCTTTCGGTTGAATATAATCACCGTGTCGTGATTTTCAAGGACCTTGACAAAACAAAAACATATGACGGCGGATACTTGAATTTCTCCGGTGATATTGGATTGTATTTTGAATTTAAGCTGTTATTTATAAAATACAAGAAAAAAATTGTAGGAACCGGATTTAGCAAAGGCAGAAGTTACCGGGATTGGGAGAAGTTCCCTGTTGGCAGACCAAACTTGTTAGAGTTTGCCGGTATGGAAACAAAATCAAAATCATCACTTCTGAAAATTGCGCCAAAGGCGGATGAAGACTGGATGAATTATATCAATCCATATATAACACCTGTTGCAGCAGAAGATGGTAAAAGCATGGCGATGGTGTATACCGAAAATCTGGAAGATTTGGGAACCATTAATCCGGCGGTAAGTGAATATGATGGAGCAAAATGGTCGGATCCGAAAGTTATGACTGACTGGCGGACAAAAGGCGAGAATCAGACGGTGAACGCGATTGATTATGCCAAAGATGACAAGTTAGAAGTGTTAGCTTTTGATGCGGTAACTTATGATTCGGCGATGGAAAATAGCGATGACATTTCAAGCAGCCAGTTTAATACAAGTGCCAATTCCAGTGAAATTCACGTGTATGTGAATGGAAAGCACACCAAACTCACAGATAATCAGGCAGCAGATACTGCACCGGTAGTTTCCGTAAAAAATGGAAAGGCAATGGTTGTATGGCAGTCCGATACTTATAATCTTGAGTCAATGGATGAAAGTGCTGTCAAAGACGATATGCAGGGAGAGAAGAAATTGTACTTTAGTTTCTATGACGGTACAAAATGGTCAGACCCGGCGTGCTTAGAAAGCGGAGAAATCAAAGGTGTTCAGGCATACGATATGGATATGTCGGATGATGGAACTGCAATGATTCTTGCCAGCATGGGAAGTTCCGATTTACTTAAAAATCGTGAATTGTATTCTTATGTGATTGATAATGGACAGGTGAAAAGTGTAAACCGTGTAACTTGTAATGAAGCGGGAGAAACGCAGCCTAGAGTAAAATATGTAACAGACAATGACGGCATGTTCTTGACCGCATGGCAGCAGTCAGAATACAAGGGCGAGGAAACAAGCAAAGTATATGTAAAAATTCAGGGATATAATATGAGCGGAAGCGCAAATGATTTCTCCCTTGATGACAATGGCGAAGTGGCAGAAAACTTTGATTTCGCAAAGGGCGGCGACACCATTGATGATAGTGCGGTTTACTGGTACTCAATTGGCGATGATTCGCTGAATCATACTTATGTTAAATACATAAATAAAAAGGATAGTACCTTATCAACAAAATATGAAATGAACAGCACCTCATCAGAAAGTGAAAGCATGGTAGGAAATACCGTAACTAAAGAGGGTGATTCATTCTCGGTTGTATCCTGCGCACAGCCACAAAAACAAAATAGCGGTTCAAATGAAGACGAGGAGCAGCCGGCACGATTGATATTTGCTAAAAAACAGATTAAGAATGAGCTTAGAAATGAAACTGCCAATGCATTTGACCAGAATATTGTTCCGGAAAGCAATGTGAATGTAACCATTTCATTTACAAATGCAGGACGAAAAGCACTGGAAAATGTGACAATTAAAAATAATGGAAATGTAGTTTATGACAATTATCCAATCTCACTGAAAAGCGGTGAAAGCGGACAGATTCAGTTTACCTATTCGTTAGGCAAGACATTAAAGAACGAAGAATTTGATATTGAGGCAGACAATGGTGCAAAAGCGGTGGCAAAACTTACGCTTCTTGGTGCTGACCTTGTCGTATCAAATCCGGAAGTGACATCGACATTGTCCGGTGGCGAGAGAGTTATGCAGGCAGTTATCAGTAACGCAGGTACGACTGCAATGAATGAAAATGACAGTGTGCGCATTGACTATTCAATGGCAGACCAAAAGAATGTAAAGGTAAATCCGATTTCAGCCGGAGCAAAATGGGATAGTAACAAAAAACAGATTGTAGTTTCCGGTAAAGAAGCCATCGAGGCAGTGAATAAAGGAGAGTACATTCTTCAGTTTGGTTATAAACCAACATTCAAAGACGATGCGGATGCAATTGCTTTGTCGATGAATGCGGCTGCTTATGGCAGTGACGGTGCTATGGATGAATTAAACGTGGTAGATAACAGTTCTTCATTTAGTATCATCAAACCGTCTAAACTTTATGATACACAGCTGGTTTGTGATGCAATTATTGAAAATGGAAAGATAATTGCAGTTAAGGTTACGAATCAGTATGAGACGGCAATTAAAAAAGGTATTAAGATATCCAATGGAACAAGCAGCAAACAAATCAATGTTGCGTTAAATGGCGAGGAAAGCAAAACATATCCTGTGGAACTTGCTGTTTCAGGCTCCATTGAGTACACATTAAAAGACTACAATGCCAGCGAAAGCACAGCGAAACCAACCGCAACACCTGTACCAACGAAGAAGCCGGCGGTGACACCTGTTCCAACAAAGAAACCGACAGCAACAAAAAAGCCGGCAGCGACAAAAACTCCGGCTCCTAAAATTACAGTCGGCAAAGCAACCATTAAGAAACTTAAGAATAAAGCGAAAAAGAAAATGGTTGTTACCATTAAGGCAGTAAAAGGTGCGTCCGGATATAAAGTTATGTATGCAACAAATAAGAAGTTTAAAAAGGCAAAAACGAAATGGACTTCTGCGAAAAAGGTAACAATTTCCCGCCTGAAAAAAGGCAAGACATATTATGTTAAAGTAATTGCGTACAAAAAAGGAACCGGTGCTGTTAAGGTATTTGGTAAAGCAAGTAAGGTAAAGAAAGTAAAGATTAAGAAGTAGGATGTGTCATATGCTCGATGACATTTGACAAGTTTCCGTAAATCAGTAGAAAAACTTTGCGTCTTGTGGGCGCAAAGTTTTTCTACTGATTTATTGGAAGCTAAAAGATAACGAGTATTTGACATAATCTAATGGTTTAAATATACTGGGAGGTGATTTTATGCAATGTCCGTATTGTAATTCCGAAATGGAAAAAGGCATAATTAATCAGGACAGATATCCATTAAAGTGGAAATCGGAAGGACCTAATGCTAAAAAAATAAAGCTCACAAGTTTTTTGGAAAAAACATATGTGGAAGCTTATTTGTGTAATAACTGCAATAAGTTAATTATTGATATCTGAAAATGAAATCATGGGGAATACCTCCAAACAACGCTTTTTTCTTGATTTGATTCATAAGGTTGCATTTTTGTGTCGCATTTAAATTTTATCAAGTAAATTTATAAGAAAAAAGCAACCTAAAAGGTACAAATTAACAGAAAGAGGGGCTTTTGTCATCAAACTTCGCTAGATGAAGCCTGATAATTAAATAACAATGCAACCTTATGAGATAAATTCAAGAAAAAGCGTTGTTTCGGAACTGAAGGTTCAGTTTGAGCGCGGCAAGTATTTGGTTGGAAACTAAAAATATCACATCACCCCACTGGCAAAATCTCAACATCCCCGCTGACGGTGTCAAAATCATAGCGGTTAATGCCTGAGCCGCAGACAAACTTATCATCTTTTTTAGTTCCGGCAAAACTACAAGTTAAATCCCCGGAAACGGAATCGTTTTCTGCCTCGAATTCAGAGTTACTTGGAATCGAAACTGAAATGTCACCACTGACGCTTTCCATGTCAATTTTTTGAGGTGTAACGGATGAGGTAATATGGCAGTCGCCACTCACGCTGTCACTGTTAATCCGTTCTGCGCTTCCATTAAAAGTAAGGTTTCCACTTACGGTATCCAGATAAAAATTCTTTGTGGAAAGACCATTAATTGTAGTGTCGGCACTTACTACATCGCCGGAAATTTCCGATAAATTGGAAGCAAGTGAACGTGGAATCAAAATCTCTAAGTTCTTCCTCCCTAAGCTGTGGAAGAAGGAGAAGAAGCTGCCGCTTTCCCGGTAGCGGACATCTAAAGTTCCATCGTGGTAATAATAATGAGCTTTGTCACGATCCGATAGGTCGCTTGCACCATCTTCTCGAATCTGAATAACATTTCCGTCATAAACATCAACTTTTACGGAGCCGCTTACCCAGTCGATGGAAAGACTGGATAATTCGGATGCAGAAATATCAGCATTTCCCACCTGATACAAATCAGCATTGTCATAGCTGGAAAAAGAGCCAAATACCGGAAAGTTGCGGAAGGTGTTGCCAAGAATCCCCACAATTAAAATACCGATGAGGGCGAGTGTCAAAATGCCAAGTACAATAATCTTTATCCAGATGGCAGTTTTCTTTTTCATAATCGGTCCCTCCTAATTTGCTTTCAGCTCAAAAACAGCTTTGATAATGGATTCAAGTGCGGCACCAATTAAGAAGATGACCCATGAAATGTGCCATGCCATAGTAGTAAAACTAATCACAAAGTACAGGGCGGTAATGAATACCCACAAAGCACTTTTAATGGCGTGCATTGCCTGCTTATTCGTGTCATTTTTACTCTGCCACTCTTTGAAATCTTCCATAAAAGTGTCGTCCATTTTCGTGTAGCGCGGTTTTGTCATGGAATTGTAAATAATAATTCCGGTTGCGATGGCAATAAAAACAAAAAGACCACAAGCACCAATGGCGTCCGGCAGATGCAGACTGTCTGTAATAATTGGCGGTGTAACACACAAAATATAAAGCATGATGGCAACAGAAATGCGGATGGCTGATTTTTTACGCCATGCCATATAATTTTCCGAGTCCATTTGGTTTGGCATCTGGGACGAATCTTTCAGGGAAGCAAGAAGTTCATCCAAATCACCAATACTTGCAATGGCAATGTTGTAAGCGGCTTCCTCTGATTTTCCCTCTGCCACAAGGTCGTGGTATTTGTCCACGATATTTTGCAAAATTTCTTCTTTTACTTCAACTGCTTTTTTTGTATTTGGAACATCCTGAAATAAATGGTCCATGTAAGCTCGTAATTTGTTCTCCATAAAATCCTCCTTATAAAATAGATTGTGCCATTTCATTATACTTGTTTGGAATTTGACGGTTCCGAATGAATCAAAACGTCAATAAATCCCTTTGCAATCTCCCATTCGCTGCATAACTTCCGGTAGGCGTTGCGGCCTTCCGGTGTAATGGTATAATAACGTCTTCTGGCACCGGTATTTTCATTTCCCCAGTAAGAACAGATGTAACCGGCTTCTTCGAGCCGCCGGAATGCGGTATATAAAGTAGCTTCTTTTAGTTCATACTCATTTTGCGTAAGTTCCTGAATCCGTTTATTAATCTTATATCCGTAACTGTCCTCCTGCAAAAGCTGGGCGAGAATGATGGTATCGGTATGTCCTCGAATCAAGTCCGATGCAATTGACATGAACAATCCTCCCTTCATGTTTGTTAGTGCTATTAAATCATAATATACCTCGTCTGTCAATGTATATTGAAAATATAAGTACATTTGTCACGATACTTGACAAATGTCATGCGATGCGATAGGGTGAGAGAATATGATGATATAGTTAGAGAGAAGGGGTAACCGATGATAGCGATTATTGTGGCGATGAGTGAGAACCGGGTGATTGGCAGAGAGGGAAAAATACCGTGGGATTTGCCGGAGGATAGAAAAAAATTTCAAATGCTGACGATGGGAAATGCCATTGTGATGGGACGCCGCACGTACGATGAGATTGGGCATCCGTTGCCTGGGCGGATGACATATCTTTTGTCCGGCACGAAAAAGGTTGAACTGGAAAACTGCCATACGGTGCAAAGTTTAGAAGAAGTATGGGAAAAAGAAAAAAACACCGGACGGGATATTTTTATCTGCGGCGGGGCGTCGGTATATGAAGAAGCGCTTAAGAATACCGATAAAATATATGTAACGAAACTTTTGGAAAAGGTAGAAGGAGACACTTTTTTTCCTATGTTTTCGGAGGAAGAATTTGTGGAAAAAAGCTGTGAAATTTTAGTGCCTCAAAAGGCTGTTTTTTATGAATATGAGCGTGTGCAAAAAAAGGGTAAATTTATGCTTTCCACACTGAAAGATTTGTGGTATGATGGTAAAATGGTTACGAAAGAGAAACAGTTGCGGATTTTCGATGAAAAAAGTGGTAAATGGGAAGTTTTTTCGCCCGTGATTTTTCAAAATTGTATGCGGCCGGAAGAGGTTACAATTTATCCGCTCACGATTACTTTACTTGCGGAAGATAGGATACAGATTGAGACAAAATATCAGCAGAGGGAATTCGATTTAAAAGATAAGGAAATCGAATTATGTGAATGGGAAGCGAAAATTCACAAAGTGGAATGTACGCATTGTGAAAACTGCGGCAGATGCGGCTGGTAAACGAGAAGAAATCAGAGGTGCAAAAGAAGTGAAAAATCAAATGATATATAGAAGGGCATTGAAGCTTGCGATTCCGATGATGATACAAAATGGTATTACCAACATGGTCGGGTTAATTGATAATGTGATGGTTGGTAGCATTGGAACAGAAGCGATGACGGCTGTCTCGATTGTCGGACAGCTTATTTTTGTTTTTAACCTTGCTATTTTCGGAGGAATATCGGGGCCCGGTATCTATGCTGCCCAGTATTATGGACAGGGAAATGAAGAGGGATTCCGTAATGCGGTCCGCATGAAAATGTGGATTTGCGGGGGTTGTATTATAGCCGGACTTTTACTCTTTTTGCTGGCGGGAGAGAATTTGATTGGTCTTTATCTTCACGGTGAAAGCCAAGTTGTGAATGCGTCGCTTACGATGTCTTATGCAAAAGAATATCTCGCAATTATGTTATTTACTTTTGTTCCGTTTGGCGTGACGCAGATTTATGCGAGCAGTCTGAGAGAGACCGGAGAAAGTATAAAGCCGATGGTAGCAGGCATTGCATCTGTGGTAATTGATGTAGTATTTAACTATTTTCTTATTTATGGAAAATTTGGATTCCCTGAGCTTGGAGTGAGGGGAGCAGCAATTGCTACTTTGATGGCGCGTGTGGTTGAGATGTTAGTCGTGGTTATCTGGACGCACTGCAAAAAGAAGGAAATTACATTTATCAATGGATTGTACCGGACGCTTCTTGTGCCGAAGGCAATTATGGGAGAAATGATAAAAAAAGGACTTCCTATTTTCTTAAACGAGTTTTTGTGGGCGGGCAGCATTGCGGCGTTGACACAGTGCTATTCGACACGCGGTTTGGAGATTGTGGCAGGACTTCAGATTTCTAATGCCATTTGCAACCTTTTAAATGTTGTATTTATTTCTCTCGGCTCCGCCGTTGGTATTTTGAGCGGTCAGACACTCGGAGCGGGCGAATACGACAAGGCAAAGAAAAATGCATACTCACTGATGAAATTTGCGGGTGTGATTTGTGTGGGACTTACAATACTTTTAGTTTCCATTTCGGGAGTTTTTCCGAATTTGTATGATACAACGAGCCAGGTGCGAAATTACGGAACGTGGTTTATTATTATCACGGCATTGTTTTTCCCGGTACAGGGTGTTTTAAATGCTCTTTATTTTACCGTCCGTTCCGGGGGAAAAACATTTATCACGTTTTTGTTTGACAGTGTGTATTCGTGGGTTGTACCGCTTCCGATTGCGGCGGTATTATGCTACTACACAGGTCTTCCCATTCTGGGCGTATATGCGATTGTACAGGCAGCAGATTTAATCAAACTTGCTGTGGGATATATCCTGATTCAAAAGGGAGTCTGGATTAGTAATATTGTAGAGGATTAGAAAAGGAGATTGTTATGAAACATGAAAAAAGGTCAAAGTGGTCATCACAGGCAACATTTATTTTAGCGGCGATTGGTTCCGCCGTTGGACTTGGAAATGCGTGGCGCTTTCCGGGACTTGCCGCAAAGCACGGAGGCGGAACATATTTGTTAATTTACTTAGTTGCGCTGTTTGTTGTCGGAATTCCACTTCTGATGATGGAGGTTTCCGTTGCACGTAAATTCCACCGCGGTGCTGGCGAAAGTATGCGGGGAATTAATAAAAAGACAGAGTTTATCGGATGGGCAGCAACATCAAATGCATTTGTTATTTCTACCTATTATGCAGTTGTTTTCGCATGGGTAATTTTGATGACGGTATGCTCGGTAAAATTTGCCGGTATGACAGGAGATGTAAATGCGGCGCAGAATCTTTTTGCCGATCTAACACAGACAACATGGGATATCAAAGGTTTTAGTATTCCGATTCCGGTACTGCTTTCTGTTATTGTGGCTTGGGCAGCGATTTACTATTGTATCCGAAATGGTGCAAGCAGTGTGGGTAAAGTTGTAAAGTATACCGTATTTCTTCCGGTCATTCTGCTTGTCATTATGGCAATCAAAGGATGTACGATGTCAGGTGCCGGTGAAGGTCTTCGGATGTTTTTCATTCCAAGCATGAGTGCTTTTGAAGATCCAAGTTTGTGGATTGATGCCATTGGACAGGTATTTTACAGTTTATCGATTATGATGGCAATTATGTTTGCATATGGTTCTTATCTTGGCGAGTCGGCAAATGTGGCAAAAGACTGTGTAATTATTGCGCTTTCGGATGCCGCAGTCAGCGTTTTGTCAGGTATCGTTATGTTTTCCACAATGGGTGGTGTTGGGATGCTTGATTCGATTACGGATTCCGGAATTGCAACAGCATTTATCGTATACCCGCAGGCAATTGTAAATCTTACGGACATTGGCTGGTTTAATGCCTTGTTTGGTGCTATTTTCTATCTGATGTTAGTAACGCTTGCGATTGATTCAGCCTTTTCGATTATCGAGGGTGTGTCGGCATCGGTGGCAGATAAGTTCCATTTGAATCCAAAGAAGGTGACACGGTGGGCCTGTGTAATCAGTGCAATTATTTCTTTATTATACGCGACACGTGCCGGTGTAGCATGGCTTGATATTGTGGATAACTGGACAAATCAGATTAACTTGATTGTAATCGGAATTTTGGAATGTATTGCAGTTGGCTGGTGCTTTCAGATTGATAAAGTGTGGCAGCAGATTAATCGAAATACAAAGAAATTTAAAATGCCTCGTATCTGGATTCGTCTTGCGATTCGTTACATTGCGCCAGCGACATTATTGATTTTGTTTGTGTGGAATCTGTATGTTTTGTTTGTGCAGAAAGGCGGTCATTATGGTTATGCTTTGTGGGCAGAGTGCCTTGCCGGATGGCTTGTATCGGCGCTTGTGTTTGCAAGCGGATTTATTCTCAAATTAATTGTGAGATATAAAAAGAAACACGGGTTTGTTGAAGATGAAATCGTGTGGGAAGAAAACGACCCGGAAGTTGAAAAATAAAAAAGCAGATGACGGGAATCGAACCCGCCCCTCCAGCTTGGGAAGCTGGCGTTCTACCGATGAACTACATCTGCCTAAGTGTGGCGACAGGAGCGAAAACTTCTGTCGCTTCTTCTATTTTATCTTGAAATATTTAATCTGTCAATTTTTCTTCATGACAGAGGGATATAAATTAGGATACGATACCATTACTATTACAGGAAATGGTAACAGATTTTGTGAATTTTTTTTGGACATTGTTATCTGAATGAACTGCAACTGCCGTTGCGGTTGCGGAAGAGCCTCTTTTGCTTGAAGTAACAGTTTTAATTTTCCATGCGGAGGAAGGGCATGTTGTACTATGGGAATAAGAGGTACATTTAGATGTGCGACCGTTATACGTGAATGTGGCCTTAATTGATACAGACCAAAGTGTTAAACCATTTTTGCTCTTATATTTGGAGGTCTTTGTTTTTGTTATGGACTTTGATGAAGAAAGGTAGGAAATATTATTAGAAAATGCAGGTGTACCAGTAATAATGGTTTCAAGATAGTCTCCATTTTCTAATAAATAAATCTGTTTTGACGATGTGAAGCTGGCGGCCTGACTTTTTCTAGATAAGATAGAAAAAGAAAAACAAATAAAAAGTGTAACAAATAATAATCTTGTTGTAAAATTTTTCATAGCTATAATTCCCCCGTATTTAATCTGTAATTTCAGTTTCTTCGAAATAAATAGATTCGCGTTCAAAAACTTTATATGCACAGTAACTGTCGATACTATATACTGTTACGGCGATTAATGCAATCAAGAGAAATATGGCGATTCCTCTTTTTAACCATTTGGAAAGTTGTATTCTTTTAACAAAATCATTGATATCAATATTTGAAAAATAGGTATTGGAAATTTCACTTGGACGTCCGAAGTCCTGATATAAATCATCTATCGAGAATACTTCTTTTTCTAGGCAGTAGTCATTAATTTGTTCCGAAAGTTTTTTTAGATGCCGTCGTTCCGGTTTTCCCATAATCGGAAAGAATGATTTTACTTCCTTCAAGTAGCGCTGTTTCAATTTACTCATTTAGATTGCCTCCCAAAAAATTAATTATGTGATTTACACCGTCAATCATGTTATTATAATTAGCTGTAATTTTTGTGAGATACTCTTTCCCGGTTTCTTCTAGATGGTAGTATACTCGTGTTCTTTTTTTCCCCACAAGTTTTGAGTATTCACTTATCAGATTTTCGTTTTCTAATTTATAGGTGACCGTGTAAATGGTATTAAGAGAAATAGATAGTAAATGTTCGGAATTATTGTTAATCATTTTTTGAATTTCGTAAACATAACTATCTTGTTGCTCTAAAATTTTAAGTACCAATAATTCTGTAATTCCGGTAATAAGGTTATTTTTGTATGCCATTTTTTCCTCCATAGCACCCACCTTGCATATCCATAATATCATATTATGTTTAAATTTTCAATATTACGGTGTAAAAAATATTGTTGACAAAAATAATTAGATATATTAATATAATAATAAAGTTTTATAAAATTAATAAAATCTTATGCTATTGAGTGGGAAAGGTGGTGAGAGAATGTATAGAGGATATTCGTGCAGAGAAATAATTGAAAAAAGCGTTCTTTTCATGTAATGGTGAGATATTGAAAAGAACGCATACATAAGAGTACAGTTAAATAATATCAAAGATCAAACAAAAAATCAATTGGAGGATGAACGGATATGAGAAAAATTAAAAAAATGGGTGCTTTAATCACAGCAGCGGCATTGACAGTAACACTTATAGGAACAGCAGCAGATGCATCTGCTTTTTCAAAGACAAAATATGGTTTTACTTTAAGTGGAGATCATTCAATTTCAAGGACAAAAGGATCTGCTTGGGGGTCGGTTAAGCCGAAATCATATGTGAGTATTGCGTCTGTTTACAAATACAAAAAAAGGAATGGTGAGGTGAAAATAGCTCCAACAGATCTTACAGGAGCAGGAAATTCCACAGGAGCTGATTGGAGTTATACAATCCCTAGTGGAAAATCCATTAGTATTACGACAAAATGGACAGGTATTTATAAGAAAAAAACTATAACAAGTGAAGATACCATTAAATACTAACATTGCGTAATCCAGTTTAGCCATAAGAAACAAAAAAGTTTCTTATGGCTATGATAAAAAATATAAATTCTATCAAAGGAGAAAAGGTATGGTAAGTAAAAAGTTTTTGTATCTAATGTTTGCAATAAGTATCATTTGTGTGTTTTCCGGCTGTACGAAAAAGCAAACAGACAATAAAAGTCCTTCTGTGACAGAGAATGCTGCTACAAAGGAAAAAGCGAACGATTCGAACAAAGAGAAGCCGGTTAACCTAGTTTGGATGACGGATAGTACATGGACAGATAATTTGAGTGAAAGTAGAAAAAAAGCGATTAATGAAAGAATTCATGAATTGGGGTATAATTATAATCTTTCTTTTTATGGGTTAAATGCTGAGTCGTATGAATCTTATCAAAATGGTATTGATAAAGCGAAAAAACAAGGAATCGGAGATTTGATGTGGACTGGGGATGGTGACGCTGAAAAAGATGGAACATATATCCGGCAGATAAAACAGGGAAATCTTCTTTCTCTGAGCAAATGGCTTAAGAGCGAAAATGGGAAAAAATTAAAAAAAGAATATGGCAAAAATGTATGGAAAAGGATAACTTACAAAGGGAAGATATATGGCATTTACAATGAAAAAGAGCAGGCGGATTCGACATATCTTTTAATAAATGCAGAGAAGATAGCAAGTAAACCTGATTTTATGAATGCAGACAAGCTTGATATAAAAAAATTGTGTAAATGGGTTACTGAAAATAAGGATATATCAGAACTGCCATTATATCTTTTGTGGAATGATTTAGGCGACTGTTATTTCGATCGTTTTACGAATTTGGGTTATATCGGCATATATGATGGAGTATATATGTCGGATAAGGGAAAAATTCAAAATATTTGGGAAAATAAAGATGTTAGAGAATTTTGGATTTCCATGGCGCAATTGAAACGTGAGGGATTGTTATCTTGTGATAAGAATGAAGATTATTCAGAAGCACTGAGTGGAAATTTCATGGCAATGATTGCAACAATGCCAAAAGAAATAATGGATGGTAATTATTTATATTTAGAGGATGGAGGAAAAATTCCTGTCTATTCACGCAAGTTATCATCCAGATATATAGATAAAATGGAAAATGACGTTCATGGAATTGCATCATGGACAAAACATCCGAAAGAATCAAAAAATTTATTAATGCTTGTAAATACAGACAAAGAACTGGCTAACCTCATCTGTTTTGGTGAAGAGGGCAAAGATTACTCATTAAAGAATGGAAAGGTCGTGGGAGAAAAACATGTTTCAGATTATTGTCCCGCAAAGCTTGCAAATACGAAGTTTAGCATATATGAAGCAAATGGAGAAAAAGACAAAGCCAAATACTATTATGATGGAAACAAAGAATATAGTATGTCGCCAGCAGCAGGTTTTGTTCCAAATAAGAAGGTTGTTGAGAAAAACAAAAAAATACTGAACGAGGTTGACGTGTTTTATCAAAAACTGCTGGAAAGCGATGAAGAACCGGAAAAGATGATTGACCAGTTTGTAAAAAAGCTAAAAATGGAAAAGTATCCGGATATTTTAAACAAGATTCAAAAACAATATAATAAATGGAAGCGGGGAAAGAAATGAAAAAGAAAGCGTTATTAATTGTAGCTGCGTGTGCCTGTTTCATAACCGGGTGTGGTGCGGAAAAAAGTACAGAAAATAAAATGAAAATTACGGAAAGTTTACATAGTGCAAGTGGGGAGTCGGTTTCCTGTCTGGCAAGTGTTTTTACAACGCAGGATGGCTTACTGCATATTTTTGATCCAAATCAAAAATCAAGTATTGTTTTATGTAACAAATCAAATTGTGAACATGAACCTTATGACGAAAACACAAACCCGGATCCTACTTGTGATGCGGCATTGAATAAGGATTTATTTTTCAATTGTGTTCCTGTTATATCCGGAGAATATGTTTATTTGTTTGGACAGGCGGATTTGTCGAAGGGAGTTGTTTATCGGGAAAAATTAGATGGTAGTGGAAGAACGAAATTATATAACCTGGATTATCAGGTGGAGGTGTACAATAGCGTGTATGTAGAAAATGGCATTGCTTATGCAGAGGCAGAGATACCTATTGTTAAAGAGGATAATATTGGTGGTGCCGGTTCCAATAGCAACTATAGTGTCCTTCTTGCAATCAATCTGGAATCCGGTGAAACAAAAGAAATTTCCGATATAAACAAAGAAAAGTTCCATGGCTTGTTATTATTAGAAAAAAGCGGCGAAAAATTGTATTATGTATCCACTTATCGAAAACTTGGAAAGAAAGATAAGGATTACAGTACTGCGAAGGAGTATTCAAAAGTATATGAGTATAATATAAAAACAGGAAAACAGTCGCAGGTATGTAGCGAAAAAGATTTAGAAGGCTGTATTGTAATAGGCATGATTGACCAGGCAGTATATGTATATAATCAAGAAACAATGGAAGTTTTTGAAGTAGCAATTGGAAGTAAAAAGAAGAAAAAAATATATAAGCCGGACAAAACGGATGTGTTGTATTATACATATAAAAATCATTTAATCAGGGGAGATATGGAAAAAGAAAAATTTTATTATCTGAAAGACAGTGCATGGGAAGAACTTGAGGGCATTGCTTCTTTTACCAATACATTTGGAGATTTTGCCGAATATTATGATAAAAAGAATGTTCTTCATGTTGTATATGGAGATTCTCTTTTTAAAGACCAAAAGAAAGAATTATTTGAAAGGAAGTAAGCGCATGATTTTGAAATGTGAGAATCTAAAAAAATCGTATGGAGATTTTTGTGCAATTCGTAAAATAAACTATTCTTTTACGCCGGGAGTTTATGGACTTCTAGGACCCAATGGGGCTGGAAAATCTACATGGATGAAGCTTTTAACCGCCAGCTTAAAGCCAACAAAAGGGCAGATTTTATGTGATGAAATGTCTATTTATGACAACATTAATGAGTATGTTGGTAAGATTGGGTATGTGCCACAAAACCAAAATATGTTTCCGTATTTTACCGGCTATAAGTTTATGATGTATATGGCAACATTAAAGGGTGTAAAAAAGGAGGTGGCAAGAAAACAAATTCCGGAACTTTTAAAGTGTGTTAACATGGAAGTGATGGGAAAACAAAAAATCAAAACATATTCGGGAGGAATGAAACAGAGACTTTTGATTGCACAAGCTTTTTTAGGAGATCCAAAGGTGGTTTTCATGGATGAGCCAACAGCCGGACTTGATCCGAAAGAAAGGATTCGTATTCGTAACCTTATTTCGGAAATGGCACTTGGAAAAATTGTTTTGATAGCTACGCATATCGTATCCGATGTGGAATATATTTCAAAAGAAATTTTGCTTTTAAAACATGGGGAAATTATTGGAAGCGGTAATCCGGAATCTCTAGAAAAGGAATTGTATGGTATTGTGTATGAAAAGAAAGTGACAGTAGAGCAGCTTAAAGTGATTCAGGATAAATATCTGGTTGCAGGAATTCGAGAAGAAGGAAATCAGGTTGTTGTACGTTATTTGGATTCAAAAAGCGATGAAGAAACCACAGTTTGGCCTACATTAGATGATGTATATTTATATCATTTTTATAAGGAGTAGTTAGATGATTCGGAATGAGATTAGCAAAATAGTAAAAAGCCCATATATGTGGGGTGTATTGTTGTTCTGTATTTTGATAAATTGTGGAATATTATGTTTTGAAAATACGGAAGATTTTTCTTCTAGTCAATATAAAAAAGTTTGGCAGCAATTTCTATCTGAAGAAAAAAATCTACAAGACGAAATTGCAAGTTCAAAAGACAAAGCAGAAAAATATAAGCAAAATGAAATGACCGACAAAGAAAAGTTATATGTAAGATTTGCAAAAGAATTGGAAGCAGTTAGTACTTATAACGATTACCGGCAAAGAATACAGGAAAATGCAAAAAAGATAACTTTGTTTTCAACGTTTACTGAGGGGGGCTTTGCTGAAAAAAATATTGAAAAAACAGCAGCTCACTTTAAAAAAATGAAAATGGTTAAAGTAGTTGCAGAGCCTTCCTTAGGAATCGAAAAGATGTTTTCGACGGTGACAGGAATTGTCGTATTGTTTTTTGTTTTGTATTTAGGATACTTATTATTTGTCAGGGAGAATGAAACAGGGATTGCAAAACTTTTATATGTTACACGATTTGGAAAAAGAAAACTTTTTTTTGCCAAACTGGCAGCTCATATTTGGGGAACAGCAGTTGCAGCTTTAATTTTTTATGGATGTAATTATGTTATTTTAAGGGAACGATATGGAATCGGAGATTTGAGTCGAAGCATTCAATCTGTTCTTGCGTATCGTTCGTGTGGAAGTGAATTGTCAGTTGGTCAGTTTTTGATTCTTAGCATGATTATTTTAATATTTATCATGACTGCTTTGGCTATTTTTATTGATTGTATATGCATATTAGGAAAAAGAGCATTGATTTCAATAATGATTTTTTTCTTTTGTATTATAGGATGTGTTTTAGTTTATGTACAAATACCAATGAATTCTAATTTGAATTGGTTAAAGTATATTGATCCGGCTTATTGTTTAAATGCAGGAGATATAATTGGAAAATATGTAAACATAAATATTTTGGGTGAGCCGGTTTCCTATCCAGTTGTTGTTATGGCAGTATATTTCCTTCTTTTGCTTATATGTATGATTTGCGGAATGATTGGATTTTCAAAGATGAAAGAAGAAAGTCGAAAAAGCGGGTTGTTTCATTTTGCATTTATGAAAAATGAAAAACGATTCTTGAAAGGCCATGATTCATTGTTTCGGTACGAACTTTATAAAGTTAGAAAAGGTGGACGGGTTGGCATGATTCTTTTTCTTTTTTTGATTGTTTCATGTTTTTTGTCGTATCAATCACATTTGATATTTGATGATGAAGATGAATATTATTATTATACTTATATGAAGCAGTTAGAAGGAGAGAAAACGATTGAAAAGACAAACTTTATACAGAAGGAAAATAAGCGTTTTCAGTCATTAAAAAAGAAACAGCAAAAATTTATGGAAGAAGATAAGGTGGAGGACCTAATGATTCTTAGTGAAGACCTTCGACCGGTACATGGCTTTGAAAAAGTTGTTGAACGAAACAATTACATAAATAAATATAATCTGCATGCATATGTCTATGAGGGTGGATATGTAAAACTAATGGATTTTTCCAAGGGAAACGGCATTTTGATGACTCTTGGATTGTTGCTTTTGACATTTTCGTTATGCAGTGTATTTACACAGGATTATGAAACCGGGCAAAAAATGTTGTTGCAGGCAACTTTACTGGGAAGAAAAAAGATGGCACACAAAAAAATACTGGTTTCTGTATTCATTATTATAATTTCATTTGGGATTATTTATTTGCCGCAGTTTATTACATTTTACCGTTTATACGGTCTTGTGGGTATTACTGAACCAGTAGGCTGCATGGGAATACAAAGTGGTATGGAAATGCCAATTTGGCTATGGTTGGTTTTTGGATATGTTATTCGTTTGATAATAATGCTGGCTTATAGTGGATTCTTTTTGTTTATATCAAATAAGATAAAAAGTGCATTTGTTACATTAACTGTTATGAGTATTGTTATCATAATTATTTTCTTTGTAATATAATATTAGGGACAAAACAGAAAAACCCCTTCTCTTAAATTCAAGAAAGAGAAGGGGTTATATTTCTATAATTATGCTTCTGCTTTTTTCTCACGACCAAAAAGTTTTTTCAGACAACTAAACGCAACCAGAACACCAAGTACCATCAGAAGAATGGCAACGATGAACTGAAGTCCATCCACTAAGAAGGTTGCATTGCCTGCCAATGTGTTCTGCACAAGAGCAATTGTTTTCTGAACCAAAGCGGTAAAGGTTACGGCAAGCATGATAAACATTGGTGCATACAATGTCCATCCGGTACGTCCGGTTGTTTTCAAGAATACAGCCAGTGCAATCAGTACAAGTGCGGCAAGCAGCTGGTTTGCAGAACCGAACAGTGGCCATACATTGTTATAACCACCCAGTGTCAGAAGGTAACCGAAGAACAGTGTGATAACAGTGGCAAAATATTTGTTTGTTAAAAGTCTGCGCCAAGGTTTCATCTCGGATGGGTCTGTAGTATCTAAGTAGAATAATTCCTGGAATGACATTCTTCCGATTCGAGCAACGGAATCGAGGGAAGTAAGTGCCAGAGCGGAAACACACATTGTCATAAATACGGTAGCAACGTGTACCGGAACACCGAATTTCTCAAGGAATCCGGCAACACCGGTTGAGAAGATGGCAAATGGTGTACCTTCCGGTGCGGAACCATTTACGGCAACAGCACCGACAACGACGAGGGCAACGATACCAAGAAGAGATTCTACAACCATGGCACCATAGCCGATCATTGGCATATCTTTTTCATTGCTGACGGTTTTTGAAGAAGTTCCGGATGATACCAGACTGTGAAAACCGGAAACGGCACCGCAGGCAATGGTTACGAAAAGCGTCGGGAACAAAGTACTTGTGCCGGTTGCTCCTGTGATGGAGAAACCATTAAAGGCATTTAACTTCATAGCCGGATGAGCAACAATGACTCCGGCAACTGCACCAACAATCATACCTAAAAGCATGAATGTTGTCATATAATCTCTTGGCTGCATGAGAAGCCACATCGGAAGTACGGAAGCCAAAAACAGATAAGCCATAACGATGTAAATCCAGGCATCTTTGCTTGCGTAAATCGGAAAATGCATACCAACGGCAAACATAACAACAAGTAAACCAATAGCAACAAGTGCTTTTACAATTTCATTCATTTTGCCAACGCTTTTCTGAATGATTCCAAAGACGATGGCAACAACGATGAACAACATGGAAATGGAAGCGGCAGCAGAGTCAGCATATGCTTTTGCGGTACCGGTGATTCCTTCTCCTTTGCCAACGAATGTTCCGGCAACCATGTCGGTGAAAGCGGCAATTACTAATAAAGTAAATAACCAGCAAAACAGCATGAACAATTTTCTACCGGTTTTACCTATGTATTTTTCAATAATCATACCCATCGATTTTCCTTCATTCTTAACCGATGCGTAAAGAGCACCAAAGTCCTGTACGGCACCGAAGAACAAACCGCCGACAATCAGCCACAGAAGAACCGGTACCCAGCCGAATACGGAAGCGAGGATAGGACCTGTGACAGGACCGGCACCTGCAATCGATGAAAACTGGTGCGAAAATACGGTGAACTTGGAAGATGGCACATAATCCTGTCCGTCTTCTTTGGTGTAGGCCGGTGTTTTTGCTTTTGGATCAAGCCCCCATTTTTTGGCGAGCCATCGGCCATACAGAAGATAACCGGCACCTAGTGCAACAATACCAATTAATACAATTACTAATCCATTCATAAGAATTCCTCCATTCTCTCTGCTCAAAAGAGCTATATTGTATGATACGGAAGCGGCAATAAAAAAAGACCCCGTCCTCTAATGTACTTTTCATACATCGAAAGACGAAAGTCTGAAACTTCCGCGATACCACTTTGTTTGCCGCCTGCGGCGACCGCTCAGTCCTATCTTTGATATCACTATCAGCAATAAGATTTTCGATAACGGGAAAACCGGTGATACTTACTCGCTTTAAAAGTTTTCGGTATACTGCTCGCAGAGGATAACAACATAAATTGCATACCGTCTCGCACCAGCCGACGGCTCTCTGAAATGCATGAGGTTTATGATGTTTTGTTCTGTTCATAGCATTTGTTCTTTGTTTACATGAAAATATAGCACTATCGTTTTTGGTTGTCAAGAGGAAATTTTTGGTTGTTTGGAGGGCAGGGGGCGGTCATATTTTTTTGTTTCCGTAATTTAGCAAGAAAAGTTTGTGTGTCGTGGGCGCTTTCGCTCGTTGAGTGCGTAGCGGTATGGGTGCTTATGCTGACGCATATACAAGCATCTCATACCGACGTACTCAAAACCCACGACATCACAAATCTTTTCTTGCTAAATTACTGGAATCTAAATAAATTTTCACCGCCTCCCTGCCCTTCAAATAATCAAAACTTACAGCTTTTTTGGAGGTGGAGGTGACATTTTTCGACATTTTAACATATATTGATAGTAACTAACAAAAGAGTTGAGGTTATACGATGTATTTTTTGTTTGGAATTTTGGTTCTTATTAGTTTTGTGTTTGTGATTTTGTTTTCTCGCAGGAAGAAGAAAAAAATTCTCTGCCGGCTTGCGTGCATGAATCCATGTGAAAAGGAAAATCTGCTGAATTCGCTGCTTGGACCGCTTGGTTTTTATTATGAGAGCCGGTGGGATGTGATAAGCAGCCGGACGGATGCCTGGCAGAAGGCGTTCGGGTATCTGGATGCTTATAATCGTGCGGCACCGTATTTGTCAATGGTATTTGATTCCTATCCAATATATTTTGATTATGAGGGAAGGACCTGGTTAGTCCAGATTTGGAAAGGGCAGTATGGAATTTGTACCGGATGCGAAATTGGACTTTACTATGCAGATGGAATTGTGAAAAAGAGTGATTATAAGAAAACACTTTTCCATTCGGTGGGTGAGTCAGACTGGCTGGATATGTCTGTTACGCTGTGGAAAGACGGCAAGCGGATTACCAGTCTGGATAAAAGGCACTGGTGGCTTACGGTATTTGACCCCGGAAATTATTCGAGACCACAGGAGTTATCCATGGATGTATCGGTTCATTTCCGAAATTATGAGTTTGGAAGAAAACTTTGCGAAGCACTGATTGAGGGTGGGATAAAAGAAACGGATATTTTCTGGTCCTGTCAATCTATTTTCTTTCATGTGCCGGAAGGAAGCAGACATTTCACTTTATGGCAGAGGTTTATAAGAAGTGTAATGCAGTTTAAAAATCGTGTGTACTGCCGTTTGTTCCGTTTTCTTACAAGGTGTGTGCACACGAATTTAGACCGGATTTTGTATTTATATTTTTATCTGCCAAGATTTTTACGGCATTTGTTACGTCATTTTTCCAAGCAGTTAAAAAAAGTAAGGAGATGTCGATGAGTTATCAGAAACGATTGGACCAGGCATTTGAAAATGTTCCCGTTCTGCCACTGGATGACAATCACAAGTATGTGGTATTTAGTGATTGCCACCGGGGCAGCGGGAATAACAATGACAATTTTATAAAAAATGAGCATTTGTATTTGGCGGCTCTGCGGCACTATAACCGGATGCAGTACACGTATGTGGAACTGGGGGATGGCGACGAATTGTGGGAAAACCGCAAGATGGAGCAGATTTTGGAAGTGCACAACCGGGCATTTGAGCAGCTTGCGTTATTTTACCGGGATGACCGATTATATATGGTATACGGTAATCATGATATGGTGAAAAAGAATGCCTCGTTTTGTAATAAGAAGTGCCAGTTATTTTACAGTGTGACAAAGCAGTGCCACGAGCCTCTTTTTCCTAATGTTTCATTTTATTCGGGCTTAATTTTAAGAAATTATGAAAAAAATACGGATATTTACATGACGCATGGGCATCAGGCTTCTTTGATGAATTCAACGTTGTGGCAGGTAAATCGTTTCCTTGTGCGCTATGTGTGGAAACCGTTAGAGCAAATTGGTGTTTTGGATCCCACAAGTGCGGCAAAGAATTATTCGGCTAAACAGCGTACGGAGCGGCGGCTCTCGGAGTGGGCAGCGCAGCGGGGAAAGACGTTGATTACCGGACACACGCACCGTCCGATGAATCAGTATCCGGATTCCTTCTATATCAACTCGGGAAGCTGTGTACATCCTTATCAGATTACGTGTCTTGAATTGGAGGGAGATGAAATTTCTCTTGTGAAATGGTATATGGATGCAAGAAAAAACGGAAATCTGTATGTGGAGAGGAGATTGCTGTAGCGGCAGACGGCGCAGAAACTGAAAAAAAGAGATTCCTTACTTGTTACGACCACCACTTCATGGTAGAATAAAACTATTACTTTGAAACACAACAGAAGGAGGATTTTCATGAAGAAGAGAAGTGCGTGGTTTGCTGCATGGTTTGCAGTTCTTATCATTGGCGTTGTGGCGATGATGGCGGTGGCACCGATGGGAAAGGCAGCGGAGCAGAAACAGTTTATAGTTGGGTTTGACGCCGAATTTCCACCATATGGATATATGGATGATAATGGAGAGTATGTCGGGTTTGATTTAGACTTAGCGGCAGAGGTCTGCAAGAGAAATGGCTGGAAATTAGTAAAACGCCCGATTGCCTGGGATTCCAAGGATTCGGAACTTGCGACAGGCGCGATTTCATGTATCTGGAATGGATTTACGATGAATGGACGTGAGGATAATTACACGTGGTCAACAGCCTATGTGGATAACTCGCAGGTTGTCATCGTAAAAAAGGATTCAAATGTTCATAAGTTATCCGATTTGAAGGGTAAGCGGTTGATTGTTCAGAGTGATTCGTCAGCGCTCGCTGCTCTGACCGGAGATGATGCGACAAAAGAAAATAAAAAGTTAGCGGCTTCATTGAAAGATTTACAGCAGGTAGCCGATTACAATTCTGCATTTATGAATCTGGAAAGCGGTATGGTGGATGCGATTGCGATGGATATCGGCGTTGCTTCTTATCAGATGTCCGCTAAAGGCGATAATTTCCGTATGTTAGATGAGCGTCTTTCTTCCGAAGAATATGGAATTGGCTTCAAAAAAGGAAATACGAAACTTCGAGATGAAGTGCAGAAGACTTTGCTTACGATGTTAGCGGATGGAACATTTGAGCAGATTGTAAACAAGTGGGGGCTCAAGGATAGTGCGTGTCTCTCGGAAAAGGATACGACATACATAGATGGCGGAAAAGTTCCGTATGTTGATTTTTCAAAAATACAGAAAAAGAATGATAAGACGACAGAAAAATCGGATGGCGTAAAAGCAAATAAGGGTGGTATCTGGTTTATTATGAAGCAGTTAGGCAGTGGTATGTTAGCAACGCTGTCCATCTTTGTATTCACGTTGTTGTTCTCGCTTCCGCTTGGACTTTTGATTGCGGCAGTGAGAATGTCACGGTTTGCTCTGCTTCGGTGGATTGCAAAAATTTACATTTCGATTATGCGTGGTACGCCGTTGATGTTACAGCTTTTGGTTGTGTTCTTTGCTCCGTACTATGTGTTCGGAATTTCAACACCTTACATGTATCGTTTGTATGCGGTTATCATTGGATTTTCCCTGAATTATGCGGCGTATTTCGCAGAGATTTACCGTTCCGGTATTCAGAGTATTCCGCAGGGACAGCGCGAAGCGGCACAGGTCATGGGATACGGCAGACGCCAGACGTTTTTCCGTATTATTTTCCCACAGATGGTCAAACGCGTCATGCCGCCGGTAACAAATGAAGTGATTACGCTGGTTAAAGATACTTCTTTGGCATTTGCCATTGCTTACACGGAAATGTTTACAATGGCAAAACAGATTGCATCGGCACAGGCTTCGCTTATGCCACTGTTTATTGCCGGTTTATTCTATTATATATTTAACTTTGTGGTTGCCTTTGTGATGGAAGCTATTGAGAAGAAACTGGATTATTACCGCTAAGGGAAAGGAGCTACGGCATGAGTATTTTGGAAATAAAGAATATTAAAAAGAGTTTTGGTGAAGATTTGGAAGTGCTGCAGGATATCAGCCTTGCGGTAGAAGAGGGAGAAGTTGTTTCGATTCTTGGTCCGTCCGGTTCCGGTAAATCGACGTTACTTCGCTGCGCAACATTTTTAGAGCAGATTGATTCCGGAAGCATTGCGTACGGCGGGAAAGTTTATGTGGAAAATGATACCGCAGGAAATGCCAAAAAACCGGAGCGCGCAAAGATTTTGGAGGCACAGTCAAACTTTGGCCTGGTTTTTCAGGACTTTAATTTGTTCCCGCATTTTTCCGTATTGAAAAATGTAATGGATGCGCCGGTGAAAAATCAGAAGCGTCCGAAACAGGAAGTGGAGAAAGAGGCACGTGCTCTGCTTGCGAAAATGGGACTGGAAGGAAAAGAAGATGCGTATCCGTGTGAACTGTCGGGCGGACAAAAACAGCGTGTTGCGATTGCGAGAGCACTTGCACTGCGTCCGAAAATGCTGTATTTTGATGAGCCGACAAGTGCACTTGACCCGGAGATTACCGCAGAGATTTTACGTGTATTAAAAGGACTTGCGGCAGAGAAAATGACAATGGTTATTGTTACGCATGAGATTGATTTTGCGAGAGCGGTTTCCGACCGTGTGATTTTCATGGATGGTGGTAAAGTAGTAGAAGAGGGCCGTCCGGAAGAAGTAATTGACAATCCGAAAAATGAGAGAACAAAAGCATTTCTCCAGAAACTGCAGGTCTAAAAAAGGGAGGCTTTTTCGATGTATGATAAATTGACGAAAAAAGACATTGAGAAAATGGAGCAGGAAGTCGAACACCGCAAGTTGGTGGTGCGCAAAGAAGCATTGGAAGATGTCAAAGAGGCGAGGGCGCATGGCGACCTGAGCGAAAATTTTGAATACAAGGCGGCAAAAAAGTTTAAGAATGAAAATGAGAGCCGCATCCGCTATTTGGAGCGGATGATTAAGACGGCGCAGATTGTCGAGGATGAATCCGGTGAGGATGAAGTCGGGCTGAATGATTTGGTGACGGTGCATTTTGAAGATGATGGCATGGAAGAGGAATATAAAATTGTTACAACAGTCCGAAGTGATGCGCTGAATCAGATGATAAGCATTGATTCGCCGATGGGGAAAGCGCTTTTGAAACACCGCGTGGGCGAGCGCGTTCTAGTGAAAGTGAACGATAAAGTCAGCTATTATGTGACGATTCGCGGGATTCGCAAAAACGATGATGAATCGGAAGAAATTAATAAATTCTAGGTTTTTGCAACGAATCCGATGGAAAGGAAATGAGGAACATGTGGTATACCTGTGTTCAGTGTGGAAAAAAATTTGAATTATCTGAGGCGGAGAAAGATTTTTATGAAGAGAAAAATCTTTCTCTTCCAAAGCGTTGCAAGGAATGTCGGAAGAGAAACCGCATTGAGAAAAATGAAGCGGTTGTTCCGAGAGGGAAAGAAAGAAGAAAACGCCGGAAAAATGCTTTGAGGCAGGTGCCGGTTACGACTTTGATTCTTTTGATTGCGCTTACATTTGTTTATATTTCGTTTGTGCGGAAGCCGGAAAGCAGTACGCCGAAACAAACTAGGATAACGCAGGTTACAGAGAATCCGAATTCGAGCATACAAAAAGCAGTCCTTTTTCAAAGTGATGAAAAGTTAAAGGAGCATTATGAAAAACATGGCAAAGCGATGGGATTCGCGTCGGCAGAGGAGTATCTGGCGGCTGCCAATGCGGTGATTTTAAATGAGGAAGCACTGCATAAAACGCAGAAAGATGGAGATGATGTATATTATTTGGAAGAGACCAACGATTTTGTTGTGGTTTCACCACAGGGGTATTTGCGGACGTATTTTCGACCGGAAGATGGGATAAAATATTATCGGCGGCAGTAGGCTGCCGATTTTTTTTCTCTCCCCCTCTTGACGAATTTTGTGAATGGTGCTATAACAGAGTTGCAACTAAAAAACAATTATAACAAGAGAAACGAAACGCCAATTTAATATCGACATTCCGTAAACTTCCCTATGTTATCAATTTGTATGAATGGAGGAAAAGACAAATGACTACTTTAAAAGTACAAAGAAGAAACATGGAAACTAAGGCTAAAAAGCTGAGAAGAGAAGGCTATGTTACAGGTAACCTTTTTGGCAAAGAAATCGAGGGTTCGATTCCACTGCAGATTGAAAAGCAGGAGGCAGAGAGAATCGAAAGAGAGTGCATGAAAGGAAGCCAGCTCTACCTTGAGTTAGACGGGAAAACATATGATGTGTTAATCAAAGAGATGGATTACCGTCCGATGGACCATCAGATTCTTGAGATGGATTTCCAGGCATTAGTAAAAGGTGAGAAAGTACATTCCGTTGCGGAAGTGATTCTTTTGAATAAAGAGAAAGTAACCGAAGGTGTACTCGAACAGCTTCTGGAAGAGATTGCTTATAAGGCAACGCCGGAGGAATTGGTTGAAAAGGTTGAGATAGACTGTGCTGCTCTGAGACTGGGTGATACATTGAAAGTAGCAGACCTTGACATTGCAAAGAATGATAAGATTGATTTGCAGACCGACCTTGATGCACCGATTGTCAGCATCCTTGCAAGCAACAATGAAGTGCCGGAGGATGAAGAGGAATCGGCTGAAGAATAATGGATTAAATCCCCATGAGTGACTTATTTCTCATGGGGATTTTTATAAAATTACAGTTAGTATTCTACTTTATAATATGGGGTTAGTATACCGGCTTGGTTTCGAAACCAACTGTGAATAGAGGAGAACATGATATTATGGTGATAAAGCCATGGCTTTGAAATAAGTTCTTCCTCAATATAATATTTTAAGAGTTTCATATTTTCATAAGTATCTACCAGTATAATAAATTGCATTTCTCCAGGATGATTTTTATAATAGGTCTCCAATTTGTGTATTGCATTTCGGATTGTTTTTTTATTTACATTCTTTATGTATTCAAAATAGTTTTTTTGCTGATTTTGTATACATAGATGCATCTTAAAAAAAGTATCATTATCAGTAATCTTTTTTGATATATCATAGTATACAAAATAAGGATCGAATAACAAGGAATTTAAAACAACTTGATTCGAAATGATACAGTTAATAGTATCAAATATGATTATACCGGCGCTATCCGAGCATAGTTTTTGTTGAGGCTCATAGTCTAAAGGAGCCTTTATACGTTTTATATATTGCTTTCCCTTTGCGGTAATATGATAGAACGCTACATGACGGTCATCGATACATTTTGGATTATTATTGTGATTATTATGACATAGAACTTCAGCTTGAAGTACTCCCATGTAGCCTAGGTAGCATATAATATTGGATAATTTTTCTTGAGAAATTGAAAAATCAAGTAAATGCAAATAAAGATACAATTGTGAGAAAAGCATACCCTTTCCTGCGGCTAAAATACCTAATACAGCCAAACAAAGTGAGTGGTCTATTTTATTTGGGGTTGTTTTGTCAAATTTATAATTACTAAGGAAGACAGAACAATTTTCTGTGCAAAAAAAGGGCTCCTGAATAATTTCGGTAAGCTGTCTGTTAAAAAAGTTCTTTGATTTGTAAAAGAAACCAGAACGCCAATGATTGTATTTTGAGGACATGTATTCACCTCCTGAGCAATTTAAGTTGTAGTTGCCATTTTTTATTTTCTGAAGCCACCCATGCATGGAACTATAATTTTTGCAATTGTATAAAATTGTTGCATATTCCTTCCTTTTTTGTGGTTCTTCGCTAATAAGCAGATTTATTTGCGTGTTTATATATTGCTTTACATCATTAAAAAAGGAATGCATAATATCTAAATCAATGTTTTTGTAATAGTTACTCCATCCACGGTTAAAGGCACCCAATAAAACAAAACGCTGTTCAACGGACAAAGATTTGTTGTGTAGAATTTTGTCAATGCGCATAAAGACATTATTTTGGCTCTTTTTTGATACCGAAGGAGTATAAGTTCCATCTTGTTTTAATGTGAAACCATATCCTAAAAAATTAAGTTCGGAGGGTAAACAAATATTTGTTTTTTCTGAATTCAAAGTGAGCTGTAAATTATTTTGAATAAAAGATGTTACATCAGTTAAAATGTTCTGTGCCTCCGTTTTTGTATTGCAAAAGATAACCATATCATCAGCATAGCGAACAAAGGGGATTTCTTGTTTCTCTAAGTATTTATCTAACACATCTAAATAAATATTAGCCATAAGTGGGCTTAATGCTGAACCTTGTGAAATTCCCATTGTTTTTTTGTCGTTTTTCTTGCCCTTTTCTACTACTTTAATTTTAACATAACGTTGAATTAGAGAGAGCAGTTTATTGTCCTTTATTTCTTTTTCTAAAAGTTCAAAAAGGAGTTTATGATTTACGGTGTCAAAAAATTTGCGAATGTCTAAATCTACGATTACCTGCATACCATTGTTAATGTGCATAAGGCAGCTATCAATTGCATCTAAACAGTTTCTTCCCTTACGAAAGCCATAGCTGCTTTCACTAAATAAAGGTTCATAGTGAGGTGAAAGAGCCAGTTGCATAGCATATAGAATCAGGCGGTCAGTCATACATGGAATTTCTAATTTTCTTTTCTCTTTTTTTCCCGGTTTTGCAATATAGCATGCCATAACAGGTCTTGGTTTGTATGTTCCGTTTTCAAGTTTTTGTTTAATAATATTTTTGTTTTTGTGCCAGTATTCGGAAAATGCATCCATGGACATTTTATCAATTCCCGGGATTCCCTTTTTCTTATTCAGATGTTCAAGGGCTGTATTTAAGTTATTTTCAGATAAAATTTCTTGCAATGTCATACTAATCGCCTCCGTTCTGTGTAAAGGTTCTAACAAAAGTTTTTTGTATTCCATAGTCAGGAAGTCTCTTTTTTCCTGTTGTATTGCCATTATAAACGGACCATCCGCCAATCTGATTGAGAATAGCTTCTAATTCAAAAGCATCTCGGCGTTTCATGTCGGAACGGTCTTTTCCTAAGCAATCGCACCATAATTCCAGTAAACATATCTCTGTTTTCCTAGATAAAGTAAGATAATTGTCGATAAGCCCCTGTCTCGGATCTGATTCCATGGCAAGTCGCTGGTTTTCTTTTGCCAGACATTCAATATCTTTTTCAAGAAATAGAGGTTCGCCCTGTTTATAATATGTTATTGCTTCGGCCCAGAGTTGTTTAATTTCATCCTCATTTATATCCCATGGTTTTTTGTGGCCTTTTCCGGAAACATTTACCGGCCAGAACCGGCGGTTGCCAGTAATATCACGTAAAAATCCATCGTTTGTATTGGTAGTACCGACAATAATTGAACTTCGTGGATGTGTTGAGACATGGATTTCATAGGGAGCACGATACTGGTCATCCATTCTTGATAAAAATGATTTTACAGTTTCTACTTCCACTTTTCGAATGCCTGCCAATTCGCTGAGTTCCATAATCCATATGCCTTGTAACTTTTCCGCTGCAGATTTATCTTTCATGTCTGCAATTGTCATGGAATCGGAATACCACGCTTGTCCCATCTTTTTAAATAAAGTACTTTTACCAATTCCTTGTTCACCACATAAAACTAAAATGGTATCGAATTTTATTCCGGGTCTGAAAATACGAGCAACGGCAGCTACAAATGTTTTGCGAGAGATAGCACGAACATAAGGAGTATCTTCTGCACCTAAGTAATCAATTAAGATAGTATCCAATCGGTTTGTTCCATCCCAATTCAAAGATTTTAAGTAGTTTTTTATTGGATGGTATCTTTTTTCTGAACTTAGTGTAGCATAAAGTGCATCTTTACATTTTCTGGGAGCATATATATGGTAATTATCTTCCAGATACATTTGTAAACAGGGAAAATCCGTAGTATCCCATCCGGAAGCTTCGGTTTTCCATGGAACTGCCCCAATAATATCAAGTGTTTTTTTCATTTCATTAAAAACAATATTTTTGAGGTTTGGGTCAGATTTTAAAATGAGGGCAATGTTAGGCATTGTACATAAAGCCTCACCATTCATATTACGGGTCAACCTGTTTTGCCACACATTATTATTAGGCAAATTCATAACCATCACCTCCCTGTGGTATGACGTTTTGACTAATTGGGGTAAATTCCTCGTCTGCTGAGACATGTCCATTTAATCCCGGGCCATCTTTAATCTTTTGAATGTTCCCAAGCAAAGAAGCAATTCCCTTGTTTCCTCCGACATTATAGCCATAAAATACGATGCTGACATTTCCATAGCATCCGGAATAAAAATCATTCGGATTTGTAATTGGCTGCACATTTTGGTCGACGATTTGTGGAGGCTGCTTAGACTTTGCAGCAATATAGTAACATCCACGGAAAATAGGATTATCAGGTTTTTCTACATCCCCATCGTGGAGTGGAGATTTGCAATTAGCAGGAATGCTGCCACCCCATTTGGCTACAGACTTGTTTTTTACATATTCTAGAGTTGCGTTAATCATTTCCAGAGTATGTAAATCTTTTTTGTCAATGATAGCAATTAATGAATATTTTTTTCCTCCGAATAAAGTGCAAGGTTCCCAACAGTTCAAATATGCGATTCTACATGGAATAATAATTCTGCTTTTTTTTGCCATATCATTTTTCCTCCTTTGATTCATAGTTTTTGCTTTCGATAAATTTGTTTTCTTCGACAGCTACACAATAATATTGTAGTATGCAGCTTAGTGCATCAGACAAATTGGAAATACTGTCGATTACTTCTTCTAAAAACATTTTGACGAGTTCATCAGGCATCAAATTCCCCCCTTTTTCATTTGATTTACCTTTTGTTTGAGTGGACCTTCAATTAAATTTCGTAAAAAAGGACTTTTTTTCCAGTCTTTTCTTCGATGCAGTTCAGAAATACTTTTGCCGTATCGAAAAAACTCGTGCGCTTTCTTTCGATAACGGATATAATATAAATAGTAAGTTTTGTCGTGTGCTTTGAAGTAAAACTGGAGAATACCTCTTCTTTTGCAAGGTATTGAGTAAATAACATTTTTCCGCATATTTTGTTCACCTCCTTTGTGCTGAACTAACGAGTGAATATCTTGTGTGATAAATATAATAAAAAATAGTAACCAAAAAGTAACGAAAATACGAAAGGGGCAAATGGATGAAAACAATTTTAAAATTAACGGAACATTTATTGATTGATTTATCTACTGGGGAGTGTTATGACCAAGAGGGATACAGTAATTCACAGCTTAGAGAACGCCTTACATCAGGTCAATTAAAACTGCTGAATTATTTTGTGGAGAACAGGGAGCTGCTATGTTCTTTCAGTCAGTTAGAAGGATTATTTGATGATGAGTTAGGCGATTATAAAATGCCGGGAATTAAACAGCAGATATGGAGGATTAAGCAAAAGTTAAATAATATAGATATTAATTTTGGAGCGGATGAATCAAAATGGGTATTTCAATCTGTATCTGGACGTGGTTACATATTTCATATGCCAATCCATGGAAGAATTTATCAACGTAATGCACCTAGTGATTTTTTATGGCACATTACGCCGGAGTTTTGTGCAAATTTATTTCTTCATAATGATGAGGACAAAGAAAAATTACGACATCATTTTTTTTCAGGGGAAGCAGATTGCAAAGTTACAATGCAGGCGGTTTGTAATGAGATGCACTTTATGAATTTGCAATACATGAAAATTTTACAGAGTGTGATGGCGCGGATTCCTAAATCGGATACAATTGCGCCGATTATGCTAATGGGTGATAAAGGGAGTGGAGTATCTACGCTTACATGTGCTTTAGGAAAATATTTGTCAGAAGAAAAACCCAATTGGAATGTATACTATTGTGATTTATCGAGAATCCAATTTAAAGGAAAACAGACACTTAATGAGATATTTATGTACTTAGATGAAAATCATATCGGCAAAGTAAGGAAAAATGTGATTATAATTGACAATCCACAAGATAATGCAGAAATATTTGAATCTATTTATTCGTTCTTTATGCAAAATAATTTTGAGAATATTCATTTTGTTATAACTGGTTATAAAGCATCGTTGCTTCCGTTTTTGAAAGTTAGTTCCCTTTTGTCAAATAATATTTTTCCTTATGCATTTTATATTAGTAATCAGGAAAGAAAAACAATCCTATCGTCATCTATACAATTTCAAACGCTGGAATATTATGATTTTCCAACGGAAGTTAAAGTTCAGTCGGTTAATGGAATGGCAGATAGTTATTTAATTATGAAACCTATAGAGAAAGACATTGTTACAAAAATTCTGTCCGATTTAGAATATGAAGTTAAGAATATAAAAGAGTTGTTTTTGGAGTTTGTATATCAATATAATAGTATTTTGTTTGAGAGGGGTATTTCACAGAAATGCATATATATTCCGAATATGGAAATGGAATGGAGCGAGTGGGAAGTGAAGTGCGAGACTCTCGATGCATACTGCAATAAAATATTGTTATCGGAATTGTTTCCATATATTGCGGTGCTGAACATATTAGATATTCCCGTGACTTTTGAATTAGTTCGTAAAATGACCGGCTATTCCTACCAAAACCGATTATTGCGTCTGTTTTATAAAAAATACGGAAATATATGGTTTGAAAATGGCGAGTTCTTATTTCGCAATAAAAGTATTCCCTTTATATTCTTTTCCATGTTTCCTGAATATAAGCCGATGTTTTTTATTCAGGAATTAATTTCTCATGATTATATGGATTGTTCAACATTGCTTCTTTTTATAAAGCACGTTATATGGTATCCGCTTAAATGCTATAAGGATACTTCATGGCATCCGTATGTTGAAAAATTAATAGAAATGCTTCAAAAAAATGGTGCTTATCAAAGGATATGTAATGATTATTTAAAAGATAATAATTTGAAAAATCTTACTGATGTATGGGAGCAGGAGTCTAAACCGGTTATTGATTATGTGCATGCATTGAAATTTTTTAATTATTGTCAGTCACAATAGTTGTTGCCAATGTTGCCGATAAAACTGCAAACCTCTTTTTGCTTAGTGTATTCTACCTTCTGGTTTTATCGGCAACATGATAATATATTTGTATTACTTTATTAAAAGAAATAGTATTTTTGTTATTTGCTTACAAAGTAAATATATGGTAATATAGCATTTGAAAGAGTAAGAGAAATTACATAGAGTAGTCGATAAAAAGGGGGGGCATTATGAAATAGTGAGTAGAAAAAAAGGTTTTTTCCAATGTTTGGAAACCAGGGTTTAGCGATAGTAACTTATTAGCACATTGAAAATTAAAAAGGAGGGTTTTCTATGAAGAAAACACAAAAAAAATATGTAGCTTTATTAACAATGTTAGCAATGGTTATTTGTACAATGTTTTGTACAAATACTGTTAAAGCAGACACCGAATTACCATTTTCAAATGAAGATGTAATTAAAACTTGTACCAGCACTTATAACAATATTGAACGGACTCTTTGGGTTTTAAAAAATGGTGATTTATATTTAAAATATAATAATAAGAGTCTTGTCAACATAACAGATGATGCTTTAGATGCAGGTTTTGACAAAAATGGTGCTCTTTGGTTTCAAATACGTTCAAAGGCTATATGTTGGTTTAATCCTGATTTACAAAGTCTCGATTTTATATCTTGTAACGTAATTCCACAAACAAATCCTGATTATGAAGGTTATACTGAAGATGCTACAAATTTAGTATATGATTCTCAAGATTATGTTACAGGATATAAATTATCTTCTGGAAAAATCAAGCCTACACTTTCTCTTGAAATAATGAAAATAAGGCTTGGCATTTATGATGAAGATGATGATCCAACTCCAACACCTACTAATTCGGTATCTACACCAACGCCTACTCCGACCGCACCAGTGTCTACTCCTTCTGCAACTCCAAAAGTTACCCCTACTACTCCTCCAAAAAACACAACTGATCCTGTTGTTACACCAAAAACAGTTACAACAAAGAAAGTTGCAGTTACAACAAAGAAAGTTGTTAAAAAGAAAGCTGGTTATTCCTGTCTTTCTATTGGAAATAAAGTAACTAGCAAGTATAAACTTGCAAAGGGTAAACTTACTTGGAAAGGAAGCAGCAAGAGTAAGAAATATTCTGGAATTAAGTCAGCTGCATTCATAAAGAAAAGTGGCAACCTTGTCTTTTTGACTAAAAAAGGTAAAGTATACACCTTATCTCCTAAAGGGAAGAAAAAGTGTATTGTTAAAAAGAAGGGTAAAAAACTTATCTTAAAAAATAAGTTTGCAGTAAAGGTTAAGGTAGGTAAGAAGTTTATTAACATAGCTAATAAGTAAAAATTTAAATGCTAAATCCTAGGAGAGGAAATGATTTTATTGTTTCCTCTCCTTTATACGTTAGGGATAAATTATGTCATACCTATGTGGATAAATTAAGCACTTTGTGATATTATGTAATATAATTAAGAGAAAGGGAGGGGTAAAATGGATTTAAATAAGAGTAAAATTAGATTAAAAAGTCAAGAAGAGATTGACAAGAAGCTACAGGAATTTAGTGGTCGGGAACATTTATATTCAATTGCGCTTTTTGATATTCTTGGTTTTTCTAATTTTGTACAGAAAAATGGTACAGATACAATCATGGAATTGTATACGAAACTATTGGATTTGATAAATAGACGGGCATCATCATATGACAATGTAGGTGATTTTGAAGTGAGTGTTGCACCTGTTCCAACATCGTCAGATTGGAAAAATAATCATTTGGCGGCTGATGCTAATGGATATGTACAGGTTTGCCATTTTAGTGATACATTTTTGATTTATGTCAATTATGAATTCGTTAAACAGCCATGGCTATTAGCAGATCAAATAAAAGAAGAGTTTCCTTTGCTGATAGGAGAAGCGGGAACCCAATTTTCGGTTGATTTTTTTTCCAACCATCATATCTATATATCTTTTTTGCAGTTATGTATGGATTTTTTTTGTCAGTCAATTATTGAGGGGATACCATTGAGAGGTTGTATTTCTACTGGTATTGCAATGATGGACCAATATAAGTCAATTTATTTCGGAAATCCCCTAGTAGAGGCTGCAAGAGGTGAGCCTGCTCAAAATACGCTTGGTGTTGCTTTTGGAAAGAGTTTTAACAATTACCATCCTGTATATAATAAATATTATATTCCGTATTTGGGACACATTAAAGAAAATGATAATAAAAATGTTTTTTTAAGTCCTATGATGTTAGATTGGGCGAGATATTGGAGGACATCACCAAATTATAAGAATAAATCAGTTATTGAATATATTAATAGAATGAACACCCAGACTGAATTTACTTCCTATTATGAAAACGCTATCAAATTTTATGATTTTTCAGAAAAACATGAAGATTGGGTAAATCAAATTAATAGAAAAAATATGGGAGACATTCTAGATTATTATAAGAGGGTTAAACAGTGGTATAATTCAGTGATATAAAGGAGGTGCTAATATGTCACTAGCGAAGATAAAAAAATTTACAGATAATAGGCTGACAATGAATGATGCTATGGATGAACTCCTTTCAAAACTGGATGTGGCTATAGATGACATGGAACAGGGAAGAGTTCAGCCAATTGATGATGCATGGAAAGAAATCAATAGAATATAGGGGGGAGATAGACAAAAGATATAATGTTGTAATTGCCGAAAGTGGTAAAATTGATATCATTAAGAAGTCCAACTCTATGCAGCCGTAATTTTTTTACGGCTGCATATTGTAAAATGATTCAAAATTGAGTATACTATTATTAGAATATCCGCAGAGAATGTTTGAAAGGATGGTATATTATATGCTAAAAAAATTTGTACTAAGTAATTTTAAGAATTTTAGAGATGAAATAAAAATAGATTTTGAGGACATTGCAGGTTATCAGTTTAGTACGGATTGTATTTCAGATAATATAATTACTAAGATGATTATTTATGGGAAAAATGCAACCGGTAAAACCAATTTAGGAAGAGCGCTTGTCGATATTGCTTTTTTGATGATTGTTGAACCGGTATATATTGAAAACTCCATGATTCTTAATGCAGATTCGTCAGAAGATTATGCCAAATTTTCTTATACGTTTGGTTTTGGTGATGACGAAATCATTTATCAATATACACGTTTTTCAAATCGAGAACTTCGAGATGAAGAACTTATTATAAATGGAATTTCTGTATTTAAGTGTGATTTCCTTAGTGGAAAGTATGATTTTAATAACTTAAAATATATTGATGCGGAAACTGCAAATGTAGAGCGGTATTTACAGTCGTTAGAAGTAGAAGAAACAGTAGAAGAGAATAGAAAAGCTAGATTACCATTCCTTAAATGGTTAATTGGTAATGTGGCATTAAAAAACGATTCGGTATTAAATCGTTTAATAAATTATGTTAGAGGAATGATGGTGATTACCATTGGAAATGGAATGCCATATCGTTCACGAAGAATGAATGATGGCTTTTATGAGTATTTGGAGGATTCCGAGAATTTAAATGATTTGGAAGAATTTTTTAATGAAATGGGGATAGAGTGTAAGCTTGCATTGAAAAAATTGCCGGATGATCATAACGAACTCTATTTTGCCCATGAAAAATTAATTCCTTTTTTGAGTAATGCATCAAGTGGAACCTTAGCGCTGCTTACTTTATATCGCAGGCTTATCTTTCGAGTGAAGGAAGCTTCGTTAGTATATCTGGATGAGTTTGATGCCTTTTATCATTATGAAATGGCTCAGAATGTGATACAATTTCTTAAGAAAAAGTATCCACGCTGCCAGATTATTATGACATCACATAATACAAATTTGATGACGAATCGCTTAATGAGACCGGATTGTTTGTTTATCTTGTCGAGTAGTGGAACTTTGACATCGTTGTGTAATGCGACACAGCGCGAACTAAGAGAGGGACATAATCTTGAAAAGATGTATATCAGTGGGGAGTTTGAGAAATATGAGTAAATACAAAGTGCAAGAGAGAAAACGAAATCAGACATTGTTGATTGTAGAAGGAAATCATGAGAAAAATGAATTGTTTTGGCTTATTTTTAAATGTTTTCCGGAAGTAGACATTGATTTGAATAATGTCTGGATATATGGCACCAATATTTATATGCTTTACGAGGATATTGTAAACATGTATGGACATGATTGGGTTGAAGAAGAAATAGATGTTGATTTGCCATTTGTAATCAGCAAGAAAAAGACACCGGATAACGTACGATATAAAAATGATTTTACGAAAATATTGCTGGTATTTGATTATGAAAGACACGATACAAATTTTTCGGAAGAAAAAATCACACAAATGCAACGCAAATTTTCCGATGTGACTGATATGGGACAATTGTACATAAATTATCCAATGATAGAATCTTATCAACATTTAATTTCGATTCCAGATTTAAATTATAAGAGCAGAAAAATACCTGTTTCTTTGCAACCGGGTAGTAAATATAAGGAACTTGTTAGGAAAGAGTCTATCATTCAAAAAATTGTGGAATTTCCACATAGATTAGATGATTTACTGAAAAAGCATTATGGAATAGACGATAAAGAAATTCGCCAAAAGTGTTGTGATAGTGTTCTTACATTAACGGACAGAGATTGTATAGAGGAAAGCTTAGAGAAAATTCTACAAAATATTATACCATATGACAAAGCTAAAACATTAAAATTTCAGTTAAAGGACTGGATAAACAAAGCTGAGTACGCAAATACCAAAAAGACATATTGGCAGTATATGAGGAATCTTTTCGTTGAAATTATTTATCATAATATTTGTAAAGCAAACCTTATTTTGCGAAATACATATAACATACAACCGGAACAATATAAAGAATGTTTTGAAGGTATTGATTTAGTAACAATCTTGGAAAAACAAAATGCGTCAAGCAGCAGTATAGATTCAGGATATATATGGGTTTTAAACACATGTATTTTTGTTGTAGCGGACTATAATTTTGCATTATTACAGAAAGAAAACAATTTGTAAGTGGTAAACAAAAAGGAGGACAAAATGGGTTCAGATTGTACAGTACCAATTGATGATGGTTTACTTAACATTCGAGTTGGCGCAATTATTTGCAGAGGAAATGAATTTCTAATGATGGAAAATGACAAAGATCCTTTTCTATATTCCGTTGGCGGCCGCGTAAAATTTGGAGAGACAGCGCAAGAGGCAATTGTGCGGGAAGTGCTTGAGGAAACAGGGACACAGATGGAAATTGACAGGTTGGGATTTGTTCATGAAAATTATTTTTATCTGGACGAGCCGGGCAGAGAGAATCAAGTAGTTTATGAAATTTCGTTCTATTTTTATATGAAAATGCCAGAAGATTTTTCGCCGATTTGCGAGAGTTTTACGGGGAGCAATCACAAAGAGCGATTGGTGTGGCTGACAATGGATGGTGATGAGAAAATTTATCCTGAATTTTTCCGGACGGAATTAAAACAGCCATGCGGCTTTGTAAAGCATATGTGCACGGACGACAGAAGGTAAATTATTTTTTTACCTCTAATTTTCCGGTTGACGCTTTTTTGTGAAAAAAGTAAAATAGATTTGTAATTTGATTACGGAATAGGAGGACTAAGAAACATGAAAATTGGTATTTTAGGATATGGTAACCTTGGACGAGGCGTGGAATGTGCAATTAAGCAGAATCCGGATATGGAGCTTGCTGCGGTATTTACGAGACGTGCGCCGGAGACAGTATCCATTTTGACAGAGGGAGCAGCCGTTTGTTCTGTTGATGATGTAGAGCAGTGGAAGGATAAGATTGATGTTATGATTCTCTGCGGCGGAAGTGCTACGGATTTGCCGGAGCAGACACCAAAATATGCAAAGATGTTTAATGTCGTAGACAGTTTTGATACACACGCAAGAATCCCAGAGCATTTTGAAAATGTTGATAAGTCTGCAAAAGAAAGCGGACATGTTGGTATTATTTCCGTGGGCTGGGATCCGGGAATGTTTTCATTGAATCGTATGTATGCCAATGCCATTTTGCCGGAGGGACGTGATTACACATTCTGGGGCAAAGGAGTTAGTCAGGGACATTCGGATGCCATCCGCCGTGTGGAAGGTGTAAAAGACGGCAAACAGTATACAATTCCGGTAGAGGCTGCATTGGAGGCTGTGAGAAATGGTGAAAATCCGGAACTTACAACCAGACAGAAACATACCAGAGAGTGTTTTGTTGTATTAGAGGATGGTGCGGATGCTGCAAAGGTAGAGGAAACTATTAAAAATATGCCGAATTATTTCTCAGATTATGACACGACGGTTCATTTTATCAGTGAGGAAGAATTGAAAGCAAACCACAGTGGTATTCCACATGGAGGATTTGTAATTCGTTCCGGAAAAACAGGCTGGAATCAGGAAAACAGTCATGTAATTGAATATAGCTTGAAACTTGATTCAAATCCGGAATTTACTTCCTGCGTTATCGTGGCTTATGCGCGGGCAGCATATCGTCTGTACAAAGAAGGACAGAACGGATGCAAGACAGTATTCGATATTGCTCCGGCTTATTTAAGTGCCAAAGATGGAGCAGAACTTCGCAAAAATCTGTTGTAAAAAATGTGTATTGCTAGAAATTAATCATAATAATTACCCCCGGTTTCATGATAAGAATCCGGGGGTTGATTTTACAAAATAATAGATAAACAAATGCCGACTGCAATAACACCTACCATGATAAGTGCGGCTATGCGGTGTCCCATCCGGCGGCTTTTGACGTCGCTGTCCGAAAGAGACGTTTGTTTGATTATTTCAACGGCTTTTTCCACATTTTTATCATCGACATAAATTTCAAATACTGGTTTTGCCATCCGGGCTGTGATGGATGTTTCGATGATTTCATGTTTTTTAGCAAAAATGTGATTGGCTTCGAGTTCGGAAATAATCCGGTCTGCTTCTAAAAAGTTTTCTGCAAGATAAATTTTAGTCATAACTGTATACCCCCCTTTTTTTTAATATGTGCTTTAAAAAGCATTTTCTATTATTGTATTTTAATAAGTTAATGCTCTAATAGGACAATGCCTTCATCTACAGAAATAATAGGAAATACATTTTCTTCAAAATCATGTACATTTGAGGTTATTAAATAATCTACGCTATTATGCTTTGCTGTAGTATACTGAACACAATCTTCAAAATCTTTCCATTTTTTAAAAAACGCGGTTTCAATATCCTTATCTGTTACAGAAAGTATACTTACTAATTTAAAAATATTTTCCATAATAGTGTATGTTTTATCAATTAACAAGGTCATATTTTTCTGCAATCCTTTCATCGTGATATTGTTTGGCAGTTTTCCCTGTATCCGGTAAAACACCAACAATATTATTAAAAATATCCTCAATCGGTTCCGTGGCTTTTTTTCGTTCTTCGTGTTGTGAACTAATGAATCTCACATAACTATATATGATTTCTACTTCATTTTCCGGTAAATCATTCAAGAGATTAATGGTTTTTTCTAAGGTTGACATATCCATCACTCCTTTCAAATCATTCATTGTTATAATAACATCATACCATAACACATGTGAAATGCAAGGCTTAATTGGTTATAAGAACACAAAAAACTGGGCAATCTAAAAATAAAAACGGAGGACAGAAAAATGAATCAAAAGGATAATTTCAAAAGCGCTCTTCCGATGGCTGCACTGGATGAAATCCCACAGCCGTCAGAGAATGCAAAAGAAATTGTTGGACTTGTGAAAGCGCAGGGCAAAGTAACCGGCTATAAGCTTTCGGATGGACAAATGGTAAGTAAGAGCGAAGGAGTGGCTATGGCAAAAGCAGGCGATATTCAGGGCGTGGGCGTAGCGCACCGTGGTGATACAGAGTATTTAAAGGCACTTCCGGATGGAAAGGAGACGAATAATCTCAGCAGCCTGCCAACTGTGCGGTGACAAGTTCAAGGACAAGGAAAATCAAATTATATTTTGTAAAACATGCAATATAATTTTTTGAATTTGCAACGCTGGTTTTTTTGTAGTATTCAAGAGAAATCATACTTGCCATAGAAGCAATTAAAGTTCCTAAGCCGCCAATATTTACTCCGATTAAAAGGGCGGTACTATTTTGGGTAAATTTAGATAACAAGATGGCGGCAGGGACGTTGCTTACAATCTGGCTGACGAGGATGCCGCCACCAATTTCCCTTCCGGAAATAATGTGGGATAAAAAACTGTTTATCCATGGAATCTGTGCAATATCCCCAACAAGGATAAAAAGGCAGACAAATTTGATTAATAAGTTAAAGTTAATAGTTCGAAATGTTTTTTTGTCGAAAAGAAAAAGGCTGGCAAGAACTAGAATAAAGGTCACATAATGGGGAACAATTCGAAGGATGTTCAAAAGGCACAAAATAAATAATAAAATAAAAACAAGGCTCCAAAATCTTTTGTACTTAAGAGATTTTGAAAAGCTATTTTCTTCATCGACTGTTATTGCTATTTTTTCCTTTTTAAAATTAAAAAAAATGAGAGCCAGTAAAAAAAGAAAGGCGACGATTCCGTAAGGAAGTATGGCAGCGTAAAAAGAGCCAAGTGTCATTTGGTAAGTTTGGAATAAATAAACATTTTGTGGGTTGCCGATTGGCGTCATCATACTGCCCATATTGGCTGCAATTGTTTCTAACACAAGAAGTTTAATTAACAAATCATTGCGGTTTAATCGGTTTAGAATGCCAATGGAAAAAGGAACGAGCACGATGAGTGCAACGTCATTTGTTAAAATCATACTAAGAAAAAAACATGCGCCAATAAGAAAGAGAGCAAGTTTAGATGTGTTACCTGTTTTATTTAAGAAAAATGTTGTGAAATTGTCAATATAACCCAACTTGGTTATACCGGCGACAACACCCATCAGGCTGAAAAGTAAGCCAAGTGTTTCAAAATTAATTTGTCTAATTGTATATTGATAAAAAATTTCCATAGTGTAATACCTCTTTATAATAATCCAATTATGTATCGGCTAACTTCGGAAAAAAATAAAGTGATTAAAATTATTTGATTCTTGGTTGACAAATGTATACCTATCAAGTACTATAAAGACAAGGTATACAAATGATTACCAAAAGAAAAGGAGGTTACTTATGGGGGAAATTCATTTATCGGATGCAGAATGGGAGATTATGAATTGTCTGTGGAACAAACCGAATCAAAAAATCAGCGAAATTGTTATTGCGTTAAGTGAAAAGAAGGTGTGGGATAAACACACGGTGATAACACTTTTGAACCGGATGGAGAAAAAGGGAGCAGTGTCATTTGAGAGAAATGGCCGCGCCAAAGAGTATTATCCGTTAATTTCACAAAAAGAAACTGTAAAGCAGGAGACAGAGCAGTTTTTTGAGCGTGTTTGTCAGGGCAGTTTACGATTAATGGTTAATTCTTTTCTTAGCAGCAAGGCGGTTAAGAAAGAAGATTTGGATGAGTTATATCGTATGTTAGATGAAGCAAGAGAGGGGAAAGAATAATGTTTGAATTTATGTTGGAATGTCATCTTTTGATGCTTTTTCTGATTTTGTTACGGGCTTTGTTTGGCTCCTTTCTTTCCGCAAAAATGCGTTACGCTTTGTGGTTATTTATCCCGCTTCGTTTTTTGCCGTTTGGGTTGTTATTTGAAGCAGGAAAGCAGACTGTTTTGGTAAATCTGATTGGGAAAATACTAGCTATGCTGCCGCAGGTTTCCTTTGCCCGGTTTGACGCTTCCGCTATCCGTATTCCGGTCTGGTTCATGACTGTGTGGACGGTGGGAAGTGTACTTGTGCTTGTTTGGCAGTGGTTCGTAAATTTTCGCTTTGAAAAGAAATTATATGAAGAAAGAGAAAAACTTCCGCAGGATACGGCAGCTTACCCGGTCTATCTGGTAAATGATATTGCATCGTCCTGTGCATTTAAAATACATGGCGAAAAAGCGATTTATGTAGGGCGGAAGGCAGCCAATGATTTGGAAGTTTTTCAGACGGTTATCAAACATGAAACCAGTCATTTGGATTCTGGGGATTTGTTTTTTGGAAAAGTTCGAATGCTTTTGACAGCGGTCTTCTTTTTTAGTCCGATTGCCTGGCTGGCAGCCGTATTATCAAAAAGGGACTGTGAGATGGCGTGCGACGAGCGGACAATTAATCGCATGGGAATTGCAAAAGAAGAATACGGAAAAATCTTGCTGGATTTGACAGTGGAAAGATTAAATACAGACGTATTATTCTGCCATGCAGTTATGATTTCACCTTCCTCTTATGGGTTAAAGGCTCGAATTAGAAATGTTTTGTCAAAGCAGAGAAACAAAAAAGGACAGATTCTGATGGGGATTCTGGTTGTGCTGTTTTGCGCTGGAACATGTTTTTATGAAATTCCATTTTTACATAATATGAATCAGGAAGAAACAATTCGGCAGTACGTTTTTTATTGTAACCAGAAATACTTTTTGGGTCTGAAAAAAATATGTGTACCGGAAAAGATGGATTATTTTTTTCATCCTAAAGTTACCGGAAAAATTGTTTCCCTTAACAAAACGAGTGAGAATTCAGAAGAGGTATTGTACCAAGTTGTGACAGAAGACAAAAAAGGATGCAAAAAGAAACAGTCCATTTGCTTAGTGCAAAGAGAGCAGTGGAAGGTAAAGCCGTGGTCAGAAGCGAATGTCCCTTTTCAATATGATGTTGTTAAGAATAAGATTCGCGTTAAAGCCTATATTGGCAAGGAAGATGTAGTTTCTGTGCCAGAGAAGATAGAGGGAAAAACAGTCAACGAAATTCAGACGGGGGCATTTAAGAATTGTAATGTAAAAAAAATTACGATTCCCGCCTCGATAGAAACAATTGGCTCTATGGCATTTTTTAACTTGCCAGACTGCGAGGAGATTACAATTGGAAATAAAATGGCTCTCAAATCCGATGACATTTTCAAAAGATGCCCCAAATTAAAAGAGGTCAACACGAAAGGAAAGGGAACGATTGTCTGGTTTATTGGAAATAGTTTGATTGAAGATGGAAATCTGGATACCTATTTTCAGGATATCTGTGACCAGAAAAAAGAGCCGGTGATTCATTACACAAATACAGGAAGCGGTTACATGGTAATGGACCATTTGAATGATTTTCAAAAGGATTTGCCGGAAACGGCATATCTGACAGCAGATGTAATTCTTATCCAGCCACTTCACGATTATGAGGCAATGATGGTTTCCACTCTTTCTGATAAATGCCGCAAAGATGCAAAAATTTATTCGCTTGGAACCATTTACACGAGATATAGAAATTACTGCAAATTTAAAAATGATTTTTCAAAACCGCTTGCTGGGTTTACACCGGGTGGTGATTTGTGTGATGATCTTGTCCAGAGAAAGATACTCAAGCACTATGATATTCAGTCAATGGATGAAGTTCATCCAACATACTTAAATGGATTTATTTCCGGAGCGAGTATTTACAAGGAACTTTTCCATGGAAAGGTTTTGGATATTGATTACAAAAAAATGAGTTATTCGCTTGATTCTTTCATCCCCGGCAAGACCGATAAAGAGCGGGAAGAAAAAATGAAAGAGATTTTGGATGCCGCACAGAAATTTGATGTGAAGGAATATCAAAAGAGCGGGCGTGGATATTATGGATATTCGGAGAAGATAAAAAGAGGGGCGTAATTAAATTAGGAACATATAATTTGTTTTAAAGGAGGAAAGATATGGTAGCAATATTGACAAGTTCTTTGGGAGGCTCTTATAAAGTAAACGGCAAGCGTATTCCGACTTGTTTGCAAAATGAAAATGGTTTGTTAGACCAAATTAAAAAATATTGGAAGCCTATGTCCAAAGTTCTCATTATAAGTGCCGGACCCAATGATTTTATACGAAATGATAATATTTTGTTCTGTCAACGGGAAGCTTTCGTAATGAGTGGATTAGATGCGAAGTCTTTTGATATGTGTGATGCACGTAATGAGGAGATGGCACAAAATATAAGTGAATATGATGTGATAATACTGGCAGGTGGACATGTTCCCACCCAGAATAAGTTTTTTAAAAAAATTAGGTTGAAACAGAACTTGGAAAACTTTCAAGGAATGCTGATTGCATGGAGTGCTGGCTCTATGAATTGTGCGGCTGTTGTTTATGCACAGCCTGAGTTAGAGGGCGAGGCTGTTAGTAAAGAGTATAAAAGATTTATGGAGGGGCTTGGAATTACCAATAAAATGATAATACCTCATTATCAAGATGTAAAGAATGACATTGTGGATGGGCTCCGGGTGATGGAAGATATTACTTATCCGGATAGTATGGGCAAAGAATTTCTTGCTTTAAATGATGGCAGTTTTCTTGTGTCAGTGGATGGCGAGGAAAGTGTATATGGCGAAGCCTTCATAATAAAAGATGGAAAGCAATTACGTTTTACTTAATACTTCGAATCAACCGAAACACCTGCCACGAACGCTATCCGTTTAAATATTGCAGTAAGCAAACAAAATGTGATAAAATAAAAACAAATTATTTTACAACTTGGGGAGGCCGTATGCGGCGATGAAAGAGAACACGAAGCAGCTTTCGAGTGAGGAAAAACAATATCGAAAAATGACGGAAGAACCGGTGTGCCGGTTAATTATGAAACTGGGGCTTCCGACGACAATTAGTATGCTGATTACGAATGTTTACAATATGGTAGATACTTGGTTTGTCAGCCGGCTTGGAACAAGTGCGACCGGAGCAGTTGGTATCGTGTTTGGTCTAATGGCAATTATTCAGGCGTTCGGTTTTATGTTTGGACAGGGCGCAGGAACAAATATCAGCAGGGCTTTGGGGGCACATAAAAAGGAGCGGGCACGTGCATTTTCGGCAACAGGATTTTACTTGGCGCTGTTTGCCGGGACAGCCGTTAGTGTGTTTGGTATTCTCAATTTAGATGGTTTGTGCCGGTTACTGGGAAGTACAGAGACAATTTTACCATATGCAAGAATATATGCTTTTTATGTTTTGCTTTCTGCACCGGCGATGGCGACAGGTTGTGTAATGAACAACATTTTGCGCTATGAGGGTTATGCAAGTCTTGCGATGGTTGGTCTGGTATCCGGTGGCGTGTTGAATATGGCTGGGGACGCATTTTTCATGTTTGGGCTTCACATGGGAGTTCGTGGTGCTGCTTTATCGACTATGATTTCACAGTATATATCTTTTGGTATTTTACTGTATTTTTTGTTGTGCGGTAAGACACAAAGCAGTTTGTCCATTCGGTATTTTACGAAGAAAGCAAGTGTCTTTGGAAGTATTCTTGCGTCCGGTTTTCCAAGTATGGTGCGCCAGGGACTTGCAAGTATTTCGACGATGGTATTGAATGCACAAGCGGCTGTTTATGGAGATGCGGCAATTGCTGCGATGAGTGTTGTGTCGCGAATTTTTATGTTTATTTTCAGTGTGGCACTCGGAATTGGTCAGGGATTTCAACCGGTTTCGTCGTTCAATTATGGAGCAAGAAAATATACGAGGCTGCGCAAGGCGTTTTGGTTTACCTTATTTTTTGGACTGGCTAATATGGTAGTATTTACAGGAGTGGTGTTTGTTTTTCGCAGCAAGATTATCATGCAGTTTTTATCCAATCAGAATGCATATGATATTGCGTATTATGCACTTGTGATTCAATGTGCGTCGCAGGTGGCAGTCCCTTTTAGTGTCTGTGCCAATATGTTGTTCCAATCAATTGGTAAGGCAGGGAGAGCAACGATTTTAGCAACATTTAGAAGCGGTTCAATTTATATTCCGGTTTTGTTAATTCTTGGTACGCTTTTTGGACTACGGGGAATTCAGTGGACACAGCCGGCTACGGATATTCTGGCATCTGCCATATCAATGCCAATTGCTGTTGTGTTTTTACATAAACTACCTAAGGATGGATTGGAAGAAGGGGCGAATTAGGAAGGGCGTAAGTTTACTCAAAACTCTGAATCAACCGAAAAACCTGCTCAACGGCAGCACTTAAATTTTCTTTTGCATGGTTAAAGGCCATCGCTTCTTTCAGCGTTGTTACCGTGCGCAATATAGGGAAAAATGCGTCGATGCCATGTTGGTTACACAATGTGGCATCTTCTGCGACACATCCGCCAAAAGCAAGGACTTTTTTCTTGTGTTTTTTTGCAATTTCTGCTACGCCAATCGGTGCCTTTCCCATTACTGTCTGTCCATCTAATCGTCCCTCACCGGTTACTACAAAATCTGCATTTTTTATAAATGATTCTAACTTGGTTTCTTCAAGAATAATTTTAACGCCGGATTCTAAAACGGCATTTGTATAAGATAAAAATGCAAATCCAAGTCCTCCGGCTGCTCCGGTACCTGCTTGATTTGGATTGGCGCCGGAATACTTTTCTTTTGTCTTTTTTGCATAATTCATAAGCCATGTATCCATTTTGGGAATCATCGTTTGTGTTGCACCCTTTTGTGGACCAAAAACAGCGCTGCATCCATTAGCACCACACAGCGGATTTGTTACATCGCATGCAATTCTAAATTTACATTCTTTCAGTTCTGGCATAACATGCTCATCGGTTATCGTTTCTATTAAGGCTAGTCCGTTTGCTCCGTATGGAACTTGTTTTCCATCGGCATCTAAAAAGCCGTAGCCGAGAGCCTCGAGCATGCCGATTCCTCCGTCGTTGGTCGCACTTCCCCCGATACCAACAATAAATTTGCGGCATCCCTTTTTTATCGCATCTCTTATTAGCTCCCCAACGCCATATGTTGTTGTGTGAAGTGGATTTCTATCGGATTCGTTTACCAACGTGATTCCTGCGGCTGCGGACATTTCAATAATTGCCGTATTGCTTTCTGCAATTCTGCCATAAGAAGCCTCTATCATGGAGCCAAGCGGTCCTGTGACATTGACTTTTTCGATTGTTCCGTTCATTCCAAGGGTAAGGGCTTCTACGGTTCCCTCTCCGCCATCTGCCAAAGGGCAGACAGTTACCTCTGCATCGCGAAATACGCGGTGTATTCCTTCCGATACGGCATTTCCTGCCTCTAAAGAACTTAAACTGCCTTTCATAGAATCCATGGCAACGACAACTTTCATACGATGGCCTCCAATGTGGTTTTCTTTTCAGTGAATAAATGAATCAAGGTCTTTTTCTGCATCTGATGTTATTACAACATTATAATCCATATTTTGCCCTCATATCTGATATTACATCATCTGCATTTCTGTATTGCCCCTGTTCTGCATGTTTTCTTGATAATTCTAACTTTTGTAATAATTGTTCTTCTGATAAAGGTAAATATGGATTTTCGGAAATTCTTTTTATTTCAAAAGGAAATCCATTGTGTGCGACAGCCTGGGTAAGAAACATTCTTATTGCGGTCGTTGTATCTGTACCCAGTTCTTTAAAAAGATTATCTGATTTTTTTTTAAGATCGTCATCAACGCGAACTTGAATTGTACTTGCCATAAAAAACCTCCTTAATTCTTATATATACATAGTAATGCTATATTATTGGTAAGTCAATATAATTATAATATAAAATGATTGATTTGATATATAAATTGGATTAATTGTAATTCGGATAATAAGAATTGCATTTTTTTAGATTTGCGCATAGAAAAGGGGAATGGTATAATAATTTGCAAAGAAACGAGGGAGAAAGGTGCATGCAGATTACAAGGATTTTTCATAGTGGTTTTTTAGTCGAGACAGCCAAACGGTATTTTATATTTGATTATTATAAAGGAGAATTGCCGAAGTTAAATCCAGATAAACCGGTATATGTGTTCGCCAGCCATGGACATCAGGATCATTATGAACCAAAAGTATTTGAACTTTTGAAACAACAGGGGATTGTACCGAAACTTGCGATTCTTGCAAAGGATATTAAGGAGAAAAAATATCCGGATGTAATTCCTGTTTTAAAAGCCGGATTTAATGCACATTATGAAATTGAGGCAGATTTTTTGGTGGATACATTTCATTCAACAGATGCCGGCGTAGCGTATCTCGTTACTTGCGGGGAAGGAAAGATTTATCATGCGGGAGACCTTCATGACTGGGTGTTTGATTCTGCATCGGAGAGGGAAAACCGGCAAATGACAGGGATGTACAGGCATGAGATTGATAAAATGAAAAATATTTCACTGGATGTTGCGTTTGTTCCACTGGATCCAAGGCAGGAAAGACGTTATGCGGATGGAATATTATATTTTCTTCAAAAGGTAAAAGCAAAGCAGGTGTATCCAATGCACTTTTGGAGCCATTGTTCCATTATCGATAAATTTCTTGCAGAATATCCAGAGTATGCGGATGTAATTAAAAAATAATATGGGGAGGTTATACATGAAAAAGTATGTGTTAGCACTGGACCAGGGAACGACAAGTTCACGCTGTATTTTGTTTGACAAGCAGGGAAATATCTGCGGCATGGCGCAGAAAGAATTTGAACAGATTTATCCTCATGCGGGATGGGTGGAGCATGACCCTATGGAAATCTGGGCATCACAGTTATCTGTTGCGACAGAGGCGATGAGTAAAATTGGTGTAACCGGCGAAAATATAGCGGGGATTGGTATTACGAATCAAAGAGAAACGACGATTGTCTGGGACCGGTATACAGGACAGCCTATTTACAATGCGATTGTGTGGCAGTGCCGAAGAACAGCAGATGACATTGAAAAACTGGTGAAAGATGGTCTGGCTGATTATGTACAAAAGACGACAGGACTGGTTCCGGATGCTTATTTTTCTGCATCGAAAATTGCGTGGATATTGGATCATGTTACAGGAGCGAGGGAGAAGGCAGAAGCAGGTGATTTGCTTTTTGGGACGGTGGATACCTGGCTGATTTGGAATTTGACGAAGGGTGCTGTTCATGTAACTGATTACACAAATGCGTCCAGAACGATGATGTTTGATATTCATAATTTGCGTTGGGATGAGAAGATTTTAGATTATTTTCATATTCCAAAATCTATGCTTCCGGAGGTTCGGCCATCCAGCTGTGTTTATGGATGCACGGATTTGAGTCTGCTCGGCGGGAAAATTCCGATTGCCGGGGCAGCAGGAGACCAGCAGGCGGCTTTGTTTGGACAGTGCTGTTTTATGCCGGGGGAAGTGAAAAATACTTATGGAACCGGCTGCTTTTTGTTGATGAATACGGGAGAAAAAGCAGTAAATTCAAAAAATGGCTTGCTTACTACGATTGCAGCAAGTTTTGAAAATAAGATTCAATATGCGCTGGAGGGTAGTATTTTTGTGGCTGGCGCAGGTGTGCAGTGGCTGCGTGATGAGATGGAGTTAGTGAAAGATGCTGCTCAGACAGAGGCATTTGCCAATGCGGTGGAAGATACGAATGGTGTCTATGTGGTTCCTGCGTTTACCGGCCTTGGTGCCCCATATTGGAATCCATACGCAAGAGGAACAGTTGTAGGGTTGACAAGAGGCTGTAAAAAGGAGCATTTTGTGCGTGCCATCCTAGAAGCGATGGCATATCAGACTTACGATATTTTGAAAATTATGGAGCAGGAATCCGGTGTTGATATTGTCAGTCTTAAAGTCGATGGCGGGGCATCGAACAATAATTTCTTAATGCAGTTTCAATCCGATGTACTAGGTGTTGATGTGCTTCGGCCGGAGTGTGTAGAAACAACCGCACTGGGTGCTGCTTATTTGGCGGGACTTGCCGTAGGTTATTGGGAAGATGTGGACGATATCCGTAAAAACTGGGCACTATCTAAAACGTTTGCGGCAGATATGTCGGAAGAATTGCGAAATGAAAAATTAGCCGGATGGAAGCGTGCCGTACGCTGTGCGCTTGCCTGGGCGGAGGAGTAGAATTGGAAAGGAGATTAAATAGAGCAAAGAAACAAGGTGGAACGAAATGCAAAATCTGTTATTAGAATTTTTTGTGGGCGATATTTATGATTAGTTGACCTGATTTTGAAAAATAGCAAATCAAGTCAACTGTTTTATAGATAAAAGTTGACTTAAAGGTCGCTTTTTATTAAATAGGTCATCAAAAATGACCAAGGTAAATGACTGTATTTAAGATAATCCAAATTTAGGTCAACAAATATATTGTAAAAGTTGACTTAATTAGAAAAAAAGTGGAAATAGGTCAAAGGAATGCAGGATTTTGGTTGACCGCAAGAGAAGCTTTTGCGAGTTAGGTCAATGGGGCGGTTACAGATGGACAGGTGTACGGAATATAGTACAACGAGAGGCGTTATAATCTTGTTGACAGTAAGGAGATAATCTTAAGAACATACAAGAGAAGGGAGGGTTTCATATGACATTTTTATTATTGATATTTGGTTTTATTTTAATTGAAATGCCGATTGTGGCATTTCTAAGTGTAGTAAATGATGTGCATCAACCACTTCCAATTTTAATTATGGCACTTATTTGTACGGTAATTGATGTGTTTATAATTACAAACCGAATTACATTCCATAAAGCCAATGGAGGTAATGAGGAACGCATGAGAAAAATTCGGAAGGCTGTAAAAATTACTGCGATAATTATAGCGGTGTGTCTTCTTCCGGGAACTTGGTTTGTATCGGAAGAGGGCTATAAGGCGAACCGAAAAAAAGGTTCATCTTATGATTATAATTATTTGGGTTCTCATTCATCATATGATTCGAGAATTTTTGGCAGTTCAAGAGGCAAGAGCAGTTCATCGAGTTCATCGGCTCAGCATGACGACGCCGATTCGGATGATACCAGTTCGTCTGATAGTGACCGTACAAGCTACTATCCAACGCAAAAACCGCAAGTAAATCAAAAGATAACAAATGGTGTTGAGGATTACGATGATCCGGATGATTATGCTTCTGATTATGCAGAAGAATTTGCATATGATGAATTTGGGGATGATGAAAGTGAAGAGGCATATGATTATGGGTACGAGGAAGCTTATGACTACTGGATGGATGAGAGAGGAGATGATGAAAGTGATTGAATTGTATTGCTTTAATCAGAATGTAATAGAAAGATGACACGATTCGTGTCGCATATGTGACAGAGCGTTTCTTGCTATTTTTCAACAGATAGGTTGTGGCTTACATTGCCGAAAGCAGATATAATGGAATCAATAAAATAAGCTGCAAAAGGAGAATGAGAATGAAGATTCGGTTATTTCGCTTTATATTCCGACAGACGATAATCGTGCGATAATACACAAATGAACGTGGAAATTTGGGGAAATGCTAAAGTGAATGGTGTAATTTGCGGAGATGTGCGGGCAGAGAAAAATCTTACTTGCAGTAAGGTAAATGGAAATATGCCTATTGTTGAGGTGCTTGTTAATGGAGAAATTGAAGTTATTGAGATAATGAAAGAATTAAATGTAAATATATAAGTGGGAGAAATGTTTGCAAAATTGAGGGGGTTGTTGTATAAAAATGATAAGTGATTCATTTGATATGGAAAGTGAAGCTATAATAACACCATCGTCTTTTTTGGGAGAAAAGGGGAAAATCTGCGATATTGCAATAGCAACATTTTCAAGAGAGATATTTCCAGCTGTTTTGAAACTTTTTGAAAATGAAAAGATTGGTGAGATGAAAGCAGCTAATAGAATAAAGCCTGTTTATCTATTGGACGTAAATAATCTAAAGAGACAACAAAGGGGAAATATGTTATTCCATACGAAGCATATCGAGATGAGGGAATGTCTTACCATTATGCATCTCCGAAAGATTATATACAAATTAAAAATGCGGAGGTTATGGAAAATATTTTTAAAGCATTAGAGCTGCCGTATGTAATGGGAAAAGTATGGACTACAGATGCGATATACAGAGAAACCCGTAACCTTGTTGAAAAAAGAAAATCGGAGGGCTGTATTGCAGTTGAAATGGAACTTGCAGGTATGCAGGCTGTATGTGATTTTTATAATATAGAACTTTATGATTTTTTGGTAACAGGTGATATTGTTGACCAGTTGGAATATACTTCTGAAGGATTACATGATGCGAATCATAATCTTGACAAATTTTATGTTGCTTTAAAAATAGCGGAAATGATAAATAAGGGTTGATAGATTTATCTGCTAATCTGTTATTTGCAGGTTATTGAAAGGTGGTGCTTATTATGGCAACAAAAACAGCAAATGTAACAGCAAGAATTCAACCGGATATCAAAGAATCGGCAGAAGCCATTTTAGAAAAGTTAGGCATACCTGTTTCTGTCTTTATTGACATGACCTATAGACAAGTAATTGCAAATAACGGAATTCCTTTTGCTTTAAATCTTCCTAAAACAATTGAAACAAGAGATGAATTATCAGACGCTCAATTTAATTCAATGATGGAAAAAGGACTTTTACAGGCAAAAGCAAATGAATCAAAACCTGCCAAAGAAGTATTTGCGAATTTAAGAAAGAGGATTTAACATGCCACAGCCTTATGAAGGACGTTCTTCAAACGTCCTGTCGCAAAGGAACATAGTAACCTAGAAAATATATTGCACAGAAATCCATTCCGAGTTTCTGTGTTTTTTCGACTCTTTGTAAAAAGAAAACCGTTGGTGCAGAACTTAAAAAGTTTCAAACCAACGGCTTTTAGCGTTCCCAAGAGGTTTCGAACCTCCGACCTACCGCTTAGGAGAACTTTGATACGAGTTTTTTGGTAGTTGTATTAGCAAAGGAGCAATATATTAGCAAGGCGAATATACGTGTGAGTATACCGACAAACTTATTGATATTTTTTGTTGTTTGGTATACACTATGTATATACCAAATGTAAGGAGGAATCTATATGCAGGCACAAGTGAAGGAATGGGGAAATAGTCAAGGGATTCGTTTATCCAAAGAAGTGTTGAAAAGTGCGGGAATCAAATTAAATGAATTCTTGGATGTTGAGGTATCAGATGGGGTGATTACTTTGGCAAGACAATTTCGGCATAAAACGTTGGAAGACAGAGCTGCTGAATACGATGGAAAGTTAATGCTTGACGGCGAATATGATTGGGGCGAACCGGTTGGAAGAGAGGTGTGGTAATGGCGTCTTTACACCAAGGAGATATTCTTAAGGTTGAAAAAATAAAACATCCTGTATTGGTGGTTAGCAAAGATTTTTTTAATACAAGCGGTGAAATAATTGGATGTCCGATTATTAAAAATTCGACTGCGGGTCCACTTCATATATGGATGTCTACAGAAGAAAATGAAGGCTATATACAGTGTGAAAAACTGGCGTTGTTAGATATGTCATTTCGCGGTTACAAAAAAGTGGACAGATTGCCAATTTCAGAGATGGTTAATATATCGGATGCTATTCAAGGTATCTTTGAATATGTTTAGGAAATAAAAGTAAATTCTATGTGTGTTTTGAGCATGCGCCCTATAGAGAAGAGAAGTCATAACACCAAATTCAAGCAAGTTGAATGGTGTTAAACTTCTCTTCTCTGCATGGCTTTTTGACTTCGCGAGTACTCCCAGTAGGAATCGAACCTACAACTGCCCCTTAGGAGGGGGCTGTTATATCCATTTAACTATGAGAGCAAAATCCGGCTTATGCAGCATAAGCCGGAGATTTTTATTTTATCCGGTAATTACAGATATTTTTTCAAAACATCGACTTTATCTAATCTCTCCCAAGGAAGGTCTAAGTCGCTGCGACCGAAGTGGCCATAGGCAGCAGTCTGGGAATAGATTGGATTTCTGAGGTCGAGCATCTGGATGATGCCGGCCGGACGCAAATCGAAGTTCTCGGCAATGATGTCGACTAATTTGCTTTCCGGTAATTTGCCGGTGCCAAATGTGTCAATGCGTACGGAAGTTGGTGAAGCAACACCGATTGCGTAGGACAACTGGATTTCTGCGCGGTCACACAGACCGGCAGCTACGATATTTTTGGCAACGTAGCGGGCTGCGTATGCAGCTGAACGGTCAACTTTTGTCGGATCTTTTCCGGAGAAAGCGCCGCCGCCGTGGCGTGCCCAGCCACCGTAAGTATCGACAATGATTTTACGGCCGGTTAAACCGCTGTCGCCGTTTGGTCCGCCGATTACAAAACGACCGGTTGGGTTAATATAGAATTTTGTATCTTTGTCAATTAATTCTGCAGGGAGAACAGCATCTACGACATATTTGCGGATGTCTTTCTGAATCTGTTCCCAGGAAACATCTTCACTGTGCTGCGATGAAACAACAACAGCATCCAAACGCAGTGGATTTCCATTTTCGTCGTATTCTACCGTGACCTGTGATTTGCCGTCCGGGCGCAGGTAGGAAAGTGTTCCGTCTTTGCGGACTTTGGAAAGCTGGCGGGACAATCTGTGTGCCAGATAAATTGGATATGGCATATAGTCATCGTCGGTTTCGTTTGTTGCGTAACCAAACATCATACCTTGGTCTCCGGCACCTTCCGATTCAATTTCGGAGTCCGTCAGCTTCGCTTCCAATGCTTTGTCGACGCCCATTGCGATGTCGGAAGACTGTTTGTCCAGTGCAATTTTAACCTGGCAGGTTTTTCCGTCAAAGCCCTTTGCAACATCGTCATAGCCAATTTTACAGATTGTATCGCGAACGATTGCTTCAATATCAACCGTTGCATTGGATGTAATTTCACCCATAACTAAAACTAAATCAGTAGTGATTGCAGTTTCGCAGGCAACACGGCTCATTGGGTCCTGTGCGAGCATAGCATCCAAGATGGCATCGGAAATCTGATCACAGATTTTGTCCGGATGTCCCTCGGTTACCGATTCAGAAGTAAAAAGTATCTTACCCATGGTTTCCTCCATTCAAATTCATACGTAAATAACATTCTTATTCTACTATAACAGTAAAATATCGTCAAGTTGGAAAAAATGATAAAAAATGACAGTTGGAAAAAATGATAAAAAATGATAAAGTTTTACACATTTTTATTTTTTTATGTTATGATAGAAACAGACGGTAAAATAAAGAATAAAAAGTGATAAAGAGGAGAACTATGGCAATTCACATTTTTGTCATTTGCCTTGTTGTTTTGGGGCTTCAGAATATTATTTCCATAACCATTCATAAGAAGCGTTTTTCCAAACAGGTAGATGAATTACAGAAGCAGCTGGATGAAAAAAAAGAAGAATCTGAACTTGTCATGAGGGAAATGCTAAGCAATATTACACATGATTTAAAAACACCCTTAACGGCGATACGCGGGTATGCCCAGGGAATATTAGATGGAGTGGCGGCAACCCCTGACCGCATGAACAAGTATATCAGTACCATAAGAAATAAAGCAGATGACATGGCAAATCTGGTAAATGAGTTGTCGTTGTTTGCTCAAATTTATAATAAAGAAATTGAATATAAAAAAGGAGGTGTCGAAATTGATGAATACATCAGCCGGTGTATGAGCAATTTGTCGCTTGACTTGGAAACCAGAAAGATTGATTTTTTATATCGAAATGATGTGGAAAAGGGAACGTGCCTTTACATTGATGAGGAAAAGATAAAACGAGTTTTTTATAATGTAATTGGAAATGCATACAAATACATTGATAAAGATTTGGGAATGATATTTCTTCATATTGAGGATGCCGGGAAAATGGTCTGGGTTCGGATTACTGATAATGGTTCGGGAATCGAGAAAGATGAACTACCGCTGATTTTTGAACGTTTTTACCGAACCGACAGTTCCAGAAATTCAAAAACCGGAGGAACCGGACTTGGTCTTGCGATTGCAAAAAAGATAATTGAAGACCATGGCGGACAGATTTATGCGGAAAGCGAAAAGGGGAAAGGGACGAAAATTTCTTTTTCTTTGCCAAAGAAAGTAGACGAAAAGAAAAAAATATGATAGCATAGGATTAGTAGAATGGAGGGCCAGTATGAAGAAAATACTTATTGTTGAAGATGAATTACCAATTGCTGAGTTGGAAAAAGACTATTTGGAGCTTAGTGATTTTGAGGTTACGATTGAGACCGACGGCATTGAGGGCGAAGCAAAAGCAATGAGCGGAGAGTATGATTTGCTGATTCTTGATGTAATGCTTCCGGGACAGGACGGATTCGAAATTTGCCGCAAATACAGAGAAAAGTATTTGGCACCTGTCATTGTTGTTTCGGCAAAAAAGGAAGATATTGATAAAATCCATGGATTAGGACTTGGTGCAGATGATTATATGACAAAACCATTCAGTCCGAGTGAATTGGTGGCACGTGTGAAAGCACATATAAACCGTTATGAGTCTTTGACGGAGAAATCATCTGAGAAGACAGCAAAGAATGAGACGATTGAGGTTGGTGATTTAAAGATTGACCGTACCGCCCGTCGTGTATTTGTTCGTGGTGAAGAGAAAAATTTAACTTCCAAAGAATTTGATTTGCTTTACTTTTTGGCAAAAAATCCAAATCATGTATTCCCGAAAGAAGAGCTGTTCCAGCGAATCTGGGATGTAGGTCCGATTGGGGAAAATGGCATGGTTGGCGATATTGCCACCGTTACCGTGCATATCAAAAAAATTCGTGAAAAAATTGAGCAGGATACATCCAATCCGGAGTATATTGAGACCATCTGGGGTGTTGGATACCGGTTCCGCGCCAATTAATTTCAGGGATAAAAAATTAAAAATCGAAGATACTAAGGTAGCAGGCCGTATGGTCTGCTGCTTTTTATATTTACGGGAGGTGCGGCATGAAAACAAGACATTTGATTTTAATTGGCCTTACGATTTTGTTGTGGTTTTCTTTTCGATTTCTGCTTCCGCTGACGCTTCCCTTTGTACTTGCCTATTTTTTTGCAAAACTGGTATCGCCAATGATACAATTTCTGGTAAATAAATTAAAATGGAGGCGGAAAGTCAGTATTTTTTTAGTTGTCTTTTTTACGCTGTTGATTTTAGGGGGATTTAGTGTTTATATCATTACATTAATTATTAGTCAGGGAATGATGCTGCTGCAGAAAATACCGGTTTATGGGCAGATTTGCGAAAGAATGCTTGAAAAAATGTGCAGTCACTGCGACCGGATGCTGGAGCTTGCGGATGGAAGCAGTTTTGATTATTTACAGCGTCAGGCAGCAGGGCTTTATCAGAAAATTGGCACGGATTTACTTCCCAGATTGTCCGGGTGTGCCATTTTTCTCGTAAAAAAGGGAATTGGAGCCATTAGTTCTCTGTTTATTTTCTTTTTGTCGGTGCTTTTAATTTTGCTGGATGACAAAATGCCTGCGGTGCGTGGGAGGCTACGCCCGTTTGTGCAAAAACTGCGTGGTGCCGGACTTGCTTATCTCAAAGCGCAGTCACTGTTGTTATTCATTATTGCGGCACTTTTGGCACTTGGTTTTTATTTCATGGGAAATGATTATGCGATACTTCTTGCGATTGGAATTGCTTTACTGGATGCATTTCCGGTACTTGGGAGCGGTATGGTATTGATTCCATGGGCGGTATTAAGTGTCATTGGCGGACGATATTATGATGCAGCAATTGTTACAACTCTTTTTTGCGTGGTTACATTTTTGAGAGAAATTTTAGAACCGAGACTGATTGGAAAAGAAGTGGGGATTAAACCATTGTATCTGATTATTTCCGTGTACGCCGGAATCGAATTATTTGGCATCGGCGGTGTGATTTTGGGGCCGGTTTCTCTAACCATTTTGAAAGCGGTACGTGAAGAACTCATCGAGCGGGAACGAACCTAGCGGGAAATCCAGCGGCTCATACCGGAGCCATGGTCTGAAAATGGACGTGTGTGAAAACCTAGTTTTTCGTAAAAAGGTTCTTTGTTCAATGCGGACATGAGGTTTACCATAATGGTCTCTCCCTCATCCACCTGACTTTCCAGCCAGGAAAGAACATGCTCAATAATATATCGTCCAAGTCCCTGCGACTGGTGCGATGGACGCACAATGACATCGCAGATAAAATAGACGTACCCACCATCTCCGACAACACGCGCCATGCCCACCGGCCGTCCGTTCTCTCTGGCAATCAGGGTATAGAGGGAATGGTCGAGGGCGATGCGGGCGCGATTTTCTCTTATGGTAATAAAATCTACGCTTGCACGAAGGTCATTATATTCATCAATTGTTATGGAATGATTTAATGTAATATTTTCTATGTTCATGGCAAGCTCCTAAAGTATCAGACAAACTGGTTGGTTGTTTCATCATACTGGTAGTCAATGGAATCCAATGTCTGACAAAGCTCTGCCTGATTCAGTTCATATGTCTGGCACAATTCTTCCAAAGTTGCAAATTGATCCCGTAATTTTGTATTTACAAAACTAACTAAAATAATGGGGTCCTGTGGTACATCCACAATCAAACACCTCCTGTGTATTTTCATTGATTCCCAACTATCATACATAAAAACATAGTTTCTTGTCAACCCTATTAGAAGAAAGAATCTTTTTGGGAGGTGATTATGTCGCAGAGAACAGAATTTTCAAGGGATTTTAGCAAAAATAAACAGCGGATTGATGAACTTTTGCAGATTGATAAAAGCTTTGATTTGCTGTACCGGGTGGTGATTATTGGTGGTAAAAAGGCTTGTTTTTATTTTGTTGACGGTTTCTGTAAAGACGAAATTATGGAGAAGGTATTAGAATTTCTCTATAAAATTAAACCGGAGGAAATGCCGGAAACAGCACATGATTTTTTAAATGAAAAATTGCCGTATGGTGAGATTGATTTAGTGCGGACAGAAAATGATTTGATTCAGAGGTGCTTATCGGGTGTTCCGCTTTTGATGGTGGATGGATACTGCGAACTGCTCGCAATGGATTTTCGAACATATCCGGCACGTTCGGTCGACGAACCGGAAAAAGATAAAGTAATGCGCGGTTCCAGAGATGGTTTTGTGGAAACCGTTGTGTATAATACGGCATTGGTCAGAAGAAGAATTCGTTCTACGGACCTTGTGATGGAAATGCATACAGTAGGAAATAGTTCGCGGACAGATGTCGTAATTGCTTATATGGGTAACCGTGTGGAGCCGGAAATGTTAAACAACATTCGTAAGCGGATTGACGCGATTGAGATTGATTCTCTTTCCATGAATCAGCAGAGTCTTGCAGAATGTTTATATCAGCACAAGTGGTATAATCCGTTTCCGAAATTCAAGTTTTCGGAACGTCCGGATGTCACAGCAGCCAGTATATTGGAGGGAAGTGTGGCAATTTTAGTGGATAATTCGCCATCTGCCATGATTTTACCGACATCGGTTTTTGATATTGTCGAGGATGCGGACGATTATTATTTTCCTCCTGTGACAGGAACTTACCTGCGGCTGTCGCGAATGGTCATTGATTTTCTTGCCGTTTTTATGACGCCGGTATTTTTACTTTTTATTATGCATCCGGAGTGGCTTCCGGAGTCCTTAAAGTTTATTCAGATTAATGACCCGGTGAATGTCCCCATTTTCCTGCAAATGCTGATTTTGGAGTTCGCCATTGATGGATTAAAACTAGCGTCGGTGAATACTCCGAATATGCTGAGCACGCCGCTTAGTGTCGTGGCAGGTATTATATTGGGTGATTATACGGTAAGTTCCGGCTGGTTCAATGCCGAAATCATGCTGTATATGGCATTTGTGGCCGTGGCAAATTACACGCAGGTCAGTTTGGAACTTGGCTATGCGCTGAAGTTCATGCGGATTATTTTGATTTGTCTTACCGCTGCATTTGGTCCGTGGGGGCTGCTTGCCGGTACGGTGCTGGTAGTTGTTTTGATTGTGACGAACCGGACAATCAGCGGAAAAAGCTATATTTATCCGATTGTTCCGTTTAATGCGAAACAGTTTTTGCGACGGTTTTTCCGGGTAAATCTGCCGAGTTCGGAAAAATAAACGGCGTTATATCATGATATTACATGGAATGGATACAATAGCATGATACCTATCCCTTTCAATATAGTAGACATAGGTACCATAGTATTTTAACGTAATGTTTTCCACATTTGTGATTCCGTATCCGTGTACCATTTCATCTTTTTCATGTTCTTTTGCTTGATGAGACAAGGTATTTGAAATGTGCAGTAAAAGCTCTTTACTAGTGGTACGGATGGATACTTCAATTTGTCTCGGAGCCGGCACTTGAATTTCACGGCAGGCATTCAGACAGTTGTCTAGCAGATTGCCCAAAATGATACTAAAGTCATAATCATCGATTTGAATGTTAGACAGGCTTACCTGGATGTCCGTCCGAAATTCAATGTTCTCTTTTTCGGCAATTGACATATGATTGCTTACAAAGGCATCAATAACCAAATTTCCTGTATTTATACGGTTATAGGATTGTTCAATGTCTTCCATAGATTTTTTTAAATAGTCTTCAATGACATCGTAGTTGCCTTTTTTTACACATTCTTCTATATAAAAATAGTGTTTTTTGGTATCATGCATTAAACTTCGTGTGTTACGGTATGCTGTAGAAATCTGCTGGTATTTTGTTGACTGAAAAGCAAGCTGCTGATTCAACTGCTCTTTTTCTTTTTGGAGACGGTTCACATTCAAAATATTGTCTAACAGATAATAGTTTACAACATTGATAAATAGCAAACCAGCAGAGCCAATAAAGGACAATGAAAATGGATTTGATACCATTTCAAATTGATCCGGTATTGTCATCATGATTATGATAGAAACAAGTGGCATAATGCATATTAATAATGTGTATTGAAAGGAAAAAATTTTTTTCCTTTTCAAAAAAACGATATTTGTAATCATAATGAAAAGGAATAAAAATAATTTCGATACAATTGAGCAGACAACTGGATTTCCAAGAAGCTTTTCGCTTGTTTCTACAGGAAACAACTTAATGAATAAAAACGTAAAGACTTCTGCTAAAGTTGCAAATAGCTGAAATGTAATAGCAGCGAAAATACGATGAACAAACTTTCCCTCATACAAAAAAGATAGAGTAAATAGAGAAAGCAAACTGATTCCGGCCATTATATAAAAAGAATGGTTTTGCTTGGCATAGGAAAGAAACTGGGCTAAAAAGCCAAGAAGTCCTTCTATGCAAGCGAAAATAAAAAGAAAAAGCCAAAAAGGAACAGCCTCCCTTCTTTTTTTCATAATGGCGTTAAAAAATATAATTATTAATGCCATATCAAATATTGAGCAGATGATATCTAGCATGCGTTTCTCCCTTCTAACGAACTTGATTAATAGATAATAATTTCTTTGAGAAAATACTCCGAAGTTCTTTTTCTTGTCTTCGACTTAGGGGAATTTTTTCATTGTTGCTCATAATCAGTTCGTTATCTTTAATGAAATGAATTCGGTTCAGATTCACTAAGTATCCTCGGCACGGACAAAAAAATGAATCCGAATTTAGTTTTTTTTCCCATTCGGATAAAACACCATAGGCTTCGATTGTTTTATACTCTAAAAAAATTTGTATCCGTTTCTTTTTTGCATTAATAGAATGGATGGCAATAATATTTTCTGCAAAAATCACTTCTTCTGCACCATCTTCTTTCAAAAGAAACGAAGCATTTTCACTTTCACGATAAGATTTAATAATGCGGAATAATAGTTTTTCAAAATCTTCAAAAAGAAATGGTTTTGGAAAATAGTGAAAAGCCTCCACATTAAAACTGTCTTGCATATACTCCGGAAAGTTACTAACAAAAACAATTTTTGCCATTCTATCTGGAATTTCTCGTATGTGTGCCGCTACTTCGAGACCACTTAGTTTAGGCATTTCAACATCTAAAAAGAGAATATTGTATCTTCCTGCTGAATCATATTTTTCCAAAAGTTTTGTGCTGTTTTGAAACGTATTGATTTCGAAATCAATGTCATGCTGCATTTCGTAAATATGTAAAAAACGTTGTATCGCCTGAATGTCCTTTTCTTCGTCATCGCAGATTGCTACTTTAAATAACATGATGAATACGCCTCCTTCCTATTTTTGAATATGCCTGCTAAGATATTAAGTACAGTAATAAAACAACTTATGGTAATAAGTTTATAATAAATGGCATAATTTGTACAGCAAAAAACAATTTCAGCAAAAGTTACAATACTGATGAATAAATAATTTTTATGTTTTAATATTTGCTTCTCAGTCTCTGTAAAGCGTTTATTAGGGTGGTCTACCAGTGGTGTTTTAACAATAATAAATGCAAGGACCGAAAAAATTGTAAGCCAAATGACAGGGTGACCAGTGGGAACCAATGGTGACACAATAAGTGTTCCAATAGCACAGATGTACGACAGAATTGTGCATATCCATTGTTTCGATGCGTGGTAGCCGCCGCTGGTTAGTCGGAATCCTGTAAATAGTAGGAGAAAGAGAACACAGGATGTAATTTTATTTGTAAGCAAGCCGAACAATAGAATAGTTACGGCAAATAGTATTTGTTCTAATAATGTGTTAATGCAATAAAAGAAAAAAAGTCAGATTATATGATATACTGCAAAAAAATAACAAAGGGGGAAAATACTATGTATTTCAAACACAAAAAATTAATTCAGAAAATTTGTAAGGGGATTTGTACAATGGCAGTTTTTGCGGCGCCAGTTGCTTCTGAATATTGTCATGTATTGTTTTATCAGCCAAAAGAACCAGAAGGTTTTAAGGAATTTCTGAAAAAGGAACAAAAGAAAATTTAGTAAATTATTTTGTCAGATTTTCTCCGTTTGAAACGTTATAGTAAATAGATACTTCAAATGGAGAAGATTTTGACCGTTCAAGGATGAAAAATGACCATTCGTGCCGGTTTTGGT
>ENA-OWRJ01000311-OWRJ01000311.1-human-gut-metagenome-genome-assembly--contig:-NODE-311-length-69908-cov-4.260576_pt1 | contig 69908 bp, 59 predicted proteins | sample MGYA00248269_ERZ651897 | MGnify/ENA primary metagenome ERZ651897 (study PRJEB26924, sample SAMEA4378252) | human gut metagenome | biome: human gut; feature: human-associated habitat; material: faeces...
TGAACGTGGTTTAGGTGAAAACGAGCGCGTAGTAATAGAAGGTTATCATAAATTGGTGCCGGGCGTGAAGGTACATGCGGTAGAGGCCGGCGACGAGAAGGCTATCCAAGCGCTTAGAGAGGAGGAAGAACAATGAAACCGGGATTCTTTATAGACCGTCCTGTCTTTTCGACCGTCTTATCGATACTGATCGTGATTGTCGGAATCATCGGACTGGCATTGTTGCCTGTGGACCAGTATCCGCAGATTACGCCCCCTGTAGTGAAGATCAGCGCCACGTATCCGGGAGCGAGCGCCTTGACGGTGTCTCAAGCGGTCGCTACCCCGATCGAGCAGGAGCTGAACGGTACGCCGGGTATGATCTATATGCAAAGTAGTAGCTCGAACTCGGGTAGCTTGAATATTACGGTGACTTTCGATGTATCCGCCGATGCGGACTTGGCGGCTGTCGAGATCCAGAACCGTGTGAAACTGGCCGAGAGCCGTTTGCCCGCCGAGGTGATCCAAAATGGTATCACGATCGAGAAGCAGGCTCCTAGCCAGCTGATGACCTTGAGCTTGATGTCCGACGATCCGAAGTTCGATGAGATCTATCTGAGTAATTTTGCCACGATCAACGTGTTGGACGTATTGCGCCGTATCCCGGGCGTAGGTCGTGTATCGAATATCGGTAGCCGTTATTACGGTATGCAGATCTGGGTATATCCGGATCGGTTGGCCAACATGGGATTGACGGTAAGTGATTTGCAAGATGCCTTGAAAGACCAGAACCGGGAGTCGGCGGCGGGCGAGCTGGGTAAGCAGCCCGTGCTGGATGTGGATGTCACCTTGCCTATCACGGCCCCGGGACGTTTGTCTACCGTGAAGGAGTTCGAGGATATCGTGGTGCGAGCAAACCCGGATGGCTCGATCGTCCGGATGAGCGACGTGGCCCGGGTATCGCTGGAGGCTTCCTCTTATTCTACGGAGAGTGGGATCAATGGGAAGAACGCCGCTATCTTGGGTATCTATATGTTGCCGGGGGCGAACGCTCTGGAGGTCGCCACGAAGGTGAAAGAGGCGATGAAGGATATCAGCAAGAACTTCCCGGAAGGCTTGGAGTATAATTTCCCGTTCGATATGACGGAGTATATCTCACAATCCGTGCACGAGGTGTATAAGACCTTGTTCGAGGCCCTTTTCTTGGTCGTTCTCGTGGTGTTCCTCTCGTTACAGAACTGGCGTGCGGCTTTGATCCCGACGATCGCCGTCCCGATCTCCTTGATCGGTACGTTTCTGCCTGTAAAAGCCGGCAGAGAATTAGTAGTATTATTCATTTTGTCTCCTTCCGATTATCTATCTATCTCTAATCGTGTGAAAAAATCTCAGGGTGTCTCTTGACATCTCTCTGCGATTCTGATATAATTGTACCATACACTTCCAGACATTTCAATTGTCTTGATATAAATAGTACAGTAACAATTTATTCATAATCGGTGGAGGGACAACATGAAAACGATAGATCAGGAGAAAACAAGAGAGAAGATCGTCGCACTGCGTACTGAACGGGGATTATCACAGAATCAGCTTGCAGAAGCCCTTGGTGCTTCTCGTACACACTATAACGGCATCGAACACGGCAAGGCTACAATAACCAACAGCTATATCAATATGCTTGCTGAGTTCTATGATGTGTCTGCGGAGGATATAGTTGTCTATGCTGACAGCTACGACGAGGAGTATTATGAAGCGTTGCAGAAGTTCAATCACCTTATGGGGGACAGCTTCGACAGCCTGAAATCGCAGGCTGTACTGCTCGATACTGCCACATTTGTCGGTAAGCGTAACCAGAATGTGCTGTCAACGGTGCTTGCTAACCTCGGTTACACATTGGAGATCAAGGCTTCCCGTGATGTGTGGAGCGATTACTTCATTCTTTCTCAGACAGACGAGGGACAGCCTGTATACGATATGCCGCCTGAGCTGTTGCAGTTATTTTCCGAGGGATATGTAATTGCTCTCAAAAAGGCAGGAAAGACAATGTGTTATATGTCCATAAGCGAATACCTGCAATTCGAGAACTATCTGATAATGACAGTCAAGGGCTTTACATCGTCCATAATCAGCGATTTTAAGAAGTTCACAGTCAACAAGGACGAACAGGAAGAAGCACCTATGCCCCTTGACGAACTGAAAACACAGATCAACCGCATTTCCGAGATCATTGACACCTGCCGTGAGGTAGTACGGCTGAAGGAGGAGAAGCAGAATGAAGTTAGCTAACGGTGTTGGCACTGTCTACAAGCTGTCGGGCAACAGGCGTAATCCATACATTGTCCGCAAGACAGTCGGCTGGGACATTGATACCGAGACGGGCAAGCGTAAACAGCAGTACATCACTATCGGCTATGCTCCGACCAGGGCTAAAGGGCTTGAAATGCTCATGGACTACAATAAGAATCCCTATGACATTGAAGCGTCCAAAATCACCTTTGCCGAAGTCTTTGAGAAGTGGTCGGCGGAGAAGTTCCCCACGATCTCGGACAGCAACGCCAAAGCCTACAAAGCGTCATATAATACCTGTGAACCCCTGCACGACAGAGTGTTCAAGGATATGAAGCTGACTGACTTGCAGGGTGTTGTAGACAACTGCGGTAAGAACTATCCGACGCTCCGCAAGCTGAAAGTGCTGTTCAGCCAGATGTATGAGTATGCGATGAAGTATGAGATATGCATGAAAGACTACTCGGAATACGTGGATATTCTCAAATTCAAGGACAAGAACCCGAACAAGACAGACCGTTCTCCTTTCAGCAGGGAAGAAATAGATGCTCTGTGGCTGCAGGAAAACAATCTCTACGCTCAGATCGTTCTGATGCTGATATACAGCGGAGTGCGTGTATCAGAGCTACTCGACCTGAAACGTGAGAATGTCGATATTGAGGAACATTGCTTCAAGGTAGTGGAAAGTAAGACCGAAAGCGGTATCCGTGTTGTCCCGATACATGACAGAACTTATCCGTTCTTCAAAAAGTGGTATGAGGACGGTAATGAGTATCTTCTTCATACTCCCGATGGCAAGCAGTTCATCTACCGCAACTACTATGATTCCTACTGGACACCTGTCATGGAGCTGATCGGCTGCTCCCACAAGCCACACGATACCCGTCACACCTGCATCTCGATGATGACCGAGAAAGAAGTATCGCCTACGCTTATTAAGAAGATCGTCGGTCATTCGGGCGCTATGTCGCTGACTGAGAAAGTCTATACACACGTTAATGTGCAGGAACTGTTGGAGGCTATTAATAAGATATAGGTAAAAAAATAACCGCTGAGGGATTTTCTCTCAGCGGTTTTGCATTTGTTTTGAAGATTTTGGATAGATGATTTCATATAAAACTTCTAAAGCTTCTTCCTTGCACATAATAGGGCGATTATTCCATTTGTCTCTCCAATCCAACAAAGTAGAATCATTTATTTGTGTAAGCTCTTTAAGAATTTTGGAAACATCATATTTTATATTAATATCACTATATGCAGAGTGTTCTAAAATAATTTTTCTGGGTTGTGTCGATTTTATTAATGTCATCATTGACAATTCGTAATAAATCCAAGGTGATAGTGTTGCTTCGCTTTTTTTGATTTTTGTAAGTTCATCACTCATGCTTATTGAATTTGGCGTATTAAAAAAAATAACACATTCAGTTTTGTTTAGCATTTCGGCTAAAGCAGTAGATAACATCATATGAACGTGGCTTGTTGTATAGTTGCGTAAATCATAATCATATGTTTTGCTTTTGGGATTGTAGCAATATTTGTTGTCTATTTTTTTTAGTAATTTATCACAGTATCCCCATGAACAAGAATCAATGAAGGCTTCTAATCCAAAAGTATCATATAACCAGCCTGCAAACGCCTTTACTTTATTTATATCCTTGTGTGAATGTGATATAAAAATATCCTTATCAGAAATCGAAAACCAATGTTCTTTTAAGTCGGAACCGTTAATTACACCATCTTCTGTTATATATTTGGATAAGCAATCCTGTACTTCCTTTTCATGTTGACTGAATAGCTCGCTCCCTTTTGTAAGATGTTGGTTGAAAGTGTTGTTATAAAAAGAGTTGGATGGGCTATAGTTAAATCTTGAAAACATAATATCACCTTCTTACAAACCATAAAACAACTTCTCATTTAATGGTAAGATATATTACTCCAGCACAAACTAAAGCTAATGGTAAATAAAAAAATGACTCTGTTGGAGAAATAAAACAAGCCCAAAAAGTATTTCTTCCTCCACCAAACTCTTTCTTTGTAGCTGATAATGAGAAATCAATATCATTTTCTTTGGTGGAACGCACTTTATTGTACAATTCCCTATATAGGCGTTCTTGAAGAAGGTAATAGGAATCAAGTAACCAAAATACTATTATAGGAATATAGGCGACCAAGAAATACATTTTATCTGCATCTTTTTCAGCTAAAGCCATTATACCAGCTACAAGAGTAACTGCCCACCCTTTCAATATAAAAGAATTACTTGCCATGCGCTTTATTACATCTTGCACCATTTCGAGATGTTTGATTTTATTCTCGTTATTCATAATAAATCACCTCATATAACCCTTATATGGAAAAGGCATTCACCAAACGATGAATGCCTTGTTTTTGTTAGTTACCCGTTAGTTATGTGTTAGTTACCGTCCGAAATTCACCATATTTCAGATAAACCCAAACCGAACAAAACAGCGTAAATACGTGATTTTGAATACTCCCGACAGGGATAAAATTATCTCTTGGAGAACTGCGGAGCACGACGAGCAGCCTTCAAGCCGTACTTCTTTCTTTCCTTCATTCTCGGGTCACGAGTCAGGAAACCAGCCTTCTTCAGAGCCGGACGGAGTTCCGGATTGAATTCGAGCAAAGCTCTTGCAACACCGTGACGGATTGCACCAGCCTGACCAGTTACGCCGCCACCAGTAACGGTGCAAACAACGTCCATGTTTTCCAGGTTTTCAGTCAGTGCGAGCGGCTGACGAACGATCAGCTTCAGGGTATCCAGACCAAAGTAGTCGTCAATGCCTCTGCCGTTGATGGTGATTGTGCCATTGCCCGGGTACAGACGAACTCTTGCAACAGAGTGCTTTCTTCTGCCGGTACCATAATAATATTTTACCTTAGATTCGTACATTTAAAAGACACTCCTTTCCTTAAAATTCGCAAACTTCTGGCTTCTGTGCAGCCTGCTTGTGTTCTGCACCCTTGTAGGTACGAAGACGAGTCAGCTGTGCAGCACCCTGCGAATTGTGCGGGAGCATACCCTTGATGGCGATCTGCATTGCTTCGTCAGAACGTTCTTCCATCATAACCTTATACTGGGTCTGCTTCAGACCACCGATCCAGCCGCTGTGACGGTAATAATACTTCTGTTCGAGCTTCTTACCAGTCAGGACAGCCTGATCACAGTTAATTACGATTACAAAATCACCACAGTCTACGTGCGGAGCAAATGTTGGCTTATGCTTACCACGCAGAATGTGAGCTGCCTTTGCAGCGACACGACCCAGCGGCTTACCTGCTGCGTCAATGATATACCACTTGCGGCTTACTTCACCGGCTTTTGGCATCGTTGTTGCCATAGTAGATTCCTCCTATATTTTCATGCTTTAATCCGTTTCTGCAACAAAAAACAGAATCGGGAGACAGAGGGCAGTTGGGTTAGACTGCACCGCCGGCTTCCGCAAGCTCACACCGGTCTCTCTGACAGTACAAAATTTATTATACAAAATTTTTTAGCGTTTGTCAAGGGGAAAATTGCAGAAAAACAGAAAAATTTTTCTGTGTCATACAAAAACAAACGGGAAAAATCTCAGTCAGCAGCCTTGCTTTCCGAAGATGATGGTTCTATGAGATAGCGGATGGATGCAATGTCGTTTCTATATCGGGAGAGCGGCACGAGTTCCGGTTCTGTGTGCATAGGGTCCATGCACCAATTTTCATCTTCTGTCCGTCCAACCAGTAGCACAAAATGCAGATTTCCATGTTTTCCAGATACACAGGCAATGGGGTAGATGTTTTCTTTCCACAAATTTTCCAGTGTTTCCGCAGAAAAATCACCAGATTCCAGATAAACCGTGGATACCTGCAAAGCATCTTCCATTGCATACCACTGTAAATCGCCCTCCGCATCATAAACCTGATGGGCAGAGAAAAACTGATTCAGTGTTTTGGGGTTGATGTCGTCGCCCAGTGCTGTTCGGTGGAAGTTCTGCATTTGCAGAGCTGCTGCCAGACAAGTGACCAGACAGCCAGAATCGCCCATGTGATAGATAGAATCTCCCAAAGCATCTTGCTTCCATTTCGGGTCACCTTGTGCGTAATAGACGACATTTTCCAGAACGGGTGGCGTTGGAGTTTGTATGCCTGTTTGTTTCTGATGAAAATACCCCAGACCAATCAAAATAAGAAACAGGAACAGACACAGCACCGTTCCGCAAAGCAGGGGTGCTTTACGGCGGTGTCGATGTCGTTTCACAGCGGCTTACCGTTCTAACAACAGCCGTTCGTTACAATATTCGCATTCCAGCAGACCATTGCCCAGCTCCAGGAAGCTTTTCGGCAGGTAGGTTTCCGAACAGGTAATGCAGTTTGGATTCTTGCAGGCTGCACCCTTAACGGTTGTCCCACGGAGCAGAATGGTTGGGTTGTCCTTCTTGTTCAAATCCAGCATGGTGATAATTAGAGCCATCCGGACATACATGCCATACCGTGCCTGATTGAAATACATCGCTCTCGGGTCTTCATCAACAGCCACTTCGATTTCATCGACTCTCGGCAGTGGGTGCAGGATGATCATATCCGGCTTTGCAGCCTTGAGCTTTTTAACGGTCAGAACATAAGTATCCTTCTGAGCCAGATATGCTTCTCGGCTTGCAAACCGTTCCTGCTGGATTCGGGTCATATAGAGCACATCCAGTTCCGGCAATACTTCTTCCAGAGAAGCCACTTCTCGGAACGGGCAGCCGCTGGCGGTCAGAATATCCTTCACATAAGACGGCAGTTTCAGTTCCGGTGTGGAAATCAAAATGAACTGGTTGCCCTCGAAGCAGGTCATTGCTTTAATCAGGGAGTGTACCGTTCTGCCGTTGATGAGGTCGCCGCAAAGACCAATGGTCAAATGATCCAGACGACCCTTTTCACATTTCAGGGTGAGCAAGTCGGTCAGGGTTTGTGTTGGGTGCAGGTGTCCGCTGTCGCCAGCGTTGATGACGGGGCAGTCCGCCGACAGAGCAGCTGCTTTTGCAGCACCAGCGACCGGATGCCGCATCACGAGGATATCCGCATAGTTGCTGACAATCTTTGTGGTGTCTTTCAGGGTTTCGCCCTTGGAAACAGAGGAATTTGCCGGATTGTCGAAGCCAATCAGACGGCCGCCCAACCGCAGCATAGCAGTTTGGAAGGACATCTGGGTACGGGTAGACGGTTCATAGAACAGGGTTGCCATGATTTTGTTGTGGCAAGCACCGGAATACACTTCCGGATTGTTCTTGATTTTCTCGCCTAAGTCTACGACTTCCTTCCACCAGGAAACCGGATAGTCGTTCAGGTCAATCAAATGTGGGTGCTTGGATGTGGTCATAATGAAGATCCTCCTATTTCATTGTAACTATAAGAACAGGGGAAGACAAGCTCCCCCTGTATCTATCATAACATCAAACTATGGTTGATATAGATTTTGAATTGCATATGGAAAAATTGTGCGGCTCTCCGACAGAGCAGCATCCGTTCCATAAAGATTTCAAAATATTCCAATACGGAAGAAATCTGCGTATCAATTGTCATAGACAGCACAAATTCCTGCTGTTCTTTATCAATCAACAATTCTGCTGTTTCAACCGCATAATTCACACGGTCGTGAATATCGAATGTTAAAAAGTCGGTATTCCGAACACGGCTGCGGCGAACATCGGTTTTATCTGCTAAAATCAAAGCGGCAGAAATGGCATCAATTGGCTGAGCCGTTGCTTCATCGTGGTTTCCGATGGCAGAAATCACAGAACAGATTTCATCCACTGGCATTTCCAGCCGGTCGAGCAATCGAAATGCCATAACAGCACCGCTCTGGGCGTGGTCAACACGATTGATGACGTTTCCAATGTCGTGCAGAAAGCCGGCAATGCGAGCGAGTTCGATCTCCCGTTCTGGGTAACCCAGTTCAGTGAGAATCCGAGCAGCGGTAGCAGATGCTTTTTCCACATGCGGAAACGAATGTTCGGTATAGCCGATGGATTTCAATGCTTCATCGGCACGCTGAATATAGGTGCGAATATCCGGATTTTTGCGGATATATTCAAATGTGATACAGCTTGCCATAGTTGTCGCCTTTCTCAATGATTTTTAGACCAATCAGAACGATTAAACATTCGGCTTGGTCGGGATAACATCCGATTCAAAATAAACATGATACCAAACTAAGAACATATAAACTGTCCAGATTTTCCGGCTGTTGTCAGCCTTGCCGGCACGGTGGTCATCCAGCAGCTGTACCAGTTTTTCGGTGTGGAAGAACTGCTGAGCAGCATTGCCTTCAAACGTATTCTTGACCATATTGTAATAGGTATCTTCTTTCAGCCATACCCGAATCGGAACAGGGAAGCCCAGTTTTTTCTTGGCTGCGGTTTTGGCAGTCTGCGGCGGTGTATCTTTCTTTGCAGCCAACCGCATTGCATACTTGGTGATATACGGGGTACCGCCGCTTTCTGATGGCTTGTGGATGACACGATAACGAGTCGGAATCCGCTGTGCCAGTGCCATGACTTCTTTATCTAAGAATGGAACACGCAGTTCCAGCGAGTTCGCCATACTCATTTTATCGGCTTTCAGCAGAATATCGCCTGCCATCCACAGATGCAAATCCAGATACTGCATCTTGGTTACATCGTCCTGGTCTTTCACTTGGTCGTAATACGGCTTGGTGATTGCCATCGGGTCAGGAGCATTGGTGTGAATCTTGAGCAGGGCTTTGCGGTCTTTCGGAGTAAACATATAAGCATTACCGATGAACCGTTCTTCCAAATCTTTGCCCTTGCGAACGAAGAAGTTCACGCCACGGTGTGCCGGCAAGGATTCTGCAATGTGCATGATCCCACGCCGCAAGCCACGAGGCAGCTTTTCATAAGACGTTGAACCTGGGTCGCTGTAGACGTTGTAGCCGCCGAAGATTTCGTCTGCTCCTTCGCCGGACAGAACGACTTTCAGGGACTGCGATGCCAAATTGCAGACAAAATACAGGGCAACGGCTGCCGGGTCTGCCAGCGGTTCATCCATGTGATATTGAATCATCGGGAGATGTGCCCAGTATTCTTCCGGTTCAATGACCTTGCTGTAATTCTTCTTGCCAATGGCTTCCGAGAAGCCCTTTGCCCAGCCGATTTCATTGTAGCGTTCTTCCTTGCCGAAGCCAACCGTAAAGGTCTTATCCACATCGGCAATGGCTGCCACATAACTGGAGTCAACGCCGCTGGAGAGGAACGAACCAACTTCTACATCGGCGATTTTATGAGCCTCTACGGAGTTGTGGAACGTGTCGGAAATTTGGTTTACCCAGTCATCCAAAGACGGCTTTTCGTCTGCATGGAATTCGATTTCCCAGTACTGCTGAATGTCCAGCTTGCCATCTTTATAGATGAAATAATGTGCCGGCGGTAGCTTGTAAACGCCTTTGAAGAATGTTTCTGTGCAAGGCGAATACTGGAATGTCAGGTAATTTTCAAGGGCAGCAGTATTCAGCACCTTTTTAAAGTGCGGATGCGGCAGAAAACTTTTGATTTCCGAGCCGAACAGGAATGTTTCTCCCATCTGTGCATAGTACAGCGGCTTGATGCCGAAGAAATCTCTTGCTCCGAACAGGGTTTTCTCTTTCTTGTTCCAGATGACAAAGGAGAACATGCCACGCAGCTTTTGCAGCAGTGCTGTGCCGTATTCCTGATAGCCGTAGATTAAAACTTCAGAGTCAGTCTGTGTTGCAAACTGATAGCCTTTTTCAATCAATGCCTGACGAATGGTCTTGTAGTTATAAATTTCGCCGTTGAAGAGCAGGGCAAGATTGCCATCTGCACTGTAAAGCGGCTGTGTGCCGGCATCGGATACGTCAATGATGCTCAGGCGGCGGTGACCGAGGGCGATGTCCTCGTCAATGTAAGTGCCTTCTGCATCCGGCCCTCTATGTTTGATTCGGTTCAGCATTTCCTGAAGAACCGCATTGGAATTGTCGATATGGTTTGTAAAACCGGTAAATCCACACATCGGTAAAAACCTCCCTGTTTCTTGCAGATTTGTGTTCATGGAAATTGCGTTCCTTTTATTATACTATATTTCCTCGTCTTTTGCAATCAATTTCCATAGATTTTTTTCATTCTCTGAAAAAAACAAGTTGTCCGGACTTAGAAGGGCAGATGTTTCCGCAGCAGATCGGCGAGCAGTTTCGCAGCATTTCGCTGTGTGACAGCACCGGGGTGATGATTTGCCCCGAAATCCGTTCCGACTATGGAACGAACGTTGCAGAGAGCAAGGCGGTTGTCCTGCTGCTGGGCAGCTGCAACGGCATTCCGAATGAATGGGGCAGCGTCAAGGTCACTGCTCATCCCAATCATGCAGACCAGAAATGCCGTCGGGAACTGGCTGCGAAGTTTCTGCAAGAAAGCAGTGTAAGCGGCTTGAAATGCAGCCCTCTCTTCCGGAAATAGATGCAGGTAAGCGGAATCATTTGTTCCCAAGTAGAGAATCACCGCTTCCGGCGGTGCAAACGGAAGCAGGATTGTGGATTCCCAGTTTTCCGGCTGATAATGATAGAATCCAGCCGCTTCATAGACCAATGGCAGCAAGTCAGTTTCATTTTTGCAGGATTCCTCTGGAAAGCCACTGTAAACGCCAAACCCACTGTAAGAGAGAATGTGTGCATCTGCGTGCAGCAGCTTTGCAGTCTGAGCAGCATAACTTTTTGCAGCGTGTTCCGTTGCAATGGAAAAGGGTTCTTCCGGACTGGCAGCATCAATTCCATATCCGCAGGTGATGGAATCGCCGATAAAGGCGAGGTGATGCGGAGCAGGTGGCAGTGGGGAACACGTTCCACCGTCACAGATGAGGGCAGAAACGCCAAGAATGCCATAGTGTGGTTCAGACAGTTTGCAAATTTGAATTTGCTGGGCAGATTCTGACAGGCAGGGAATGGAAATCATTTTGGTTTCATCTGTGCAGACGAAATCCAGTATCATTTTTTTCTGCAAAAAGACTGCAACTCGAACCGAACCAATTGCTTGCAGCGAAACCGTTATCGTTGTAGCAGTTGTGGAACAAGAAATAGTTGCGTTGCTCAGTGCAAGCCAGAGCGTGTCTGTTTCTGGAGCATAGCGTGTACCGGGGGAACAGGTGACAGCAGAACGAATTGATTTCATAGAAAAACTCCAATCATAACAATCATACAAAAATAGTTGCAGGAAATATGCTTATAGGTTCTTCCAGACATCCCGTTTTAGTGCCAGCAAATCCAGCACATCAATGACAGCATCTTTTTGATAGTTGGCAGCTGTGCCCTGTGTTTTGGTCAGAGTTGCCTTTTGAATCAGATACTTTTGCAGCAGGACAACATCCGCTGTGTTGACGCTGCCATCTTGATTGATGTCGCCGAGCAAAACTTCCGGCGATGTTCCGCCATCCAGCGGATAGCTTTTCAAATCTGGCAGTTCGTCCAAGGTGATGCAGTATTCACTGTTGTAGATTTCTTTCAGGTTTTCTGCGGGGTTGTTCTGTTCGCTGGTCAGATAGTTCATATACCATGGGCAGAAATACAGCCAGGAAGCCTTGTCTTTCAGCAGATTTTCCAAGGATGGAATGGTATCGTTTTCCGCCATGGTGACCATTTTTTCACCGTCGGTACTCTGTACCAAGCTGTAAAAGGTAGAGGAAATGGAACTGAGGTTTGGCAGTCCGTCCGCAGCGTTGTATTTATCATAACCCACAATATCGACAACGTCATCGCCCGGATACCAGTCCGGAGAAGTCGAGTAGGTGTAACTATTCCAAACCCAGATCAAGTTATCCAAACCATAAACATTGGTCAGCTGGTCGTAGAGCAGGCGATACAACTGCTTGCAGGGTTCTGCTCCCTCTGCACCCCACCAGAACCACGCACCTTCTGCCTCGTGGAGCGGTCGCCAGAGGACAGGAACATCTGCATCTTTTAGCTTTTTCAGTTGCTTTGCGATTTCTGCAATGTCTGCCATAATGACATCGTGTTCCCAAGTGCCTTCTTGCAGAGCGTTGGTAATACTGAACGTGGTGGAATCTGCACTGGCAGATGGCACATAGAATGCCCGTTCTGTACCGCCATTTTCAGATGGCACTCTCCAGTGCCAAACAATCGTTGCAATGCCCTTGTATTCGTTGACCCATTGAATCGCACGTTCTGAGGCGTTGTCGTCCCAAGTTGCCCCATCGAAATAATTCAGGAAGTCGATGCCCCGAATGGCACACATTTTTCCGGTGGTCTTTTCCAGATATTCAAACTCTGCTTCGTTGTCCTTGATGAAATTGGTCGGGTCTGCATAGAGGTTGTAGTTGTGAGAACCGCAGTATTCCTGCTGACCGGAGATAATATGTTTGCCGTACTGGTCGCAGAGATACTGGTAAAGTCGTTTGGTGCTGTCGGAGGCGTTCGGGTTGGAGAGCTGTCGGGTTGGCTGGAGGTTGGTTAGAGATTCCGATGCAGGAGCAATTTCTAGATAGTCGAACATCGTATAGCCCCAGTATGCCCGAAATGTGATGGTATTTTTTCCAGCTTGCAGCATGACCACACCGCCAGAAGTTTCTTCAAAGGTCAGGTTGTGGGAGAAGCTGACTTCGCCCTGATTGACGCCATTGACATCCAAATATTGTACTTTCTTGTTGGGGTCGTATGGTTCGCAGTAGCAGACGGTTAATTCATACAGACCATCTTCCGGAATGGTCACTTCCAAGCTGACGGTCGTTCCTTTTTGGTCGAGGTAGGAAAATCCACCGCCGGAAGCGTTGGTCAGGTCATAATCTTCACCGCTGCCGTCTTCTTCGGTGTTGCCCTTCCAAGTTTCCTGATAGATTTTTCCGCCGCTGGTCGTACCGTTTTCAAATTCATAGCGGACAGGTGCTGTGGATGCGGTTTCTGCTGCAACAGTTGGAACAGCAGGAATCCCAGCGAGTGTGCAAGAGCCTGCCAAGAGCATGGCAGCCATGCGGGAGGAGTGTGGAAATGACATAAAAAAAGCCCCTTTCAATTTGTAGAATGGTAAAATGGTTGTGGAAAAAACGGATGTAGATTGTCTATATTATACAATTTCCATGGCAGAAAGTCAATATGGATTCCTGCACAAAAAAAGCCGTTTCAGCTGCCAAAGAGCAGCCGAAACGGTTTTTCTTTTGAAATTAAGAGGCAAGTGCAGGGGCTTCTTTTTTCATCAACTTCCATTCGATGAAAATCATGACTACAGTGACCGCAGCAGATAGGAAATCAGCAATCGGCCCTGCAAATAAAATGCCGTCAATGCCCATAAACAACGGCAGAATCAATAGCGGCGGCAGGAAAAACAAAATCTGTCGGGTGAGTGAAAGAAATGCACCCTTGACCGCTTTGCCGATAGCAGTGAAAAAGGTAGTGGAAATCGGCTGCAAAAAGTCGATGAATGTGAAGAACAGGAATATGCGGAAGAACCGGACTCCGAACTGATAATACTGGTCGCTGCCATCTCCAAACAGGGAGAGAATCGGCTTTGGAAAGAGTTCAAACAGGAAAAATGCAATCACGCATAAAATACCGCCCGTAATCACAGCAATGCGGTAGGCACTCCAAACACGGTCATATTTTTTTGCCCCATAGTTGAAGCTGACAATTGGTTGAATACCTTGTCCCAGTCCGATGACAACAGAAAAAATAATTTGATAAACTTTCATGATAATGCCGGCACTGGCAAGCGGAATGGCATCGCCATAAACAGATAGAGAACCATAGTGTTCCAGCATATTATTCAGGATAATCTGTACAATCATGATGGCAACTTGATTCAGGAACGAAGCCATTCCGATGGCAGCAATTTTCCGAGCATGGGAGAAATGCGGAATGAAATGTTTCAGTTGTAAGTCTGTTTTCCGGTAGCGGAGCAGGTAAACAACAACAATCAAGGTAGAAACAACTTGTCCGATAACGGTTGCATAAGCAGCTCCAGCCATGCCCCAATTCAGACCCAATACAAAAATGGCGTCTAAAATGGTGTTGATAATCGCACCAGCTAAGTTGCAGACCATGGTCATCGTTGGGCTGCCGTCTGCACGAATCAAATGACCGCCGCCGGCGGTGATAATCAGCAGCGGAAATCCAAAGGCAGTAATGCGAACATATTCTTCTGCATAGGGCATGACGTTGTCTGGAGCACCGAATAGCCGAAGCAGTGGATTCAGGAAAATCAGGCTGACGGCTGCCAGCAGAACGCCGCTGATGACCAGCATGGAAAAGGCATTGCCGAATGCATAGGCAGCATCTTCTTTTTCACCAGCCCCCATTTTCAAATTGAAACAGGCAGCACCGCCAATGCCGAATAACAATGCCAAAGCAATACAGGAGGTGGAAAGCGGAAAGGCAACATTCGTGGCAGCGTTGCCGAGCATACCAACGGCTTGCCCGATGAAAAGTTGGTCAACGATGTTATAGAGTGCACCAACCAACATGGAAATAATGCTGGGAATTGAGAATTTGAGCATCAATTTGGTGACAGATTCGCTGCCAAGCGGATTGGAAGCGACAGTTGTAGACATAAAAAAACTCCTTTCGGGTGGTAAAAATAAAATCTCCGCAGGGAAGCAGCGGACAAAAGCTAAAAATAAGGCAATTTTGTTGAACCGGATACAATCGCTTTTCTAGAACGGTTGAAAACGACTGCATCCGGTTTTTGAATGTGGAAACTGCAAGGATTATTGTTTTTCTGGTGGAATCATGGTCAGAGAAATTCTGCCTCGTTTTCCATCTACCTCCAAAACCCACACTTTCACGACTTCGCCCACCTGTACGACTTCCATGGGGTGCTTGATGTAGTGCTTGCAGATTTTAGAGATGTGCACGAGTCCGTCCTCATGAACGCCGACATCTACAAAACAACCGAAATCAGTAATATTGCGAACCGTTCCCATCAGTTCCATACCCGGTTTGAGGTCTTTTAGTTCCATAATATCACCGCTCCGCAGCAACGGCGGCGGCAGGGATTCTCTCGGGTCTCTGCCCGGTTTAGAAAGTTCCTGTAAAATATCGTTCATAGTTGGAACACCAACGCCAGCTTGCTTTGCCAAAGCATCCAGCCCGTAGCGGTCTGCCGCAGCGAGAATTTCCGGATGTGTTTGCGGTGTCATCGCAGACAGCGAGAATCCGCAGGCGTTCAGAATGGCTTCCGCAGCGGCATAGCTTTCCGGATGGACTGCTGTTTGATCCAGCGGATTGGCAGCATTCGGGATTCGCAGGAATCCGGCACACTGTTCAAATGTCTTTGCTCCCAACTTGGAAACTTTTTTCAGTTGCTTTCGGTCGGTAAATGCCCCGTTTTCTGTCCGGTATGCAACAATATTTTTTGCAATGGTGCTGTTAATGCCAGCAACATGTGAGAGCAGGGAGAACGATGCGGTATTCAAGTCCACACCAACGCCATTGACACAATCTTCTACCACGCCATCGAGGGCAGCAGTCAATTCTTTTTTCGGCATATCGTGTTGATACTGTCCCACGCCAATAGCTTGCGGGTCAATCTTGACGAGTTCCGCCAGCGGGTCTTGTAACCGCCGTGCAATCGAAACGGCACTTCGCAGGGAAACATCATATTCCGGAAATTCTTCTGCTGCCAGTTTCGAGGCAGAATAAACGGATGCCCCCGCCTCCGAAACGACCATATAGGCAGCCGGATAAGGGAGTGTTTTCAGCAGGGCAGCCACAACCGATTCTGCTTCCCGAGAGGCAGTGCCGTTTCCGATGGCAACCGCTGTAACGTGATGCGTTTGCAACAGTTCCAGAATGATTTTTTTGCCCTGTTCCATGCGAGTTCCCTCGCCAACGGTGATATGTGCAACGCCAGTATCTAAAACTGCACCCGTTTCGTCAACGACTGCCAACTTGCAGCCTGTTCGATAGCCGGGGTCAACACCCAGAACGACTTGATTTTTGAGCGGTGCTGCCAGCAGCAATTGCCGGAGATTGGCAGCAAATAACTGAATGGCAGCAGTATCAGCGGTTTCGGTCAGATTCTTGCGAATTTCCCGTTCCACTGCCGGAAATAAGAGCCGTTGAAAGGCATCTTCTGCCGCAGCTTGTACCAGTTTCGCCGCTGGACTGTCATTGTGAACATATTTCCGCACAACAACCGCAGCACCTTTTCCCTCTGGGAGAGAGAGATTCACTTTCAGGGCGTTTTCCTGTTCGCCCCGATTGATGGCAAGAATGCGGTGTCCCTGTAGTTTTTCAATTGGTGCTTGGAAATCATAATAATTGCGGTATGGCGTTTCTGCATCTTCATCCACTGCACGAGCAGACAGCGTTCCGCTGAGCATGGTGAATTGCCGCATTTGTTTCCGTAAAGCAGCATCGTTCGCCATTTCTTCCGCTAAAATATCCATAGCCCCTTGCAGGGCAGCTGCTCCATCCGGCACATCCTGTTCTGGTTGGACAAATGGTTTTGCAGCTTCTTCCGGAACGGTTTCCCACTTCTGTTCTGCCAGAATGCGAGCCAGCGGTTCTAATCCACGGGCAATCGCTGCGGAAGCTCTGGTTTTCCGCTTGGGGCGGTAGGGAAGATAGAGGTCTTCCACTTCAATGAGCGTTTTTGCAGCTTGAATCTGCTGTTCCAGTTCTGAGGTCAGCTTGTCCTGTGCAGCGATAGCGGAGCAGATTTCCGTTTTTCGCTGTTGGAGTTTACGGAGATATTGCAGCCGGTCATTCAGTTGTCGGAGCAGCTGGTCATCCAGAGAGCCTGTTTTTTCTTTTCGATAACGGGCAATGAATGGGATGGTTTTTCCATCGTCCAGCAGGTCAATGGTGTTTTGAACCTGTTCTTTTCGCAGGTGAAATTCCGTTGCCAGTTGATTGATGATTTCCAAAAAATCGCCTCCTAATTGCAATGGTTGAGGAAAAATTGTTTGCATCGTATCCTTTTTATTATAGCACACAACAGGAGAAAATGCAACAAAAAAACCGACCCTCAACGAAGAGAGTCGGTTTTTCAATTTATAAAAACGGTATCACAAAACACTTTGGAGGGCGTGTATGCAGATGACCGTAGAATCTTTTACAGCAATCATATGGCAAAAATCGCCGAACAGTTATCGAATTTCCAGCCGTCTGTTTGCTGGTACTTTTGGCTGTTTTTTCGGCAGAACCATATAGAGAATGCCGTTTTTGTATTCTGCTTCAATTTGGTCAGCATCAATGCCGGAAATATCGAACCGCCGCTGGTAAGAACCATAGGAGCGTTCCCGACAGATGTAGTGTTCCTTGGATTTGTCAACCTGTTCTTGCTGATGAACAGCGGACAGCGTCAGCGTATCGCCGTTGACATCCAGTTGAATTTCGCCCTTTTCAAAGCCGGGCAATTCGGCTTCCATGATGAACTTGTCATCTTCTTCTCGAATGTCTGTTTTGAAACTGCGGACGGTTTCTTTGCTGACAAAACGGTCATCAAAATCAGAAAATGGGTCTAAAAGAAAAAACGGATCTCGTTCAAATGCGGTCAAGCCATACATCGTAATTCCTCCTTCATGTTTGTGAATCAGTAAGTCGATTTATTTGATTTCCAGCCGCTTGCTGGTCGGCGTTTCTGGCTGCTGCTTCGGCAGGGTGATATACAGAATGCCGTTCTTGTATTCTGCATCCAGCTTTTCCGCATCAATGCCAGTCAAGTCGAAACTTCTCTGGTAAGACACTTCAGAGCGTTCCTTGCGGATGTACTTCTTCTTGTCGTCCTTGTCCTCAGAATCGGTGTGATGTTCTGCGGACAGTTTCAGGCAATTGCCTTGCACATCAAGGTGAATATCTTCTTTCTCGAATCCCGGCAACTCGGCTTCCATCACGAACTTGTCGCCCTCATCCCGAACGTCAACCTTGCAGGTACTCCAGCCAGTTCCAGCGAAAAAGTCGTTTTCAAAATCATGAAATGCATTCAGTAAATCAAAATGCTTCTTTTCAAACGGTGTCATGGTATACATAAAAATGCCTCCTCAAAAAAGCAGATGGCTCTGCGTTCAAATTCCTGTGGTTTTCTGATTCGTTCTTGCAAATCTTACTAACATTTCCGATACCTTCTCATGGGGCTCATTCCTTTCTTTCATTGTCTATAGAATACTGCCGCTATATGAAAACTGTGTCACACAATTGTGAAAATTAGATGAAATTTAGCACTTAATAGAATAGAGTGCTAACAAGTGCAAATAGAGAGTGCTAATGCCAAAGCAGTATCTCATTGCAAGGTACAGAAACAGAAAAACAGCGTTTTCCCCGAAGAGAAAACGCTGTTGCATGTGAGTAATTTTAAATGAATGTTGTGGATTAGAAATCTCTGAACATCAAGAATTTCAGACGGGACAGGTCAATGACATTGACAACACCATCTTCATTGACATCTGCGACTTTTGCCTGTTCAGCGGTCAGAGTTCCCTTGCGAATCAGATACTTTTGCAGCAGAACAACGTCCTGTACATTCAATGTTCCGTCCAGATTCACATCACCCTGCCGGAATGTAGGTTCTGTTGTGGTCGTGGTTGTGGTTGTCGTTTCAGCCGGTGTTGTACCGGTTGTGATTTCAGTTGTAGTAGTGGTTGTAACCTTTGGTTCTACATTGTCCACAATGGAATAATATGCCGGCTTTGCCTGGAAGTTTTCATCGAACAGCAGCGGAACTCTGCTTGCACGCCAGCTCTGGTCATCGGTAACACCCCAGATAACAACAGCAGAAATGCTGTCTGCATAGTCGGTGTAGATGTCGAAGATGTCGCTGTACATCTGAGCCTGCTTTTCCAGACCTGCTTCAGAGGTATCGGAAGTGGTGATATCCAATTCCGTTACCTGAATATCCAGACCAGTGGAAGCGAACTTGTCGATTGCCTTGCGATAAGTGGAAGCGGTCGGGAAACCAACATCCAAGTGGGACTGCATGCCGATACCATCGATCAAGCCCTTTTCTTTCAGTTCCATTGCCATGTTGTAGATAGCAGTGGTTTTGCCTGGCATGTATTCGTTGAAGTCGTTGTAATAGAGTTTGCAGTTCTTCGGGGCATATTTTCTTGCATACTGGAACGCATATTCAATGAATGAATTGTCACCGAAGATCCGAACCCATGCAGAACTGTTGGAATCTTCAGACTTGCTGGAGCCAGCCTTTCGAGGATTACCATCATCCAGCCATGCTTCGTTTACAACGTCCCAAGCATAGAATTCAACATCCGGATACTGTGTTGCCAGACCTTCCATGACGTTCTTGATGTAGTTTTCCATTCTCTTAAGCATGGTGTCCTTGTCAACCCAGTCGCCATCATCGGAGAAGTTTTCCTTGAAGAACCAGTCTGGTGTCTGGCTGTGCCATACGAGAGTATGACCACGAACCGGAATCTTATTTTTTCCGCAGTATTTCAGAAGGGCATCTGCCTGTGAGAAGTTGACCTGCGGATTTGTATTGTCACCGCTTGCCTGTGAAGCAGCCTGATCCAGCACATAATCCGGTTTCAGTTCGTTGCCGAAGGTAATGCTTTCATTGAAGTGCTTTTCTACCAGATCCATGAAGGACGGAGAAGCCAGGTTGGAAGCCATAATCGCAGTACCGATTTTGAAGTAGCCATTGTAAACATCCTTGATAGAGGCAATGTCGTCCTGAATCGGAATAATCGGGGCTTCTGCGAGGGTGAAGTCGTCAATATACAGTGCAGACGTATCATTGCATTCAAAGTAAACATAGACCTTAGAAACTTCACTGGTAAAGCTGAACTTGATGTTGGAAAATTCCACCCAGTCGCCGTTAGAAGTTTTGGTTGCCAGATTGCTGTAATGCCGTTCGCCGGCAGCATCGGTGTATTCCATGCTGAGGTTGATGCTGTTATACCATTCTGGCTTTGCATACGCACTGACGGTGTATTCTTTGTTTGGTTCGCAGATGTCATCCAGCAAAAGCTGCGGGCCATGCCAGCCCTTGCTGCGGTCGGATACCATCATGGAATAAGAGCCGCTGTGTGCTTGGCTGTCGGTGATGGAAATCGATTCGACACCACCTCTTCCGGTAAACGGTAACGATGCACTGCTGTCCTCAAAATCCGAGCTGTAAATAATTGCACCGGTTTCGGCATCGGCTGCGGTTACGGTTGCAAATGGAATAGATGTGCTGAGCAGCACAGCACCCAGCAGCCCCGCAAGAACCTTTTTGGCTGTGTGTTGTTTCATAGATTTAAACCTCCCTAAATAGAACAAGAACATTTCTCAATAGAAAGCAGTATCACATTGCTTTCTAAAAAACCAGATGGGTTTAGTATACCATATTTTTTCTGAAATGTAAATGCTTTGGGTGTGGAAAGCTTGCATTTTTGTTGAAATTTACTACAACTAAGATAAAAAATATAGCAGGTTGTACAAATTCAGAAACGGAGTCACGCTTTTGAAAAACGGGGCATATGTTGCAGTAAGGGGCGGTTTGGAGGAAAGCAGTGCCGTTCCCAAACGATGGAAAAAAGTGAGGGGTTATTGATGCAATGGAATCATCAGGGAATGGAATTGGAGTTCCAGCCAGAAATGGCGTGGGATCATTTCCATTTATTTGAGGACACACCGCAGCCGCCGGAACAGACTGGCATGCGGACACCACTGCCGGAGGAAACGCCGATTGGTATGGCATATGTACCTTATCAGCAGTGGGATACGACTTTTTCAGCGGAGGAAGGATTTCCGAAGGGAACGATTTTCCCGCAGCTGTACAAACCATTTTGTCCGGGAGGTGAACGGCATGCGTGAACAGGAATTGCTGTTGCGGAGTTTACAGCAGTGTGATTTTACGCTGTATGAGTTGCAGTTGTATTTGGATACGCATCCGAATTGCAAACGGGCGATGGAACAGTACCGGAAACATCTGGAGATGAAGCAGAAAGCCGAGAAGATGTATGTGGAAAAGTATGGTCCGATTCGTCCGAGCCAGTCCAACACAACAGAGCGTTGGAACTGGGTGGATGCACCGTGGCCGTGGGAAAAGGAGGCAAACTGCGATGTGGACGTATGAGAAGAAACTGCAATATCCGGTAAACATTAAAACGCCAAACCCTCGGCTTGCAAAGTTTATTATTTCCCAGCTAGGTGGGCCGGATGGGGAACTTGCCGCTTCGCTGCGATATATGCACCAGCGATATGGCATGAAAAACAATCAGGTCAAGGGGATTCTGACCGACATTGCAACAGAAGAACTGGCACATGTGGAAATGGTATCGGCGATTTTATACCAGCTGACCCGTGACATGACGCCGGAACAGATTCTGCAAGACGGCTATGCAGAATATTTTGTAGACCATACTGCTGGCATTTATCCGCAGGGGGCATCTGGTATGCCGTTTACGGCTGCTTATTTCCAGTCGAAGGGCGACCCGATTACAGACCTGACGGAAGACCTTGCAGCGGAACAAAAGGCACGCAGCACGTATGAAAATATTTTACGTCTGTGTGATGATCCAGATGTTCGAGAGCCAATTAAATTTCTCCGGCAGCGGGAAATCGTGCATTTTCAGCGGTTTGGAGAGGCAATGCGAATGGTACAGGATGAGTTAAATTCTAAGAACTTTTATTGCTGTAATCCGGCATTTGACAAAGGCTGTGGAAAGCAGCAAAAGCGTTCCGGAAAATAACACGCTGCAAAACAGAACTGCCCGTGCACGAGAGGGTGCATCGGGCAGTTCCTTTTTTATTTTGTCTTGTAAAAGTTTATTCGCTGTAGTAAGAGAACAGCTGACACGGAATCATGCCATTGTAAAGCTTTCTCCGTTTGGTTGCTGGTTTGCCGAAGAAGGATTCAAAGTTCGCATCTGGAGAAATCACATAGCAGGGATACTGCTTGTTTGCTGGAAAGACACCGCCCATAATCTGATAGAGCGATTCCGCAGCCTGTACATCTAAAAGCCGTTCGCCGTATGGCGGATTGCAAATAATAATCTGTTCCGGAACGGCGGTAAAATCTGCAATATCCTGCTGCATTACATGAATCCGAGTTTTTACGCCAGCTTTGCGAATGTTTTCTTCAGAGAGCCGAATCGCTTCTGGGTCACAGTCGAAACCGTATGCTTCAAAGGTAGTATCTCGCCGAATGGCAGCAATTGCTTCTGCACGGGCATTTGCCCAGACGGAAGTGGGAATGCAGCCCCAGCGTTCCGCTGCAAAGTGGCGGTGCAAGCCCGGGGCAATGTGCATGGCTTTGAACGCTGCCTCAATCAACAGCGTACCACTTCCACAGAATGGATCACAGACGACACTATTTTGCTTGACTCGTGCCAAGTCAACAATGCCAGCGGCAAGGGTTTCCTTGATGGGGGCAGCGTTTGCGTTTCTCCGATAACCTCGCTTATGCAGTCCAACACCAGAGCTGTCTAAATAGATGGTTGCGAGATTCTTGCGGATGGAAAACTGAATCTGATGTACTGCACCGCTTTCCGAAAACCAGCTAGTCTGGTATTTCTGTTTCAGGCGTTCTACAGCTGCCTTTTTCAAGATAGACTGACAGTCTGGAACGCTGTGCAGTTTGGAATCCAGAGCATGTCCTTTGACTGGGAACGCATCATCTTTTCCAATCCACTCTTCGAGCGGTAGCTTTTTCATGCCCTGAAAGAGTTCCTCAAAGTTGTAAGCCGGAAAACTGCCGAGTTGTACGAGTACCCGTTCCGCAGTGGAAAGACAGAGGTTTGCCATTGCCAGAAGGTGATAATCACCCCGAAATAAGATTCTGCCGTCCTGTACTTGAATCTGTTCTGCACCTAATTTTTTCAGTTCAAAATGGAGGGTATGTTCCAGACCAAAATGACACGGGCAGCACATCCAAAATGTATGTTGCATGGTGGTATTCCTTTCTGTTTTAAGAAGATGATTTTTGAAAAAAGAAGCACATCATTTGGATTGCTGTGCTTCTTTTTTGGGTTATGCCAAGCTGATTTTATTCAGAAGGTTCTCCGCCAGATTCTCCGCCGGATTCACCACCGGAGGATTCTCCGCCAGAATCGCCGCCGCCGGAATCGCCGCCGCTGCTCTGGCTAGTATCGCCGCCGGAGCTGTTGGAATTGTTTTCATTTCCGCCATTGCCTTGGCTGCTGTGGTCGGTGTTGCTGGAGCTGTCAGAACTTTCATCACTGCTGCTATTATTATTCGTTGTGTGATTGTTGTTGGATGGTGTTGTAACTGCTGGAGCAGTGTAGTGGTTGCCGTCACAAACAGGAGCGTTTGTCGATTTCCAGTAGCCAACACCCAGTTTCTTGCAGTTTGGCCCTGCAATTTTACCGGTTTTTGCACACACATAGCCTTCTACCACATCATCATTGCTCGGATAGCTTGCACCCGTATCCAGCTGGTCAGCGTATTCACCAATGATGTTATACCAGATTTGGTCGGATTCAAGGGATTCCGGCAACGATTGCCGTTCGGTGTATCCGATCCAAACACCGCTGACGAAATCTTCGGTCATGCCGACAAAGGTCAAGTCATACCAGTTTTCAGTTGTACCGGTTTTTCCGGCAACGTGTTTATTCTGTAACTTTGCCTTGTCGCCCGTGCCGTTTTCAACAACATTTTGCAGCAGCTTATTCATGACATAAGCGGTTTCGCTGCTGACTGCCTTTCTCGGGCTGCCATCATTTTCATAGATGAGGGTATCTTCACCCTGTTTTACCCATTTAATGATGTGTGGTTCAAAATGCGTTCCGTCGTTTCCGTATGGAATATAGCTGGAAACCAGATTTTCCAAGGTAACACCGTAGGTTAACGCACCCAGTGAAAGCGGTGCAAGGTCGTTGTCACTCTCGTTGTTGGTAGAAATGTCATCCAGTTTCAAGCCCATTTTTTGGGTTGCAAAATCAAAGACCGCCTGCGTGCCGAGGTCATCGCAGATTTTTGCCGGAACGGTATTCAAAGACTTTGCAAGGGCATCGTATGCGAATACAGAACTGTGCGAATACGAGTTGCTGTAGTTTGCTGGCCAATCTTCGCCGTCTACCTGTTTCAGCGGTTCATCTGTAAACGTAGAACCCCAGTGAATCTTGTCATTTTCGAGTGCTAAGCCGTAGGTGGTCAGCGGCTTGATGGTTGAACCCGGCTGACGAGGTTCCATCGTGGCATAGTTCCAGCAGAGGGACTCTGTTTTCTCGCCGATGCTGCCGACAATTGCCTTAATATTGCCCTCATAGTCCATGGCAACAAATGCAGATTCCGGGTAGAGAATTTCGTCTGTAGAATAGTCGCCGTCCCCGTTCTGGTCGAGGTAAAGGGCAACATCTTCTTTGTTTCCAACGAGGTTATCCAGATCCTTGTACTTGTCTTCAACATAGGATTGCATATCCAAGTCCACGGTCGTTGCAATCTGATAGCCGCCGGCATTGATACGGGCGATGGCTTCGTTGGAGGTGAGGTTGTACGTCTGTTCGAGGTAGTCGGCAAATTCATAGATGGCGGTATCTACAACCCAGGAGGTTGCCTCTGCACTCAAATACTTGTTATCTTCTTCCGGATGGGTTTCCTGATATTCATCAGAGTCTGTGAAAATCAGTTCTTCATTCAAGGCTGCCTGATATTCATCATAGGTAATCGAGCCGTTGTCATACATCTGAAGCAGAACATATTTCTGACGGGCTTTGTTATCTTCTTTTCCCGTGTTGATAAATTCGCCTGTGGCTTCATCTTCGTAACCAGCAAACGGGTTCAAGGTGTTCGGGCTTTTTGGAATGGCAGCGAGGGAAGCTGCTTCTGCAATATCCAGTTCGCTGACATCTTTTCCGAAATATTTCTGTGAAGCAAGCTGAACGCCGTTGATAGGCCCACCAAAACCGATATAGTTCAGGTAGTTTTCTAAGATTTCATCTTTGCTGTAATTCTGTTCCAGTTCCATTGCACGGAAAATTTCACGAATTTTTCGGGCTGGAGATTGAACATCATCGCCCGTGATATTTTTAACCAGCTGCTGGGTAATGGTCGAACCGCCGACATCGGTATTATAGATGTGAATGAACATATTTACGAAAGCGTAGAAAGTTCTTCGATAATCGACCCCATCATGTGTGTAAAAGCGTTCGTCTTCGGCGGATACAAACGCATCCTTGACGTGCTGCGGAATCTGATCGATGGTAACAGGGATTCGCTCGGTGTGGTTGTTGACCTTATAGAGGCAGACCAGCTCTCCGTTGGAATCGTTTGCATAGACATAGGTATTGTTTTTCATTTCCAGTTCCTCGATGGTAACATTGGAAACTTCATCTCGGAAACTCATAACATAGACCGTCATGCCCGTTGCCACAATCGTTCCGGTGATGATACAAATCAGGAACAGGGAAACCAGTGTGGTGCAGAGAATGGAGAACGCTTTTCGGAGCGTTGGAAACCGTTTCGGTTTTTCTGCCTGAAGGGCATCGTTATAATACGGATATTCGGGCGTTCCCGTTGGAGGCTTGTTGCAGAGAGCTGCATCTGCCTCACTTTCATAGATGACCCGTTCTCTGGGGTCTGGCGGTGGAGGGGTTGGCGGAACGGGTTTCTTTGCCGGCAGGTTTGCAGTTGCCGTTCTGGCAGCTGGTTTTGCAGGCGGCTTGGAAACGGGACGTTTTGCAATTGTATTTGCTGTCGGTTTTTTGGCAGCAGGTTTTCGGTTCTGCGTGCCAGTTGGTCTGGTAGCAGTTGGCTTTTTTGCAGGAGATTTTCCGTGCGAAGCAGCCGTTGGACGGCTGCCGGATGACCGTTTTGGCGGAGTTTCTCCGGCACGGGGTTTTCCGGCTTTTTCCGCAGCCGGACGGTGTTTCGGGTTGCGGGATGATTCCTGATTCATTGCTGTGCATCCTTTCTGTTGATGATGAAAAAAATCAGACTTTTTGGGAGCGGTGACCAAAATAGAATTTTTTAGGATTTTCAGCCGCTCAGTGGTCGAAAAACGGGCAATATTTCTTTTATTATACCACAAAGCCGGTCGGATGTTAAGTGGTTTCTGAAAAAAGCGAGAAAAATATACAACCTGTATAAATTTTTCTTTTTTGGGAATCCTGTTTCTGTTACTTATCCGAAAAATCAGACGGAAAACCGAACAGGAGGAAAGACGTATGACAAAATATCGTGCAGTTTCTGTGGTGTTGATGAGCATTTTAATCGCAGCCGTGATTGTGCTGTGTGCGTTGTCGCAGTCGATTCAGAATAAACGGGCAGCGGTAAAGACAGAAGAATCCTCGACCCTGCCGCAGGTGGATTATGTGCTGGGAGAGTATGAAGGGTATTTAGCGGTCTTTCGGGGCGAACAGAAAAAGCCTTATCAGGTGTTACAAATGCCGGTGCAGCTGCTGCCGGAGGAAGACCAAGGAGCAATCGAAGCTGGGATTCACGTTCAGACGGAACAGGAGTTGCGGCGGTTATTAGAAGATTTTGCGTCATAAAGAAAGACAGCGGATGACAAAATTTGTTGTCCGCTGTTGTTTTTATAATTCGACAAAAAAGCAGTGAAAAATATAAAATCTGCATAAAAAGGGGTTCCGAAATTTGTATATTTTTTACGTAAAAATTACTTGACATTTCATGAAAGTTCCTGTATAATAAAGCTATGAAAGAAAATGCATTTGGCATTTGGCATTTGACATTTGACATTTAATATAATGCATGTTGATTTCATGATGGTAACAAACAAAATAAAAAACAAGGAGAAAATTATTATGAAGAAGTCTACAGGTAAAATGATGGCAGGTATTTCTGCTCTTGCAATTCTTTCGTCTATTTCTGCAACCGCTATTCCGGCATTTGCTGCAGAATATGATGTGATTCAGGAACAGGATTATGTAGCAACTTTTTCAGATGAACAGACACAGAACGTTGCAAATTATTTGCTGGAAAACGGCGTTTCTATGGAAGAAACACAGGAAATGATGGAACATTATGTGAATGGTCGTGCAATGATTGAGCAGGAAGAGAACGCCGAAGATGGAATTTCTTTGCAGAGTGAAGATTTGAAGAGAACTTATTACAACGGGAAAACACCTGCAACGACAAAGCAGCAACTAAAAAATGATTTTGGATACAGTTCATTTAAAACAGAGAAACATTATGGTGTGTTTGTAATAGACAAGCCGACAGCAAATGTAGATATTACATTAAAAGCAACATGGGGAACAAATTCAGATGATGAGCCTGTAATTCTTGTTGGAGATGAATATTATATTTTCAACGAATATAATAATCAGATGGCATTTTCCAAGTTTTCAAGTGGAACGGGTGTTTCATTTTCTCAGGAAACGGTGACGAAAAACAATGGTCGTCCATTGGCGATGTGTTCTTTCCCATTTGATTTAAATACTTCATATTTGAAGAGCGAAGCAGCTATTAAAAATGCGATTACTTTCAAAACAAAAGTTGATTTGCTGGAGGAAGGAAACCAGATCAACAGTACTTTTGAATTTCACACATTTGTACTGGGCGATTTCGACCATGATGGCGTTGTTTGCGATAAGGATTACGCTTACTTAATGGATTTTGTAATGAACTCTTTCAATGGATACCTTAGCTATAAAGATGTAGGAGATGGTACCGCATTTGAAGTTAATACAACCGCTGTTGATTTGAATATGGATGGTATTTTGGATATACAAGATGCCATTGCATGGAATAAGTTAAGTTGAGAAAGCATATAGGAGGTATGTGCTATGAAAAAAGCGATAAAATGCATGGCTGGAATCCTAGCTTTGACACTGGCATTTGCACAGGTTACTCTAGTTTCTGCTTTTGCAGAAGAAGCCATTGCTGCAACTGATGCAGAACAGACCATCTATACTGGAACGTGCGGTGCAGAAGGCGATAATATTACTTGGACATATGATACCACGACACAGACAATGACTTTTTCCGGAACAGGTTCTATGGGACTGGAACGATATGCCATAACAACAGATTTGATGCCTTGGAGACAAGGTGATGTTGCTTCTGTATACAATGCAAAAAATGTTGTGTTTGAAGAGGGAATTACAGATCTTGGTTATCTCTCAGATAACACGGTTTTTGGAGCAAATGTAGATGGATATACGCTTACTGTTCCAGATAGTGCTGAAAAATGGGATTGGATTTATCGAACCATTCGAAAGACAATGTCTTATGCACAGTATGGTAGCCGGTTTTATTACAGTTTGATGTATCAATTGAAAGACGGCGGATTTTCAATTGGAGAGCATTTCACTTCTACTGGCACTTCAGAAAATCCAATTGTTCCGGCACAGGGCACAGCAAAAAATGGGATGACATGGGATTATTCTTATGATACCCTCACTTTGACAATTGGCGGAACAGATACCATTCCGAGTGCATTATGGGATGACGAAGAAGGAATTGATAGCATCGCATATGCAGCAACCACGATCATAATTGATAAGGATTTTATTGCTCCAGACGATGTAAAGACAGGAAGACTGGAGAAGTATCAATATATCAATGAGTTGCTGAACATCGAAGATGTTGACATTTATTGCTATAAAGACAGTGCGTTTGGAAAACTGTATGAAGAACGAACTGCATACTATGATGAGGAATTTCCACCTTTTACAATGTATGATAAAATTTATTACATTGAAAATGCAAACTGTGGCGATATGAATACAGATGGCGTGGTAGACCTCTTAGATGCGATTTACTTTGGAAAGTATCTGGCAGGTTTGATACAGCCGAGTGACGTTCAGTTAGCAGCAACCGACTGCAACGGAAACGGTGTTACTGGAGAAGAAGCCGATTTAAGCGTACTGATGAAGTTTTTGGTCAGCAGCATTAAAAATTTGCCGTACACAGAAGAATAAAGAATAAGACCTCTATCTTTTAAGAGAGAACGGCGGGCAGCAGAAATGTTGTCCGCTATTTTTTATAATTCGACAAAAAATAGAGAGAAGTCGAAAAAACTGCATAAAATGAAGCGTCGAAATTTGTATATTTTTTACGTAAAAATTACTTGACATTTTATGAAAATTTCGGTATAATGAAATTATGAAGAAAGGTGTATTTTTAAAGATAAATAACTATTATTGGAAAGGATATTTGCAATAAAAAGTAATTTGTCGATGAAACATATTAAGGGGGTATTTATTATGAAAAAAGTAATCAAATGTATGGCTGGAATCCTAGCTTTGACACTGGCATTTGCACAGGTTGCTCCGGTTTCTGTATTTGCAGAAGAAACAACTGCTGCAACGGAAGAAGCACAGGCTGTTTATTCTGGTGATTGCAGTGCAGAAGGCTCTTCTGTCACATGGACATACAATCAGACAGAAAGAACCCTTACATTTTCCGGAACAGGTGCAATTAAGGATTATCAGGCAAGCGGCGAAGCATTACCGTGGCTGTCGGCTTCAGATACCTATAATGTAAAGAAGGTTATCTTGGAAGAAGGCATCACAAGCTTGCCAGATTTTGCGGAAGAAAACGGACTGTTTGATTTGAAAAGCAGTGATATGCCATGCACAATCATCTTGCCGGAAAGCCTGACCGATTTCCATTATGGAACAGCACTTTCCTTGAAAAGAAACATCATCTTTTATGTGAAGGATGGTTCTGCGGCTTACTGTGATGTTCATGCGATTGCAGATCAGAATTACCTTTTTAATCGGAGTTGGCGGATTTATTCCAGCGGCGTGGCAGAAAACCCAGCTGTACCGGCAGAGGGTACTTCTGACACTGGTTTGACTTGGAAGTTCGATTACGAAACCAGACAGTTGACCTTGAGCGGAACAGATGACTATCAGAACAGCTATCTGATGCAGCATCTGATGCCGTTGATGAAGGCAGCAGATAAAGTTGTCTTTGATGAAAACTTTACTGTGCCGGAAGACCCGAATGAAACCGTAATGCCAGCGACTTACACGTACTTAAAGGAAGTATTTGTTGATAATCCGGCATTGCAGTATTTCAACGGTATGTCACAGGGAATTTATTGTTACTACCGCTCACCGTTCCAAACTGCGTGTGTGGAAGTAAGAGAAGCTTATGCAAAGCAGTATCTGGCACAAGATGAAATAAATCCGTTTGCATATTCTTACTTTGTTGTAACCAATCCAAACTTGCCAACATATAGCGGTAGCTGTGGCGACGATGGTGTTATTTGGACATATGACGTTGCAACCGCTACGATGACATTTTCTGGAACAGGCGAAATACAGGATTTTCGCACGACAGAAGTAGATGGAAATGTGAGTCCTTCTTGGATGGATGGATACGATGCTGTGCCGAATTACCAACCAAAGCACATCGTGATAGAAGAAGGAATTACAGGGATTGGTATATATTCTCGTTGGAATTTATTTGGAGAGCATGTTCCTTCCGATGAAAGTGAACGTTGCACCGTTACAATTCCAGAGAGTTTAAAGAATTGTAATCTTTTTGATTATGCAATTAATCCAAATGATTATCTTACATTCCGTGTAAAGCAACAGTCTGTCGCTTATTTCCAGTTGATGAATGCGATGGATTCCCATCCGGACAATCATTGGATTTATGAGTCTACTGGCATTGCAAAAGACGTGGTTGCTTCTGAAGATGGCATGACAGAGGGAAGCTCAAGCAAGGGCTTGAAGTGGAAGTTTGACGGCGAAAAGCGGATTCTGTATCTCTCCGGAACGGACGTTCCTGCTAAAAAGGGCAGTGCCTTGAGAGATATTCAGGATTTAGTGAATGTTGCAAGAACCATTGTCATTGACAAGGATTTTGTTCCGCCGCTTGGAACAGACCTGACCGCTTGGACAGATTACTATCTGAAAGTTTTTAATGAACGAGGAAAAATTTATCATAATGTTTATCTCTATCGGGGCAGCCAGTTTGACAAGCATTATTTAGCTGCGAAAGCACTGTACAAGGAAGATGAACATCTGACAGACGAAGAAGAAGAACGGTATGGAATCTTCAATCAAGGATATTACTACATCGGCGAGTCTGATATTTGCGGTGATGTCAATCTGGATGGCACAGTAGACATCTTAGATGCGATTTACTTCGGAAAGTATCAGGCAGGTTTGATACAGCTGAGTGATGCCCAGTTGGAAGCAACTGACTGCAACGGAAACGGTGTTACTGGAGAAGAAGCAGATTTGGGCATACTGATGAAGTTCTTAATTGGTGGCGTTACAGATTTGCCATATACAAAAGAATAAAAGAATAGAACCTCTATCTTTTATATCTTTTAAGAGAAAACGGCGGGCAGCAGAAATGTTGTCCGCTGTTTTGTTTTAAGCAACAAGAAACGGCAGCACTCGCAAGGAATGCTGCCGCTTTTGTGTATATTTGCTCGTTTCAGGGGGTTGCTGCCGGAAATTACCGGAAATAAGCAACACCACTCTGGAAGATTTTCTGATCCTTTTCGCCCGGAACATTGCGATAGAGGTTTGTACCGATTCGTTCGCTGTGTCCCATCTTGCCGAAGACTCTGCCGTCCGGAGAGGTAATGCCTTCAATTGCCATCATGGAAGTATTCGGGTTGTAGTGAATATCCATGGTCGGGTTGCCGTCCAAATCAACATACTGGGTTGCAATCTGTCCGTTTTCTGCCAGCTGTTCAATGAGTGCCGGCGGAGCAACAAACCGACCTTCGCCGTGAGAAATTGCAACGGTGTGCAGGTCGCCGACTTCGCAGCCATACAGCCACGGGGACTTGGTGGAAGCCACTCTGGTTGTTACCAGCATAGACTGGTGACGAGCAATTGTGTTGAAGGTCAGCGTTGGAGCATCCTGTTCCATTTCGACAATCTTACCGAATGGAACAAGACCCAGCTTAATGAGTGCCTGGAAGCCGTTGCAGATACCCAGCATCAAGCCGTCCCGATTCTGGAGCAGGTTATGAACAGCATCCATAATCTTCGGGTTGCGGAAGAATGCTGTAATGAACTTACCGCTGCCTTCCGGTTCGTCACCGCCGCTGAATCCGCCCGGAATCATGATAATCTGGGCATTTTTAATGCGGTCGGTAAAGGCTTCTACGGATTCGGCAATTGCAGAAGCAGACAGGTTGCGAATTACGAAAACTTCTGCTCTTGCACCAGCCCGTTCAAAGATTCTTGCGGTATCATATTCGCAGTTTGTGCCTGGGAATACCGGAATCAGGACGTTCGGGCGAGCCGTCTTAATGGTCGAGAACTGGTGAACCGGATTGTTATAGCTGTAAACCGGCGGCTTTTCTGTCGTGGTCTTGATTCTGCACGGGAAAACAGGCTCAAGCTTCTTTTCCCAGATTTGCAGAAGCTGCGGCAGCTGCATGGTGTAGTTCGGGCAAACAATGGTCTGTTCATTGGTGGTTGTACCAATCACGGTTTCCTCTGCCTTTGCATCGCCATTCAATTCAATGACAAATGCACCGCAGCACGGCTGGAACAGTTCTTCCGGTGTCAGCTGCTTGGTGAAGCGGAAACCGATGAAGTTACCAAAGCACATCTTTGCAATGCCTTCTGCAACGCCGCCGAAATCCACTGCCCAGATAGCAGCTGCACGGTTGTCCCGAATGATGGCTTCTACCTGGTCGAAGCAAGCACGAATGCTGTCGAAGTCCGGCAGACCATTTTCCAGATAAGTTGGCTTTACGAGAATAACCTTGCTGTCTGTGTTCTTAAATTCTGTGGAAACAACATGGTCAGCCTTTGCCGTGGAAACAGCAAAGGAAACGAGCGTTGGCGGAACGTCAATCTGTTCAAATGTACCAGACATGGAGTCCTTACCGCCGATTGCACCGCAGGAGAGTTCCAGCTGTGCTTGGAATGCACCGAGCAGGGCTGCCATTGGCTTACCCCAGCGTTCCGGATTGTTCTGTGTCCGTTCAAAGTATTCCTGGAAGGTCAGCCAGCAGTGATGCCAGCTACCGCCTGCTGCAACGATTTTTGCAACGGATTCTACAACGGCACACATTGCACCGTGATACGGGCTGCGTTCACTGATCAGCGGATTATAACCCCAGCCCATGAGCGAGCAGGTGTTTGTTTCGCCACGGAGTACCGGAATCTTTGCTGCCATTGCCTGAGATGGGGTCAGCTGATAAGCACCGCCGAACGGCATCAGAACCGTTCCTGCACCGATGGTGGAGTCGAACATTTCCACCAGACCCTTTTGCGAGCAAACATTCAGGTTGGAGAGCAGTTCCTTCCAGCTTTCTGCACAGTCTGACATGGCTGCCGGAGCGTCCGTCTTTGGAGCAGGGATGACAACATCGGTATATTTTGCAGCACCGTTTGAGTTCAGGAATTCCCGGCTCAGGTTGACAATGTTCTTGCCATTCCAGTGCATTTTCAGTCTTGGTTCAGCCTTTACTTCTGCAACGATGGTTGCTTCGAGGTTTTCCTTGCCAGCAGCCTGCAAGAACTTTTCAGCGTCTTCCTTGGCAACAACCACTGCCATTCGTTCCTGAGATTCACTGATGGCAATTTCTGTGCCATCCAGACCGTCATATTTCTTCGGAACAGCGTTCAGGTCGATTTCCAGACCGTCGGTCAGTTCGCCGATGGCAACGGAAACACCGCCTGCACCGAAGTCGTTGCAGCGTTTAATCATCTGGGTGACATACGGGTCACGGAACAACCGCTGTAATTTGCGTTCTTCCGGAGCGTTCCCCTTTTGTACTTCTGCACCACAGGATTCCAAAGATTCAATGGTATGGGACTTGGAAGAACCAGTTGCACCGCCGCAGCCGTCCCGTCCAGTCTTACCGCCCAGCAGGATGACAACATCGCCCGGAATCGGAGCTTCTCTGCGAATGTTGCTTGCCGGAGCTGCACCGAGTACCGCACCGATTTCCATTCTCTTTGCCATATAGCCCGGATGATATACTTCAGAAACGTGTCCGGTTGCAAGACCAATCTGGTTCCCATAAGAGCTGTAACCGCTTGCAGCACCGATGGTGATTTTCCGCTGCGGCAGCTTGCCGGCAATGGTATCTTCGACCGGAACGAGCGGATTTGCTGCACCGGTTACACGCATAGCCTGATAAACATAGGAACGGCCAGACAGCGGGTCACGGATTGCACCGCCGAGGCAGGTTGCAGCACCACCGAACGGTTCAATTTCCGTCGGGTGGTTGTGGGTTTCGTTCTTGAACATCAGAATCCAGTCTTCTTCTCTGCCTGCAACGTCTACCTTGATTTTCACAGAACAAGCATTGATTTCTTCGCTTTCGTCCAAATCGTTCAGCTTGCCGTCTGCCTTGAGCTTCTTCACTGCCAGTGTTGCCATATCCATGAGGGTAATCGGCTTGGCATCTCTGCCCAGTTCGTGGCGGATGTTCAGGTAAGCGTCATAGGTTTTCTGAATATAAGGAGCACCGATTTCAACCTGTTCAATATTGGTGGAGAATGTGGTGTGACGGCAGTGGTCAGACCAGTAAGTGTCAATCATCCGGATTTCCGTGATGGTTGGGTCACGGTGTTCGGTATTCTTGAAATAATCCTGACAGAATTGGATGTCATCCAGATCCATTGCCAGACCGTATTCCCGAATGAATGCATCCAACTGTTCCTTGGTGCGGTCACAGAACCCGTGCAGGGTCTTGACTTCGGTCGGAATTTCATAGTTGGAATCGAGCGTTTCCGGCTTGTCGAGGGAAGCCTTCCGGCGTTCTACCGGGTTAATCAAATAAGACTGAATCTGCTGAAATTCTGCATCGGTCATATTGCCGCTGATGATATAAATCTGAGCGGTGCGAACCCGACAGCGTTCGCCTTGCAGCAGAATCTGAATACACTGTTCACAGCTGTCTGCCCGCTGGTCAAACTGTCCCGGCAGGTATTCGACAGCAAACATTCTCTGGTTGCCGGTACATTCCGGAAGGGTGTCATAGGTGACATCGACCGCTGGTTCAGAAAAAACAGTCGGGATGGCTTTTTGAAATGCCTCTTCGGTCAGGTGGTCGGCATCATAGCGGTTCAGAATCCGAACCCCCGTAACACTCAGCCGAAGAGCGGTTTGCAGGTCGTTCAGCACAGACTGTGCTTCTACCGCAAATTCCGGCTTTTTTTCCACATAAATTCGATAAACAGACATACGATTACTCCTTTTGTGATGAATTTGCATTGTCTTTCGGCACGATGTGACCGAAACAGCAAGCAGAATCGCTTTCTTCTATTCTAACATAAAAAATAGATTTACGCAAACTTTTTTTCTCTTTTTCCGCAGGAATTTTTACAGGGGTGAAATCCGGCGTGTGTCCGTTGTGAAATGCAGCGTCCCGTTCTCGTTCAAACAGCACGGGCAGCGTCAGTCCAATGCGGCTGGAGAGAAAGGCAGTTCGGGCAGTTTCTGCCAGCTGCTGCATGGCAACCATGCGAGTATGTTTCACAGAATCCGGAATCTGGTCGGTGCGTTTGGCAGCCGGTGTTCCGGTGCGGGGCGAGTAGCGGAACACATGGATTTTTGCAAATTGCATGGATTCTGCAAATGCCAGTGATTCCGCAAAGTCAGCGTCTGTTTCTCCCGGAAAGCCAACCATAATATCTGTCGTAATGGCACAGACTGGAAACCGGCTGCGAATGGCTGCACAGAGGGCAGCGTATTCCTGTGTGGTATAACGGCGGTGCATCTCTTTCAAGGTGCGGTCGCAGCCACTCTGCAAGGAGAGATGAAACTGCGGACAAAATGCCGGAAGGGCAGCGAGTGCATCCAATAAATCTTCTGTCATGCGTTCCGGCTCTAATGAACCCAGCCGCACTCGTTGGATTCCTGAAGTTTGACAGCAGAGGGAAACGGCATCGAGCAGTGAGCCGCCCCATTCTTTCCCGTAAAAGGCAAGGTTAATGCCGCAGAGCACAATTTCTGTGTAGCCTTCTGCTGCAAACTGAGAAACTTCCTGTTGCAGGACATCCAGCGGCATGGAGCGGCAGCGACCTCTTGCATAGGGAATGATGCAGTAGCTGCAAAAGCAGTTGCAGCCGTCTTGAATCTTTAAAAAGGCACGAGTGCGGTCAGCTGGCAGGTGATGGGGCAGACAGGCGAATGCCTCTGTTCCGGTATATGCTGGGATGTGCTGCATCGGGGCACGGTTTCCCATGAGAAATTGCTGTACCAGTTGCGGCAGGCGGTCACGGTCTTGTGTGCCGATGACAAGGTCTGCTTCTGGCAGGGCAGCAGCTTCTTTCGGAAATGCCTGTGCAAAGCATCCCGTCAACACCATAACGGCATCCGGATTTCCGGCACGCAGACGTCGGAGTGCGGTATGCATGCGGCTGTCGCCGGAGGCAGTGACGGTGCAGGTGTTTAATATAATCACATCCGCCTGTTCCGGCTGGGTGGTGATGGTGTATCCGGCAGCCTGAAAAATTGCCTCCATTCCAGCAGTTTCGCAGCTGTTGACTTTACAGCCAAAGGTAAAAAAATAACAATTCAAGCGAAAAAATCCTCCTTTGGAAATGCGTGCAGATGGGGAAAAATACGTTGAAAACTGGTAGAAATCGGTTGGAATGTGAATTGAATTTTTGTGGATTGTCACAGAAATTCCACATAGTTTAGTGGGTGTGAATAAAAAAAAGGAGACGCATTCCGCACCTATTATACTATAATCACGAAAATAAAGCAACCGTCTTGACAAAAAAAAAAAAATGTAGTATACTATGTTTAACAGAACGGAAAGCGACAGTTCCATCGCAAGCTGTTGATTCGTTCTGGACAGCAAACCCTATAAAAATTTTAGTTGGGGCAAGGAGGTTATGCATCATGTATGAAACAACGATTTCTCTGCAGGCAATCAATGATGTAAAGGATTTTGTAAACACCGTAATGCTGTTTAATTATGACATCGATTTGGTGTCTGGTCGGTATGCAGTTGATGCAAAGTCTATCATGGGTATTTTCAGTTTGGATCTGTCAAAGCCGATCAAGCTGCAGGCACACACTGAAGATCCGGAAGCATTGATTAAGGCAATCGACAAGTTTATTGTAAAGTAAGTTGTCATTCAAAGATTGAGTAGAATAGTAAGAGGGAGAAGAGCGGCAAGCAATTGCCGCTCTTTTTCTGTCCGATGTCTGTTTTCTCTGATTTTCGCATAAGATAGCACAAGAATCTATTTGACGGGAACAGGGAGAGGAGAACGTGCGATGCGAAAAATCATTGCCGGATGGCTGGCAGGCATCTGGCTGTGTCTGCTGTTGGTGCGGCTGCCAGTGCAGGCGGCAAATCTTGCAGAACCCATTCAGGCACAGGCTTATGTATTGATGGAACAGGAGAGCGGAACAGTGTTGGCGGAAGAGCAGGCAGACGTTCCGCTGCCGATGGGCATGATGGCAAAGCTGATGACGGTTTTGTTAGCCGCAGAACAGCTAGAATCCGGTGCATGGACGCTGGAAACGGTGCTGACAGCCTCAGACGTGGTGAACACCTGTGAGGGGGCAACGGTCTGGCTGACGGCTGGGGAAACCATGACGGTTTCGGACTTGTTGAAAGCGGTGATTATCGGGAATGCTAACGATGCCGCAGCCGTTCTGGCGGAGGGCGTGAGCGGCAGTGTTCCGGCATTTGTGATGGAGATGAACGCCCGTGCATTTGACCTCGGCATGCATCAGACGATTTTCACGAATCCGCAGGGCTATGATGATGAAAAACAGTGCACAACTGCACGGGATTTGGCGAAACTGTGCCGGAGATTGGCGGAATATGAAACCTTGCAGCCCTATTTTCAGACATGGCGGGATTTTCTGCGAGGGGAAGCAACCGAACTGGTCAATGAGAATACGTTTTCCCGTACGTATGAAGGGCATATTGGCTTTAAAGCGAGCCATACCGAGCAGTCCGGCTGGTGTCTGGCGGAGGGAGCAACCCGAAACGGAATGACTTGCATTGCAGTTGTTCTGAACGGTACGGAAGACCAACGATTTGCGGATGTCAAACAGCTGCTGAAAGCAGGCTTTTCCCAGTATCGGGTGATGCAGCCATTGTTTTCCGATGAGTTCTTGAAACCGCTGACCGTAAAGGGTGGGGTTTCAACAGCAGTGCGGTTCACGGCAGATGACGTGCACGGTGTGGTTGTTCCGAAAGCCGAACCGGATTTGACAGCGGTTTTGCAGCTCCCGTCTTACATCGAAGCACCTGTACAGAAAGGCAGAAAAATCGGAAGCGTTGCCTTTTATAATGGTGATACGATGCTGTATGAAACGGCATTGGTGACAACAGAACCCGTGGAAGCCATGACATTTTCTCGTGCTTTTGCCAAAATTACGGTCAAAATGCTTAAATTTTAATGTTCAATTTTGTAGAAAAAATACAAGAATCCGGATTTCTCTTGCAATTCGTGCGAAAATATAGTATGATGGATATGATAAATTGGTGGGGGAGTGCCCTGCCCTGTGCAGAGTACGAACGTACCCTTTTATAAAAATGGAGGGAATGTAGTTATGGCTTTAAAGTTGAATACCAAATATCTCGCTTCTTTCGTAGGCGAAGACGAACTGACTGGAATTGCACCGGCTGTCAACGCTTGTGCAAAAGTTCTGCACGACAAGACTGGTCTGGGCAATGATTTCCTGGGTTGGCTGACACTGCCGACCGACTATGACAAGGAAGAATTTGCAAGAATTCAGGCTGCTGCAAAGAAGATTCAGAGCAATTCCGATATCCTGATTGTCATCGGGATCGGCGGTTCTTATCTGGGTGCACGGGCTGCAATTGAATTCTTACAGTCTACGTTCTACAACAACAAGAAGAAAGATACACCGGACATTTATTATGTCGGCAACAACATCAATCCGTCTTACTTGCAGGAAGTACTGGCAATCTGTGAAGGCAAGGACATTTCTGTCAATGTCATTTCCAAGTCCGGTACAACCACAGAACCAGCTCTGGCATTCCGTGTGTTCAAGAAGCTGGTAGAAGAAAAGTATGGCAAGGAAGGTGCAAAGGACAGAATCTTTGCAACCACTGACAAGGCAAAGGGTACTTTGAAGAACCTGTCTGACACAGAAGGTTATGAAACTTTCGTTGTTCCGGATGATGTTGGCGGACGGTATTCCGTTCTGACTGCGGTTGGTCTGCTGCCGATTGCAGTTGCAGGCTGCGACATTCAGGCACTGATGGACGGTGCTGCTCAGGCTCAGAAGGACTACATGGCAGACTTTGAAAACAATGACTGCTACAAGTACGCTGCACTGCGGAACATCCTGTATCGGAAGGGCAAGTCCGTAGAAATGCTGGTTTCCTATGACCCGAACTTTGTGATGATGTCCGAATGGTATAAGCAACTGTTCGGCGAAAGCGAAGGCAAGGACAACAAGGGTATTTATCCGGCAGCTGGCGTATTCTCCACCGACCTGCACTCCATGGGTCAGTATATTCAGGAAGGTTCTAGAATCCTGTTTGAAACCGTTGTAGACATCAAGAAGCCGAAGCAGGACTTCTTCCTCGAACCGGATGCAGAAAATCTGGATGGACTGAACTTCCTCACCAATCAGAATATGTCTGTTGTAAACCGTAAGGCACTCGAAGGCGTTATTCTGGCACACACCGAAGGCGGCGTTCCGAATATGATTCTGGAACTGGATGACACATCCGAAAAGAGCCTCGGCTATCTGATTTACTTCTTTGAAAAGGCTTGTGCAATTTCCGGTTATCTGCTGGGCGTGAATCCGTTCAACCAGCCGGGTGTAGAAAGCTATAAGAAGAATATGTTCGCTCTGCTGGGTAAGCCGGGTTATGAAGACCGCAAGGCTGAACTCGAAGCAAAGCTGAACTAAACCCCATTTCCGAAAAAACAATGTCTTCTGACATGAAAGGAGCTTATTTATGATAAAGTTGATTACAGGTAAAAAGGGCAGCGGCAAGACAAAGATTCTGATCGACCAGATCAACAACGCTGTGAAGGACACCAACGGATGCCTCGTTTGCGTGGAAAAGGGAGAAACCCTCCGCCGTTCCATCAGCTACAAGGTAAGATGGTGTGATGCAGAACAGTTCGCAATCGACAGCTTTGCAGCATTCTATGGCTTCGTTGCTGGTATGCTGGCTGGCAACTACGACATCAAGGAAATCTTCGTAGACGGTATTTTCCGGATTGCTGGTGCTGATTTCGATGAATTCGGTCTGATGCTGGGCAAGCTGGACAAGCTGACTGGCGAAGATGTAACCGTTGCATTTACTGTTTCCGCTGACAATGCAGAACTGCCGTCCAGCGTAACAAAGTTCTTGGACTAAGCAGCTTTTTACAGGTTTTTGAAAAAAAAGCTTGACAATTGACGCAGAAGTAGTATATAATGATTGTTGCAGTGTGTGAAAGGAAAGACAGGAAAAGACTATGAAATTACAGCTTCGGGAAATCTTTCAGGTAACCGGAATGCATTTGCCGGTCTCGTATTCCATCCCGCTTTCGGAGTTGGAAGATGTACATGGATATACATTTGCAGAGCCGATTGCTGTAGAAGGCGAATTCGTAAATCGTGCTGGAATTGTGACCTTGAATTATCAGGTGTCCTGCCGTTTGGATGCGGTCTGTGACCGTTGCCTCAAGCCGTTTACCCCTTCCTTTTCGTATACATTTTCTCACACCGTTGTACCGTCATTACACAGTGACAATCCGGCATATGATGCCTATTTGGTCGCTGAAAATGACAAGATAGATTTGAATGAGACAGCAATCTCAGACTTGTTGCTGATGCTGCCGACAAAGTTGCTTTGCCGGGAGGACTGCAAGGGTTTGTGCGATATTTGCGGATGTGATCGAAACGTCACAGACTGCGACTGTCTGAAGGAAAAAGGAGGTGCCAACGATGGCTGTACCGAAGAGAAAGGTTTCTAAGGCAAGACGGGATAAAAGACGTTCTGCTGTATGGAAGCTGGATGCACCGGCAATGACAACTTGTGATCATTGCGGAGCATACAAAGCACCGCATAAGGTCTGCAAGAACTGCGGATATTATAAGGGTGTTGCTGTATTGAAGATGGACGCTGAATAAGCAACCTACGTTGAGGGGGAGAGGCGGAATGGTTTCGCCTCTCCTTTTTTTCAACAAATAAAGGAAGAAATCTCCTTCTTCTCCGTATAAGTGAAGGTAGAAGAGGAATTATGAAAAAGAACCGAAACGGCAGTGGTGGACGGTGTGCAATCGGTATCCCCACTGACATATAGTGAAACACGGTCAGACTCCACAAAATGACTGACCGTGGATTGAAATACGAAATCAGCACAAAAGCAATCGAAAAAACGGAAGGGAGTGGATGCCAGTGGCATTACCAATTGTAGCCGTGGTCGGCAGACCGAATGTCGGAAAATCGACCTTGTTTAATAAGCTGATTGGAAAGAGGCTTTCCATTGTTGAAAATACGCCGGGCGTGACCCGTGACCGCATTTATGCAAAATGTGAATGGCGGGATCGTGCCTTTATGATTGTGGATACAGGCGGGATTGAGCCAACCACAGAAGATGTGATTCTGAAGCAGATGCGAGAACAGGCACAGCTTGCCATTGAACAGGCAGATGTCATTATTTTGGTGACAGATGTTCGCTGTGGTGTCACGGCGGATGATAGTGCTGTTGCAAATATGCTGCAAAAGAGCGGAAAACCCATTATTTTAGCAGTCAATAAATGTGATAAAATCGGTGAACCGCCGATGGAACTCTATGAGTTCTATAATCTGGGACTGGGCGATCCGTTTCCGGTTTCTGCGGAACATGGTCACGGCAGCGGTGATATGCTGGATGCGGTCTATGATGCTCTGCCACCAGAATCGGAACTGGAAGAACAGGACGATGCGATTCGGGTCGCCATTATTGGGAAACCGAATGTCGGCAAGTCTTCTCTGGTCAACCGTATTGCTGGGGAACAGCGTGTGATTGTGTCGAATGTTGCTGGAACAACCCGTGATGCAACGGATACAACTGTTGAAAATGAAGAGGGCAAGTTTATTCTGATTGATACCGCCGGAATCCGGAGAAAATCCAAGGTAACGGAAAAAATCGAACAGTATAGCGTCCTGCGTGCCTATATGGCAGTTGACCGGGCAGATGTTTGTCTGATTGTGATTGATGCAACCGAAGGCTTTACCGAACAGGATTCCAAGGTTGCCGGATATGCACACGAACAGGGAAAAGCGTCCATTGTTGTCGTCAATAAGTGGGATTTGGTGGAAAAGGACGGAAAGACCATGCAGAACTTTGAAGAAGAACTGCGGGGACATTTCAGCTTTATGTCTTATGTGCCATTCCTGTTCCTGTCTGCAAAGACGGGACAGCGTGTTTCCAAGCTGTTCGGCATGATTAAGGATGTTTACCAGCAAAATTCTATCCGTGTTACGACTGGAACACTGAATGATATTTTGGCATATGCAACCACACGGGTGCAGCCGCCATCGGATAAGGGTCGCCGCCTGAAGATTTATTATATGACACAGCCGTCTACGAATCCGCCGACGTTTGTAGTCTTTGTGAATCGGGCAGATTTGTTCCATTTCTCCTATCAGCGGTATCTCGAAAACCAGATTCGAGCTTCATTCGGTCTGACCGGAACGCCGGTGCGGTTTGTCGTACGGGAACGGAATCGGGATGACCAGTCATAACCAATCGGAAGGAAGGACAGGAGTATGCTTGTCATTGCAATTCTCTTGACAGCTGTCGTTTCCTACCTGTTGGGCAGCTGTAATTCTGCGATTATTGTAGGAAAACTGATTCAGAAGAAAGATATTCGAGATTACGGCAGCCATAATGCCGGATTGACGAATACACTGCGTTGTTTTGGAAAGGGCTGTGCAGCCCTGACCCTGATTGGTGATTTGGGCAAAGGAATCGTTGCCGTATTGCTGAGCAAGGGCATTTTTCATTTGCTGCAAGTGGGCTTTACAGATGCTCAAGATTTGCAGCTGGTCGGTTATATCGCCGGTATTTTTGCGATTTTGGGACATGTGTTTCCGCTCTATTATGGATTTAAAGGCGGAAAAGGTGTGCTGGTTGGCGTATCGGTTTTTCTAGTCATTGACTGGCGAGTCTTTTGTATTTTAATCGGCGTATTTGCAATTGTTTTGATTTTGTCAAAATATGTTTCGCTCAGTTCGATGATTGCAGCCGGATGTTGTCCGATTGTTACGTTTTTGATGCAGCATTTTCGGGCAGAACCCCTGCCGCTGTGGTATCAGTTGGTGAATACAGCGATGGCTGCCCTGATGGGCGGATGGGTCATCTTCATGCACCGCTCAAATATGGAACGCTTGAAAAATGGCACAGAAAACCGATTTTCCTTTCATCGTTCTGCGGACGCAACCAAACCAAAATCTTGACAGAGAGGAGCATGTCTATGGAACACATCACCATTTTAGGTTCTGGCGGTTTTGGGCTGAGTCTGGCACTGTCCGCTTATCGCAGCGGACACGCTGTAAAAGTCTGGTCGAAGTTTCCGGAAGAACTGGAAGCCATTCGGCGAGATGGCGAGCACAAGCAAAAATTGCCGGGCGTTCCGATTCCATCTGAAATTACGCTGACCGCAGATTTAGAAGCTGCGATTTCTGGAGCGGATTTGGTTATCTTCGGTATTCCGTCTTCGTTTCTACGTGCCACCGCAAAACTGGCAGTCCCTTACTTGCATGCACCAATGGTCATTGTCAATACAGGAAAGGGCTTGGAAGCCGGAACACATTACACCATGAGCCAGATTTTGCAGGAGGAACTGCCACACCTGCCAATTGTCACGATTACAGGCCCATCCCATGCGGAGGAAGTCGCACGGAATGTACCGACAACGGTTGTGGCTGCCTCTAAAGATTTGCAGGCAGCGGAATATGTGCAGAAAACCATGAGCAGTGAAACGCTGCGACTGTATCGCAATTCGGACATCATTGGCTGTGAAGTGGGCGGTGCTCTGAAAAATATCATTGCCCTGAGTGCTGGTATTTGTGATGGATTGGGCTGCGGAGATAATACAAAAGCAGCCCTGATGACAAGAGGCATGCATGAAATCACAAAGTTAGGGGTTGCAATGGGCGGTCAGCGGGAAACCTTTGCTGGACTTTCCGGCATTGGCGACCTGATTGTAACTTGTTGCAGTATGCACAGCCGTAACCGTCGGGCAGGCATTTTAATTGGAGAAGGCGTTTCGCCGGAAGAAGCCGTGCGGCAGGTTGGTACAGTAGAGGGCTATCACTGCTGTGAAGTTGCCTATGCACTGTCCCAGCAGATGGGCGTTTCGATGCCGATTACCGAACAGCTGAACCAAGTGTTATTTCATGGCGGAAATCCAAAAGATGCGATTTATGCATTGATGTGTCGACCGCAGCGGTCGGAATGGGTTGAACAGGAACTTTGAGGGATGGAGATTCACCGACAACATTCCGGAAAGCAAGTTCAAGCAAGGTGAGAGGGGGCTTGTGTGATGTTGGATTATCGGATTTATACCTTTATTTCTCTGTGTGAAACCAGAAGCTATACCAAAACAGCAGAACAATTACACATCTCTCAGCCCTCTGTCAGCCAGCATATCAAAGCATTGGAACAGCATTATGGATGTGATTTGTTTTATTTTGAGGGCAGAAACCTGAAGCTGACGAAAGAGGGCAGATATCTTTATCAAAAAGAAGTTGGCATTATGACCAACGAAAAAGAGATTGAATCCTATATTGAACAGATGGCGAACGGAAAGCATCTGCGAATTGGAATGACCCCTTCAGTAAGTGAATCGTTTGTGCCGAAATATCTGGCAGCCTATATTCGGAAAAATGCTGAGATTCACTTTCAGTTTCTAGTAGATGATATGCAGCAGCTACGGGGAAATCTGGCGAATGGAACGCTGGATGTAGTTTTTTCGGAGCAGTTCTTTTTGAATGGTTCGATTTTTGAGCAGCATATTTATCATCAGGAACAATTGACGCTGGTATCTGACCCAGCCACTGCGGCCCGATTATATGGGCGGTCGGTTTCTGCGATTCTAAAGGAAACCTTACTGCTGCCGCCGGAAGGCTCTGGTCTGCGAGAAATTATCATGCACTGGCTGAATTCTCGCAGTATGGCACTAACGGACTTTGAACGGGTGATTGTGGTAAACAGCATTACGATGATACGGGAGATGTTGGCACAGCAAATTGGCGTTTCGATTCTGTTTGAATCCAATGTATGGGAAGACGTTCAGAATCGGCGGTTGCAACGCTTGCAGATGGATGATTTTTTTCTCTGGGGAAATTTTCAGTTTGTATATTTGAAAGAAAGTTTATCGAAAGACCTCTATATCGATTTCTTTCAGGACTTTCAGAATATGGTAACGGAACACGCTCACTTGCCAACGGTTCCTTATCATTTCAATTGAAGAACATCACAAAAAATCGGCTTTCAGAAACGCATTCTGAAAGCCGATTTTTGCGATTAGGCTGTTAAAGTAAAAGTATCTGTAAAATCAGTGGATTATACATTAAAGCGGAACAGTACAATGTCACCATCCTGCATCACATAATCTTTTCCTTCGAGGCGAACAACGCCCTTTTCTTTTGCTGCTGCCATAGAGCCACCGCACGCCATGAAGTCATCGAATGAAACAACTTCTGCACGGATGAAGCCCTTTTCAAAGTCGGTGTGAATCTTTCCGGCTGCCTGCGGAGCTTTCGTACCCTTGCGAATCGTCCATGCACGTACTTCCGGCTTTCCGGCGGTCAGATAAGAAATCAATCCGAGCAGGCTGTAACCCTCCCGAATGATACGGTTCAAGCCGGATTCTTCCAAGCCCATTTCCGAGAGGAACATTTCCTTTTCGTCATCTTCCAAGTCGGAAATTTCTGCTTCGATTTTTGCACAAATCGGCAAAACGGCTGCGTGTTCTTCTGCTGCAATCTTGCAAACGGTCTGGTAATGCGGATGTTCTGCCAAATCGCCGGAGAAATCCTTTTCACAGAGGTTTGCTGCATAGATGACCGGCTTTGCGGAGAGCAGCGGTGTTTCTTTCAGCCATTCCTGTTCTTCTTCCGTCATGTCGAATGCACGGGCAGACTTTCCTTCTTCGAGGTGTGCCTTGAGCTGTTCCAGGAAGTCCAGCTGATTTTGCAGCTTTTTGTCTCCCTTGAGGGCTTTCTTTACACGGTCAATTCGGCGGTTCAACATATCCAAATCGGCAAAAATCAATTCCAGATTGATGGTTTCAATATCTCTTGCCGGGTTGATGCTGCCGTCAACGTGAACAATGTTGACATCCTCAAAGCAGCGGACAACGTGGACAATCGCATCCACTTCTCGAATATCTCCGAGGAATTTATTGCCCAGACCTTCGCCCTTAGAAGCGCCCTTTACCAGACCAGCGATGTCAACAAATTCGAGGGTTGCCGGGGTGAATTTATCCGGTTCATAGATTTTTGCCAGTTCATCCAGACGGCTGTCCGGTACTGAAACGATACCAACATTTTTTTCGATGGTGCAGAATGGATAGTTTGCAGATTCTGCTCCTGCATTGGTCAATGCATTGAATAATGTACTTTTCCCGACGTTGGGAAGTCCGACCATACCTAATTTCATAACGATGTTCCCGTTCCTTTTTGATGAATTTCCGGCAGTGGGATTGCTTGAAGCTCCAACTGCTCACATACCGTATATTATATCGTAATTTTGGAATGCTGTCAACTGGCAAATCAAATGGATGTATGAAAAGAGCAGGAGAAAGCAAAATTTCGCCACAGGTGAACTGCGGGCAAGCCTTAAACCATTCGGAAACAAAGCCCCTCCCGCAGACGGTTTGTGGTCTTTTCCAGCAACAATAATACAACCCCGTACATCACAACTGCACTGCTAACGCTGCACAGCAGCATAACGGGTAACGGTATTGTTCGAGTCAGATTCCGGAACAGATACGCAGTGGCGATGCTCATTGTCGCTGCATAGCACAGCGGAAGAATGGGCTTTAATCCACGGAGGGACATCCCCAGCATCCGACAGAGGGAGAAAAGCGTCATGCCGAACAGCAGAGCATAGCAAAGACTGGTTGACAGCCCAGCCCCCAAGAGGGAACATGCTGGAATTTGCAGGAAGAGGATGTTTCCCAATAGCTTGACGGCAACGCAGGGCAGCATATATTTGACGGGCAAATCTGCTCTGCCAATGCCCTGTAAAATGCTGAATAATGGCATGGTAAAGCAGAGAAACACCATGCCCGGCAGCAGTGACCGCAGTGATTCCGCAGCAATGCGGCAAGCGGTTTCCTGTCCCGGATAGAGCAGCGTTAAGATAGAATCGGACAGACAAAACAATCCGCCAGCTGCTGGAAGTGCAATCAGTGCTGTTAAAAACAGAACAGATTGCAACTGTTTCTGGACAGCTTCTTTTTGTCCCTTTGCCCAAGATTGTGCAGCACACGGCAAAACAGATTTTCCAAACATATTGGTGACGGATGGCACTAAGTTGAATACCGTCAGAGCCATGCCGGAAAATGCTCCGTAAACCAATGCCGGAAACGTGCTTTCTGCTGCAACTGCTCCGAACTTTTGAAAGAGTGCAGCTGCTTGTGTCTGCTGTAAATGGTCGAAACATCGCATCATGGTGCACAAGTCAATCAGGGAAGTCAGATTGGTGACGAATGACCCCAATGCAACCGGCAGCATGATTTGAAACAGCGACCGCATGAGCGAGCCAATCGAGAGTGAAGCGGAGGAAGATACAGCCTTTGGCAACCCATCGCCGCCCAGATTCCGGAAAAAGAAATACAAGACACCGCAGGCAGTGGAAAGCGTAACGCCCAGAACAGCAGCTGCCGCTGCAATGGGAAGAATCGGCGTGCCAGCTGGAAAATAGGCGAGTACCTGCGTTTCATGCGTAAAGACATAGTGACTGAACAGCAAGCCGCATGCGACTTTTGCAATGGACTCCACTGCCTGTGAAATGGCAGTCGGGTACATGTTACAAAGTCCCTCATAATAGCCCCGTTCCACGGCTGCCAGACAACCAAAAAAGGCGGCTGGTGCCATCATCCGAATGGCATAGGCTGCGGAAGCATCCGCAGCCGTGGAACGGGCAAACGGCACTGCAAACAGCCAGATGAATCCGCTGAGCAGCAGCCCCACCCCAGCAAAGAGCAGGCGTGCGGTTCGGCGAATTTTTCGGATGTTTTGAATATGTCCTGCACCGTGTTCCTTTGCAACCAGAGAGGCGACCGCTGTAGAAAGTCCTGTGATGGAAAGGGCATAGATGGGCAGAAATAGACCATAGGCACATCCAAAATATCCCATCCCCACTCCGCCGAGCAGCATGGTCAGCGGAATTTTAAAGAGTGCTCCCAGAGCTTTCGTGATGAGAGCGGAGAAAAATAAGATAAAAGAACCTTTTAGAAATGTCTGTGTTTTCAAAAAAAGTATCTCCTTTGCATGAAAACGGTGGCAGGAAATCCCTGTTCCGTGATTTTTTGTCGGTCTGCTTAAAAATTATGTTGCAGAATCAGAAAATATGTGCTATAATAATAAAATGCAGAATCTGCACACGGTGCAGATGGCTGCGATTCATTTTTTTCAAAGGAGAAAGGATGACTTTCGATGCAATTTCAATTCTCAAATGATGTCGCAAAATTACAGCCTTCTGCGATTCGGGAAATTTTAAAATTTACGAGTATGCCGGGGGTGATTTCGTTTGCAGCAGGGAACCCTGCTCCGGAAGCATTTCCAACCGAACTGATTGCGGATCTCTCCAGCAAGCTGCTGCGAGAACATCCCGTTCTGGCAATGCAGTACAGCATTACAGAGGGCTATCCGGAATTGCGGGAACAGCTCAAGCAGTGGATGACCGAAAAGCATTGCTTTTCCCCGGAAACCGATGACTTGATTATCACATCCGGTGCACAGCAGGCAAATGAACTTTCCTGTAAAGTGCTGCTGAATCCGGGCGATACCCTGATTTGTGAAGCTCCAAGCTTTATCGGTTCGCTGAATGCATTCCGTTCTTATGGGGTCAATCTGGTTTCTGTTCCGCTTGAAGAAGACGGAATGGACTTAGCTGCACTGGAACACACCCTGCAAACCGAATCAAATTGCAAGCTGATTTATATCATTCCGAATTTCCAGAACCCAACTGGACGGGTGACTTCGCTCGAAAAGAGAAAGGGCATTTACGAACTGGCTTGCAAGTATAATGTTGCCATTCTCGAAGATGACCCGTATGGCGAACTGAGAATTTCCGGCGAATCCGTTCCAAGCCTCAAAAGCATGGACACAGAGGGCAGAGTTCTGTATGCAGGTTCATTCTCGAAGATTTTAGCACCGGGTTTCCGGGTGGGCTATCTGAGTGCACCAAAGGAACTGGTACAAAAAGTCGTTGTCTGCAAGCAGGTTTCTGACGTTCATACAAATATCTGGGCACAGATTATGTGTTCCGAATTTTTGAAGAATGTGGATTTGCAAGAACATCTGGAAGGACTGCGGAAGATTTATCGGCATAAATGCACGCTGATGGCGGACACCATGGAAGCTTGCTTCTCGAAGAAAGTTGCATGGAAAAAGCCGGAGGGCGGTCTGTTTATCTGGTGTACACTGCCGGGTGATTGCGATATGCCGGAATTTTGCAAGAAGGCAGTTTCAGAATATAAAATTGCGGTCGTACCAGGCAACGCATTCTTAGTAGACGAATCCCAGCCGACCACTTCGTTCCGTCTGAATTTCTCCACACCGACCGATGAACAGATTGTCACCGGTATTACCATTCTCGGCAGAATGACAAAAGAACTGTTCTCGGAATAAACTCTAAAAAAATTGACGTTCACCAACGCATATTAGAAAGGAATTTTGAACCATGGCAACCACAAACCATTCTCCACTCGACCGTTATATGGTCACTGAAAAATACATCGTAACAAGAGGCACAGCCCTGCATTTTCCGCCGAAGATTTTCGGAAAACTGGTCACCAGTAAAGACACCATTTATGGTGTTGTTGTCGATATGCCGATGAGCCCGACCCTGCTCGGAACATTGGTAATGTACATCAATGGTGCAGCAAACCTCTATTTCAACAATGGTGCAGAATACATTGGTGCTGCACAGAAGTATCAGACTGTTGCACAGCCGGCTCGGATTGCTGTTGCCAGTGCTCCAAGATTGCTGCCGGAAGCGGTTAAGACCACTGCAACCGACCTGCCGAATGCACAGCATCACTATATTTATCTCATCAGCAAGAATGGTATCTATAAGAAGGATTTGCGTTTGGCAAACCTGCCGAACGAATCCAAGGAAACACAATCATTCTTCTACCTGTATCAGCAGGTAATGGGTGCACTGCAGAACGCACAGGTAAAGGATCGTTCCAACGCTGGCAAGTAAGCGAAGCATCCGCATGGAGTAAAATTTGAAAAAGAAGGTATCCACAATGGAAGAAGGAAAGAAGAAGTTAATTTTCAGCGGCATTCAGCCGACTGGTACATTTACACTGGGCAACTATATCGGTGCAATCCGGAACTGGGGACCATTGCAGGATGAATACCGCTGCGTATACAGTGTGGTTGATATGCATGCGATTACCGTTCGGCAAGATCCGGCAAAGCTGCGGCAGAACACCTTGCAGGCATATGCATTGCTGCTGGCGTGCGGCATTGATTTGGAAAAGTCGATTCTGTTCATTCAGAGCCATGTCAGAACCCATGCAGAATTGAGCTGGATTTTAGGTTGTAATACCCAGTTTGGCGAACTGTCCAGAATGACCCAGTTCAAGGATAAGAGTGCTAAGCATGCCGATGATGTCAATGCAGGGCTGTTTACCTATCCGGTTCTGATGGCAGCCGATATTCTGGCATATAATGCCGATTTAGTGCCGGTTGGTGTTGACCAGAAGCAGCATTTGGAATTGACCAGAAACATTGCACAGCGGTTCAATCAGCGGTATGGCGAATTCTTCACCCTGCCGGAACCGTATATTCCGCCGGTTGGTGCAAAGGTCATGTCTTTGCAAGAGCCAACAAAGAAAATGTCGAAATCCGATGAAAACCCAAATGCTTGCATCTTGATTCTGGATGACCGAGATACGATTATCCGGAAGTTCAAGCGTGCCGTAACGGATAGTGATAGCACTGTTCGGTATGCAGAGGGCAAGGACGGCATCAACAACCTGATGACGATTTATTCCAGCCTGACGGACAAGGATTATGCGGCAATTGAACAGGAATTTGCCGGCAAGGGCTACGGCGATTTCAAGCTGGCAGTTGGTGAAACCGTTGCAGACCACTTGCAGCCGATTCAGGATGAATTTAAGAGATTGTTTGCCGACAAGGCATATCTGAAGCAGTGCTATACCGATGGTGCAGCCAAGGCATTGGCATATTCGCAGCGGATTGTCAGCAAGGTTTACCACAAGGTTGGCTTTGTAGACGCTCGATAAGGAGAAAGAACATGCAGGATTTGGTAACTGTTTTTTCAAATGAAGATGGCATTCAAATTTTTATGGATGTTCAGCAGGATGCTGTGCTGCAAATCGGGGAAGCGATGCAGGAGATTCAGGAAGAAGCATATATGAACGGGGAAAACTGGGCGATTTTCTTTCAATATTATTTGGAGCAGTATGCACCGGATTTGTTGGAGGGATTGGAATCAGATGCAGAAGCCGGCATGTATGCAGCTTATTATGAAACAGCAACGCCGGAAAATCATCGGAAAGCCCTGCAGCTTGCCGACTTGCTCCATGCATTATTGGCACATCCAGAGCAGATTTACCAGATTCTGAGAACAACAGAAGACGAAATCGAATGGGATTAAAAAATCTGGTTCGATTGGAAGAACAGGACAGCACGGCGACAGTTTCGTACTGTCCTGTTTGATTTTTTACAGAATCAATCGAAAGAGAGGAACAGAAATCATGATGACATATCCACAGAAAGAACGCTATGATATTAACGATTTGATTGAAGTCATTCGGATGCTGCGGTTGCCGGATGGCTGCCCGTGGGACAAAGTGCAGACCCATGAATCCATCCGCATGAACTTCATCGAAGAAGTTTATGAAGTCATTGAAGCGATCGACAAGAACGATACTGTCTTGATGCGGGAAGAATTGGGTGACGTTTTAATGCAGGTGGTCTTTCATGCACAGATGGAACGGGAGCAGGGCAACTTTGATTTTGATGATGTTTGTGATGAAGTTTGCAGAAAGCTGATTATCCGTCATCCGCACGTATTCAGCAATGTGCAGGCAGGCAATACCGATGAAGCGGTGAATAGCTGGGAGCAGGTGAAACAGCAGACCAAAGGACAGACAACCTACACCGAAACGCTGGAGAGCGTTGCCGTTTCTCTGCCGGCGTTGATGCGAGCACAGAAAGTCGGAAAACGGGCTGCAAAATCGGGCTTTGATTTTGCAGATACCGCCGATACTTTTGCAAAGTTGCAGTCAGAAGTTGTGGAATTGCAGGATGCCATTCAGGCAAAGGATGCGGATGCCGCTGCGGAAGAACTGGGCGATCTGCTGTTTTCTTGCACGAATCTGGCGAGAGCGTTGGATGTCGATGCGGAAGAAACCCTGACCGCTGCAACGGAGAAATTCATTCGCCGTTTTGCAAAGGTGGAGCAGGCAGCAACCGCAGCAGGAAAGAAGATGAAAGATTGTTCGCCGGAAGAACTCGAAACCTTCTGGCAGCAGGCGAAAGGAGCAAAAACCGATGCGATTGGATAAATACTTGAAAGTTTCCCGTCTGATCAAGCGGAGAACCGTTGCAAATGAAGCGTGTGATGCAGAAAAAGTGCTGGTAAATGGAAAAGTTGCCCGTGCATCGTATGATGTAAAAGTGGGCGATGTCATTGAAATCAACATGGGACAGAAAGCGTTGAAAGTAAAGGTGGAACAGGTGCTGGAACACGTGTTGAAAGATGACGCAGCCGGAATGTATACGGTTGTGGAATAAAAAACGGCATTTAATAGAAAGGAGTTTTTGAAGTTTGAAAAAAATTTTTACAGTTGGGATTGCGATTGGTTGCCTGTTGAGTCTTTGTGCTTGTCAGACAACCATATCACAGCAGCGTTCAGAAACAACTACTCTCACAACGGAGGAAGTGAAAACAGGAATCGGAACGTTGAAAAATCAGATGTCAGAACAGGAGCAAAAGCGTGTTTCTGTTGGAGCATTGACATTGCTGGGGCAGAATACAGTAGATGCCAGCTCTTCTGAGCAACCGGTTGTGGCAGTGGAACTCTGGGATAACTTGGATTATTTGAATTGGATGGAAGAACATAAGGAACAGTTTTCGGAGCAGGACTATCAAAGGCAGGTTGATTTTTATCAATCCAATTCGTTTACATCCATTCATGGAGCGTTGATTGATGGCAGGTATTACACAGGATTTCTGCCATCTTACGGATATACCGGCGGAGCACTCGACTATTCTTCTGATACAGGAGAAATGATTCATGCAGATACATTTGAAGCGTTCCAGCCGATGTATCGGGATTATCTTGACCAGCAAGTGAAAACTGGGGAAATGACGCAGGAAGAGTCAGACCAAACATATGCAGATATGCTGGTACTGTTTCAAAGTGTAATGAATGAAACATATGAAGTCTTAGAAGAGCCAATAGAAACCATTTCTACAGGCGAGGATTTCAAAGACAAATGGGAATTTGATGCGGATGCAGTGGCTGCCATTGCAGATTCTGTTCAGGAAATTTCTATGTATGATGAAGAACTGGATACAACATTTATCATACATGTAACATTGCCGCCGGATTTTGATGCAGAGAAAACATATCCCATGTTTGTCATGACAGATGGGGTATGGCGGTTTGGCAATCATCCTGCACTCTGGAATCTCATGCAGGAAAAAGCAGTGGAAGATGTCATTTTAGTTAGCGTTGGATATGATTTCCAGTTGGATGGAACAGATAATGCGGTGAGGGCAACGTATTTTTGTGAGAAAAAAGACCTGTTTCTATCGTTTATCACAGACAACCTAATGCCGTATTTGAATGCATCTTATTCCATTGATTTTTCTCAGTCTGCTTTATATGGGCATTCTCTTGGCGGTACTTTTACGCATTACGCAGCATTTCAGTCCGATTTATTTGAAAATCAGCCGTTTCAGTATTATATCATTGGCAGTCCGGCGTTTTGGTCGCCTTATTTTCTGGAAAGTGAATCGAACCCGCCAGAGTATCAGACGGAATATGGTTATTTTGACCGAAATACAAGTTTCAACAAGACATTATATGTGTGTGGTGGGGAACAGGAAGATGCAGATTATGCGTCCTATTATGGGGAGAATGATTCTACTTTAGAGGGTATCACACATCTTATGGAGCGATTGAAGGCAGATGGTGTTACAACAGCAGAATGCAAAATTTATGCTGATTCCAATCATTATGCATATATTCCGGAGATGTTCCAGACATTTTTCCTGCAATTTTATCGACATGCATAAAGTTGAAATGCAGGTAAAAATAGAAGCACGTATTTTTGAAAGCAATTCAAAAAACAGCGTCTGTTCCTTTTTCGGGAACAGGCACTATTTTAATATAAAATGTTCACACTTTTTTTTGCATTTTACAATTGACGGGAAATGATATTTTTGTTATAATAAAAATGGATTTTTATTTTATGAAAAAGAAACAATTTAGAAAGGGTGTAGAAACATGAACAAGAAACGAATCGCTGCACTGGTATTGAGTGCTGCAATGGCTGCTTCTGGTCTGGGAATCTCTGCACAGGCGAAAACGTTATCGGAACAAGTGAAAACGCCAAAAACCGTTCTGGTTGGAGATTGCAATCAGGATGGAACGGTTGATTTGTCCGATCTGGTTTCCATGCAGCTGTATTTGCTGAGACAAAAAACAGCCGGAGAGATGCCAGAGGAACAATCTGCATGGGATCTGAATTTAGATGCACAGGTGAACATTGTTGACCTCTGCCTTTTAAAACAGATACTGTTGCAGCAAAAGCAGGTTACACAGCAGTATCGAACGGATATTCTGTCCACATCGTCTGCCGGAGTCGTGCCGCCGGAAGTGGAGATTCATTCTGTGGAGGAACTGACCGCTTATCTGACCCCATACACCACGGAATCAGAACGGGAAACGTTCTGTGAACGATACGATGCCGATTTTTTTGCGGAGTCTGTTTTGCTGTTGAAACCGATGGGAAAAACAATGAAGGCATATGCCTGTCAGGTTACAGGTGCAGATGCAAAAACCTTGCAGGTTTCCTATGGTTGTATCTGGGAAAAAGAAAAACCAACGGGAATCCAGCAATTTGCATGGATGCAGGTGGCAATTCCAAAGATGCAGGGTCATGAACAAGTCGTATGGCAATCTGTCACGCCGGAGGTCACTTTGAATTGGTGTGCCGTTACCGGAAATGATGCTTTTTCTGATGGGTCAGAAACTCGTATTGATTCCACAGAGGAACTGCAAACCTATTTAGAAACGATTTTACAGCCGGATGAGATACCGGAATATTTACAGCAATATGACGATGCTTTTTTTGCGGAATCCACCTTGGTGGTTCATTCGTTCCAATTGCGAAATGCAGCACCATTGGAATATACGGCAATTCAAAAGAATCAGGCTTTGGCAATTCTGCTCTCTTATCAGCAGGCAGGCGGAAAACAGCTGACCAATTATCTGGCATTTGCTGCGGTTCGACGGGCAGAGCTTTCAGAAATATCAAATGTAGGATTCTTAGCATTTGGGGAAACATCGGAAGATGATGCAGACTGGCTGTATTATGATGCCCCCAACCACAAACACAGTCTTGTTGTTTTACAGAACTCGGATTTGTTCAGCGGAACGGTTTCTGTTTATCGCTGCAATGCAGATGGCGTTGAAAAAACGTTGATTGGAAGTGGTGGAACGGATGATGGATACCAGCCATTTACAAAATATGGCACTTGGAGCGAAGATGCAGATGGAAATGCAGTCTATTCCAACGGGGTTTCCTATTGGATTACCTGGAAAGATGCCGAGGCAGTTGTAACTTATCATACCATCAGTGACGACAATAATACTTGTGATACGGTTGTTGTGCCGTATTGAGCAAATTTTTGATGAAAAAATAACAGCATCTGTTCCTTTTTCGGGAGCAGACGCTGTTTTGTTTTTTATTCTGTCAGATACGGCTTTAAAATGATAAGCATTTGATTGAGGTTCGTTTCCTGTTGCGGAAAGCCGTTGATTTTCGGGGCAGTTTGTAGGCAGACATCCTCAAATTCATGCGTGCGAAGATTCAATAATTTCGCATCAATCACTTTTTGATTGGCAATCTGATTCCGGATGACCAGCTTTTTTGCATTGCGGAAATCGTAAATCGCAATGCCTTTGATGGGAATCATCGTATAGATGACAAAAAGACTGGTATCTGTAATCGTTGCAAATCCAGAAGCAATCGGTTTGGAGGTGAAAAGCCCTTTGGCTTTCAGGGAAATGCCAATTGGACAAATTGCCTTGGAATCCAGTGCAGGTAACAATTCATCAAATACCTTGTTCATGTTTTCTGCAGAATACCCAGACATTTTATTAAGAGCACTCAATAACCCCATTTATAGTTCTCCTTTACTTGTTGATGACTTCCGCATTATAATGGGTTTTTGCCTCTGTGATCTCTCCGCCGAGATACTTGAACTTCACGAACTGTTCTCCACGGAACGTCAGAGAACCCTGCTGATTGAACGGTACTTCTTTATAGACCACCTTTGTGGTGACGATATGTAAAATTTCCCCTTTTCGGGTCTTGAAAATCAATTCGTAGTATTCATTGTACAGCTTGGATGTGCCGTTTGGGTCGATGGTACGCCGGCGTTCATCGACTTTCTGCACCAGCATGACCATTTCGGTTCGGGTCGCCCCCTTCGTCTTGGCAGGCTTCCGCATATTCTTTTCTCCGGTGATGTAATATTCCCGGTTAAATTCCATCGGATGTTTTGCCGTTCCAACCGTATCATCTGCAAAGAATGTACTCAGTTTTTTCCGGAATCGGCTTTTTTTCGACCCCAGCAACATGACCAGTACCAGCACCACCGCTGCTGCAATGACGACAATCAAGATATTGTTTAAGGCTTCTTCGTAATGAATATTATTAATCATTTGGAATCCGCTCCTTTCTGAGCTTGTTTTTGAATAAACCGCCAGCTGTCTGCACACATTTGCTGAAGGTTGCGTTTCGCCGTCCATCCCAGCACGGTTTTGGCTTTAGATACATCAGCATACGATGTTGCCACATCTCCGGCACGCCGTGGAAAAATCTTCAGGGGAATCGGCTTTCCACTGACGGCTTCATACATATTTGCCAGTTCCAACACACTGCAACCGCTGCCTGTTCCCAAGTTGAATACCGAGAAGCCAGCGTGCTGCATGCTGTATTGCAGGGCAGAAACGTGTCCTTCTGCCAAATCCATGACATGGACATAGTCCCGAACACCAGTACCGTCTGGGGTATCATAATCGTTGCCATAGACTCGAAAATAAGGCAGCTGACCGCTTGCAACCAGTGCTAAATAAGGGGCAATGTTGCTCGGAATACCATGCGGTTCTTCTCCCAGCAGTCCGCTTTCATGTGCTCCGATCGGATTGAAGTAACGGAGTGCTGTAATGTGCCAGTCAGAATCTGCCTGACAGAGGTCTTGTAAGAGTTGTTCGCTGATGATTTTTGTTTCCCCGTAGGGATTGCTTGCGGAAAGTGGTGTGACGGTTTCCGCATAGGGGGCAGTATGTTGTGTTCCGTATACCGTAGCGGAAGAAGAAAAAATCAGCGTCCGGCAGTCGGTTTTCTGTAACTCCTCTAATAATGTCATCATACCGCCGATGTTATTTTGATAATATCGCAGTGGCTGCTGTACCGATTCGCCAACTGCTTTCAGTCCGGCGAAGTGCAGCACGGCAGAAATATGATGTGTTTGAAAAATCTGACGCAGACCGTCAGCGTTGCGGATATCCATGTGATAGAATGGTATGGATTTTCCGGTAATCTCCTGCAAATGCAGCAGACTTTCTTGTTTGGCATTGCAAAGGTTATCCAGAATGACAACCGAATACCCCGCCTGTAAAAGAGCAATACAAGTATGTGTTCCAATGAACCCTGCACCGCCAGTTACAAGAATTTCACCCATTTCCCTGTTTCGTCCTTTCTCTCTCTCGTTGTTTGACACAGGGGATACTATGTCAGCAATTTACTATTATAGTATAGCGGATTTTTCTTTTTTTTTCAAGTCTTATTTGCAAAGAAACCAGATTTTTTTCAGGGATGGCGGAAGATGCTGCAACAAAAGGGAGAATTTGGATGACAAGCGTGCAGGGAAACGGTATTTCGAGCGATTTTGCTGGATGCTTCTGAATATGAAATGTTCGTTGACAGAGAACCGAAACTATGTTATACTTTTCTTAAAAAATAGACAGGAGGGGACAAAATTGTCGCCGGAAGAAGAAAAAGTACAGCGGTTAGAGCAGCGAATTGCTCAGCTGGAACAGGCGTTGCAAGAAAAGAATGCACCTGCATCCTCGCAGCCGACTGTATCGCCCACCATACCGCAGCAGGAAACACCACCGACCATTCCGCCACCGGCTCCGGAGATTCCGCCGATGCAGACCACGCAGCCTACACCGCCCCCGCCCTCTTTTCAACAGAATGTCCCGTGGACATCACAGGCACAAACCATGCAATCTGTTCCGCCACCGCAGCAAATGGATACGGAACAGAAGTTCGGGAAAATTGTCATGGGGATTCTTGCTTCGATTTTTATCTTTGCAGCGATTCTCATTGGATATGCATTTTTGCCCAGTATTTTACAGATGGTCGGGTTGTTCGTCATTGGAGCAGGCGTTTCCGTTGCTGGACTTTACGGGATTTCTAAAAAGAAGTATCCCTACTTTTTCCTGAGCGTTGCCGGATGCGGAGCAGGCATTCTCTATTTGTCCATTCTCCTGAGTTATTGGTATTTTTCTGTAGTTGGAAAATGGGCGATGTATGGGATGCTGCTGCTCTGGGCAGTGTTTGTGCTCTGGATGTCCCGAAAAAGCGTGCCCTTATTCCGCCTGATTGGACAGTGCGGAATCGTATTGTCGTTGTTGTTTGCGTTCCGGCAGCTGAATGTATTGGAAACCGGACTGATTTTTTTCTTTTTCGTGTTGGTATCGGCACTTTATCAGTTTGCAGACCGTCGAATCGGAATTGCTTGCCAGCTGTCTACCTTGCTTTGCAATGCCGTTTCTCTGCTGATTCTCACAGTTTTGTTTACAGTGACATTGCGAAGAGCGATGCATACGCCGATGTTTGGGCTATTGCTTGCAGAAGGCATTCTTTTGATGCTGTACACTTTGGCACAGTTGATTTGGTATCGCATGCGGATGCGTCCGGCAGAGCGAAGCGGAGTTGGATATTTTTTTACAGCACTGTCGGGGCTGCTGCTGGTGCAGTTGCAGGCACAGTGGTTCTTTTTCTTTTGGGATACCGGAAAATATTTGCTGTCCGCTCTGACTGCCGTTGCAGTTTGGATGCTCTATGACCGCAAGCAGGAAGAACCTGTCCTGCGGAATTTGATGGCGTGTATTTGCAGTATTTTAGCATTTCTGTGGCTGCTGCCGTTGTCCATTTTGCCGGCACTGCTGGGATTGGTGCTGTTGGAAGCCGTTTTATTTGTGATGTGGCACATACGAAAGCAAAATAGCTGTCTGTATCTGGGATATGTGCTGTTTTTGTTTGGCATGCGGCTGATTCTGTCAAAAATTTCCGTTTTGGATGATATTACTTTGCAGTATGGTGCATGGGTTGCCATTGACATTGCTGTGACTTTGTATCTTCGCCATTGCCGTTCCCATCGAGGCATGGAAATCCTATCGCTTTGTGTAACCGGCTGGCTGATGGTAGAGGGCTGGTGTTTGCTGCTAGTGGAATGTCTGTTTCAGTCCGTTGCAGCATTTTGGCATGCAATCGGCTCGCTGTTTCGGCAGACGGGAAACGATGCAGTGACCGTTATTCCATGGGATACGATTTTGCTGGCTGCATTTGTCGTTTTGATTTTCCTGTTGAATGTGCCGTATTTGCTGCGAAAGTATCCGAATCGAAACGGTGTCGGTGTATACCTTGGTATTCGCATGACCTTGCTGGGGGCAGTGGTCAGCGGTGCATTCTTCCAGCAAGCTGCATGGAGTAGTGGTCTTTTAACCTTGCTTTCGTTTGGTATGCTGTTGGTGGGATTCCGTTTTCATCAAAAAGGACTGCGAATTTATAGCTTGATTGCAATGATGGTCTTTTTGTGTAAGCTGCTGTTGTTGGATTTGTCCTATCAGACACCGCTGTTATGGGCAGGAGCATTTTTGATTTGCGGGCTGTTGTGTTTTGGTATCAGCTTTGCTTATAATCGAATTGGGCAGAAGCATATAGAATCCGTAGAACCGATGAAACAGAAGGGCGAAAAATAAGTATGAATATAATAGATTTTGAAGAATATTTCAGCCCGAGAATTTTAGAGCGTGGGAAAGAATACTACCGGAATCATCATGTGATCACACTGGATCGCATCGAAGAAGGATATTATGAAGCAGAAGTAGAGGGCAGCCAAATCTATACCGTGTTTGTGGAACTGGAAGAAAACGGTGAAATTTCTGATATTTCCTGTGATTGCCCTTATGATTGGGAAGAATTTTGTAAGCATGAGGCAGCGGTTTTATATGCATTGCGGGAACAGGAAGAATATACTCCGTTCGTGGAAGAACCGGAACAAAAACAGACGCTGCCAGAACAATTGGCTGCCTGTGAGAAAACAGAACTGATTGCATGGATGATGGAATATGCAAAGGAAAATCGGGGCTTCTGGGACTATTTGCAGCTGCGTGTATCAAAACAGTTGCAGGAAACAGAATTTCTTGTCATTCTGAACCGCACTTGCAACCGCTTTTTCTCCAATAGCATAACATGGAAAGAATTGCAGAAAACCATTACATTTCTGTTGAAATCTCTGCAGGATTGGGCGGACGATGTGAAAAAAGTGCAGGCAATTTTAGACATTGTACAGCTGTTGGAAATGAAATTAGAGGAACGAAGCTGCGAATCGGATTGGGTTGTATATGAAAGCATTACAGATTGTTCAGATGCCATTTTGAACATTGTACAGGGCGTTATAAATCGGCAAGACCCCAAAACAATAGAAGCCGTGTATCAATCTTTGCTGCATGCATTTCACAAAGACAAGCTTAGCGGAGAACATTTTGTATTTTCATCGTTGCTGTGTTTGTGTGCCTTGCCCGAATATCGAAAAAAGTTGGAAGAGTTTCTGCAATATCAGCAAGCTGTTTCGACGGAATATGAAAGAAGAGAACTGGCAGAACAGCAGTTTCAAATTCTTAAACGATATGGAACACCGCAGGAACAGAACGATTTCATCAACCGGCATCTTTCCAACCCAGAATATCGCCGGATGGCAATTCAAAATGCGATTGACGCAGGAGATGAAAGCACAGTGGAACGGCTGGCACTGGATGGGGAATATGAAAACCAAGCATTGCCGGGCTTGTTGCAGGAGTGGCAGAAATGTCGCTATCACTGCTATCACAGAACGGGAGAACGGGAAAAGCTGGCGGATGTATGCGAAGCGTTGTTGAAAGGTGGCGAACCGGATTATTATGAAGAGTGGAAATCGTTGATTCCGTTCGATTTGAAATCTGTAAAAATCGAACAACTGTTAAAAGAAGCTCCCATCAAGGTGTATCGCAAAATTCTATTAGCAGAGAATCGAGTGGACTTGATGGCAGAAGCTTGCGAGAAAGATCCGTCTGAGTTGCAGTTGTATTTTAGTGCTTTAAAATGCAGTCCCTTTGCGGAACGGGCAACAGAATTATACAAAGATTGGATTTGGGAAGAGGCGGATGCGGCAGCAAATCGCTCGGAATATGCAGCGGTCTGCCAGAAGTTGAAGAAATTTTCAGAGGATAGCCCGATTGCTGCTCAGGTGCTGGCACAGGAATTGCGGGAAAAATTTCCACGAAGACCCGCTTTTCAGGATGAATTAAAAAAAGCAGGCTTTTAAAAAATTACATAAAACAGGGAGTTGTTTTTTACAGGAGAAACGCTCCCTGTTTTGTTTGCAATCGCTGAAAAAATTTTTTTGCAGACTGTGTGACATTTTGTGTCGGAACTTGTAGTTGTAGGTGAAAGGGGGAAGTGACATGTTGCAGATCTCGCAAAGCATCTCGCCAGAAGAAGCCGTGCAGCCAATGGAGATTCAGCAGGTGATTCAGGTCTATCAGCAGCTCATCTATGGCATTGCACTGACGGGAACTGGCGGAAATCGGGCAGATGCAGAGGATGTCTTTCAAGAAACATTTCTTGCTTATTTTCAGGCAAACAAGACGTTTCAAGAAGAAGAACATCGGAAAGCATGGCTGATTCGGACAGCCTGCAATTACTGCAAGAAAATCACGGGCAGTACCTACCGAAAGCGAACCGTTCCACTGACGGACACCACGCCGCTACCGGTATTATTTGACCTGCCAGAAGATAATCAATTGTTTGCGGCACTTTGCAGCCTCAAGCCCATGTATCGAAATGTGCTGTATCTGTACTACTTTGCGGGATATCGGACAGAAGAAATTGCAGGGTTGTTGGGAAAACGGGCTGGAACGATTCGGATGCAGCTGCTTCGGGGCAGAGAACAGCTACGCACGCAACTGCAAGATGAGGAGGGAACGGTCGATGGATAAAAAGCAATGTGAACGAATGTTTGAACAGATGCAGCCGCCGGAAGCCGTGGTGCAGCGACTGCAACAGCGGATTCATGCAGAAGAAGCAGCCTCTCTTGCCGAGCAGCAGCCGAATCGTTCGATTCAAACCCTGCACACTAAAACTGCACCGCCGCCCTCCAAACGCATTCGCTGTTCCTGGCAGAAATTTTCCGGCGGTGTGGTTGCAGCCGTCTTTCTGCTGAGTATGGGAACGGTGATTGGTTATCATCTGAAACACGGAGAACAAGTTTTTGTCCCCTCTTCAGAATCAACTCCGGAAGCATCTGAAACACCAAAAGCAACCCAATCACTTGTTTTGCAGTATCAGGGACAGAATTTGCAGGAAATGGCAGTTGTCAATCCGGACAGGGTAGAAGTACAAGACATGTTGGGCGAAGGTTCGCTAATTGATGCAGATGGAACAACAACCGTTTCCGTCTATCAGGTCTATTGGAAAGACACCGCAACCATAGAAGAATCGGTTGTGGCAGCGGAATGGAACGGAACGCAGTATTTATTTGTTTTAGTTCCAGACGTTATCCGAACGGTCAAAGATTATTCCATTTCAGAAGACTGGATTTCCTCCGGCAGCTTTACTTTTTTGGATGAAGACCAGATGACGGAACGCACCTATGAGAACTACATCAGAGAAGAACTCTCACCGCTGTTTACCTTTTTGCAGAACAATGCGGACAGCATCAATTTTAGCAGCGGACTTTCTTCGGATGCAGATGTGTCAGAAGAACAGGTACAGATGACCGACCGGTTTACATGGGATTATGCCATTACGATTTCTTCTGACTGTCTGGATTTCTCTGGCGTTTTGTATTTTGATGTTGGAGATGGCGTTTGGAAAATGGATTTGTTGGACAGACAGGCTTATTTTCTTAGTACACCGGAAATTTTAACGGAAATGCTCTCAGAAGTTGCCGCTTCTCATGCAGTTGTACCCAATACACAGGATGGGAATGCATCGGAAAACAGTACCTCTGCAACAGGGGAACTGCTGGGCAGAACTGCAATTGATGAGAGTGACCCCAAAAATACAACGATGCAGGATTTACAGGCACAGCTATTAGACCAGCCGTTTTCTTTTCAGCAAGTTTCTGGTTCGCTGGTGGATTCCTATACAGGAATGTCATCCGATGGAACAGGAGCAATCGAGGAAACTCGCAGTCTGACGACCTTTCAGATTGACTTGGCAACCAGAACCAAAGATGTCCTTCGGACTGTAGAGCCACCGCCGGATTCCCAGAGTGACAGCAGGGAAGCGGCAACATGGGAATACATCTATGCGAATCAGCAGAAACTTTCCATGGAACAGGTCTGGACGGCAAATAACTGGTATACCATTTATCCGGATTTGCAGTGCTATACAGTTTTAGATGCCGGTACGGACGAGTGGACGAATTATGATACAGCTGTCAATATGTTGGCGGATGGAACTATTTTTGAAGATGGCATTTTTTATTTGGGACAGGAATTTTCGGCACGCAGCGAAGATTTGGAAGGAGTTGTTGTCCCCCAGAATTTGTTTGTATTTGGAACGGTTTCTTATCTAAACCGAGATTGCTATCTGGTCGGGAAATATGAAGACGGCAGCGTAACACGCTATTTGATTGATATGGAACAGTGGATCGCTTTGAAGCGGGAAACAGTTGGGGCAGATTTCCAGAAGATAGACTATTTCAAAGAAATTCTGTTTGATGAAGCAGCAACACCTGTTCCGGAAGTTGCGGAAAGCAGCCTGACCGCAGGGATGCAATATCTGCCCTGAAATAGAAAAAATAAAAATAGACAGGAAAATCATCGAATCTTTACGGGCAGAAATTGCAGATTGTGGAATATGGCGGCTGAAAAGAAAGAAAAATAGAATCATCAAAAACAAGGGAATAAACAAGCATATTTGGGATTGAAAAAAGACCGCTGTCGTTTGGCGTGGAAACGATAGCGGTCTTTTGTTGCTGAAAAGAAAAAACAGCCCGAACAAATCGGACTGTTTTTTAAAATTTGGAGCGGGCGACGAGAATCGAACTCGCAACCTCAGCTTGGGAAGCTGATGTTTTACCACTAAACTACGCCCGCAAAAAACCGGAATCATCCGGCATTTTGCTGAAAATGGCAATCATCTAACTGTACATATTCTCCATTCTGCAAAGTGATGGAATCGGTATAACTGCCCTTGGATTTGGGGAGTGGCTGCGGAGAAGCCATTTGACTGTAAATCTGATAACCAGCGGTTTCCGGATAAACATACTCGCCCTTGTCCAGTTCCAGTTGATACGTGCCTGCTGGAATGTCTTTCCCGACTTGGTACATACCATCATGTGCAAATGGTTCTAATGAGATTGAAACCTGTTCAGTATCATAAAAGTTTGCCCAGGAGATGTGCAGGAACTGTCCGTCTGTCACCTGAAAATAAACCTGATTCGGATGAAACGTTTGACTTGTCAAAACTGCATCAGAATCGTTCGGGTCAGAACTGGAAGAAATCTGCATCACGAACTTCTGATCTCCGGAAGGTCCATCATAGACCGCCAGATACGTTCCGGCTGGCAGGTCAACCCCTACTTCATAGTCGCCAGAAGTGTAAATGCCGTTGCGGACATCCTGAGCGGCAGTCTTTGCAGCGGTTGCCGGTTCGGTTTTCACCTGCTTGGCAGCTGCACGGGCTGGCTTGGTTGGCGTTGTGACCGCCGTTGTTGTCACTGTAGTGGATGCGTGATGGTTGATCAGACGTTCTGCTTTTTGAGCAGTGCGGGCAATTCGGAATCCGATTCCCGTCAGCAGCAAAATGGCTGGAACAAGTGCAAAGGCAATGCCTTTTCCTTTTGTGTGCGACTTTGGCGGTTCGCCAAAAGAATCTTCTGGTTCAGAATGGTTCCACATGGTCTTATTGCCCCCTGTCCGTTCGCTTTCCCTCTTTGTGCCCTCTTTGCTTGTCCGCTCTTGTCCACTGGTGAAATTTAGGTAAAAAAATGGAGCTGGAAACGTGACTTGAACACGCGACCTGCGCATTACGAATGCGCTGCTCTACCAACTGAGCTATTCCAGCAAAAATGTTATCAGATTTTTCTCGGTGCGGTGCACAGTAACAAGTATATTATAGCATGTTTTTTGGATTTGTCAAGGGGTTTCCAAAAAAATATCTGAAAATTGCATTTTGCAGTTGAAATTTAAAAATAAGTATGGTATAATGAGAGCAATCTCTTTATTTCCTGCCAAAAACGGCAGAAAATCGGCATCTTTTGCAGAAAGTAAAAAAATTCGGAAAAAAAGCAAAAAGGAAATTGAAATTTCCCAAAAAGTATGTTATAATAAGGTGAGAAATACAAACTGTGTCAAAGGAAGGGAACATCATGAAAAAAAAGAAATCGTTATCCATTTTGGGCATCGTTGCCGCAGTTCTCCTGCTGATCGTTGTCCTGATCACGCTGACGCTGAATGTTTTATTCTCGCAGCATGATACGCCGAAAATTTTTGGCAACTATGTCTATCTGATGGAATCAGACAGCATGGAAGTCAAACCGAGCACAGACGGTGCAACCACGATTGATACGAGTGCATCCATTCATGCAAAAACAGCTGTTATCTGTAAGGCATACGATGGCAGCGAACCGCTTTCCAAGAACAATGCGATTTTGTGCGTATTAGCACCGGAAGATACTTCTTCCGATAAGGACAAGGAAGGTATGGCGATCCGCCGGATTCTGAACATTGCTTCGGATGAAGAAACAGGCATCATGAAGTATTATCCGACCACCATGCAGGTAGACACCATTGGTACAGAACCAGCAATTACGGTAGACAGTGTGCGTGGTATTTGCCGCTATGAAAGTGCACAGCTTTACAGCTTTATTCAGTTTGCAACTGGATTCAGCGGTATCATTGTTCTGCTGGCACTGCCTTGCGTGCTGCTGATTGCTCTGCTGGTTGTTGCATTGGTACGCAGAAGTGCAAACAAGCGGGAAGATGATGCATATGCATTTGAAGAAAGCTATGATGAATTGCCGGGTGAAGAAGACTACAATTATGATGATGAAGACTATGAAGACGAGGACTTCGTAAACGATGTACCGCAGACGACTTACCAGACCAGAAGCGGCAACACCGGAACGTATAACACAGGTTCTTACAACATGGACAGCAGCTATCCAAGCTATGGAAACACCGCTGTTCAGAACGCACAGACTTCATCATTTGAAACCAAGAAGTCGTCCATCTCGCAGAACTTTGAACGGAAGGCAGTTAATCCGAATTCTGCATTCCAGAAGGCAAAGACCATGCAGTTCCAGGCACAAAAGAATGTGCCGATTCCGGAACAGCCGTATGAATCTGTTGCACCGCAGCAGCCGGAAAACAATGGCTATGTTGGAAAGTATGGTGCAGATGCTCCGGTTGCAGAACCGGTACAGGAAGCACCGCAGCAGGAACAGACCTACCATGGTGCACATGAAGCTCCGTCTGGTAGCTCGTCCACAGGTTCTAAGACGTTCTTGAGTTCTACTGGTACATTCAAGCGTCCAAATGTGGATGACATCTTTGGCAACGACCCGTTCGCTACACGGAGTACTTCCACATCCAGAACATCGCAGCGTTCCACCACTGCAAAGCCGTCTGCCGCAAGACCTGCTGCAAAGCCAGCATCTCGCAGACCGTCTTCTTATGATACTGCATCGGTAGATGATTTGGTAGCAATGATTGAAAATCAGAAGAAAAAGCTGTAAAGGAAATTTTCTTTTTGCATGAGATGAAAAAACGTCCCTGTCAGATTCGACAGGGACGTTTTTGTTATCTAATTACTTAATAGAATCGGTAATCGGAAATGTCATACAACATAACCTGATAGTTGTTCAAGAACGTGGAGCGTCTGCGGCGTGGAATATTTGCATGTAATTGCAAGTTGCTGCGTGCATTGTAAACCGGAATTTTTAGCAGATAGCCTTGCTTGGTATCGGTGCTGGTGCGTTCCAGTTTGGCATTATATGTTTTGCAGAAGTTCTCCAGCACTGCATTGGTAAGATTATAATCTTGCTTTGCAACTTCTTCATTTGACTGAAACAGAACTGTAGGTTCTATTTCTGGGAAATCGCATTCTGGTTTTTCCATCTGAATAGAAACCGTTGCTGTATTTCCTTCGGAAAAGACATATAGAAAAACAGTTCGTGTTAATTCTGACTGCTCTTGTGCCAGTAGCTGCGTCATCAGGCAGAGCAGCGAAAAGCAGAGTCGGGCTTCGTTGCAGAGCACCCAGATTTTTGTTTCCGCCTGTATTTTCAGGGAAATTCTCCGTCCCAGTGTTTCCTTGCAGTTTTGTGAAAAGTCAAACAACAGTCGAGATAGTTCTATCGGTTGAAGAGCCATGCTCTCAGGCTCTGCATATTTCCCTAACTCTGTATAATAGTTGGTACGCCGCAGCAGGTGGCAACATGCACGCATGACATCATTTAAATTGGAGAAAATCTCCTCCTGTTCCAGGTCGCCAATGTTGTTAGATTCCACTTCATCATAAATCTGTTCCGCAATGGTGGAAATCTGAAAAACTGCCTCTCGTTGATTGGCGAGAAATTCTTGACAAATTGCCCGGAAATTTTTTTCTTTCATGACGTTGGTCAAGACTGGTTCGGCTGTGATTTTTAAGATGGTGCAGTGCAGTTCTGTGCTCTGCTGAACTTCCGCAGCGTACAAAAGCGATTCATGCCAGAATAGTTGGCTGCTTGTGTTAGCAGCTACAGTTTTCAGCAACGCCTGACAATCAGTTTCTGATTGTAACGGCTTGGAAATATCGTTTTTCCAAATACAGGTATTCGTTTCATCGAAAACCCAGACCTGACGGGTTTCGTTTGCATAGAGGGCTTTTAAAAAGTGCAGTGTTTCTGTCGTCATTGCAGACCCCTTTCTGTTGAGTGTCATTTCTGTCAAAGGTAAAGTCATAGTATTTACAGAATGTGCATGAAAAAAGAAATGTTTTCTTCATATGCAGAAAAAAATTCTGCACAATTTGAAAGAAAAGATAGATTCTCGTGGCAGCAGTTCAAATACTTCTTTTTATTATATCCCGAAACTGCCTAAAATAAAGAGAGAAAAAAAGAACAATTTCTATCAAATGTGTTTTTGCCGATAAAACGTAGATGGAAACATGTTGAAATTTGTGCAAAATAGAGAAAAGCGGAAGAAACGATAATTTTATGTCAATTTTTTTATAGAAAGACCTTGCAATTTTCACCGTTTTGGTGTACAATAAGAGTATAAATTTTTAGGAGGTAATTCCAAATGTCAGTTAAAGTTGCTATTAATGGATTTGGCCGGATCGGCCGTCTCGCATTCAGACAGATGTTCGGTGCTGAAGGTTATGAGGTTGTTGCTATCAACGACCTGACCAAGCCGTCTATGCTCGCTCACCTACTGAAGTATGATACCGCACAGGGCGGTTACGCAGGCAGAATCGGCGAAAACAAGCACACTGTTTCTGCTGATGACGAAGCTGGTACTATCACTGTTGACGGTAAGACCCTGACCATCTATGCAAAGGCAAACGCTGCTGAACTGCCGTGGGGCGAAATCGGTGTTGACGTTGTTCTGGAATGCACAGGTTTCTACACCTCTAAGGCTAAGGCACAGGCTCACATCGATGCAGGTGCAAAGAAGGTTGTTATTTCTGCTCCGGCTGGTAACGATCTGCCGACTATCGTTTACAATGTAAACCACGAAACTCTGACAACAGACGACAAGATCATCTCTGCTGCATCTTGCACCACCAACTGCCTGGCTCCGATGGCAAAGGCTCTGAATGACTACGCTCCGATCCAGAGCGGTATCATGAGCACCATCCACGCTTACACTGGTGACCAGATGATCCTCGACGGTCCGCACAGAAAGGGCGACCTGAGAAGAGCAAGAGCTGGTGCTGCAAACATCGTTCCGAACTCCACCGGTGCTGCTAAGGCAATCGGTCTGGTTATTCCGGAACTGAACGGCAAGCTGATCGGTTCTGCACAGCGTGTACCGGTTCCGACTGGTTCTACTACGATCCTGACTGCTGTTGTTAAGGGCACAGACGTAACCAAGGAAGGCATCAACGCTGCTATGAAGG
>ENA-OWRJ01000317-OWRJ01000317.1-human-gut-metagenome-genome-assembly--contig:-NODE-317-length-69208-cov-9.747487_pt1 | contig 69208 bp, 87 predicted proteins | sample MGYA00248269_ERZ651897 | MGnify/ENA primary metagenome ERZ651897 (study PRJEB26924, sample SAMEA4378252) | human gut metagenome | biome: human gut; feature: human-associated habitat; material: faeces...
ACAACGCCTATGTCTGTGACAACGCCTGTGTCTATGGCAACGCTCGTGTCTGTGGGAACGCTTGTGTCTGTGGCGACGCTTGTGTCTGTGGCGACGCTTGTGTCTGTGGCGACGCTCGTGTCTGTGACAACGCCTATGTCTGTGACAACGCCTATGTCTGTGACAACGCCTGTGTCTATGGCAACGCTCGTGTCTGTGGCGACGCTAAAATAAATAAAATTAGCGATGTTTTATGTATATCACCTATTGGAAGTAGAAACGATACTACAACATTTTTCAAAACTAAGGACGGCAATATCTGTGTAAAGTGCGGGTGCTTTACTGATACAATTGATAAGTTTTTAGAAGCTGTCAGTGAAACACACAAAGATAATAAGCACGCTAAAGCATACAAGTTAGCTTGTGAGCTTGCACGAGTACAAATTGAATTGGAGGATGTACGAAATGAGAGAAATATTATTCAGAGGTAAAGCGATAAATCGTGACAAAGGTTATCATCGAACAGAATACAAGAATGGCGAATGGGTTTACGGATTAGTTACAAAATTGTATGATGAACAGTTTAAAAGTCTACCTGCCGAAATGACGGATATAAACGGCATATGCCGCATCGAAATTGATTATAAAACAGTTGGGCAGTACACAGGCTTGACTGATAAGAATGGCAATAAGATTTTTGAGAATGACATTGTTGCTTATTGGGACACATACAACACAGAAAACGGTCAATCAGAAGCAGATTGCATAGGTAAAGTCGTATGGGATGATGAAACGATTTCATTCCAAGTAACAAACAGACTTTCTGCTGAAAGCTATGAGGTTTTAGATGAATGCAGTGTTATTGGCAACATATACGACAATCCAGAACTTTTAGAAGAGTAATTAAATAAAACACATATCAAAGCAATAGGTGTTATATTTAATAGTTTTTTATAATATTCTTATTACTTATTTCTTTAATAAAAGAAGTAATAAATTTCTTTAATTTTATACTATATAATCAAGTTGTTTTTTAACAACACTATATAGTATAAAATAATAATAAATAAATAAAAGGAGTGTTTTAAAATGATTGGATATATGCTTACAAATGGAAAAGGCTACTATATTTCCAAAGATAAATTTAATGGCAAATTTGTTAGCATTGGTAATAAAAGATGGGGTTGTAAATGGATTGAATATAACAGGATTGAAAATGTTTTAAGAAATTCTTTAAGCAAAAACCTAAGAGATAATTTTTACATAATAGAAGTTGAGATGAACAATGATGAATTAAAAGATACTGTTGATTATATTGTATCTGGCAAGGCTAATAAAGATAAGTATATATCCGATAATAATAATTTAACTTGTAAGAATTTAAATATAGATAAGATTAAGCAGGAGATTTCTACACCTATAAGAGAAAATGAGTTAGATAAAATCAAGAAAGATGTTAATTTGTTTTCAGATACCCTTAAAGACTTAAGAAAGCGTAAACAAGAGTTGCTCGATTTACAAAGTGAAGTAGATAAAGAAATAAGTGATATTTATCATTATATAGAACTGAATAATCTTAATGCTTATCAAGGTTGGCTTATGTATAAAATGCTTCAATATAGATTAAAACGAAGAAGGGTGATTAAAGACGAATTATCTATAATAAAACATCTTGTTAAGTGTAATATAGATACTCAATCTTTGTCTGAAATTCAAGATATGATAAAAAATATGGATAATAGAAAATATACGCCAAGAGTATTATCAGATTTATTTAAATAAAGGAGAAATAATATGGTTAGTAAAATTGAAAGTAATGAATATCTTAATAAGGCAAATTTAATTAAATATCTCACACAGCTTCAAAGTAAAATGTCGGCAAATATGATACCCGAAAAGCCTAAATGTGTTAAATCTGAAAGCTATGCTAAAGGTGTGCTTGACGGTATGAGTAATCTTATTAAGTATATTACATATATCACACCTGATTTAAAGACAGATACTTAATAAAAATTTTATTTTAAGGTAATAAATTGAATGTCTAAAAACAGATATATAAAGTGTAAATATTTCAAAGGAGTGTAATATAAAATGAATAAAAATGATTCTTTTAGCTTAGAAAAGGTTTTAAAGGTTGTAACGCAGGGATATTCTAAATCAAGTAATACAGAACTTTTGAATGCTTATAATGTAATTAAGGCAGATTCTTCAACAACTCTTGATGGTGTTAAAGATGATATATTAATTGAATTGGGCAAGAGATACGCTGAATCTTTAAATCAAAATCCAACTTATAAAAAAATACATCAAGGTGCTGCGGCTTGGGTTATAGGGGATTGGAATGATAGGTATGAGATTGAGGAAGGTATAATATCAGGTTTTAATATAGGGAAATATGTTTCGATAATGTTTCCTTTTAGATATGAAGGTTATCGTTGGGATGAAATAGATAGGATTGTGTTTTTTGATAAGAAATCGGCAATTAATGCACTTCAAGAAATTAAGGCTAATCATAAGATAATAGAATAAAAGAATAATTTTAAGAGGTATTTAGTATGTTAAAGAAGCCTAAATATGGTTGGAGTAAGATTACGATAGGTAATTGGAGTGACGGATGCAGTTATATAAATAATGTTCCAATAGATTTACTTAAAGCGTTTATAAACTTATATAAGTATAGAAATCCAACTACTGTAAAGTTCGATGCTGAAGGTTGGGAATATATTATAGTTTTTGATTTTTATGAAATACATATTATAACAGAAAAGAATGATGAGTATATTTTGAAAACAATTCCGTGTAATATAAACAATCTCACAAATGAACTTGTAAATGATATTCTTTTAAATATAAAAGAATGGGTTAACTTTGATGAAGATTCACCATTGGATAAAACTCAAATAATTGATTTGTGTAATCGTTTAAAGAATGAGAGGAGAAAATTCAATGCACATATATACTGAAGAAGAACTTTTACAAAAAGGGTATAAGATTGAAAATGTAAAAATTAAAAATGTATCTTTATCAATGGAAGAGCATGGTTGCTTTACTTCTATGCTATATCTTGATGGTAAAGGTTTTTCAGTAGCATATGGTGGTTATTGCTTAGGTAAAGGATGTTTAGGAGCAAAATCCTTTAAAGGTTCGGCTGCTGGTGTAGAGTCTATAATGAGAATTATGGACGTGATTGGAGTGTCAAAGTTTGAAGATTTGCCTAATTGTTATGCAAGAGTAGCTACAAAGGGTTGGGGTGAAAGTGTAAAAATAATTGGAAATGTTATTAAAGACAAATGGTTTGATTATGAAACATTCTTTAATGACAAAAATGAGGCTGTGGAGGTCGATAATGTACATATATGAAAACCATATAAGTGGAGAATTATATGCAATTAAACAAGAATTATCTCATGAGGATTTATTTTGTCCACAATGTGGCGATTCAGATTGGGCTATTGGTTGTGCTAAAAACAAAGCTGAAGCGTGGAATTTATTAAAACATAAAATTGATATTGATTGTTATGACGAAAGTTATGTTAACAATTTCATTGAAAAGAATTGGAATAAATAAAACTTATATTTTAAAGAGGTATGCAAATGAAAGTGAAATTATGGATTGATACAGGGTTTGTGGATTGTGAACATATTGATTATATAGATGTTCCAAATGGTACTTCAGAAGATGATTTAAATGAATTTGCTCGTGAATTTATGGAAGATAATATCAACTATGGGTTTGAAATTGTAGGAGATGTGGAAAATGAAGCATAAACAAAGAGTGCCTATTTGCAAATTGGTTGCTTACTATCCACAAGGATATATTTATCCACCTGAAAAATATGAATCACCAATTTCAACTAAAACAGAAGTTGAAAAATTGAAAAAGTTTGCAAGAGAGCAGAAACATTGGAACATTCATATTCTTAAAAATGGTAATTTGATTATTCAGTATGATAATTATAAAAATGAAATTTATATAATTGAAATTGTATATAAAACGGTAATAAAACCGAAAGGAAAAATTTAAAGAGGTGTTATATTTGGATTTGAAAAGTACAAGTAAATTTATAAGTCTTATTCTACGACATAAACCCGAAACTATTGGAATTAAGCTGGACGAACATGGCTGGGCAAATGTAGATAAGCTGATATTAGGAATCAGCAAAACACAAAAGTTTGATATGGATATGCTTGAAGAAATCGTTCGTACTGACAATAAACAGCGTTATTCGTTCAATGAAGATAAGACCTTAATTAGAGCAAATCAGGGACATTCAATTCCAGTCGATGTTGAACTGGAAAAGGCTGTTCCTCCCGAATTTCTTTGGCATGGAACAGGCGAAAAATATACAGGTTCTATTGATAAAATTGGACTTATTTCAAAAAGCAGACTGTATGTTCATTTATCAAAGGATATAGATACGGCTGTTATAGTCGGTAAAAGACACGGAAAGTCTGTTGTATATAAAATATTAAGCGAAAAAATGAAAGAAGATGGATATGATTTTTATTTGTCGAAAAACGGAGTTTGGTTGACAAAAGAAGTACCTGTTGAATATTTAGAAAAGCAGAAATATTCAACAAAATAAAAAATGGTTTTAGAAAATAAATATAAGGAGAAAAATTTAATGGATAAAACAAATAATAAGAGGTTACTTAAAGTAACTCGCTGTGTTGGAGAAGGATTAGGTACTTGCAAGCGTTGCTATGAACTTAAAGGTTGGAATCGTATCTGGTGTTCATTTTTATTTAAAATTGAAGGCTACGATGGCTGTTACTGTAGTGATTGCGTAAAAGCGATTCAAAAGGAGAACAATAAATGAGAAAGAAAGTAATAGCATTAGTTATTAGTTTAGGATTATTAATAACTTTGGTCGGATGTGATGATGATATTCTTCAAGAGGAAAGTTGTTACTATGAAAACTCTATGTTTATAACCGTTGAGCGAGCAAGAAATTGGAACATTGTTTATCATAATAAGACTAAAGTTATGTATGTTGTATCAAATAGTGCTTATAACTATGGCAACTTTGCATTGCTTGTTGATGCAGATGGTAAACCTATGCTTTATAAAGGGGAATAAAATAATGAATGATAATTTAAAGTCTTGTCCATTCTGTGGTGAAAGCTATGTATATATTAGAACTTTGAAAACTCGAAATAATATTTTATGTAATCCCCATATTTATTGTCCTGACTGTGGACTTATCTTTTTATATGATTACGGCGATACTGAGGAATCTGTACTCATAAGAAAATGGAATAAAAGAGCTAAAGATATATAAATAATTGGAGGACAAAATGACAAATAGAGAATACATAGAGAGTCTACCAATAGAAAAGCTTGCTAAAATCATTATTATAGAAGAACAATATGACGATATGATATTTTATGTTGCATCAAATGGGAATAAATTTATATCTCGTGATGATGCGATAGATGAAAATATAGAATGGCTTAATAGTAAAAGAAACGGTAAAAGCTATTTGGAAACTTTGTTTAGTTTGTAATTATAAATAATAATAAAAAATTAAAGGAGTATCAATATGAAAATTTTAATTAAATCAATAAGCAATCCTGAAGTTCCTTATCCAGAAGAGCCTGAAAAGAAAAATATATCGGCTTATTTTAAGTATGATGAAAGACATAATTGCTATTATATTATGATTGTTGTTATTCAAGAATTAGTTGATTTTTTTGAAGATATTGAAAAGGTTGAGAATAATATGTTCGAAGGGTTTGTGTTTAGACGAGCAGAAGCTTTTGAAATAGAAAAATATGGCTATTATTGGGTGCTTGAAATATATAATAATTATAGAGAATAATGTGAAAAAATAAAGAGGTATTGATATGAAAATTTTAAATAAAAAAGAGTTTGAAAAGTTAATGTACGAATATCCAGAAGGTGGAATCGTTTTTGCTGAATATGAGCCAGATATATTAACAAGTGATGTAATGGTAACTGATGGTGATTTTGGGGCGAGAGAAATTATTCCATATCAAGGAGAAGTTTTTGATTTTGATTGGAACATAGGAGAATATCGTGAAACAGACTTATTTACTGTATTTGACAATAACGATGTTCTTCAGATGATTCAAACTTTAACAAGTGGTTTAAAATTAGATTTAGAAATTCCATACTAAAAGAGGTTAATAAAATGGCATATGATTTGAAAATATTTACAAATAATATTGAATCAACAGCTTTGAATCAAATATACACATTAGTGAAACAGCCAGCCTTTTCAAACTGTAAAGTTAGAATTATGCCAGATGTCCATGCTGGGGCAGGATGCGTAATTGGGTTTACTGCGGATTTAGGAGATAAAGTTATCCCAAACATTGTTGGTGTTGATATAGGATGTGGTATGCTCACAGTTGAACTTGGAAAAATTGATATAAATTTTAATGAATTAGACAAAGTAATCAGAGAAAAGATTCCAAGCGGTAGAAATGTTCATAACAACAGAGTCGTAAGATTTGATGAGCTACAGGATTTATATTGTTATCGTGAGCTAAAAGATGCTAAGAGGTTTGAAAAAAGTATTGGTACTCTGGGTGGAGGAAATCATTTTATAGAGGTCGATACTGACGAAGATGACAATAAATATCTCATCATCCATAGTGGAAGCAGAAACTTAGGCAAGCAGGTCGCCGAATATTATCAGAAACTTGCGATAGAAATCATGCGAGGCAAAGACATTCTGTTGAAAATGCAAGAAAAAATCATTGCAGATTATAAAGTTCAGGGCAGAAAAAGAGAAATTGAAAAAGCTATTAAAGAGCTTCATAGGAATTTTCATCATAATCCGCTCGATATTCCAAAAGAATTGTGCTACTTGACAGGAAAATATAGGGAGCAATACTTGCATGATATGGAGATTTGTCAGCAGTTTGCAGTAAGAAATAGAGGAGAAATAGTAAAGGTAATTCTCTCGACGATGAATTGGAATGATATTCGAAGCTTTGAGACTATTCATAATTATATCGAATTTGGTTCCAATATGGTTCGTAAAGGTGCAATTTCTGCAAAAGAAAATGAAAGGTTGTTAATACCTATCAATATGAGAGATGGCTGCATTATTGGGATTGGCAAAGGTAATGACGATTGGAATCAATCTGCACCACACGGAGCTGGAAGAATTATGAGTCGCTCTAAGGCAAGAGAAACCGTGTCATTAGGTGATTTTCAACAATCTATGAAAGGAATTTATACTACATCGGTTAGTATGTCTACTTTAGATGAAAGTCCTATGGTCTATAAATCTTTAGATGAAATACTTGAAAATATAAAAGACACAATAGATGTTATTAAAATAATTAAACCAATATATAATTTTAAAGCAAGTGAATAAAGGTGATATTGAATGTTATATTTAGATAATGCTGCAACAACAAAACCTAATCTACCAGTGTTAAATGCAATAATCAAAAGTTTTCGAGATTATTATAACCCATCTTCTCTTTATTCTTCTGCAAAATGTGTAAAAGAGAAAATAGAAAAAGCAAGAGAATATGTTGCTCAATCTATTAACGCAGAACCTAATGAAATTTATTTCACAAGCAGTGGAAGTGAAGCCAATACTTGGGCTATAAGAGGTTTTTTTGATAAACAGATACAGACAGAAAAAACAGTTTATTGTTTTTATTCAAAGACAGAACATAAATCAATTACATCAACAATGTTAAATATCGAAAAGCAAGATAAGTTTACACATTTTTTTGGTTTTAAAATTCCTGTTAATAAACAAGGGTTTGTTGATAGTAAAACACTAATAAATGAGATTAAAGAAGTTAATTATTATAATACTAACGAAGTACCTTATCCAAGCTTGATAAGTGTTCAATATGTAAATTCAGAATTAGGAACAATTCAAAATATTAAAGAATTAGCTGAAACAGCACATAAATACAATGCAGTTTTTCATTGTGATGCTGTACAAGCATATGGACATATTTCAATAGATGTTAAAGATTTAAATGTAGATATGATGAGTTTTAGCGGTCATAAAATAGGCACACCAAAAGGAATAGGTTTTCTTTACATAAAAAATGGAATAGAAATTACACCACTAATATGTGGAAGTCAAGAGAACGGTATGCGTGGGGGTACTGAAAATGTACCATATATAATTGGTTTAGGTAAAGCTGCTAAATTGGCAAGAAAAACTGTAATAAAACAAAATGAGTATGTTGATAGTGTAAAGAAATATTTAATACAACAATTAAAAGAAAATTTTGATTGTACAGTAAACACGCCTGAAAAATCAGTATCTAACATTGTAAATATTACATTTAATCATAATATAACAGGTGAAAGCTTGGTTTATATGTTGGATATGGCAAATATTTATATTTCAACAGGTTCGGCTTGCAATTCACATAGCAATAAGCCTTCGGCTACATTAAAAGCAATAGGACTTACAGATGAACAAGCACTTAAAACAATAAGAATTTCATTACCAAATGATAATTCTATTACCGAATCTAATATTGATATGTTTATAAATGAGCTTATTAAATGTGTAAGTCTTACCGATAAAGATTTTAAAAGGAGAAATTAATGTTTAGAGTATATGATAAAAAGAAAAAGAAATTTTTATATGACGATGTGTTTCTTGGTAGTGACGATGTAATATTTAAGTATAATTGTGGCTTTTTAAAATCTTATTTAAGAGTGTTGTCTGCAAATAGATATGTTTTTCAAAATTGCATTGAAATTCCCGATGTAAATAACCGTCTTATCTTTGAGGGAGATGAGGTAAAATATAAACTTGATTCTAAAACTGTTCAGGGTATAGTATCCTATGTTTCTCAAATTGCTTCTTATATGATTATAGACCATAAAGACCAAATTTGTTATCCAATAAGAGCAAACGGTGATGAATTAAATGTTGAAATTGAGGTTATTGGAAATGTTTTTGAATACAATAATAAAACTTAATAGAATTTAGGAAGGATTTGAAGATGAAAACTTTTATAGTTTTAAAGAATAAAGAAAATTATATAGAAATAGTCAGTACAAGAAAAGGTGGTTGGATGCGTGAATATCAAAGATTTCTTGATGAAGGATTTAAAGATATAGGAAAAATTCAAACTGATATTGTTGGCAAAAATGTAGATTATTTAATAGATGATTTGCTTTTGAGGGAGCAATATATAAATAAAATTAAAAAATTAGTTAAGAGGTAATTATGAATAATTTTACAATATATCTTGCTGGTGCTATGACTGGGTTGACTTTTAAAGCGATGACAAATTGGCGAATAAAAATCAAACAAGAACTACTTAAAATCTCAGCAAAAAGTTTAACTGTAATAAATCCTGTTGATTATTATAATTTTACATATCCACAACATGACTCCGAAAAAGAAGTTATGGAATATGATTTGTGGAGATTGAAAAATTCAAATTTAGTCATTGTGAATTTTAATAAGCCTGATAGTATAGGTACGGCTATGGAGTTAATGTGTGCTAAAGAAAACAATATACCAATAATAGGCTTATGTGAAAATAAATATTACACTGATGTACATCCTTGGCTGAAAGAATGTTGTAATAAAGTTTTATTTACAATGAAAGATTTAATAAATTATGTTTCTGAATTTTATTTAATGGAATAAAAAATATTTAAAAAATTTCATTTCAAACTTATAATTCATACCTCAAAAAACAGATATATATAATGTACGATTTTTTCGTACAAAATTTCAGAAAGGTGGTTGTTTAAATGGCAACAAATACAAAAAATAACATCAAGAAAAAAGATTGGGTATCAACATTTACTTTGGTTGGCAAGGCTATTATTAAAAATAATTCATTTGAGATTGATGCTCAATCTAAGAAATCGAATTGGGTTTACAACTCTTTGAATCTTGGTATTGATTGTGGTGAAAAGTATGGTGTAATTTACACATCAATGATGGGTGGTTACGACAAACAGAGGACAGATAATGTTATTCGTACAAAAGGTAAAGATGAAGAAAATCCAGATAGAACAGATTATACAAAGAGTATAGTAATTGCATGGGAAGATAGATTTAACGAAGATATTCTTGCTACTGTCGGAAACGACCAATTTTACTGCGTGGGTTTGGAAAAGATAGCTGAGGGAGAAAATAAAGGTAAAACATTTTATAAGAATTTTCTTAGTACATATGATGCTATTGCTTACATAAAAGAACATATTGTTAATGGAATGATAGTAAGAGTTACTGGTGACCTTCAATATAGTGAGTATCAAGGCAATGTGCAAGTTAAGAAAAATATCAAGAGCATTGTTTTGAGTAATGTTGAAAGTGAAAATGATTTTAAGGCAACTTTTAGGCAGTCTGTTCTTATAGATAAGGAATCAGCAAGTTTGAAAAATATTGATAAGGATAAAGGCATTATGTATGTAGATGCTAAAGTTCTCGATTATGTAAAAGAGATAAATGGAGTAGAGTATAGAGGAAATTATCCATATACAAAAACATTTGAATTTAAAATGGACTTTTCCAATGAGGTTTTAACAAGAAAAACTTTTAATGTTTTGTTTAAAGTAAAGAAAGGTTATACACAGATTACTTTTGAAGGAATATTTATCGAAGGCGGAGCTACTGTAATGCCGACCGTTGATGATATTCCAGATGACATTAAGGAACTTATAAATATTGGTTGTTATACAGAAGAAGAAGCTTTGAAACTTTGTGCTACAAATGGCAAGAATGAAAAAAGAATGGTTCTTATCAAGCCTTATATTCGTAAAAGATACAATGATGATGGCACAACAACTAATATTGTACAGAGATTTGAAGAAAGATATACTGACGAAGATTTGTATATTGACATTCCTAAGATAGTAGACAGTGCAAATGAAGTAGCAGATAAGACTAATCTTGATAATATCATAGATAGTTCTAAATCTGATAATAAGACAGAAAGTTCAGAAGATGATATGTCTTGGCTTGATGAAATTTAAGTAAAAATTCTAATAATTTAAAATTCTAATTTTATAAGTGAATTTTACCTATATATGGTGTTTATAATTGTTATATTGTACTACATATAGTAGATAAAGCTTAATAACAACAAGTCAAAGTGGCAAAGTATAGAAAGAGGTAAATATAATATGGCAAGAAAATTTGGAAAGAAAAATCATGTAAAAGTAGACCCTTTTAATTATTCTCTTATGATGTTGGGAGAGCCAAAAATAGGCAAGACTACACTTCTTTACGAAGTTGCTGAAAAGCTGGTCGGCGAAGATGGATATATTTTTGCAGAACTTTTTAGAGAACATGGTGCTGATGCAATCGAGGGAATTGTTGCAGAAAACATTCCAACTTGGGATAATTGGGTAGAGTTTGTTGATGATATTGTAGAAAATAAAACTGAAGATTATCCAAATCTTAGAGTCGTTTTTATTGATACATATGACCAATATATTTCACTGGCTATTTCAAGAGCTATTGAACTTTGGAATAGAAAAAATCCAAACAAAAGAGCAGAAACACTTAATCAAGCTTGGGGCTTTGATTCTGGTAAAAAGGTTACAGATTTAATGTTTGAACAAGTTGATAGGCTTGAAAATGTTGGTGTTAAAGTATGGTGGATTGGTCATGTTAAAACTAAAGAAATTAATGATATTTATAATGATGAAACATATCAGGTACTTACTTCTGACCAACAGCAAAATTACTTTAATGCTCTAAAAAAGAATATTCATTTCCTTTGCTTAGCTTATTTTGACAGAGAAATGCAAAAGAAAAAAACTGGCAAAAAGAATATTGTCACCAAAGAAGAAAAGATTAAGACTACTATCAAAGATGAAACCAGAAAGATTAAATTTAGAGATGATTCTTTTGTAGTGGATTCAGGCTCAAGATTTTCAAATATCAAAGAAACTATTAATTTAGATGTTGATGAGTTTATTGAAGCAATTACTAATGCAATTAAAACAGAAATTAATAAAAATGGTGTTACTGTAGAAGAGCGAAAAAAAGAGAATGATAAAGAAGAAGCTGAAAATTTAAAGCGTATTGCAGAGGCAGAAGCTAATGCTAAAATTGAAAAACAACTTGACGAACTTAAATCTAAGATTGTTGAGTACATTACAGAAAATAAAACCAATATGGCAGTAGTAAAACCAATTCTTGAAAAGTGTAATGAATATGGATATAAGAACCCTATGCAAATTACAGATTTAGAAGCTATGAAAACTATTGCTGCAATGATTGAAGAATAATTGAGCAAAATGTCCTCTTATCTACAATATTAGTCGTTAAGATTAGTATTGTAGATAAAGTAAGGGGTGATAAATTATAGAAAAGGAAAATCAAGAATGGAATAAACTTTATAATTTTGTAAAATCCGATATTTTTGCATATCAAAACGAGGAATTACCACCTAATATAATTTTAAAACTTAAAAGTCTATCTACCAATGAATATATATATCATTCAAATAGCAAGATTATTTATTCATATAATGTGATTTATATGGCATTTAAATCTTGTTTAAGCACAATAAAGTATTCCATAAGTAGTAAAACTTTTAATGATGATATGCACAAGTTTAATTATATAGTGAAAATTGTCAAACCTCGTATTGTCGAAATAGATAAAAAGATAAAAAATCATAACAGAAAATTAAAAGAGAAAGAAAGAATTGTAGATGAAGCATTATATAGGAGCTTGGATATAGACAAATTTCAATCTCAATATACAAAAAAGACAAAGGAGTATCATAATAAAATTTTTGATGATATTTGGTAAGAGGTGTTTAATTGGTTGCAGGAAATTGTAAAACAACACCATTTATACAAGAACAAATTGAAACTTATAACAAGGTAAAGGAGTATAAAGTAAACTGTGAGGCTAATATAGTTTCTTGTATCTATAAGAATCCTAATCTAATACATAATGTAAATTTAAAAATAAATGAATTTTCACATAACATATGGCGTGTATATTATCAAATTGCATATGATATTGTTGTACGAGAGTTCAAAGATGTTCTTGACGATATAACGGTTGGATTATATCTTGAAAAACATAATAAATTAAAAGAGAAATTTGACGAATATGGCGGTTATGGCACAATAGAAAGTGCTTGTGGTTATGTCCAAACTTCAAATTTTAATGGATATGTTGACGAATTAAGAAAATGGAATGTGGTAATTGAATTATGTAAGAAAGGATTTCCTGTTAAAGATAATCTTAGTCATTATGTAGATTGTACGGCAGAAGAAATATACTCAGAATTTGAAGCTTTACTTAATGATGTATTTGTTAATGTAGATTCTGAGATTAAGTCTTATGACATTTGTTATAAGATTGATGAACTTATCGAAAAAATGGATAAAGGTATGTTCATAGGTATGCCCTATTATAATATACCCACTCTAACGCAAGAAACAGGCGGACAAGTATTAGGTAATATTACTTTGGTTGGTGGACTTTCAAATGTAGGTAAATCAACTTTCTGTCGTACAGTTACCATTCCAGAGATTATAAAAAACAATGAAAAAATAGTCATTATGGTTAATGAAGATTCTTATGAAAAATGGCAAAGAGAACTATTAGTATGGATATGTAATAACATTTTTAGTTTCGATATTCAGAAATATGTAGTTCGTAATGGTAATTATACAGAAGAAGTTAGAAACGCTTTGTTAAAATCTGCTGAATGGTTAAAAGAAAATACTAAAAATCATACAGTAACAATTATTCCTTTTAATAGCTATCAAACACAAAAGGCTATTAAAGTAATTAAAAAGTTTGCAAATATGGGAGTTAAATATTTTTTACTTGATACTTTTAAAATGGATAGTGGTAGAGTAAATGAAAATAGTTGGCTTGCAATGCAACAATCTATGGTAGATATTTTTGATACAGTTAAATCTGAAAGTTTGAATGTTCATATATTGATTACATTTCAGCTTAATAAAGGTAGTGTTCATCAAAGATATTACACACAAGATAATATAGGTATGGCGAAAAATATTGTAGACCCAGTTTCTACTTGTATTATGATTCGAGATGTGTACGATGATGAATATGCAGGCGAAAGTAAAGAATTAAAAGTATATCGTTTAGACGGTAAAAATAAACGAACTAAAATAGAAGTAACACTTGATAAGAATAAGCGTTATCAAATATTGTTTTTAGTGAAGAATAGAGAGGGTGCAGCGAACACTTATCAGATTGTCTTGGAACATGATTTATCAAGAAACATTATTAATGAAATTGGTATAACTCAAGTTTTACCTGATTTTTAATAGTAGGGATGATAGAAATAGATACCATATCTTTAAAAAAATATATAGTTGAAAATAATAAGATTGAATTTGTTTTACAAGAAATTGGTTGTCATAATATTAAATATCACCCCTTAAAAAATTATTACACTTGTTCTAATTATAATGGTGATAACCCAACAGCTATAAATGTATTCAATGATGATTATATTAAAGTTGTTAATTGGACACGCAGTAAAAATTTTGACAAAGCTTCAGATATTATAACCTTAATAGAATATAACAAAAATTGTTCTTTTATAGAAGCATTAAAGTTTTTACATAAAATATTAGAATTAGAATATAATGGATATTCTAAAAAAAGCGAAATAAAAGTTAAAAACCCTTGCGAACTTTTTAAGAGAATTAAAGATAGTGTAAGAGGAAAAGGTTTCGATGTTAATGAAATCAATTATTTAGATGAAGATTTATTAGATGATTTTGTTCCATTACTTCATATTAATTGGTTCAAAGAAGGTGTGATGCCTTGGAGTGCTGATAAGTTTGGATTGTCTTATTCTTATAAACGGAAAAGAATTATAGTTCCTTTGAGACATTGGATGACTGGCAAATTGTTAGGAACTAATATGAGGACGGTTATACCAGATTATGCCGAGTTAGGTATAAAAAAATTTCTGATAACTCCCTCATATCCTAAAAGTTTAAATTTATTTGGTTTATATGAAAATTATAAATCAATTCAAGAAGCTGGTTATGTAGTGATTTTTGAGTCTGAAAAAAGTGTAATTAAACGAGATAGTCTAAATGATTCTACTTGTGTTGCACTATCAGGTCATACAATATCAGAAGAACAAGTTAGAATATTGATAGGGTTAAATGTAGACATTGTAGTCGCACTTGATAAAGATATACCTATTGAGGAGGTAAGAGATATATGTAATAAATTTTATGGTGTTAGAAATGTTTATTATATATGGGATAAATGGAATTTACTTAGAGAAAAAGACAGTCCTGCTGATGCTTTAAATAAAATATATCAGTTTTTAATGAAATATAAAATTAAATTTGATGATAAAGAACATAAAGAATATTTGAAAGGATTATAAAGGAGAAGATAAATGATTAATACTGAATTAATAAGAGCGCAGATTGAAACTTCAGAGGATTGGCGTGGATGGTGTAAAAAGATTCCTGAATTGCATTTTGACAACGACTGGAATGTTAGAATTATACCTCCATTTGCAGGTGCATTAACTCGTTTTGTAATTTCTAAAAATAATAAAAGTGTATCAGTATATTTTGATGGATATTCAAAACTTGGTTTTATGTATGATGAAAATGACAATCCTATCCCTTATTTTGAAATTTATTCTTCGACCGATTCAGATGTAAGAAGATATTATTTAAATGAAACTGAGAAAATGATGAAGGATATAAGAGAAGTCTTAAATAATTAAAATGTTAAATAAAATTATGAAATTAAAAGGGTTAAAGCGAGGAGTAATAAATATGTGCATAACAAAACTTTAGATAGAATAGAAAAAACGAAAAAGGTGAAATATGTCAAGATTATCAAAAGAACAATTAACAGTTTTGATGAAAAAAGAAAATGTAACTCGACTATGGTCTTGGAGTAAGGTGAATACATTTTTAACATCTAAATATGAATATTTTTTAAAATACATAAAGCATATTCCAGAAGATAGGACAGATTGTGTCTATGCACCACTTGGCAGTATTTGTCATTCTGCACTTGAAAAGTATTATACAAATCAGATTAAATATGATGATATGATAACTGATTTTGAAGATGGTTGGACTATGAATATTGATGTTATTAATCTGAAATTTGATAGAAATGATGAAGATAAAAATAAAAATATTTCTGAGAAGTATAAATATAATCTTAAACATTTCTTTAAACATCATAAACCCATAGAGTATAAAACTAACATTGAAAAATTTATTTCAGTTAAAATAGGTGAAAATTTATTTCAAGGATATATAGATTGTTGTTATAAAGATAACGAGGGAAACATTCATATTATAGACTTTAAGACCTCAACAAAGTTTTCAGGAAAGACAATAGAAGAAAAATTAGGGCAATTAGTAGTTTATGCCACTGCATTAATTCAAGCTGGTATACCTATTGAAAAAATAAAAATTGGTTTTAATTTTCTTAAATATTGTACCGTTGAATATGAACAATCTAACGGTACAAATAAAAAAAGAGATATTGAAAGATATAAGATTGGCGATTCTTTAAAAAGTAATGCTAAGATGTGGCTTAAAAAGAACGAATATTCTGAAAAAGAAATAGAAAGTTATTTAAATATGTTAATAGAAACAAATGATATTATTTGTTTACCGCAAGAGATTCAAAACAAATATGTTTTTTCAGATTGTTATGTTTATGTCCCATTAACACAAAAACTTATAGATAAATGGAGCAATGATATTATTGCTACGATTAAAGATATTGAAGCAAGAGAAAAAGATTATCAACAAAATCAAAATGAGAAGATATTTTGGGATAATGAAGAAGATATAAAGAAAGAAAGTTATTATTTTTCTGCCTCATGTGGTTATAGTGGTGCTATTCATAAACCTTACGGTGAATATCTTCAAAAGTTAAAAGACAAAGAAAATGGTAAAGAAAATTTATTTGATGGGATTGGTAGTGATGCTGAAAAAGATGTATCTAATGAAAGTATGTCAGAATGGTACGATTTAAGTTGGTTAGATAATGTTTTGTGATGAGGAATAGAGAAAGGAATAATAAAAACAAATAATTGATAATGTGATAATTACAAAATTGTTGGGAGTAAAGTAGAAAATGATTAAGGAATATGAAAATTATCATAAACACGATTCTATATCGAACATATTTACCCCAGACACCCATATTAAAACAATAGATTATATTAACAGAATAAAAGAGTTAGGTTATGGTTGCTATTATACAACAAATCATGGGTCTGGTGGAGATGTGTTTGAGTCTTTAACCTTGTGTAGGCAAAATAATATTCGTTGTTTATATGGGATAGAAGGATATATAGTAAAAAATCCATTAGAAAAAGATAAAAGAAATTATCATATAGTAATTATTCCTGTTGATAATGTAGCAAGAAAAAAAGTCAACTTGATTGTTAGCAAAGCAAATATAGAAGGGTTTTATTATAAGCCAAGATTCTTTATAGAGGATTTATTAAAGTTAAATCCAAATGAAGTATATATTACTACAGCTTGTGTTGCAGGTATTTTAAAAGATGAAGATTCAATTAAAAATATTTTTATACCATTAATGCAACATTTTGGAAAAAATTTATTTCTTGAAGTACAAAATCATTGTGAAGAAACTCAGATAACTACAAATAAAAAATGCTTATTATTATCAAAAAAATTTAATCTTAAACTTATTGCAGCCAATGATAGTCATTATATATATCCAGAACAAGCGAAAGATAGATTGAATTTTTTAAAAGGTAAGGGAATTGATTATGGTAATGAAGATAATTATTTATTAGATTTTCCTGATTATGATACTATGTTTAATAGGTTTAAAAATCAAGGTGTTTTAACTGATGAACAAATAATCGAAGCAATGGCAAATACACTTATTTTCAGGAATTGTGAAGATATTGATATTGATAAAAATATAAAAATGCCAAGCATATATCCTAATTTTACACCAGATGAAAAAATAAATGAACTAAAAAAACATATTGCTAAAAAATTTAAAGTTATTGTCAAACAAGAAAACATTGCTGGCGATGAATTAAATATGTATAAGCGTGGTATCGTAGATGAAATGAAAGTAATCAAAGATACAAAAGAAATAAACACAGCAGATTATTTCTTGCTTAATGAAAAGTTAGTTGACTTAGCAGTTAATAAATATAATGGCGTTTTGACAAAAACAGGGCGTGGTTGCTTTACAAAAGAAGCTTTAGTATATACAAAACAATCAATGAAAACATTAGACACTGTGAATATCGGTGATGAAGTGCTGTCATCAGACGGGAAATGGCATAGAGTATTAAATACATTTTCTTACGATATTGAAGAACCAATGATTGAATTTGAGTATTATAGGCAAGGAAGCTTGTGTAAAAAATATAAAAGTATATGCACATTAGACCATAAAATATTGGTTAATAGAGGTGATAATATTGGTTACATAAAAGCTGAGGAGTTGCAAATTGGTGATTTAGTGTGTTTGCCCAAAATTAAACATAAAGATGAATTTAATAAAATTGTTGTTGATTTAAATAAGTACAATGATTTTGAATTTAAACAAGATGATAATTTTTGGTATCTTCCAATAACTAAAATTATATCTCATAAAAAAATGAGGACAATGGTTTATGATTTAACTGTCGAAAACAATCATAGTTATACAATCAATAGTATTGTAGTTCATAATTCTTGTGGAGGATTTTATATAAATAAGATACTTGGTATGACTCAATTAGATAGATTTAAACTTGATATTAAATTATATCCAGAACGATTTATGAGTACAGCAAGACTTCTTGAAAATCATGCACTTCCTGATATTGATTATAATGTAGTATCACAAGAACCATTTGTTAAGGCTGCCAAAGAGTTGCTTGGTGAATATGGATGCTATCCTATGATTGCTTATGGAACTATGCAAATAGGTGAAGCTTTCCGAAATGTATGTAGAACGCATAATCTTGATTATAGTGAATACAACGAAGTAGCAAAAGAAATAGAGAAATATGCTGATGATAATAAGTGGAAACTATTTATTGATGAAGCCAATAAATATGTAGATACCATTGTGTCAACCTCTATTCACCCATGTGCTTATCTCTTAGATAATAAAAATTTACAAGAAGAATATGGTGTGGTAAGAATTGGGGATAATATTTGTGCCATGATTACTTCTGGCGAAGCAGACGAATATAAAATGCTCAAAGATGATTTTCTTCTTGTGACAGTATATAAGCTTATAGATGAAACATTCAAATTAATTGGAAAACCAATTATAACAGTTAAAGAATTATTTGAATCATTAAATGATAATATTTGGGATATTTTTGAAAAAGGACTAACTTGCACTTTGAATCAAGTAGATGGCGATTGGGCAACCTCATTGTTAAAAAAATTTAAACCAAAAACAATTTCAGATATGGCAATGTTTGTTGCTTGTTTAAGACCATTTTTTGAGCCTTGGAGAGATGGATTTATTAAAAGAGATAAATTTAGTACAGGTTCTTCTTACTTAGATAAAATATTAACTTCTACAAAGTCATATATTATATTTCAAGAAAATTTAATGCAATATTTTGAATGGCTTGGTGTAACACCAGCAGAATCTATTGGTTTGATTAAAAAAATATCTAAGAAAAAAATTCATCCTGAAGATTTTAGAGCGTTAGAAAATCGAATTAAAATTAAGTGGATTGAAAATACTGGTTCTATTGATAATTTTGATGAAACATGGAGTATGATTCAAAGTTGTATGGCGTATGGGTTTTGTGTATCTGGTAATACAAAACTTCTTAAAAATAGAAATGGTAACGATTATGTTCCAACTATAGAAGAAATGTACAATATCAAGAATAATCACCAATATGCTCTAAAAAACGGTCATTTAAGTCTATATAAGAAGTATAGAAGTTATGGCTATGGCAAAGGATTGTCTTTATGTGATGATGGTATGTTACACGAAAATGATATTGAAGATATTCATTTTACTGGTATACGTAAGGTTTATCGTGTAATCACAGAAAGTGGAGCTACTATTGACTGCACAGATAATCATAAGTTCCCTACACCAAATGGTACTTTTGAACTAAAAGGATTAAAGTTAGGAGATTGTCTATATGTAAACAAGCAATATGAAAGAGGTTTGATGGTTGATATAGAAAAAATTGTTTCTATTGAATATATTGGGGAAAAAAATGTATATTCTGTAACAATGGCTGCTCCGAATCATACATTTGTAGTAGATAGTGGAATCGTAACAAGCAACTGTTCAGCCCATGCTGTCGCAACGGCTGTTGATAGTTTATATGGTGCATACTTGAAAGCAAATTATCCATTAGAATATTATACAGTGGCTTTATCAAACTATGCTGATGATACAGATAGAACGCATAAATTAGTCAACGAACTATCTTATTTTAATATAAAACTATTGCCAATCAAATTTGGTAAATCATCTTCTGAATATACAATGGATAAAGAAACAAATTCAATCTACAAAGGAATAGAATCTATCAAATATTGTAATTCTAAAATTGCAGAAGAATTATTAGAATTATCAAAACAGAAAGATTATAAAACATTTATTGAACTATTAGATGATATAACAGCAAAAACCAGTATAAATTCAAGACAGTTAGAAATTCTAATAGGATTAAACTTCTTCTCTGATTTCGGAAATAATAAATATCTTTTAAATATTTATAACCTTTATAACGGAATTAAAGAAAAAGGAAAAACAATTTTACCTTCATTTAGAAATTGTAGTGTTATTTCTAAAAAAAATATAGATAATTATTCTACATATGGTTTATCTGAATATCTTGTGAAAAAATATTCTAATAAAGAAACTCAATCTCAATATAGAGAGATAGATAATATAGGTTTATTATCTGAACTTTGTAACAAGATAGAGAATAAGTCTATGAATGTTGTTGAACAAATGAAATTTGAAAAAGAATATCTACAATATATAGAGTACATTAACCCTAAAATTTCAGATAATTATTATGTAGTTATTGATTTTAAAACTTATAAAAATTCTACTCAACCTTATTTAGTAGTAAGAAATATTTCATCAGGTGAAGAACTTAAAACAAGAATTAAGCGTGGCAACATTTATAAATCTAAGCCTTTTGGAGAGTTCTCAATATTGAAAATCTATGGATTTATTTGGGATTTTAAAAGAAAAAAAGTTGGTGACGATTGGATAATTACAGACGAAAAAGAACCGATATTAGAAGAATATGAAATTATAAAAAATGAGGAGTAATACATATGTGTATAGTAAAACTTTTGCAAGGTGATTGTTTGGAATTGATGAAGAAAATTCCTGATAATTCGGTTGATATGATTTTATGTGATTTACCTTATGGGATAACACAATGCAAGTGGGACAGCATTATTCCTTTTGAACCGTTGTGGAAAGCATATAAAAGAATTATAAAAGATAATGGTTGCATAGCTTTGTTTAGCAGTCAACCATTTACAAGTTCATTAGTAATGAGTAATCCTAAAATGTACAAGTATGAGTGGATATGGCAAAAAACTCATCCAAAAGGACATTTAAACGCGAAAAAGATGCCAATGAGAGCACATGAAAATATTGAAATTTTTTATAAAAAACCACCAACATATAATCCACAAATGACACATGGACATAAGAGAAAAGTCGCTAAAATCAATTGTATAAAAGAATCTGATGGTAATAGCTGTTATGGAAGAGAAGTAAGAAACACATCTTATGATAGTACAGACAGATACCCATTAGATGTGCAGGTGTTTAGCAATATTGACCAATCAAAAAAAATACATCCAACCCAAAAACCAGTGGAGTTATGTGAATATTTGATAAAAACATATACAAACGAAAATGATGTAGTTCTTGATAATTGTATGGGTTCTGGTACAACAGGTGTGGCTTGTGTAAATACTAATAGAAATTTCATTGGTATGGAATTAAATGAAAACTATTTTAATATTGCTAAAGATAGAATAGAAAAAGCAAAAACACAAAGGAATGACGATATTGAAAGAAATAAAAACATTTGAATTTAAAGGAATTGTAAAAAAATGTGTTTGTGATTATCCAAACTTTAAAGCTTATGCTATTGATGTAGATAATATGAAATATCCAGATATAAAATTAAACAAATATCAAAATGTTAGTGTCATTGGCGATTTCCAGCCTTTGATTATTGATGTTACATATAAATTCAAAGCTATTGAAGAAGAAACAAAATATGGAATTAGTTATAAGGCTTTCATTGCTGAAAGAGAAGTACCTACAACGATTCAAGAAAAAGAAAAATTCTTAAAAGAAATTATCTCTAAAAAACAAGCCGATACTTTATTAGCTATATATCCAAACATTGTAGATAAAGTTATGAATAACGATTTAGATGATATAGATTTAGATAGATTATCAGGAATAGGCGAAAAAACATTTAATAAAATCAAAGAAAAAATCATTGAGAACTTTTCATTGTCTGCATTGATTGTTGAATATGGCGGTTGTCTTTCTAATAGTTTACTCCTAAAGCTACTTGATAAATATAAAACAATAGATAATATTAGATATAAACTTCAAAATGAACCATATAAAACTTTATGTAGTCTAAATAGGGTAGGTTTTAAAAAAGCTGATTCTATATTATTGTCAATAGACGATTTAAATGAAAAGAATAGACAACAAAAAATAGAACCGATAATCAAATTTGATGAAAAACTCATTTCAAGCAAACAAAGATGTATAGAAGCAATATTGTTTTTACTCAAAGAGAACGAATCCAAAGGTAATACAAAAGCTAACTTAATGGAATTGAGAAGTGAATGTTTTAAATTAGTTCCAGAGGCTTCAGATAATTTTGAAAATGCTATTATTGATGATAGAATTTATTATAATTCTGAAACATTGGAAATTGCTTCAAAGTATACTTATCAAATGGAATTTCACATAGCTCAAAAGATAAAAAATAATGTTTATAATCAAGATAATGTTTGGGATATAGATACAAAAAAATATAGAAATACAGGAGATATTACTTTAACCGATGAACAGATAGAAACATTGAATAAACTTTGTAAATATAATATTGTTATTCTTGAAGGCAAAGCTGGCACTGGTAAAACGAATACTATTAAAAGTATATTGAATATGTTGAGTGATAATAATAAAGCTTATGAGTTACTTGCACCAACAGGTAGAGCTGCTAAAGTTATGTCAAAATATACGGGTAGAGATGCTTCTACAATTCATAGAGAAATTGCTCATAACTTATTTAATAATAAAGATACACCTCAAGATGAATGGGATAAAATTATTTTTTCAAATGGCGTTGTTATCGTAGACGAATTTTCAATGGTTGATGTTTACCTATTTTATAAACTTTTTGAAAGTATTGATTTTTCAACAACAAAACTTTTGCTTATAGGTGACTCTTCGCAGATACCTTCAGTTGGTTGTGGTAACTTATTGAATGATTTTATTGAAAGTAAAGTAATTCCTACAACAACATTAACCCGAATTTTTAGATATGGTGAAGGTGGTTTGATGAAAGTAGCAACAGATACTCGTAATTCTAAGCCTTATTTAAATAATTCAATGAAAAATAAGATGACCTCTTTCGGTAAAGGTGATTATATTTTTATTGACACTAATAGTGAAAATATTACAAAGAATATAGTTGCACTTTATAAGAAATTATTAGATAAAGGTTTTTCCGTAGAAGATATTCAAGTTTTAAGTGCTAAGAATGTAGGCAACAGCGGTTCTATTGAATTAAACAATGAAATTCAAAAAATAGCGAATCCTAATTATGCTAAAAGCAAATTTATGAAAGTTGGAGATATTACATATTATATTGGAGATTTAGTTATTCAGAAACAAAATAATTATAAGGCTAAAGTTGACGATGATGATATAGATGATGATATAGATGATGTAGAAGATAGTGTAGAAGATAGTGTAACTTTTATAGCAAATGGCGAATCAGGAATTATTGAAGATATAATTGACGGTGAAGTAATCATAAATTTTGATGGTTTTCGTATAAAATATACTCAATCTGATATGCAACTTGTTAAACTTGGATATGCTATAAGTATACATTCTTCTCAGGGTGGAAGTGCAAGAATTATAATTTTGTGTACTCCTAAAAGTCATACATTTATGTTAAATTCCAATCTTTTATATACAGGACTCACACGAATGAGAGAAAGATGTTTTCATTTTGGTTCTATCAATACAATAAATATTGCAGTTAAGAAAAAGGCTAATCTTTTAAGAAATACCTTTATGCTTCAAATGTTGACAGAATAAAAAAATTATTTCAAACTTATAATTCATACCTCAAAAAACAGATATATATAGTGTACGATTTTTTCGTACAAATAATTTCAAGGAGGTTTTCAAATATGAATATGACACAGCAGACACACCAAGGAAATTGGGTAACAAAGTACCGACCACCACCTATAGTAGAGTGTATATGCGTAAATAAAAATATAATTTTAAATATATTTTGGAGGTAACAGTATGATGACATTTTATCAAAGAAGGCGAACAGGAAAATCGACTATGCTTGTTGACTATTCAAGCAAAACTGGTATACCTATTGCAGTGGCAAACAAAGTACAAGTAGAGCATTTGAAACAGATTGCTAAAGAAATTTTACAAGTAACTATCCCAGAACCATTTATTGCAACACCAGAATCTTGTAGAAAAGCAGGTAAATATTTAATAGATGAAAGTGGTCTTGTCCTTCAAACAATACTTGGCGGCAAATGTGTTGCTATGACAATTAGCGATGATGGTGGAGAGGAATATAATAATTATATTGAATGTGGTTTAGGAGGTTAAATATTGAGAAAAGTTATCAAGCGAGATGGCAGAGAGGTTGAGTTTGATAAAAATAAAATCATCAATGCCATTCGGAAAGCCAATAAAGAAAGTGAGGCTAACGGTGAAAAAACTTTATCGGAAATTGAAATATCAAATATAGCTAATCGAATAGCAAGTAAAATAAAATATGGTAAAATAAACTATTCGGTTGAAGATATACAAGATATGAATGAAGAATATATAAATAGTTATGGCTGTTTTAAGTTAGCAAAAAGGTATACATTATATCGGTATAAAAGAAGTTTAGTAAGAAAAGGCAATACAACTGATGACGCTATTTTGTCATTAATTGATTTAAATAACGAAGAAATCAAGCAAGAAAATTCAAATAAAAATTCAACTATTATACCTACTCAGCGTGATTATATGGCTGGTGAGGTTAGCAAGGATTTGACCGACAGACTTTTATTGCCACAAGATATAGTCGAGGCAGATAAAGAAGGTATCATTCACTTTCATGATAAAGACTATTTTGCTCAGCATACATATAATTGTTGTTTGTGTAATCTTGAAGATATGCTACAAAATGGAACAGTAATAAGTGGCACTATGATTGAAAAACCTCATAGCTTTTCAACTACTTGCACGATAGCAACTCAGATAATTGCTCAAGTGGCAAGTAGTCAATACGGTTTAAGGACTGCCGTATCCAAACAGTGTTAACTGTCACAACAGGGTTGTACTTTCAGTAGTACGGCTAACGAGGTAGATTGGAAAGGTTAATCTCGTGATTACTTTATTAAACAAGGTGGAATACCAATATGAGTTCAGAAGAAAAAATTGAAATGCTAAAAACAACAATAGAACAACTTTATAGTAAAGAAGGTCGTTCTATGAATTATATTAGTCATTTATTGCAAGTTAACAGACACAAACTAAGTTTCAAAATCAAAGAATGGAAGTTGCCTGAAGCTGAACCAAGACATCACTTCACGCCGTCTATTCAAAAATTCGTAAACAAAAACAGAAATCTAATCAAATCACGCTTGGATAATAATATTTCAATAACCAATATAGCTGATGAATTAAAAATATCAAGGACAATGTTGCAAAAAACCATTATACCAAACGATAAAATTCTAAATAAAGCACGAGAAGATTATATAAATCGGCAAAAGACTGAAGCTAATGAAGCAAAGCAACGAGCTATGAATATATCAAGTTTTAACTATGATATTGAAGATTTGCCTGATGAAATATGGAAATCAATTTTAGGTTATGAAGAATACATGATTTCAAATAAAGGTCGAATCAAACATTATGCGAAACGCTATAATTCATATCATCTTCTCACACCCACACTTAATAAAAACAACAATAGACTGTATGTAATGCTTCAAAAAAATAACAAACGTAAAAACATACAGGTTGCACATTTAGTTGCTCATACTTTTGTATCTGGTTATAGCGATAAACAAAACACAGTAAATCATAACGATGGCAATCCTACAAATAATGTTGCATCAAATTTGTCTTGGGTATCACAATCAGAAAACAATATACATTCTTATAGGACACTAAAAAAGAAACCAGTTTGTCAGAAAAAGTATGAATTTACAAAAATACTTTATAAGAACAAATACGAATTTAAAACAATAGCTGCTTTTGCACGCTTTCTTCATAAATCAGAAACTCAAACAAGGCGATATATCGACCATGCATCTAACTATGACATTAAATTAATAAAGTAATTGTAACGACTAACTATTAGGATATTGGTAGCAATATCTGAAACGCACTGGCAGATGAAATACTATCATCTGCAAGAAATAGTCTAAGCTGTGCGTAGAATACACACTTACACAGCAATCGGGACAAAGTATTACACTATCACATCTTGCTCCATTTGTTAATGTAAGCCGACAATATATTCGTGATGAAATAAAAAAAGAATGGGAAAAATGTGGTTTTGTTCTTGATAATAAAAAGATAAATGAAATTGCAGAATTACGATTAAAAAAAGAGATAAATAAAGGTATTCAAACTATTCAATATCAGGTTGAAACATTACTTACAACTAATGGACAAGCACCATTTATAACGGTATTTATGTATCTCAACGAAGCAAAAAACGAACAGGAAAAACATGACCTTGCAATGATTATTAAAGAAACTCTGGAACAAAGATATAAAGGTGTAAAAAACGAAAAAGGTGTATGGATTACACCTGCATTCCCAAAGCTTATATATGTTCTTGAGGAAGATAATATAGAAAAAGGTTCAGAATATTATTACCTCACAGAGCTTGCTGCAAAGTGTTCTACCAAGAGACTTGTTCCTGATTATATTTCCGAAAAAGTAATGAAGAAACTTAAAGAAGGAAATTGTTTTCCTTCGATGGGTTAAATGGCTCATCTAAAACTTCGTGAACCTATAAATATAGGGTGTGCATTACACGACTTAGATTTATTTATAAATCTGTTTAATTAGTAGCTATAAGAAATGATAGTTAAGTAATGTGCTAACAGGGAACATTTAAAATGAAATTTAATTTTAAACTATCCTGTGCCAAGACGCATAATGAATTTCGTAGCATTAATAGAATTGAAAGAATATAAAGGATTTTATGTTGATGAAAATTATAATATTTACAATTCAAAAGGACATAAATTATCGCCATATATAGGGACAGATGGTTATGCCCATATTGTACGGAGAGAAAATAACAAAAAATACCGATACAGAGTACATACTATAATAGCTAATATATTTGTTCCTAACCCAAACGGATATGAATATGTTAATCATATTGATAGTAATAAACTTAACAACAATCCAAATAATCTTGAATGGTGTACAAATTCTCAAAATGTTTATCATGGTTGGCATAGTGGTAATCGTACACATAAAAATAAAACTAAAGTATCGGTTTATTTGAATAATGAATTTATAAATACATATTCTTCTATTAGAGAATTATCAAAAGATTTAAAAATAGATAGGCATAAAGTAGCGAGAATATTGAAAGGAGAATTAAAAAATTGTTACAAATATAAATTCATTTATGCGTAAGGTCAAGAGACTATCCAAAGCATAGCACAAACAGTTTTGTGTGAGGAAGCGAGTAGAGTACATTTATATTAATAATGTAAATGGAAGTGCGAAGCGAGTGGGTTGGCGTAGCAACCCCCGAAGATATAGTCCGAACTGTTCTTATATTGAATAGTTAGTGTAGAAGTTTCTTGTCACCATATAAAGATAAAAATGGTGAATATAAATTTTATGGCAGATTCAACAAAGGTGTTGTAACAATTAATCTTGTCGATGTAGCACTTTCATCAAATAAAAATAAAGAAATTTTTTGGAAGATATTTGACGAGAGATTGGAATTATGTCATAAAGCATTACTTTGTAGATATAAAAGATTAAAAGGTACTGTGTCAGATGTTGCTCCTATAATTTGGCAACATGGTGCTTTAGCAAGATTAAATAAAGGTGAAACGATTGATAAATTACTTGTTGGTGGTTATTCTTCAATTTCTCTTGGTTATGCAGGATTGTACGAATGTGTTAAATATATGACTGGTAAGTCACATACAGATGCCAAAGTAACCCCTTTTGCTATTGATATTATGAATCATATGAATCAAAAATGTGAAGAATGGAATAAGCAATTAAATCTTGGTTATAGTCTTTATGGAAGTCCAATTGAATCAACTACATATAAATTTGCGAAATGTTTACAAAAGCGTTTCGGAATTATTGAAGGAATTACTGATAAAAATTACATCACAAATAGTTATCATGTTAATGTAAAAGAACCTATTGATGCTTTTTCTAAATTAAAACTTGAATCGCAATTTCAAGAATTAAGTTTAGGTGGTGCGATAAGTTATATAGAAACCTCTAATTTGCAAAATAATATTGAGGCGGTTTTAACTGTTATTAAATTCATTTACAATAACATTATGTATGCAGAACTAAATACAAAGAGTGATTATTGTCAAGTATGTGGATATGATGGTGAAATTGAGGTTATTGAAGATAACGATAAAAAATTGATTTGGAAATGCCCAAATTGTGGTAATACAGATGAAAATAAACTCAATGTATGTCGTAGAACTTGTGGCTATATTGGAACAAATTTTTGGAATCAAGGTAGAACACAAGAAATTAAGGAAAGATATATTCATTTAGGCGGTAATGAGTAGTGAATTACATTAAAATAACTAAACATGATATTGCTAATGGAAGTGGTATTAGAGTTGTTTTATGGATAAGTGGTTGTACTATGTTTTGTAAACAATGCCAAAATTCATCAACTTGGGATTTTAATGCAGGAAAATTATTTACTGAAAACACAAAAGCTGAATTGTTAGAAGTGTTAGAACCTGAATATATATCAGGTTTGACACTATCAGGTGGACATCCATTAGAACTGCAAAATCAAAATCAGGTAGTAGATATTGTTAAAACTGTTAAAGATAAATTTCCTATGAAAACAATTTGGTTATACACTGGTTATACCTATGAAGAAATTCTAAAAATGCCATTTGTATTAAAAAATATATTTCCTTATATTGATGTACTTGTTGATGGCAAATATGACTATACCAAGCGAGATATTACGCTTGCTTGGTGTGGTTCATCAAATCAAAGAGTGATAGATGTACAAGAGAGTTTAAAGAGAGATAAAGTAATATTATATAAATCGTAAAATAAAGTAAAAAATAGCGGATATAAATTTATATCCGCTTGAAAGGAGAAATATGGATAAGAAAACTTATAAATGTAAATATTGTGGTAAAGTATTTGATAATATTTTAAATCTTAGTCTTTGTGAAAGTGCGTGTTATAAAAATAGAATATCTCAAAAAGCTAAAGAAAATAAAAACAATTCAGAACATTCTAATAGTTATTGGAGGTAAAGAATGAAAGTTGCTAAGAAAATTATTGTAGGTGTACTTACCATAGGAATAATCTTTCTTCTTTGTGGTTGTGGTGAAAGTTGGGAGAGAAAGAAAAAGGATTGGAGTTCAGAGTATAATGGTGGTCTTGAAAGAACCATTTCAGTTTACAGTTATGAAGGAAACCTTTTAAAGACATATAAAGGTAAATGTGACATTGAAGAAAATGAATCAAATAAAATTCTATTTGATATAGATGGTAAACGAGTAATTATTTACAATGCTGTTGTCATTGCAGAAGAAAAATGAAAAAATAGGAGAATAAATATGCAGAAAATAGCAAAATTTGAAAAAGTATCATTTGAGCAATATAGAAAAGATTTTATAGATACATTTGAACCAAACTATGATAATTTGAGTCAATCTGGAAAGCAATATGTAGATAATGTTATAACAGAGTTTTACAACAACATTCAGCTTCCAACTCGCAGTACAAAGGGTAGTGCTGGTTATGATTTTAAATCTCCAATGCCATTTAATATCCCTTTCGGCACAAATAAAAAAATTCCTACTGGTATTAAATGTGAAATTCAAGAAGGTTGGGTTTTAACAATAGTTCCGAGAAGTAGTTACGGATTTAAATATGGTATTTCTTTATCTAATACATTAGGCATAATAGATAGCGATTATTATAATAACCAAAATAATGAAGGACATATATTTGTTAAATTCTCAAATACCGATAACAGCTTTAAAAAAGAACTATGGGCAAACAGAAGCGAATCATTTTGTCAAGGTATATTCCTTCCTTTTGGAATTACTCAAGATGATAATGTTTCGGTACAAAGGATAGGTGGCATTGGTAGTACAAGCAAAAATTAAAAGGAGAATTATATATGGAAGAATGGCTTAATAAAATCAAACAAACTTTTGATAAAGTTGAACCTAACAATCCTACTGCTGATAGCGTAGTCTTTATGCTTAATCGAATGGCTGAAGAATATAGAGAATACAAAGAATTAGGAAGCATAGAAGAACTTAGAGAACTTAAAAAAATGTGGAATCGTAGAGTATGATAAAATTATATAACATTACATTAGAAAGCGAATGATAAATATGATTTACATAACAGGTGACACACACGCTGATTTTAGTCGCTTTAACACAAAAAATTTCCCAGAGCAAAAGAAAATGACAAAAGACGATATTGTTATTGTCCTTGGTGATTTCGGTGGTATTTGGTATGACTGTTCAAAAGAGAGATATTGGTTAGATTGGTTGAACGATAAGTCGTTTACTTTAGTTTTTGTAGACGGAAATCACGAAAATTTTGACAGATTATATAATGAATTTCCTATAATTGATTTTCATGATGGTAAAGCTCATAAAGTCAGAGATAATATTTATCATTTAATGAGAGGGTATATTTTTGATTTTGAAAGTAAGAAATTCTTTGCAATGGGAGGTGCAAGTTCGCACGATATTGATGATGGGATTCTAAATCCTTCGGACTTCGTAAATAAAAATGAGTTTAAGAATACATATAAGCAGTGGGTAAATCAAGGCAGAATGTTTAGAGTAAATCATTCTTCTTGGTGGAAAGAAGAATTACCAAATCAAGAAGAAATGCAACTTGGAATAGAAACACTTAAAGAAAATAATTATGGGGTTGATTATGTTATTACTCATTGCCCACCAAGAGAAATATCTTGTCAATATGGTTATTGTGATACTGATAATATTATTTTATATTTTGAAAAATTGTTGAATTTAGGATTAGCTTTTAAACAATGGTGGAGTGGACATTTACACGAAAATAAATACAACATTTACCAAAAATATAACATTATATATAAAGATATAATAAGAATAGTTTAAATTACAGATAATTATATGGAGGTTATTCTAATGAAAGTAAATTTAGTTTATATCAAGAAATTAGGGGATTTGTAAGGAGAATCATGATGGGTAATAATGAGTTTGAAAAAATAGTTAAGTCACTTGTTGCGGAAATTGTTGAAAGGGGTATAAAATGGCTAACAATATTTTAGAAGTAGAGGTAACCTGCGGATTAAATATTGATGCTGAAAGTGCAGATTTTGCACTTAAAGCGGTAAATATTTACTGCAATAAAAATGGTTACAGAATTAAAGAAAACCCACTGCCTGATAGATTAGGCAGTCAAATGGAGTTTGTACCACAAGAAGAAGGATGTATTGATTGTTGCGGGCATAGAGAAAATGTCTTATATACGAAGTCTGGTAAAGAAAAGATTGCTTATTTTTGCCCGACTTGTGGTAGAAAACTTCAGTAGATTTTACAAAGGAGGCAGGTTTGAGATATGATTGTTAATATTGAGTCAAAAGACGGCGGTTTTTATTCAACAAATACTGATTTAACATTGCATTATTATGATGGTGATTTATCGCATGCTACAGTTAGTTCTCCTACCCTATTATCATTCAAAGTTCCAGACAAATACGAAGATGGTGTGGTTGTTTTCAGCGGTGCAGAACTTAACAAGTTAATTGAGTATGTGAATAATGGAGATACTGAATCTGCACTTAAAATTCTTAATGAACTTTATGTAATCGAGGATTGCCCTACATGATGATTACACAATTTGAACTATGGGTTTCTGGATGTAAAATAAACAATTCTATTCTCCATTGTCTCGAAGGCAGTGGAGAAACAGGATTGTATCAAACTAAGACACAGTATTTGCAGAACAATAATTATTATTATACTTCTCCTGTCTATCATGTATGGATTAAAGGAAAATGTGTGATTTCTACACAAAATATTCATGAGGCTTATGAATTATATAATAAAGGAGTAACCGATGGCACGAATTGATTATATAAAGTGTGATATTTGTGGAAATGTAATAAATAAAGATAGTACATTCCCTGGAGGATTCAGATTTAGGATTCATAAACTTAAAAATAAAATTGATATATGTGATAAGTGTATTTCAAAGATAAAGTATTTATCTATTGATGTAGATGCAGAACAAAAGGTGATTGATGAAATCATTGGTAATACTGATAAATTTGAGAGCAGTGATGAAAAGTGTATATATCTTCAAGGCGTTCAAGATGCAATAGAAAGTATGTCACATCATAGGATAAATAAGTTAAAGGGGTAAATTTAATGAAATGTGAAATCTGTGGGAAAGAAATTGAAAAAAGTAGCTACAGTAGTGCTATTTTATGTTCTTCAGAATGTTTTGGTAAACACTTTTGGAATGAGATAGTAAAAGATAAAAACAACAGAATTATTATAAATGGTAATTGTTATGTAGATGGTGGCAATAAGCCTAACGCAATACATACTTCTTGGCTGGGTTTTGATGGTAATAGATTTAATATTGAATTTTTTGATGGTAGAAAATTAACTACCAATAATCTTTGGTCTAATGGTAAAATTCCAAAAGAATATAGAAAATTATTACCTAATAACGCTAAATTTATATGGTAATTTATGAAAAAATAAAATCAACATTTTATTAAGGAAATATATCTATATATAGTATTTCACAATAAATAAAACCGCTATATATAGATATATAATATTGAATCAAGGATAGGTATAAATATGGAAAAACAATGTGAAAAAAACTGGTACTACAAAATTATTAATGATGAAACAAATGAAGTTGAATGCTACACAAAAGTTTCTGTGCATATAAAAGCTGAAAAACTTTGTGAATTAATTGGAATAGAAGGGTGTCACGCTGTAGAAATCACAGAAGATGAGTATAAGGAGGAATCAGAATGAAAGAGCAGGAAATTAAGCCTTGCCCATATTGTGGTAGTACAGATATTGATTACGGTAAGTGCCTTACAAATAAAACGAGAACGGGAAAAGAATTTTTTGTTAAGTGCGAAAACTGTGGAACGGAAGTTAATGTGTCTTATAATACATTCGATAAAACAAATTTAGCTTTAGAGATGTGGAATAACGCAAAATGTGCATGTGCAGATAAAGAAAAAATTGATAGAAAGTCTACAAATTTTAGTCAAAAAGATTACGAAGGAATTGATTTTGCTATTGAAGCCCTTGAAAAACAAGAACCAAAAGTACCTATCACTATTAGAAAAAGCAAGGATTTGATTGTCTTTGAGTGTCCTAACTGTGGACGAGAAAGTATACCTCGTAATAAACCTTGTTGTTGGTGGTGTGGACAAGCTTTAGATTGGAGTTCAACATAAGGAGATTTACTTTTATGGATTTTGAAAATATGACGAAAGAAGAACTTACGAATCAACTTTTTAAAGAAATGTGTTTTTATTGCGAAGGGACAGACGAATTGTATGATTGTTGTAGAATATTAATTAAGCTTGTACCTAAAAAATATATAATAAGAGTTATTTGTAAGTTTTATAGGCTTAGAAAAACAACTTAAAAGAGGTATATTTTAATGACTAAGCAAGAAAGTTTAGATTTTTTAGACAATTGTATTGAGTATATCAATCATTTATCCCCAAAAGAAATTTCAGATATATTTACTTCTTTTGATAAAAATAATGAAAATTTAAATGCTTTAATAAGCGCATTTGAAATTGATTGGAGAGGAAACAATGAGTATACCTAAATCGGAAATGGAAACTACAACTAATTATATGTATGGTGATGAAACCTTTACAATGTTATCTTCTGCGCAAAAATGGATAAACAGAATCAAAAAAATATTCTGAACAATATCCTAACGATGTCAAAATAACACATATAAACAAAGATGGCTCAATAATAGCTGAAATGAATAAAAAAATGGTTTAAAATTTCGCCACCAAGAAAAATATCAGATAAACAAAGAGAATTGGCAAGTAAAAGATTCAAAGCCTTACACAAACAAAAAAAATAAATAACAAAAAAATAAATTAAGGAGAATGATATATGAAATTTGAGAATACAGAAGTTTTTAATTTTGATGGTGCTTTAAGAGGTATGCGAAACCCAATGAACAGTTGGGATAGAAGCGACAGCTATCAAGGAAGATATCGTTACATTATTGGCGAGAATGATTTAAAACTTGCTCAAACACTTATTAAGGCTGGTTCTGAACATAGAAAGTTTATGCGACAAATTTTTGTTAGCGTAGATATTACAGCACCACTTTATTGGTGGTCTGAATATGACACTTATAAGATTGGAACTGCTGCTAATTCATGTAGTAAGATGCACAAAATTCATAGCAAGGAATTTTTTCGTAATGATTTTAGTTTTGATGAATTAAATAAAGAATCTCTTATTTTTCTTGATACCATTATTGCAAAACTTGAAGAATTACGATTGAAATATATTGAAACTAAAGACAAACAATATTGGTATGCTATAATTCAACTTCTACCGTCAAGTTATAATCAAAAGCGTACAGTTACAATGACTTACGAAAATGTATTTAATATGATACACCAAAGAATGAATCATAAATTAAATGAATGGTCTGGTAAAGACGATTCCAGTAAACCTAATTTTATTAGTTGGGCAAAAAAACTACCTTATGCAGAAGAATTGTTGCTTATTGAAAAAGAAAATAAAGGAGAAAATTAATGACTATTGTTTTATTGGGTGAATCAGGTTGTGGTAAATCAAGTGTATCAGATGAACTTTGTAAAAACTATAATTATGAAAAAATAGTTACATACACTACACGATTACCAAGAAAGGGCGAGGTTAATGGTAAAGATTATTTCTTTGTTTCAAATGAAGAATTTAATAATTTAAAAGAACAAAATTTCTTTCTTGAAACCGCTACATATAATAATTGGCAGTATGGAACACCAAAAGACCAATTTTCAGCTATAAATGATAAAAATCAAATTGCGATTTTAACACCATCAGGGTTAAGAAGTTTATGCAGAACCAGAGGAATTTTTTATGCTTTTTATTTGAATGTTTCTCGTAGAGAAAGGCTTATTAGAATCTTAAAAAGAGGAGATGATATTGAAGAAAGTTATAGAAGAAATTTATCTGATGTTGGAATGTTTGATGGCATTGAAAAGGAGATAGATTATACAATAAATGTAGAATCTAAGAATGTTCAAGAAATTGCTAAACAAATTTCAGACTATGTTAATAGAATTAGAGGTGTATAATTTGAGTGATAAAATAATTCCTGTTCCAATAAATTTAAAAATATTACTTACAATTAAAGAAGCAGCTGAACTGTTTAACATAGGTGAGAACAAAATCAAAGAATTAACCAATGATAATGATTGCAAATTCGTATTATGGAATGGCAGTAAGCGTTTAATAAAAAGAAAAGCTTTTGAAGATTATTTGTTTAGACAATATTCAATATAATTAATTAATAATTGAAGAAAAGAGAATCTTGTGGTATAATAAATATGTCATAAAGATTCTCTTTTCTTATACAGGAGGAATTTACAATGATAGAAAAGAGAAAAGACAGTAAAGGTAGAATTTTAAAAGATGGTGAAATAGAAAGAAAGGATGGTCGATATGAATACCGATATAAAGGAAGAGATGGTAAGAGAAAATCTATTTATGCAAAAAATTTAAAAGAACTTAGAGAGAAAGAAATAGTCCAACAAAAAGAAATGGTATTAGGTGTTCTATCTGATTCAAGCACTTTTGACGATATTTTTCAAAGATGGTATTCTCAAAAAATAAAACAAATTAAACAAAGCACAGCAGCTTTATATCTGTCAAACTATAATAATAGAATTAAAAATTTTTTAGGAAGATTAAAAATAAAAGATATAAAACGCTCGGATATTATATTGTTTTATTCTGAACTTATAACTAAATATAATTATACTGGAAACTCTATAAAAAATTTTCATAAAATAGTTCATAGTGTTTTTGAATTTGCTGTAAATGATGAAATAATTTTAAGAAACCCTTGTAACAATATTCTTAAAGAACTCACAAAACAATGCCATAATACAGAGAAAAAGCAAGCCTTAGCCACTAAACAACAATCAATATTCTTTGAATATATCAAATCTTCAAGGTATAGAGGTTGGTTGCCATTGTTTACAGTTTTATTCGGTACTGGTTGCCGTATAGGTGAAATATTAGGCTTAACTTGGAATGATATAGATTTTAAAAATAATCTTATATCTATCAATCATACCTTACAATATATAAAAATTCCAAATAAAAAATATAAAATGTACATAGATGTACCAAAAACTAAAACAAGTATCAGACTTATACCAATGCTTGATGAAGTCAGAAAAGCTTTACTAAATGTAAGAGAATTTCAGCTTAGTTCAACATTGAATACTTTAAAAGTTGATGGATATACAGGCTTTATTTTTACAAATAAAAATGGCAATTTATATGAATATAAAAATATTAATGTAACAATAAACAACATAGTTAATTCTTATAATAAGTGCGAAACTGAAATAGCAAAATCAGAGAATAGAGAACCTGAATTATTACCACATTTTTCTTGTCATATAGCAAGGCACTCATTCGCTACTCGTTTATTTGAGAATGAAGCTAATATAAAAACTATATCTGAACTTTTAGGACACAGTAATATATCAACAACTATGAATATTTACACAGATGTTTCTATTGACAAAAAACAAGAAGCTATAAAAGAAATTCAAGGCAAAATAAAAATATCGTAAAAACGACACCAATTTGACACCAATTTGATACCTATTTATAATAATTTATAATTAATTATAATCTTACTCGTTTTAAAAAATCGCATAAACAAGCCATTTTTTGACTTATAATAATTTATAAATGTGCATAGTATAAACAAATTTCGTTTATACTATGCACATTTTGCATTTAAAGATTACTTTTGCAATGCACTTTTAATTGCTTCTGTAAGTTGGTCAGGACATGATGTAGCCTTCATGCCACAGCGAATACCTTGACATTTGCTTATAATGTCTTCGGCTTTCATACCTTCAGCAAGAGAAGCAATACCCTTTGTATTTCCGTTGCAACCACCCTCAAAGCTGATGTTTGTAATGATGTGATTTTCGTCCATATCGAAGGTTATGCTTCTTGAGCAAACGCCACGAGTTCTATATTTATAGGTCATAGTTTTATTCCTCCTTAGATACAAAAAGCCGACACCGCAGAACGGTATCGGCAAAAGCTTTTTATCAATCGCTTGTATAAGGTAAAAGTGAAAGATAACGAGCACGCTTAATAGCAACTGTAAGCTCACGCTGATGATGTGCACAAGTGCCTGTTACTCTGCGAGGAAGAATCTTCGCTCTCTCAGAAATAAAACGGCGAAGTCTTGCGATATCCTTATAGTCGATTACATCAACTTTATCTACGCAGAATGCACAAACCTTTTTACGGCCCTTGCGACCGCCTCTGCGGTTATCTCTTTCGGTTCTTTCAGCCATTGTAATTCCTCCTTTATATAGGATAAGATGTGTTTAGGATTAAATCAGAAGGGGAGATCGTCATCTGTCGGAATCTCTTCAAAGGCATCTGTATTGCCTGTTGAATAAGATGTAGCTGGAGCATTATCCTGTCTTGAGTATCCGCTGTCGTTATATCCACCCTGATAGTTATTATTATCATTAGAACGAGCTGATTTAGGTTCTGCGAAGTGGCAGTTATTAGCCCAAATCTCAAAGGTTCTTCTCTTGATACCCTGTTTATCGGTATAAGAGCCTGTTCTAATAGAGCCATCAACGGCAACGAGTTGACCCTTGTGAAAATATCTGCTGACAAATTCCGCAGTCTTACCCCAAGCGGTAACATCTATAAAATCAGTCTGTTCTTCTGAACCAGCTCTTGTAGGTCTGTTGCAAGCAAGAGTGATTCTAACTACTGCTGTGTTGCCTTGAGTATAACGAAGCTCTGGGTCTGCTGTAAGTCTGCCCATGATACAAGCTACATTTAACATACTAGCTCTTCCTCCTTAAGCTTCCTTCTTGATGATCATAGAACGGAGAACACCGTCTGTAATCATAAGGACACGGTCAAACTCTGCAGGGAACTCAGCTTCGCTCTTGAAATCAAAGAGAACATAATAAGCCTCAGTTTCCTTGTTGATTTCGTAAGCAAGTCTTCTCTTACCCCACTCATCAACATTCTCGAGAGTACCGTTCTTAGAAACCATATCCTTGAACTTTGCGATTGTTTCAGCAATACCCTCTTCGCCAAGCTTGAGAGAAATTACAATAACAGCCTCATAAGAATTAATTACTGCCATATTTACTGCACCTCCTTTTGGTCTTGTGGCCCGCAAACATATTGCGAGCAAGGGGAGTTGGTGTCAATACACCAACATTAAAATTATATCAGCGAACAGTTGTTTTGTCAAGGTTTTGTAAGATAAAATTTTAAAATAAGTAGTTGTATCTTTTGCAGTAATATTTTATTTTTCAGATGATTTATTAATATTTTCTTCGGTTATCGAACCATCTATTTTTATTTCTTGCTGTATAGCAATATCTTCAGTGCAGGTATATGTTCCTGTAAGAATCAGCTTTCCATTAGAGATTTTTTGAGTATATTTCTTGGTGTATGATTTTGCATTATTTAAGCTAAATGTTTCAAGAAGAGAAAGTTGTTTTTCAGCAAGAGTTCGAGCTTGCTTTTCTGTGCGTTTAACTTTTATCTTCTCATATATATTATAATTTTCTGTTGTGATTTTAATAGGTAGTTGAGTGCCGAAAAGTTCGATATTTTCGTTTTTTACTTGAGTAGAAATATAACCATCTGGTGTTCCGTAAATGCTTATCGGAAAACTACACCAGAGTATGGAAAGACTTTTTTTATATGTATTAAAATCGTTTTTCTTAAGAACAGTTTCTTCAAGTGGAATGCTTACAGAAAGAGCTTTCTTTGTTTGTGCATAGATTTTTGCATCAGAATGTTTGAGTTTAAATCCGCCAACATCGTATTCCAAGATTCCACTTACAAGCATTTGCCCTTTGACAACAGCTTCTCCGATTTTAACTGAGGGTTTGCCTTCACCAGCCTCAATACCAGTTATAACGCCATCTGAGCTTGCTATAATGTTTGATGGTGTTTTATCAGTTGGTGCTTTCTTATCAACTCTTGGACTAAGCTCTATATTTACAAGAGTTCCAGTTATATTTATCGAAATCCAGGCGATATTATCCATATCTATAGTTGCTTGCTGTTCTATATCCTGAATATTTATGTCTGAAATCTTAGCACCTTCATAAAGTCCAAGTGAACGCAATTCTTCTCTTAGTTCATATTCATTAATACTGCCACTTGTATTGATATTTATGTTCCAAATATAGCCAGAAAGTATAATCGAAATTGCAATATAAAGTATTGCACCTACAAGTAATCCACTCCTAATTTTATATTGTGATATTATAAATGGCAGACCGCCTTTTTTTGTGCATTTCAATGTGAGTTCACAGCGTTTTGCAAAGGGACGCAGAAGTTTATATTCTCTTGCAGCAACATAAGCTGTAAGAGAACTGCTATCGGAACGCATACCCCAAAGCTGTATGCCATTTTTCATAGTCATATTTAGTAGGCGTTCCGGAAATTTTCCCTTAGCAGTAAATTTTGCATAGCCGGAAAACCATCTTAAAAGTCTAAGTATCAAGAAAATTTCCCCTTTTATCTGACATACTCAACAGAGCTTATATAGCCTTCAATGACCATAGATGAATCCGACATACAACGAATAAAAAGACCACGCCCCTTAAAAGCAACAATCATTTTGCCTGTACTAATTTTAATGCAACATTCATTATATTCGAGTATGCCACTGCTTCCATCAATAATTGCCTCACGATTACTGTTTATTTCTATGTGTACAGAGCTTTTGACAATTCCATATGGAAGTCCAAACCCACCAAATAAGCGAGGCTTAGATTCATCATTTTTCTTTTTTTTCATAATAAGCCACCCCGCCGTTTGTTCTTATATATGTTTATGCTTTTGATTATCCGAAAATCACTACAAAGAGGGAAGATTATTTGCATTACCAAACCTTCCAAAGACAAATAAAAGTTTCGCTCGAGGCGGTGAGCCACCGCCGCCAAGACGCGGAATCGCTCGGCTTTGCCTCGCTCGTGGCGAGCGTGGGAAGAAAGTTGCCGCGGTCGAGGAAATTTCCAATGAACTGCCGTTTAGCTAACCGACTTTCCCTAAGACAGAAAAAAGTTTCGCTCGAGCCTTTGAAAAGGCTCGCAGGGTTGAGGGACGGAGTCACTCATGGGTTTTAAGGGCAACGCCCTTAACTTTTCTTGCCCCTAAAAATTCTACATTTACAAGTAGGAAATAACTGCCGTTGTATTCTTTTCAATATAAAAATATTGAAAAATATCTAAAAAAATGCTACAATTATGTATTATAAAAAATTAATAAGGATTTTATATTTAAAGAGTTTTGTGGCGGTGCAGTGATGAAAGATTGGATTATTACAGAAAATGATAAGCTTAAGGCTAAAGAGCTTGCAAAACAAAGCGGTATTCCACCGTTTTTGGCAATGCTGCTTTCCTCAAGAGGAATTGATACAGTAGAAAAAACAGGAGTTTTTCTTTCTGATGATGCAGAACTTTCCGACCCTATGCTTATTAAGGATATGGATATTGCGTGTGAAAGAATAAGAAAAGCTGTTGTTTCTTATGAAAAGATATGTGTATATGGCGATTACGATTGTGATGGTGTTACAGCGACAGCCATTCTTTTTTCATATCTTGAATCTGTTTTTGCTAATGTAATGTATTATATTCCTACTCGTGAGGGAGATGGTTATGGACTTAATAAAAATGCAATAACAAAGCTCAAAAATCAAGGGGTAAGCTTAATAATCACTGTTGATAATGGTATAGCCGCCGTTGATGAAGTAGATTATGCAAATTCTCTTGAGATAGATACCGTCATAACAGACCACCACAGACCACTTGATGTTCTTCCTAAAGCTATTGCCGTAGTAGACCCACATAGAGTGGATTGTGGTTCGCCTTACAAGATGTATTGCGGAGCAGGGATAGCGCTTAAACTCGTTGCCGCTCTTGAGGGTGGAGATTTCTTCACAGCACTTGAAAATTATTCAGATTTAGCCGCCTTAGGAACAATTGCAGACTTAGTTCCTGTTGATGGTGAAAATAGAATTATAATAAAATACGGATTAAATTCTCTTGCAGTTTCTGAAAGAATTGGTTTATCAGAATTGTTTGAAAAAGCTGGTATAAATGTAGATAAGCTTTCCGCAGGAACAGTTGCATTTTCAGTTGCACCGAGAATAAATGCAGCAGGCAGAATGAGTACAGCGGAATCTGCATTAAAGCTTTTACTTACCGAAGACCCAGACGAAGCAGAACGGCTTGCAGAAAAGCTTTGCGAGGAAAATAATCAACGCAAGGATATAGAAACAAATATTTCTGATGATATAGATAAGATTATTGCTGAACACCCTGAATATCTTCTTGACAGAGTTGTTGTAGTTGATGGAGAAAATTGGCATCATGGAGTTATAGGAATTGCCTCGGCGAGAATGACAGAACGCATAGGAAAGCCAGTTATAATAATTTCTACCGAAAATGGAGAATCTCGTGGTTCGGGTAGAAGTATCAAAGGATTTTCTTTATGTGACGCTATTTTTGAATGTGGAGATTTGTTGACTAAATATGGTGGTCACCCAATGGCAGTTGGCTTTAGCATAGAAAAAGAAAATATCTCTGAATTCAGACACAGAATAAACGAATATGCTAAGACCTGTGAAGAAGCAATTCCATCAGTTAATATCGAATGTAAGCTAAAGCCTGAGGCTGTTTCAATTTCGGCGGCAAAGCAGATTGCCTTACTTGAACCTTTTGGCTTTGGAAACGCAAAACCTGTATTTGCACTTTGTGATATGAGGCTTGATAAAGTCACAGAGATGGGTGGCGGAAAGCATTTAAGACTTTCATTAAGTCGAGGTCGAGCAAGAATAAGTGTATTGAAGTTTTCTACAACTCTTAATGAGTTTTACTATAAAGAGGGCGATATAATAGATGTTGCTGTTACTCTTGATGAAAATGTTTATATGGGTAGGGAAAATGTTTCAATTATTGCTCGTGAAATAAAGCTTTCTGAAAATGACAATAAGGCTTTACTTCTTGAGCAGAGAAGCTATGAAGCTTTTCTTAGAGGTGAAACTCTTGATAAACAATTTCTTGCAGAAAATATCCCTACAAGAGAAGAATTTGCTGTTGTTTATAGATATATAAGAGCATCTAAGGATAATGCCTATTTACCAGAAATTTTAATGCACAGACTTAATATGAAAATAAGCCTTTTTAAACTGCTGTTAATTCTTGATATTATGAAAGAATTATATCTCACAACAATGAACTCTGATGGCGGAGTTTATTATATAAAAATAAATGATGTCAGCGGTAAGGTAGACATAAATGCCTCTAAGCTGCTTAGAAAATTGAAGGAGTGTGCTGGTTATGGAAGATAAGGAAAGGACATTAACAGAAGCTGAGGCTGATGAACCCGAGTGTAAATCTGAACAAAAACCTGAACCAAGGACTGAGGAAAATTCTGAACAAAATGCAGATCCTGAGTCTAAGGAAAATTCCGAAGATGAATCTGAGCTTGCTATAATTGCAGAGGAGGCCCCTGCTGATATTACAAAGGATAATTGCGGAATTGTAAGTAAGGATTTAGAGTTTTATAAGGATTTCAATGACCTTATAGAGCTTATCAATCAAAGTGACCATATTTATGATATGGATTTAATCAATAAGGCATATCGTGTTGCATTAAAAGAGCATGGTCATCAAAGACGCTCTTCTGGTATACCTTATATTTTTCACCCTGTTTCTGTTGCGTATATTCTCGTACAGCTTGGTATGGATAATGAATCTGTTGCCGCTGCACTTTTGCATGATGTTGTAGAGGATACACCTGTTACTCTTGATGAAATCCGTAAGGAGTTTGGCAATGAAATAGCTGAACTTATTGATGGCGTTACAAAGCTTGGTAAAATTCCATATTCTTCAAGAGAAGTACAGCAGGCAGAAAATATTCGTAAAATGCTTATGGCTATGGCAAAGGATATTCGTGTTATTATCATCAAACTTGCTGATAGACTTCATAATATGCGTACAATCGAATGTATGAAAGAACAGCATAGGCGTGATAAGGCTCTTGAAAATATGGAGGTTTATGCTCCTATCGCACATAGACTTGGTATTCGTGCTATCAAGGAGGAAATGGAGGATTTATCCATACGCTACCTTGACCCTGTTGGCTATCGTGAAATTGAGGACGCTATTGCTCTCAAGAAAGAGGATAGAAAGCAGTTTATTCAAGATACGATTAAGATGCTTCACGAGCGTCTTGACCCTGATATTCCAAATGTTTATATTGAGGGTAGAGTTAAGAGCATTCATGGAATATACCGTAAAACCTTTATGAAGGGCAAAAATATGGACCAAATTTATGATATTTTTGCTGTTAGAGTTATAGTTGATACTGTTATCGACTGCTATAATGTTCTCGGTGTAGTTCACGATTTATTTACTCCGCTCCCTAATAGATTTAAGGACTATATTTCTACCCCTAAGCCAAATATGTATCAGTCATTGCATACCACAGTTATTGGCAAGGACGGTATTCCGTTTGAGATTCAGATTAGAACATGGGAGATGCACTATACTGCTGAATATGGTATAGCTGCACACTGGAAGTATAAGCTTGGCATTTCTGGCAAGAATGATTCTCTTGATGACAGACTTGCCTGGATTCGCAAAATGCTTGAAAATCAGAGTGATGATGACGCTACCGATATTGTCCGTACAATTAAGATGGACTTAGTTCCTGAAGAAGTTTTTGTATTTACTCCAAAGGGTGATATTATCAGCCTGCCAACAGGTGCAACAGTAATAGATGTTGCTTATGCTATTCATACCGAGGTTGGCAACAGAATGATTGGTGCAAAGGTAGATAAGCGAATTGTACCAATTGATTATAAGGTTCAAAATGGCGAAATAGTAGAAATTATAACTACTAAGGAGAATGGCTGTCCAAAGCGAGATTGGCTTAATATTGTCCGCACAAGTGAGGCAAAGAGCAAGATTCGTTCTTGGTTTAAAAAGGAAAAACGAGAAGAAAATATTATTGAAGGTAAAGCACAGCTTGATGCGGAATTTAGAAGACTTAACATTGATATTCCGTCTGAAGAGCTTGAACACTTCCTCTTTGAAATTATAAAGCGTCAGAATTGCAAGAACCTTGATGATTTCTATGCTTCCATTGGTTATGGCGGTATCCAGCTCTGGAGAATTATGCCAAGAATCAAGGAAGAATATGTAAAGCATTATGAAAAGCATGATAAACCCGATATGCCTCAGATTACAGAGGTCGCCAAGAAGAAGGTAAGTAATGGTGTTATTGTCAGCGGAATTGATGATTGTCTTGTGAAGTTCTCAAAGTGCTGTAATCCACTTCCGGGTGATGATATTATCGGCTTTATCACAAGAGGCTATGGTGTTTCTATACATAAGAAGTCTTGTACAAATGTTCCAAAGGATATAAAAAACGCACCTGAACCACAGCGTTGGGTTAAAGTAAGATGGGCAGGAGATGTTAAAGAAAGCTTCCAGACTACTTTGCAAATTATTGCTGTTGACAGAACAGGACTTCTTGCTGATGTTGCCAGTCATCTTTCAAGCTTGCATATATTTATTCATAGTCTTTCTTCAAGAGAAGCTAAGGACGGAATGGCAATTATAGAAGTAACTATAACTATTAATAGCATAGACCATTTAAAGAGCATAATATCAAGACTTAATACCATAAAAGGTGTTTCATCTATTGGCAGAGTTTAAAGAAAATATATTGGAGTGAAATAATTGAAAGCTGTAATTCAGAGAGTAGCCAATGCTTCTGTCACTGTTGATGGCGAAGTTAAGGGCAGTATTGAGAGCGGATTTCTTATACTTCTTGGAGTAGAAAATGGTGACAATGAATCAGAGGCAAAAACTCTTGCTGCAAAAATTGCAGGACTTAGAATATTCACAGATGAAAATGATAAAATGAATCTTTCACTTTTGGATATTGATGGTTCAGCGCTTGTTATATCTAATTTTACGCTTTGTGCAGACGCAAGAAAGGGCAGACGGCCAAACTTTACAAATGCAGCTATGCCTGATATTGCAAATCCGCTTTATGAATATTTTTGCGAATGTTTGCGTGAAAATGGTGTCAAAAGGGTAGAGCAAGGAGTTTTTGGTGCTGATATGAAAGTACAGCTTTTGAACGATGGCCCTGTAACACTTGTCATCGATTCAAAAGAGCTTGCAAAGCATTAAGGAGGATTTTTTGATGAATGTTGAAACTTTTGCGGTCGGCATTATGCCTACAAATTGTTATGTTTTAACTGATGATAGTGGCTTAGGACTTATAGTTGACCCAGCCGCACCCTCACAGAAGCTCAGTGAAAGAATAGATGATTTTGCCGAGGGACAGATTAAGTATATTTTGCTGACTCACGGACATTTTGACCATATAGGTTATGCAGATGAGCTTCGTAAGAAAACTGGTGCAAAAATTGTTATCTATAAGGGTGAAGAAAAGTTTCTGCATAATTCCGGATTAAATCTTTCTTCGTTTATGGGTGGCTTGAAGATTGAACCTTTTAATGCAGATATTATCGTAAGCGATGGGGAAGAAATTCCATTTGGTGAAAATAAAATCAAGGTTCTTTACACTCCGGGGCATACATCTGGAAGTTGTTGCTATATGATTGATGATATACTTTTTACTGGTGACACTCTTATGACTGGCTCTATGGGAAGGACTGATTTTCCTACTGGCAACTATAATGATATTTTGCAATCATTGAAAAGACTCAAAAATCTTGATGGTAATTATAGAGTTTATTGCGGTCATGGTCCTGCAACCATGCTTGAACATGAGAGAAAAACAAATCCTTGTATGTGAAGATTAAAAATTAAATAGCAAAAAACAAAATGTATCGAACTGAACTTCCGCACTCCAGTCCGATACATTTTTTAATGAAACTGATGTTTAATACAATAGATAATAAGCCTCAAAAGCCCATAAACTATTTCTTAAATTATATCATAAAAAATCCGAATATTTATAAAGTGGTAAGAAAAGGCTGTTTTCTGGTAAACTTTGTTTTTAAAAACATTTTTCGAGATGAATAAATATAAAAATATTAATTTTATGTGATTTAAAACCATTTTTAAAATAAATTTTTTAAGCAATATTGACTTATATAAAAAACCGTATCTATAATAAAGCCATAACTCCATATATGATTATGGCTTTTCGCTTAAAAAATGATATAATATATGGATAATCGAATATAAAAATTTCTTAATAAGCTTAACCAAGTGTTGATAAAATACAGAGGAGCATATTCTGAATGTATAATATCAGCTATAACGAAATGCTTGTGCTTTATACCTTGCGTGAATTTGATTTTTGTACGCTGAAGCAGATTTATGATAGTTATATGCTTCCAAGGCAAGCTATAAATTTATGCGTGCTAATGAAATTTTTGAGCTTAGCTTAAATTATAATATTAGAGGAACGGACAGTTAAGGCTATGAGCAAAGATAAAATATCTACTATGGCCAAATTAGTCTTGGAGTTTAATAATATACTAAATTTATTTTTAAATGAGAAAGTGTAACTTATAAAAGAGTTTTCAAACAGTAATTTTTTGTATTGAAAAAGTGTGAAAATTTTATATTTCTATCTGAATATTATTAGTTCTTAGCCAAAAATCCGTTTGAATAATATAGCTTAAAATCTGTGGAGCTTTCATAAGCTGACCATACCAAGGAGAGGTAATGCTTTCAGGATTTTCAATAATATTTTCTACGGTATTTTTATCTATAATATCGTAAAGTGGAGAACTTTTATCGTTAAGAACCTTTCTTACAGTGGAAACAGCAAGCTTGAAATAAAGTGGATTGTGCGTTTTTGGATATGGGCTTTTCTTTCTCCAGACTATTTCGTCGGGCAGTAAACCCTCAAAAGCTTTTCGTACAATACCTTTCTCTCTGTTATTAAGGCTTTTTAGTTTCCAAGGCATATTATAAGCATATTCAACTATTCGATAATCGCAGAATGGCACTCTTACTTCCAGTCCTGAATACATCGACATTCGGTCTTTGCGGTCGAGAAGTGTCTGCATAAACCAATCAAGATTTAACTTGAACATCTCACGCATACGACTATCAAGCTTACTTTCGCCGTCAAGCTTTTCAGCACTTTGACAGGTGGCAAGGTATCTTTCACGAACATATTCGTCACCATTTTTAAGCAAGCCATTTTTGAGAATTGAATGTCTTATATCGAGTGAGCGTGACCAAGGAAAGGTATCTTCAAATAATATATTTTTGTTATGATACCAAGGATAGCCACCGAAAATCTCGTCTGCACATTCGCCAGAAAGTGCGACCTTGAAATCCTTTTTAACTGCTTTACAGAAAAGTAGAAGTGAGGAATCAACATCGGTCATACCTGGCAAATCCCTTGCAAGAGTTGAGGCATAAAGTGCATTAAAAAGCTCAGAATTATCAATGAGAACATTTCTGTGTTCAGAACCTATTGCAGTAGAGATTAGGTCTATAAAGTCGCTGTCAGGTGTCGGCTGAAATATACTTTTCTGAAAATATTTTTCATTATCTTTGTAGTCAACAGAATATGTTGTGAGAGTGTCAAGCTTATTTTTTCTATAATAATTTGATGCAACATAGGAAATTATGCTTGAATCAAGTCCACCAGAAAGAAATGTGCAGAGAGGAACATCTGATACTAACTGTCGCTCAATAGAATCTGTAATAAGTTCACGAATATGCTCAATGGTTTGCTTCTCATTATCCCTATGTTCATAGGCTCTTAGCGTGAAATATTTTTTCTTGCGAATTTCCTTTCCATTATAGGTTGCACATTCACCGGGCAATAGTTCTTTTATGTCTTTTATAACACCAAAGCCTGATGTTCTTGCAGGACCAAGCAGAAAAACTTCATATAAGCCCTGTTCGTCAATTTTTGGCTCAACAATAGGATTTTTGAGCAAGGTTTTTATTTCAGATGCAAAGAGCAAGCCATTTTTATATTCATAATAAAAAAGTGGTTTTACACCGATTCTGTCACGAGCAAGAAAAAGCCTTTGCTCATCATCGTCCCAAATAGCAAAAGCAAAGATGCCATTAAGCTTTTCTACGCATTTAGTTCCCCAACAGAGATATGCAGTGAGTACAACTTCAGTATCACTATGACCGAAAAAGCTGAAACCCTTTGAGCGAAGTTCGCTCATAATTTCGGGCGAATTGTAGATTTCGCCATTATATACGATAGTACAGATTTTTCCCTTATAGGCTTTTGTCATAGGCTGTTTGCCACTTTCTATATCTATGATGCTAAGTCGTCTATGAATAAGACAAAGATTTTTTCGCATAAAGATTCCGTCTTCATCAGGGCCACGATTAGCAAGGCTTAAACTCATATTGTCGATAATATGTTGATGCTTATTTAAATTATTAGTTTTATCGAACCAACCTGCAATACCACACATAAAATCACTCCTTTAAATACAGTATATGCATATTTCAAAAAATATTGCTTATTGGCGGCGAGCCGCCGCACCCAAGACGCGAAATCGCTCGACAAGTCTCGCTCGTAGTGGGTAATGGAAGTTTTTTATCGCGGATAATGAATTTTCCAATGAACTACCGATTAGCTGATGAACTTATCTAAAACAATTAAAAGTTTTGCTCGAACCTTTTTAAGGGTCGGTAATTTCTTTAACCGAGTTAATAAACTTTAAATTATTAAAAATTAGGAGAATTTTAAAATGAAAAAATTAAAAACAATATCAGCCTTATTGGCTGTAATGATTTTATTGAGTGCGTTTTCTGCTTGCTCTGGGAACGACACTAAAAGTGTTGAGCCTTCAAAAGAAAGTTCTTTAGATAATACTTCTATTGAAAGTTCTCAAAGCTCAAAAGCTGAAGAAAGCCTTATTTCAAAACAAGAAAGCTCTTTAGTTGAAAGCTCGAATGAAGAAACTGATGAAATTTCCGAGGAAATTTCTAAAATGACTCTTGATGAAAAAATAGGACAAATGTTAATGGTTGGTATAGATGGAACAGAAGTTGATGATGATTTCAAAGAGTTTGCAGAGGAATATAAGTTTGGAACAGTTATTCTTTTTGGCAAGAATATCACAAATGCAGAACAGCTTGTTAATCTTACTAATTCTATAAAATCAACCGCAGGAGATATACCGTATATAATAGGTATGGACGAGGAAGGCGGCTTTGTTACAAGATTACCAGATGATGTTTTGAGTATGCCGTCAGCATTGACTATTGCAGACGCGGAGGATACTGAATATTGCTATAATGCGGGTTATCAGATAGGAACACAGATTACATCGTTTGGTCTTCATACAGGTTTTTCGCCAGTACTTGATATATGGAGCAATCCAGATAATACAGTTATCGGAAACAGAGCATACGGAAAAACTTCTGATGATGTATGCAAATATGGTATTGCAGATATGCTCGGTTTAAAAGCAACAGGAGCGATTCCAGTTGCAAAGCATTTTCCTGGACATGGTGATACTGAAACAGATTCACACTATGGACTTCCGCTTGTTACGAAGACAAAAGAAGAGCTTTGGCAAAGTGAGCTTTTGCCATTTAAGAGTGCTATAGAGAATGGTGTTCCTATGATAATGGCAGCACACATATTATGTACAGAATTAGATGAAAATTATCCTGCAAGTATGTCAAAGAATATTATTACAGATTTACTTCGTGACGAAATGGGTTTTGAAGGAGTTGTAATAACTGATGACCTTACTATGGGAGCAATAAGTGAAAGCTATTCTTTTGGCGATGCGGCGGTTTTGTCGATAAATGCTGGCTGTGATATTCTTTCAATATGTTTTGGGGAAGATAATGTAAAACAGGCAGTTAAAGCCATAAAAGAAGCTGTTGAAAATGGTGCTATTACAGAGGAAAGAATAGATGAATCAGTAAGACGAATATTAAAGCTTAAAGAGGATTATAATGTAACATCTGAAGGTGTTGAAATGCCTGATATAGATGAGCTTAATTCTAAAACAGAAAAATTTCAGTAAATAATTGGTAAAAATTCTCAGCGTGAAATTCTCGGAAATTTGCTGAGAATTTTTTATTTTGGTAAAATATAAAATTATCTTATAGATGACCTTAATATTAAAATTTTTATACACATAGAAAAAATTGTACAAAAATAACAGCTTTAGGAATATATTGTACTGATAGTATTAGAAAATATCATTTAAGAAAGGATTGATAAAATGTTTAAAAGTGGCTCTAAAAAGATTCTCGCAACATTACTAAGCACTGCTATTTGTGCAACAATACTTGTACAAACTGTATCGCCAGCGTTTGCGGCAAACGAACTTAACCCAAAGTATATACTTATACTAATGGTGATTACACTTTTGAGAAGATTTCTCATCCAAACTCTCCTATTGAGAGTGCCGACGGCATCGTTGATTACATCGGCAACGGAAGTGTAAAAGAGTATGTTGATGGACAATCCTCGGGCGAAGGTGACAGAGGTCAATCTTATAGCTATGCTTCTGCTACATCGAGTAGGGTCTTTTTATACTGTCTGCACAATTTGGGGCAGTTCAAAATGCAGTTGGAGCTTTTATTTTTCATCTATAATAACAAAAAACCCCTCGAACGCAGTGTTCAAGGGGAAATTTAGAGCTTGTGGCAGGACTCGAACCCGTGACCTTGCTCATTACGAATTTATAAAAATAGTATAAAATATAGTTTTTGGTTACTTTTTATAAAATGTTGAAAAACCGCATATATAAGCTATTTTTAGATTGTAAGCTTTATGCCATTTTATAAAAATATAAGCCTACAATAGCAAATTATGACTCAAAAGAATGGTCGGAGATTATCCATAACAAATATTATAAAGACGAACTTGACAATAAATTTAAAGACAACAGAAGTTCGCTTAAATTTGCCATAGCTTGTTTAACTATTTATATAATAAGTTTTTAAAATTCTATTAATAAAATTCAGGCTTTCTACTTCTCAAAAATAGTTCATCTAAACATTCCTTAGGAGTATATTCACCAAGAATAGCTTTATTAACAGCCTTGCAAATAGGTAAGTCTACATTATATTTTTCGCCGAGAAATACAAGTGCCTTTGTTGTATCTACACCTTCAGCAAGTTGTGCGAATTTTTCGCCCTTTACAAGCATTTCACCATAACGGCGATTATGACTATATGGTGAAAAAAGTGTAGCTTCATAATCTCCAAGATGACATAAACCATAGGCAGAAAGCTCATTTCCGCCCATTGCCTTGATAAGTCTTGCGATTTCTCTTGTACCTCTTGACATTAAAGCTCCCTTTAGAGATGACAAGTGCATACCATCAAGCATACCTGCCGCTATACCAATAGTATTTTTAGACGCTGCGCCTATCTCGCTTCCGATTAGGTCTTTACCAACATAAAAACGAATAAGCTCACTTGAAAATTCATCAATAAGAAAATTCTTAACCTCATCATCATTTGAGTCAATAACCATACAGTTAGGAATGCCATTGCTAAAATCCTGAGGGTGTCCGGGACCAACCCAAATGGCAAGCTTTGTTTCATTTGTTATAAATTCTGAAACAATCTCAGTAAGACGCTTTCCAGTAGCAACTTCTATTCCTTTCATACAAAGAACTATAGTTTTACCTTTTAAATCTAATTTAGAAAGTCTTTCCATAAATGAACGCAAAGCTTGAGAGCTTATTGAAATAATCATAACCTCCGCAGAAGCAATAGCTTCTTCAAGGTTATCTGTAAATTCAATAGATTCACGAAAGCTAAGCATATTATTTTTTCTTGTTGTTTTTAATTCTATAAATTGTGGAGCATCTGCAAGACCCCATATCTTAACTTTATGACCAATTTTATCGAGATACCAACCGATGAAAGAACCCCATCTTCCACAGCCAAGCAAGGTTATATTCATTATAAAATCCTCCGTTGAATCAATTATATAAAAATTATAACACATCAGATTCTGAAAATCTATATTTCACACTAAAACATAAACATTTTCTTTTAAATATATGAATAGTTTTCTAAAAACAGTGAAATATAAATTTATACAGAAAAAAGGAGCAAAAGCATATGGATATACTTTGGGAATTTATTAGGGTTTTTATTGTCGGAGGACTAATATGCGTTATAGCACAAATATTGATAGATAAAACCAAGCTTACACCTGCAAGAATACTTGTAACTTTTGTTGTAGCAGGTGTTTTTCTTACAGCAATCGGAATCTATGAGCCAATAGTCGATTTTGCAAGTTCGGGAGCTACTGTTCCGCTTTCTGGTTTTGGATATACACTTGCAAAAGGGGTAGAAACTGCCGTAGAGGAAGATGGCTGGCTTGGTACATTAACAGGTGGTATAAGTTCATGTGCCGCTGGAATTGCCGCAGCAATTTTCTTTGGATATTTAGCTGCATTGATTTCAAAACCGAGAGCTAAAAAATAAAAATTAAGTATCATAAAATATTGTGTTTTCAATTTTAAAATAAATAAGACCTTGTGAGCAAGATTAACTCACAAGGTCTATTTTATTCTGTATGCACAGCTTTATTTTAGAATGAAATCTTTTCGTTTATATAATCAACAAGCTTGTCAATAGAAATTCTTTCTTGTGTCATAGTATCTCTGTCACGAACAGTTACGCAACCATCATCAACAGATTCAAAGTCATATGTGATGCAGAAAGGTGTGCCAATTTCGTCCTGACGGCGATAACGCTTACCGATAGAACCTGCGTCATCATATTCAACCATAAAGTGCTTTTGAAGTGTTTCAAATACTGCCTCAGCCTTGTCATTAAGCTTTTTAGAAAGTGGAAGAACAGCAGCCTTGAATGGTGCAAGTGTTGGGTGAAGTCTTAATACAACACGAGTATCCTTTTCGTCAATAACTTCCTCATCATAAGCCTCTGTCATAAGTGCGAGGAAAAGTCTTTCAACACCGAGTGAAGGCTCAATAACATAAGGAATATAACGAGAGTTGTCTGTTGGGTCGAAATATTCAAGGCTCTTGCCTGAAGTATTTTGATGCTGAGTAAGGTCGTAATCTGTTCTATCAGCAACGCCCCAAAGTTCGCCCCAGCCGAATGGGAAGAGGTATTCAAAGTCTGTTGTAGCCTTAGAATAGAAGCAAAGCTCTTCTTTGGAGTGGTCACGAAGTCTGAGATTTTCCTCTTTGATATTGAGGGAATAGAGCCAATCACGGCAGAAGCCTCTCCAGTAATCGAACCATTCAAGGTCAGTACCAGGCTTGCAGAAGAATTCAAGCTCCATTTGCTCAAACTCTCTTACTCGGAAAATGAAGTTACCTGGAGTAATTTCGTTTCTGAAAGATTTACCAATCTGAGCAACACCGAAAGGAACTTTTTTACGGCTTGTACGCTGAATATTAGCAAAGTTTACGAAGATACCCTGTGCCGTTTCAGGACGAAGATAGATTTCGTTCTTGCTATCCTCAGTAACGCCCTGAAAAGTCTTGAACATAAGATTGAATTGGCGAATATCTGTGAAGTTATGCTTGCCACAAAGTGGGCATGGAATTTGCTTTTCTTTGATGTAGTTCATCATTTCTTCATTGGACCAGCCTGCAACATTAGTGCCGTCAAAGTCTTCGATGAGATTATCTGCTCTGTGACGAGTTTTGCACTCACGACAATCCATAAGAGGGTCTGAGAAACCGCCGAGATGACCCGATGCAACCCATGTTTGTGGGTTCATAAGGATAGCAGAATCAAGTGCTACATTATATTTGTTTTCCTGAACAAATTTCTTATGCCAAGCAGATTTAATGTTATCCTTAAGTTCTCTGCCGAGAGGGCCATAATCCCAAGTATTAGCAAGACCGCCATAGATTTCAGAACCTGGGTAAACAAAACCTCTGTTTTTACAGAGAGCTACAATTTTGTCCATAGTCTTTTCAGTATTTTTCATTTCAACGCTTCCTTTCATTGTGCGTGATATTGACATATGAATTTATTTTACCATTTTATCAGTAAATCTTCAATAGCTGAAAAGGAAAATTTATAAAAAGGATAGTTTATATAGCAGAAATTTTAATTATTACTTGCAGAAATCAAAATCCTTTAAATTTTATCAGAATTTCAAAAAGATGTTTCCTCAAACGGAAAAATATGCTATAATCAATTTATATCATACCGAAAGGATTGAATTTGATGAAATACGATGCCCGTCCATGTCCGCTGGTTAAGAAAACTCAGTTGACTGACACAATTTTTGATTTTAGAATTTCAAATAAAGAGCTTGCAGAAATTGCTAAGCCTGGACAATTTGTCCATATCCGTGTGCCAGGAAAAACTCTCCGCCGTCCGATTTCAATTTGTGATATAAACGGTTCAGAGTTTCGCCTTGTATTTGAAGTTCGTGGAGAGGGTACTGATATACTTTCGCAGACAGAGGTTGGCGGAGAAGTCGATGTGATTGCTCCTTTAGGAAATGGTTTTAAGATAGAGCCAGACAAAAGGACAGTGTTTATTGGAGGAGGTATTGGTGTGCCTCCTATGCTTTATGCCGCAAAGCAGAGCAAAAATGCAGTAACTATCACAGGCTTCAGAGATAAGAGTGCTGTTATACTTGAGAAAGATTTTAAATCAATCGGTGAGCATATTCTTATGACAGATAATGGCTCGGCAGGTAGACAGGGTTTTGTTACAGAGGCTCTGAAAGATGTTATCGGCAATGCCGATATGGTTTGTGCTTGTGGACCAATGGTTATGCTCAGAGGTGTTGCAGAAATTGCTAGTCAGGCTGGTGTGCCTTGTCAGATTTCTTTAGAGGAAAGAATGGCTTGTGGCGTTGGTGCTTGCTTGGGTTGTGCTGTACTTGTTAATAGAGAAGACGGCACACAGGGCTATAAGCATGTTTGCAAAAATGGTCCAGTATTTAATGCAGAGGAGGTTGTATTCTGATGGCAGATTTAAGCGTAAATATTGCAGGTGTAGAATTTAAAAATCCGATTATAGCAGCTTCAGGAACTATCGGTTTCGGTCATGAATACAGCGAGTTCTATCCACTTGAGGAGTTGGGTGGAATCTCTTGCAAGGGAATTACTCTCAAGGAGCGTTTAGGAAATCCCCCGCCAAGAATAGCAGAAACTCCATCAGGTATGCTTAATGCAGTTGGACTTCAAAATCCTGGTGTAGAGCATTTTATAGAAAATGACTTGCCTTGGCTTCGTGAACAAAATACAGTTATAATTGCAAATGTTGCAGGAAGCACTCAGGAAGATTACTGCAAAATGGCTGAACGACTTTCTGATACTGATATTGATATGATTGAGCTGAATATTTCTTGCCCGAATGTTAAAGAGGGTGGAGTTCAGTTCGGTACTTCTTGCGAATCTGTTGGAGCTATTACAAAGGCTGTCCGCAAATATTGCAAAAAGCCACTTATAGTTAAGCTTTCACCAAATGTTTCTGATATAGCTTCTATTGCAAAAGCAGCAGAGGCAGAGGGTGCAGATGCACTTTCACTTATAAATACTCTAACAGGTATGAGAATTGATATAAATACACGCAGACCAATTATAAGAAATATTACAGGCGGTATGTCAGGCCCGGCGGTATTTCCTGTTGCAGTAAGAATGGTATGGCAGGTTGCCAATGCTGTTGATATTCCTATCATAGGAATGGGCGGTATTACTACTTGGAAAGATGCCGTTGAAATGCTTATGGCAGGTGCAGACGCACTTCAAATCGGTACAGCACTTTTCACAGACCCATATTCTCCGGTAAAAATCAGACAAGGCTTGAATGATTATCTCGATAGAAATGGTATGAGGTCTGTAACAGAGCTTACGGGTACTGTTATAACAGACTGAGTTGATGACTTATATAGTCATTGGCATAGGGGAGAATAGTAATGACAAAGATAATTTTAGTACGCCATTGTCAGGCGGAGGGAAATGAAAAGAGATTTTTTCAGGGAAGAATAAATACAGAGATTACCGAAAAGGGTAAAAGACAGATTGAGGCTACTGTAAATAAGCTCAAAGATGAGCCAATAGATGTTGTTTACTCAAGTCCATTGAAGCGTGCGTTTGTCACAGCTAAGAGCATTGCGGAGAGCCATAATATTCCTGAGGATAAAATCATTCTTGATGATGACCTTATGGAAATAAACGCAGGAATCTGGGACGGAATGTATATAAAGGATATTGTAAGACTTTTCCCTGAACAGAGCGATAACTGGGATAATCACCCAGAACGCTTTAATCCCGAAAAAAGCGAGGGAATGGAAAGCGTTTATCAGCGTGCTGGCAGAATGTTGAGAAAGCTTATTGATAACAATGAGGGCAAATGCGTATGTGTTGTATCACATGGTTGTGCTATAAGAAATATGCTTTGCAATGCTTATGGAAAGCCTATTGATGAGCTTAAAACAGTGCCTTGGGGAACAAATTGTGCGATAAGCACTATTGTTGCTGATGATGGCTGGGTTGAGGTTGTATCTGAAAATGATACAGAGCATCTCAAAGATATACAATAATTAACCGAGCTTGCAGAACAGTTATAGCTCGTTTTAGAAAATAATTCAAAGGAAATATTGTTATGATTATAATGTCTGTTGATTTAGGAAAAGTCAGAACGGGCTTAGCTGTGTGCGATAAGAGCGGATTTCTTGCATCACCTGTTGGCGTGATTACGGAAAGAAATCCTGAAGTGCTTGCAGATAAGATAGCAGAAAAAGCAAAGGAACTCAAAGCAGAAAGAATTGTCCTCGGACTACCTAAGAATATGGACGGTTCTGAGGGTGATAGTGCTAAGAATGCAAGAAGCTTTGGTGAGCTTTTAAAGCAAAAAACAGGCTTAGAGCTTATTATGCAAGATGAGCGTGGCACGACTATGACTGCTCACAGATACTTAAACGAAACAAATACAAGAGGAAAAAAGCGTAAGGCTGTTGTTGACAGCGTTGCGGCAGTTATTATTTTACAGGATTATCTTGATAGTGAAAGGAGCAGGCTATGAATTTTTTAAAAGGGAAGAAATTGCCAATAGGGCATTTTTTCCTTGCATTAGCCGCAGGGCTTATGCTCTTTTTGCTTCCAACAGAAGCTAAGGTTCAATGCGAACAGCAATTTTGGTTATTATATGTTCTTTCTGTTTCTGTTACAATTACTGTTGTTTTACTTTTGATTGTAAAAAAATATGAGGTTATGGGAGTTGCACTTATAACGGCAACAAGTCTTTTAGCGATACGATTTGTATTTGAAAGCATAGCCTCAACTATGAACGGAAATTCAAAGCCACTTGGCGAAGAACTTACACTTTATGACATGATTTCGTGGGTGTTGATATGGTTTGTGCCTTTTGCAATAACTACAAGCATAAAGCTTTTTGCAGTTGCCTCGTGGAATACAAGAGAAAAGCGATATGGTTTTTCAAAGTTTTTGTTTCTGAGTAGTATGGCTTTGCTTATTATCTATGTTATGATAGTTTTTTGCAAGGATATACTTCCATTTAATGGTGATTTCAGCGGTGACAGACAAGTTGTAGCCGTGCCGTTTATGCGGATAGTCAAATGCTTAACAGGAGAACATACTACGGGTATTTTCTATATTTTATGGCATTGCATTTTATTTATTCCGATAGGATTTTTCTTACCGATATTCATATCTAAAATCAGGCTTGTTCCGATAATTCTTATAGGTATAGCTGGTGGAGCATTTTTAGAGCTTTGTCAGCTTGTTCTGAATACTGGTTCGGTATGCTTAGATGATATTATGATGTATACGATTGGTGCTATGCTTGGATATGGTTTAAAGCTTCTGATTGAAAAGACAAGGAGTGTACTTACTCTTGGGCATGACGCAAATATGCTGAAACTTTATTACATTGATAAAAAAGACGAAGAATAAAAATTCCCGACCAATGGAGCGAATCACATTGGTCGGGAATTTTATTCAGGGGAATCTTTTACCCTAATGCAGGTAAGTCTTATTCTGATTTAGGTGTAAAGGTGAACTTATTATCTACAAATTCGCAGATATACTTGCCACCCTTAGCAATAGAGCCATCAAGAATTTTTTCGGAAATATCATCTTCAAGCTTGGACTGAATTGCACGACGGAGAGGTCTTGCACCATAAACAGGGTCAAAGCCTTCCTTAGAGATTTCATCAATAGTGCTATCGGCAAAGGTAATGTCGATTTCCATATTTTCAAGTCTTTTTGTAAGAGTCTTAAGCATACGCTTAGCAATATTCTTGATGTCAGCGTCGTTCAATCTGTTGAAAACGATTATATCATCAATTCTGTTAAGGAATTCAGGCTTAAAGGTGTTTTTAAGCTCGCCCATAACAGCTTCCTTGATTTCTTCTGCAGTTTCTTTTTCGGACTTTGGCTTATCTGAACCATCACTGAGGAAACCAAGACTCTTTTGCTCGTTAGTGATAAGCTTTGCACCAACATTAGAAGTCATAATGATTACAGTGTTACGGAAGTCAACCTTTCTGCCTTGAGAGTCTGTCAGACGACCGTCATCGAGAATCTGGAGGAGCATATTGAATACATCAGGGTGAGCCTTTTCTATCTCATCAAAGAGAATTACTGAATATGGCTTTCTTCTTACTCTTTCAGTAAGCTGACCACCCTCATCGTAACCAACATATCCTGGAGGTGAACCGATGAGCTTAGAAACTGTATGCTTTTCCATAAACTCTGACATATCGAAACGAATCATAGCATTTTCATCGCCGAACATTGCTTCTGCGAGAGTTTTGCAAAGCTCTGTTTTACCTACACCAGTCGGACCTAAGAAGATGAATGAGCCTATCGGACGATTAGGGTCTTTCAAGCCGACACGACCTCTACGAATAGCCTTTGCGACAGCCTTAACAGCCTCGTCCTGACCGATAATTCTTTCGTGGAGGATTGATTCAAGCTTGAGCAAACGCTCACTTTCTTCCTCGGTAAGCTGTACAACAGGGATACCTGTCCAGCCAGAAACGATTTCTGCTATATCTTCAGGTGTAACTTCGTCATTGGTATGGTCATTTTTCTCACGCCAATTACGCTTTGCATCTTCAATCTTATCCTTGAGTGCCTTTTCTTTATCACGAATTTGTGCAGCACGCTCAAAGTTCTGTTCATTAATAGCAGATTCCTTTTCCTTTTGGAGTTGTGAAAGCTCGTCCTCAAGTCCCTTGACATCATCAGGTGGAGTAAAGTTCTTTAGACGAACCTTAGACGCAGCCTCATCTATAAGGTCGATAGCCTTATCAGGAAGAAATCTGTCTGCGATATATCTTGATGAAAGCTTTACAGCGGCTTCTATTGCGTCATCTGTAATTTTTACCTTGTGGTGAGCTTCATATCTGTCACGAAGTCCTTTAAGGATTTCGATAGCTTCTTCTTCGGAAGGTTCACCGACCATAACAGGCTGGAAACGACGCTCCAAAGCACTATCCTTTTCAATGTACTTTCTATATTCATTTATGGTTGTTGCACCAATAACCTGAAAATCACCTCTTGCAAGAGATGGCTTTAAGATATTTGCAGTATCGGCTGAACCCTCTGCTGAACCCGCACCAATAATGGTATGAAGTTCATCAATAAAGAGGATTACATTACCAGCCTTTTTAAGCTCGCTGATGACATTATTAATTCTGTCCTCAAAATCGCCTCTATACTTTGTACCAGCAATCATACCAGTAAGGTCAAGAGCGATAACACGCTTATTTTTAAGTGTTTCAGGAACATCACCAGAAACAATCTTCAAAGCAAGACCTTCTGCAACAGCTGTTTTACCGACACCAGGTTCACCGATTAAGCAAGGGTTATTCTTGGTTCTACGAGAAAGAATCTGAATAACACGCTGAATCTCGTCCTTTCTGCCGATGACAGGGTCAATACCACCTTGTGCAGCAATAGCTGTCAAATCTCTGCCATACTTATCAAGTGTCTTGGTGTTACCAGAACCCTTTGATTGCTTTTTGTCAGGTGATGCAATATTTCCTTGCTCATCGGAGCTGCCAAGAAGGTTTTGAAGATTTTCTATTAAATCATTAGCCCTGACACCCATTTCGCCAAGGAATCTTACAGCATAGCTGTCTGTATCGGCAAGTATTGCAAGTAAGATATGCTCAGTGCCAACATAGTTATTGCCGAGCCTTGATGCCTGCATAATAGATGTCTGAATAATACGCTTTGTGCGTGGTGTGAAATCATCAGGCGAAAGTGTAATGTATTCGCCTAAACCGATTTCAGATTTGATAAGTTCTTCAAGCTTATCGGCAGATGCACCTGCTTCTGTAAGAGCATTATAAGCAACACCATCGTTTACTTTGAGAAGTCCGAGCAAAATATGCTCACTTCCGATGTATGTGAAGCCTAAGTCCTGTGCAGATTCGATTGCAAGATTGATTGCACTGTTTGCCTTTTCTGTAAATCCATTAAACTTATACATAAAGCAATACCTCCCATTTATAATATACAATAAACTTAATCAATAATTTCTCGGAATTTGTTAGTTCTCGAGTCTTCTGTTATTTGGAATGTTCGTCTTGAGCATTGTGGAACGGACAACATCGGCTCTGATTCTATCTCGCTCTAATGGTGAAAGTTTTTTGCCGACATTCTTCATAAGTGTTGCAGGCTGTGTTTCAATCATAAGCCTGTTGATAATATCAAAATCGAGCTTGTCGATAATTCCTGCTGCAATGCCGAAACGAATGTTAGAAAGTAGTTTCATACATTCTTCGTTAGACATAAGCCTTGCGTATCTTGAAAGACCATATGAACGGCTGATAGCATCTATAACCTCAATGTTTTTAGTTAGATTATTTCTTGCCTCACGCTCCTGTGCAACAAGCTGAAGAGCTACATCTCTAAGATTGCTCATAGCTTGTTCTTCAGAGATGCCGAGCGTAACCTGATTAGAAAGCTGATACAAGGCTCCCTTTGGTTCACTGCCTTCGCCGTACATACCACGAAGGACAAGTCCAAGCTTTGAAAGAGTTGAAGCTATTCTGTTCATAGCCTTACTCTGTTGAAGTCCTGGAAGATGGAGCATAAGAGATGCTCTCATACCTGTACCGAGATTTGTCGGACACTGGGTAAGATAACCAAGCTTATCGTTGAAAGCAAAGTTAAGACGCTCATCAAGGAGAGTATCAATCTTATCAGCAATATCATATGCAGCTGTAAGGTCAAGACCTTGATGCATAACCTGAATACGGATATGGTCTTCTTCGTTAATCATAACGCTGACGCTTTCATCATCAAGGAGAAGAAGCCCTCTGCCTTGTCTGTCTGAAATGAATTCAGGGCTTACAAGGTGACGCTCTACAAGAGAAACAGCCTCTTCCTGAGTAAGCTCAGGCATTTGAATGTATTCAAATCTGCTTGCGAGAGCGGAATTGCCATTAAGAATAGCGTCCTTTACCAGTGCGGTGACTTTGCATTTTGTTTCATCATTAAGTCGGCAGGGGAAAGGATATTCTTTAAGATTTCGTGCGAAACGAATTCTTGTGCTTATGACTACATCGCCCTCATTGCCACTTTTGTTATACCACTTATCCATAATTAAATCCCCCTCTCTTAGCCTTTAGCTTCAAGCTCTTTGATTTGGTCACGGAGCTTTGCAGCTTTCTCAAATTCTTGTTCTTTAATTGCGGTTGTAAGCTCTTCCTTGAGCTTTGCGAGTGTACTCTTCATTTTAACCTCGCTGCCCGCAGATTTTGCAAGCTTGCCAATATGAACTGTCTTGCCGTGTATTCTTTGGATTGATGGAAGAAGCTCATCATAGAATATGTCATAGCAGTTTGCACAACCAACCTTACCACTTTTTGCAATATCATCAAAGGTACTGCCACAGCAGTTGCAGCGTTTTCTGCTTTTTAAGGTTCTGCTCTCACTGCCACCCATAAGACTTCCTAAGAATTTATCGAAATCCATTCCGAAATTTCCGAAGAAAGAATTATATCCGAGTTTCTGAGCACATTCACGGCAAAGATTTACTTCTGCAAGTTCACCGTTAATTATTGTTTTGATGTGAGTAGTTGCTTGGTTTTGACCACAGGATTGACATAACATAAAGATTCCTCCTATTCATTTATTATCATATGTGTTATAAGCAAATTTTTGAAGATTGAGGCTCTGAGCGAATCACGTTTTTGTGGTGGTGTATCGCCATAAGCCTTATCGGAAAGTGCCGCACTCATCAATGCTGAATCATATGCGGAAATTATACCGCTATCCTTCATATTCCTAAGCATAATCGCTGCGGAAGATGAACTTAGCTTATCTCCAATGGAATTAACTATGTGCATAATAGCGGAGCGTCTGTCGGTGGTAACTCTTGTGATTCTGATGTAGCCACCGCCACCACGCTTGCTCTCTACGATATATCCCTGTTCAGGAGTAAATCGGGAGGTTATAACATAGTTTATCTGACTTGGTACACAACCAAGCTCACCAGCAAGAACATTACGCTGAATTTCTGCATTGCCATCGCTTTCATCAAGTGCACGCATTATATAGTTGGCAACGAGGTCACTCATTCTCATTTATTCTCACCTCTTACTTCATCTCTTGTCTTTGACTTTCCTTGACCTTGTGATTGTATTGTACGGCAATAGTCAGAAAAAGTCAAAGTCAAATAAAGTCAAAAATACACTGAAATATCTGTGAAAACTCTCGAATACTCTTTTTTTCTATTAAATACTAACTATTTTAAATTTTTTGAAAAAATTTTTAATCAGTGTTTTTACGAAAATATTTGACTAATCTGGGTTAATACTATTATTGGGAGTGGTGTTTTATGCAGAAGCTTATTGAAATAAAAAATATTTTTAAGATTTATAATACTGGATATGCAAAGGTTTATGCTCTTTCAGATGTAAGCCTTAATATAAATAGGGGAGATTTCACAGCTATTATAGGCAAATCAGGTTCGGGAAAATCAACACTAATGAATATTCTTGGCTGTCTTGATGTTCCAACAAGTGGAAAATATTTTCTCGATGGGGAGGAAGTTTCTAAGTTAAGCGAGAGAAAACTTTCATATATAAGAAATAAAGTTATCGGGTTTATTTTTCAAAGCTTTAATCTTGTACCAACGATGACGGCACTTGAAAATGTAGAGCTTCCTCTTATATATAGAAAAACTGAAAAGAAAAAACGCCATACTTTGGCAGTATCTGCACTTGAAATGGTTGGACTTTCTGAAAGAATGAATCATCGCCCCTTTGAGCTTTCAGGAGGACAGCAACAGAGAGTAGCAATCGCAAGAGCCATTGCCACTGAACCACCGCTTATTCTTGCAGACGAGCCAACTGGAAATCTCGACGCAGGTTCAAGTGATGAGATTATGAGAATTTTATCTGAGCTTCATAATTCAGGCAAAACAGTTGTAATAATTACACATGATAATTCAATAGCAGCTATGGCAGATAAAAGAATAGAAATCAGCGACGGAAGAATTATATAATTTATAGCTTTGATAGGTTTATTATATTTATTTTTAAAATATATTGAAAAAAATAAATTAAAGTGCTATTATATATTCATTGACAAATTTTATACAAAATAGTAAAATTAACTTGATATTATGTGATTGTTGCTTTGTGACAACATTATTATTTTGGGAGGATATAAAATGTCAAAAAAACAGATAATCAAACTTCTTTGTTTGAATCTGGGAATAGCCTTACTTAATGTGATACTCTTTTCAGCAGGTTTTGTAGGGTTGAATTTTAGTGGTGATGCACTCACTACCGCTCTCGGTGTGACTGTTATAGTGATGAGTATAGTAACATTTTTCTATGGAAATTATACAATACTATTTAAACAGCCATCTATACAGCTATTTAAAAATGCTGAGCTTGTTGATGATAAGGATTACATAGGTGCTTTAGAGGAAAGACGAGAGAAAAAAGTTTTTGATGAGGAAATTTCAAATGCAATAGACCAAGTTTATCGTTTGCAGGATAAGGACAAGGCTCTGGATAGTATTCTTGCACAGTATTTCTCCCCACAAGAAATGACCTATACGAAATTTCAAACTGTTATAGATTCTGTACAGGCTCTTTTCTATAATAACCTTAAAAAGATGATTAACCGAATGATAATTTTCGATTATAAGGACTATACCAAGCTTATAAATAAGCTTAAAAACGCCCCTGCTTCTGATGGCATAACAGTTGCCTCTAAATCAACTGGTGCACAGCTTAAAATCTATAATGAACATATAGATTATGTTAAGGGACTTGTGGAAATGAATGAAAGCATTTTAGTGAAGCTTGATAGCCTTTTACTCGAAATCTCTAAGCTTGATGATATTGATGAGGCTGGTCTTGAAGAGCTTACGGCAATTCAAGAAATCAATGATTTGATTTCCCAGACAAAATATTATAAGAACTAATTTCAGGAGGTAAAAAATGACTAATCTGTCTAATGGTAAAAAAATTGCGATTTTTGCAGGTATTGCTGTTGTTGTTTTTGGTCTTGTTTTCGGTGGGATTATGCTGACTAAAGATGTAGGAAAAAGCCAAGAAACAATAACAAGCGAGCAAGCTGAAAATCAGATGAACAAACTGCTTGGCGGAATTAATGTTACAAATGTAAACCCTATAAAAGCATCTATAAGTGATGAGGATATATTGAGTGAGGAAGAGGAACTGCCTGATATATCTAAAACACCTTTAACAGTAACAGGTAATGGCGAAATCAATATCGAGATTTTTGCTTCACCAGAAAAAGCTGGCGAGGATACTGACGGTTGGATAAACGAAGTCGCAAAGAATTTTAATAATGAAAATTATAAAATTAATGGCAAGACTATTTCTGTTTCAATCCGTTCTGTTACATCAGGTCTTGGCGTAGATTACATAACATCAGGAAAATATGTTCCAGATGCTATCACGCCATCAAATGAATTTTGGGGCAAGATGATAGAGGCAAAGAATGTCAATGTTAAGCTTAAAGAGAAAAAGCTTGTTGGCAATGTTGCAGGTGTTCTTATCTCTAAGAGTAAATATAATGAAATGATTAAAAAATATGGCTCTGTAAATATGAAGGTTATTACAGAGGCTACTGCAGCTAACGAGATTGCAATGGGATATACAAACCCACTTGTTAGCTCAACAGGCTTTAATTTCCTTGTAAGTACACTTTATTCATATGATACTGATAACCTTTTAAGTGAAACAGCTACTGAGGGCTTTAAGAAGTTCCAGCAAAATGTTCCGCTTGTTTCTTACAACACTTTACAGATGAGAAAATCTGCTGAATCAGGCTCTCTTGATGCCTTTGTTTTGGAATATCAGCTCTATGTTAATGACCCTACTTTAAAAAATGACTATGTTTTCACACCATTTGGTGCAAGACACGATAACCCAATGTATGCAATCGGAACACTTTCAGCTGATAAAGAATCTGTTTTGGATAAGTTCTGTGAGTATTGCCTTAATGACGCATCTCAAAGTCTTGCAAAGCAATATGGTTTTAATCAGAATGATTCTTATAAATCAGAGCTTCCTAATGATATTGACGGCAGTAAGCTTTTAAGTGCTCAAAAGCTTTATAAGAAAAATAAGAATAGTGGTAATCCGATTATAGCAGTATTTATTGCAGATACTTCTGGCAGTATGGCAGGCGAATCTATCAATGCACTTCAAACCTCACTTATAAATTCTATGCAGTATATAAATAAAGAAAATTATGTAGGACTTATTTCATATAATAGCAAGGTTTATGTAAATCTTCCAGTAGCAAAATTCGACCTTAATCAGCAAGCTCTATTTAAAGGTGCTGTGCAGAGTCTTGAGGCTAACGGTCAAACTGCTACATACGACGCAGTTGTAGTTGCACTTGATATGCTTAATAAAGCAAAGAAAGTCCACCCAGAGGCTAAGCCAATGCTTTTCCTCTTGAGTGATGGTGAACAGAATACAGGTTGTTCTCTAAATGACATTTCATCAGTACTTAGTAATTATGAAGTTCCTGTATATTCAATCGGATATAATGCAAATATTGCTGCACTTAATCAGATTTCTGAAATAAACGAGGCAGCTACAATCAACGCAGATAGTGATGATATTATCTATCAGCTCAAGAATCTTTTCAATTCAGAAATGTAATATAACAAGGAGGAATATAAAATGGGATTTTCAATGGATTTACCTGATGTAGAGGCAGTCAAAGAGGAAGTCAAGGTAGAGCTTGCACCAAAGCCAGAAACAGAGGATAAGCTCGAAAAAATTGCTGACAACAACACACAATCGCTTTTTACAGTTGATTTAGGTTCTCTTGAGGGTAGGAGAGAAATAGTTTCTTCGGTTGATAGCTTTGGCAATGATGTTGTTGAAAAGTCAACAAGAAAGAATGAACTTCTAAGTGTTCGTCTTTCAGATTTAAGCAAGATGGGCGGAGAGAATGGCGAGGTTGTGAATGGTCTTGCACAGCTCCAGACTCAAATGAAGGACCTCGACCCATCAGGCATAGATTTTGTTAAAAAGGGTGTTTTAGGAAAGCTTTTCAATCCTATTCGTAATTATTTTGCAAAGTTTGAAAAGGCTGATACTATTATCGCAGAAACAATCGAATCACTTGGCAAGGGTAAAGCAACTCTCAAAAACGATAACACAACACTTGAGATTGAGCAGCTTGCTTTGAGAGATTTAACACAAAAGCTTACACAGCAAATCGACCTTGGAATGAAGATGGACGAATCTATTAGTTCTGCAATCGAACAAGCTAAGGTACAAAATGTTGATGAGGAGAGAATAAAATTCATTGAAGAAGAGGTTCTCTTTCCGTTAAGACAAAAGGTTATGGATTTACAGCAGATGCAGGCTGTCAATATGCAGGGCATCATAGCTATGGAAATTGTTCGCCGCAACAATAAAGAATTGATTCGTGCGGTTGAAAGAGCAGAGAGCGTAACAGTTTCAGCCCTTAGAATAGCAGTTACAGTTGCGAGTGCTTTGTATAATCAAAAGGTTGTTCTTGAGAAGGTTAATGCTGTAAATGAGGCAACAAACAAGATTATCGGTGCAACAGCAAAAATGCTTAAAGACCAGGGAGCAAGTATCCAGCAACAGGCTATGGAGGCAAATATTTCTGTTGACACACTTAAAAGTGCTTTTGCAGATACATTTGATGCCCTTGATGCTGTTACTGAATATAAATCTAAGGCTTTGCCACAGATGAAAACAACTATTGAGCAATTCAGAAATTTGGCTGATGAAGGTCAGAAGCGTATCGAAAGTATGGAACATAGAGAAAGTGAGCTTGATAAGCTTAAATAATCCATAAATAAAAATCTAAAAAGACGCTGTATAAATAGTAATTCTGTTTATACAGCGTCTGATGTTTTTTTAAGCATTATAAATCAAAGATGGTTTTATGTATGAACAAGTCTGTGAAAAACGGACCTATTCACTATGCTATTTTATATGTGATATTTGCGAATTTGATTGATATTCTTGAAAAAAATCAGTAGTTATTGTCTGTTTCAGAATTTATTTTAATAGTTTTACTTAGCACACTATTTATGCTTATAAAATGCAAACATAATTTTAAATCCACAAATTTGGTTTCTAAAGATTTTTCTTGACATTCTTATTTCTTAAAGATATAATATTATAGTGTTTTGAATAATTTGGAGGGGTATCAAAGTGGTCATAACGGAGCTGACTCGAAGTTTTTTGAGAGGTTGGCAGTTTGTTCACCACAGTTTCCCCATAAACATTGAGTTTTTGCTCGGTTTGAAAATTAAATATTTTGTTGTTCTTTCCGTCAGTTCTTGCGAAAAGTTTTTTGAATTGAACGGAATCACATAAACGGAGAGTTGTCCGAGTGGTCGAAGGTGCAGCACTCGAAATGCTGTAAGCCGAAAGGCTTCTAGGGTTCGAATCCCTAACTCTCCGCCAAAAAAGTCCAGTAAACTCAAGGGTTTGCTGGACTTTCCTTTTTTGTCCGGCTCCTTGAATTTTCCGATTTTCGCGTTGGAACGGCGTTAGAATTGGCCGTTTTTGCGTTAGAACAGCGTGTTTTTTTAGTCAAAAAACGGGGTTCAAATCCGGTTCTGTTATTTTGCCCTGCTCGGTTACATTTTCCCAGCGGCTCCCGAAATCATCTGACCTCGGAAGAAGCATTCCCTGCTCCATGGCCTGCGCCGAGGATATTTTGGATCTGTAGTCGAGATGGGCATAAATATTAGCGGTCGTGCTGAAATCCGAGTGACCGAGCCATTCCTGGATTTGCTTCAGCGGCACGCCGTTGGCCAGCAGCAAGCTGGCGCAGCTATGGCGAAGATCATGAAACCGCATCTTCGGCATCCCGTGTTTTGCTATGTACTTAGGAAAGTACTCCGTCAAATAGTTCGGGCGCATGCGCTCTCCCAGCTCGTTCACAAAGACATAACCGTCGTAATCGTAGTTATAGCAATTGCCGCAAACTTTCTTGTTGAGTTCCTGCGCTTCCTTGA
>ENA-OWRJ01000327-OWRJ01000327.1-human-gut-metagenome-genome-assembly--contig:-NODE-327-length-68261-cov-6.107410_pt1 | contig 68261 bp, 74 predicted proteins | sample MGYA00248269_ERZ651897 | MGnify/ENA primary metagenome ERZ651897 (study PRJEB26924, sample SAMEA4378252) | human gut metagenome | biome: human gut; feature: human-associated habitat; material: faeces...
TATTATAACTTTTTGCATTTTTGAACTATTGTACATATTTTATAATAAGAACAAATTTTTTCAATTATTTTCGTTTAATGTTACCTCAAATATATTATACTGTTTGATTTTCTAAAAGTCAATTTCGATTGTTTCAGTACTGTAGTGACGTATGATTCATTTTTCTTGTCCCATTTTTGTTGCAAAATTAACATAAATATGTTATAATATATTGTATAAAATATATTTTAGGAGGTTTCATTATGAGAAAAATGAGTTTGGAACAAATGGATCACGTGCTTAGACACGTCGAGATGCATGCAAACGAGTTTCGGCATGGTAATTTCACCAAAGGAGGAGATTATTTAAAGAAACTCAAAGAAGCACAAGAATTAGCATTAGAAGTTTCTCATGACATTATTCATGTTATGAGAACAAAGCAGTTCAAGGGATATGAGAATGCAGACTTCTCATATGATATAATCCTTCCAAATGACTACAAGCATCATCGATTCCGTCACTTTGATGCTGCCAGTTTCCAAGTTGGTTGCAAATTAAAAGCTACAATGGATCTTGATATCGTACCAGACAGTATGATTCAACTTTCATGTGATGACGCTGAACAGCAGATGAATGAGCTCGGCTGGGCAATTCAGGATGCAGCGGTATTCATTAAGATTCTTGAAGAATATTTTAATAAGCCACAGATTGCTTACAGACAAATGGAACTGGAACAGGCAGATCATTTTCTCCGGCATATTAAGATGCATGCTGAAGAACTTGAAAACGGAAAATTCGTTAAAACTTCGTCATATTTGGAAAAGCTCAAACTTGCTCAGTACAAGGGTAAAGATTTGGCGCATGACCTCTTTCATGTTATGCGTGAAAAAGGCTATGACGGATACAAAGACAATGACTTTGACCCATATGTACCTCTGCCAGCGGATTACAAGCAGAATCATTACCATGAATTCAGAAGATTTGACTATGATTCTTTCAAGGAAGCAATCAAAATTAAATACATTCTGAATCTGGGAATGGTGATGGAAAGAGACATTCCTCTTTCAGAAGAAAAGGGAAATGAACAGATGGCAGTGTTAAAAGCTGCTATCGAGGATGCCGAAGTATTCATTACCACGCTGGAAGAGTACTTTAAGGACAAGTAAAAACTTCCTAAAACCCGGGGTTGCAATTTAACCCCGGGCTTTCTTTTAATTTTTATAATTTCTTAAATATGAATCCATTTTTTCAATAAATTCTGCATTATTCTTAGTTTGAGTCATTTGCGTAATAATTTGTTCTGTTACATCTGCTACTGGTAAATTGTTTAATGCTTTTCTTAATGCAAAAACAGTTTCCATTTCAGGTTTTGTTAATAATAAGTCTTCTCTTCTTGTTCCTGATTTATTTATGTCTATTGCTGGGAAAATACGTTTTTCTGATAATCTTCTATCTAAGTGTACTTCCATATTTCCTGTACCTTTAAATTCTTCAAATATAACATCATCCATTCTACTTCCTGTTTCAATTAATGATGTAGCTAAAATTGTTAAACTACCACCATTTTCAATGTTTCTTGCAGCACCAAAGAATTTTTTTGGTTTGTGTAATGCAGCTGGATCAAGACCACCAGATAATGTTTTCCCTGATGATGGCATTACAAGGTTATACGCTCTCGCAAGTCTAGTAATACTATCTAATAGGATTACTACATCTTTATTATGTTCTATTATTCTTTTTGCTCTTTCTAATACCATTTCTGCAACTTTCACATGATGTTCTGGCATTTCATCAAATGTTGAATATATAACTTGTCCTTTTATTGATCTTTTCATATCTGTTACCTCTTCTGGACGCTCATCAATTAAAAGTACAATTAATTCTACTTCTGGATTGTTTGCAGAAATACTATTTGCTATTTTTTTCAATAATGTTGTTTTTCCTACTTTTGGTGGAGCAACAATCATTCCCCTTTGACCTTTTCCTATAGGTGAAATTAAATCTATAATTCTCATTGCATATTCTGTTGGTACTGTTTCCAATTTTAATCTCTCATTTGGATAAATAGGTGTTAGTTCATCAAATCTTTTTCTCTTTGCTGCTTTTTCTGGATGTTCTCCATTAACTTCTCCAACAAATATTAAAGATGGGAATTTTTCACCTTCTTTTGTTCTAGAAATTCCTTTTACTATATCTCCTGTATCAAGTTTGAATCTTCTTATTTGGATTGGTGATATATATACATCTTTTGGACTTGATAAGTAATTATCTCCTCTTAAAAAACCATATCCATCTGGTAATACTTCAAGTATTCCTTCTACTATCTCATCATCATCATTAGTTACTTTATAATCTATTATAGATTCTTCTGCTTCATCTAATTGTTCTTCGTCATTTTTATCATATCTTATTTCTTGAGCTTCTTCGTTTTCTTCTTGTGGCTTTGATGTTTCTGCAACCTGTTTTAATAATTCTATCAATTCTTCTTTCTTTAGTTTTGAAATATTTTTAATGTTTTGCTCTTTTGCAAAATTTCTCAACTCTAATAATGTCATGTTCTCTAATTCTGACATAAGTACCTCCTATTATTTAATTTTTATTTTTAATTTAATGGATTTTTTTATTGAAGTTAATAAAAATAAATCCTTAAAACTTGAATGTGCTTTAAGGATTTACTTGTTACTATCGATATAAACTCTTTCATTTGGTAAATACATTCCTAGTTTTTCACGTGCTAATTTTTCTATATATTCTAATGAATCTGTATTCTTTTTTTCTTGTTCTAAATTTTGTTTGTTTTGTTCTAGTTCACTTTGTGCTACTTCTATTTTTGAAGATAATTCCTTTATATCATCTCTGTAATGTGATATGTTTATTTGCTGTTTTATTAACATAACTATCCATACTATTAATGCTATTAAAAATGCATTCCTAAGTAATTTTTCTTTTTTCATATGTACTCTCCATTTTCTTGTTAAAAATTCTTATATATATATTATTCTCCATTTTTTACAATTTTCCCCTTTTTTGTCGTAAGTTTTTTTGTAAATTTAATAAATATTTTAGAAATTATCGAATACGTTGTCTTAAATGGTATTATCAAAATTCTAATTATATAGCTGAAAATTGTCGAAAATATTTTTACTATTATGTTGCTTAATGTAAATATGTATAATAATATTCCAACAATTATTCCTAGAAAAATAAATATTCTTATCTCTCCATTATTAAAAAACCAAATACTATATAAAATCAATATTCCAGTTAAAATCCAAAATAAAATATCTTCTATATATGTTATTGTATTTGAAGTTTTTATACTTCTTCTTAAAATTCTAAAAAAATCGAATAAAACTCCTATTACTACTCCTGTTAATGAAAAAACCAAAAATAAATATGCTTGATTTTGAGCCATAATTTTGCCTTTCTACTTGAAAATTTTGCTTAGTATTGTTCCTGCACTTTTCTCTTGTTTTGTTTGACTATATGCTAAACTTGAAATTTCTCCTTCTATTATTACTTCTGCTGTATCTAAACTTAATTTATTAATTCTGATATTTTCTCCTTTTACGGTTAATAAGCCTAGTTCTGTATCTACCATTACTACTTGATCGTCAAAACTTAATACATCATTTACTCCAGATACACTTAACTTCCCCCTATTTTCTAATACTAAATTTTGAACTATGTTGGGATTTACATTTATATTCATATTTTTTCTTTCATCTATCATATTCTTTCATCCTTTCGTATATATTATCTATACTAAATTATAATATGCAGAAAATAGCATAAATAGAACTGATTGAATCTAAAAAGAAGATGCTAATTAAAGCATCCTCTAATCATATTAAACAAAATTTTTAAAATCTTTTTATTTTATCCTTTCTTCAATACTTTTTAGCATCTCTTGATATTTATTTAGTTTAGCCTTTTCTTCGTTTATTTTTGCTTCTGGAGCCTTATTAACAAATCCTGGATTAGCTAACATTTTACTTGCTCTTTCAATTTCTGCTAGAACTTTTTTCTTTTCATCTTCAAGACGTTTTTTCTCTTCTTCTACATCTACTAATTCTTCGAACGGAATATAAACTTCCATTCCATTTGAAATAATCGAAATAGCATTTTGAGGTATATTGTCTTTATTATTTTGAATTGTAATTTCGTTTGCGAATCCTAGTTTTTCAATAAAAGCTTTAGATTGTTCAATCTCATTTTGATATTCCGCTGTAACAAAAATTAATTTCGTTTTTTTACTTGGATGTACATTCATATTTGCTCTAACATTTCTAATTTGTGTTATAACATCTTTTAAGTTTTCTATAAAGTCTTTGCTTGTATCATATTCTATTGAATCATTTGCTTTTGGCCAATCTGAAACCATCAAGTCCCTATTATCAGGATTTACAAGTTTTGCATAAATTTCAGATGTGATAAATGGCATAAATGGATGCAACAATTTTAAGCTGTTTCTAAGTACATAATTTAATACATAACATACTTGTGCTTTTTCTTGCTTATTTTCGCTATATAGTCTTGATTTTGCCATTTCTATATACCAATCGCAAAATTCATTCCAGATGAAATTATAAATATTTTCAAGTGCTACACCTAAGTCATAATCATTAATATTTTGTGATACTGTTTTTATTAGATTGTTTAATTTATTTAATATCCATCTATCTTCAACTCTTAAATCTTTTTCTTCTTTAATGTCATCTTCTAATGAATTAATTACGAATTTTGATGCATTCCATAATTTATTAGCAAAATTTGAAGCTTGGTCTAGTTTTTCAGGCATGTATTTAATATCATTTCCAGCAGAAGTTCCATATAATAATGAAAATCTTAATGCATCTGTACTATATTTATCAACTATATCTAATGGATCAATTCCGTTTCCTAATGATTTTGACATTTTTCTACCTTGGCTATCTCTTACTATTCCATGGATTAAAATATCACTAAATGGTTTTTCATGCATTAACTCTAAGCCAGAGAAAATCATTCTTGCTACCCAGAAGAATATTATGTCATATCCTGTTACCAACACATTTGTTGGATAAAATGTTTTTAAGTCTTCTGTTTCATGTGGCCAACCTAATGTTGAAAATGGCCATAATGCAGAACTGAACCATGTATCTAATGAGTCTTCATCTTGGTGTAATTTTGTTGAACCACATTTTTCACATTTTTCTGGTTCAGTTTTACTTACATTTATATGTCCACATTCATCACAATAGTATGCAGGAATTCTGTGTCCCCACCACAATTGACGAGATATACACCAATCTTGAATATTTTCCATCCAGTTAAAATATGTTTTTTCGTATCTTTTTGGAATAAATTTAATCTCATCTTCTTTTACTGCTCTTATTGCAGGTTCTGCAAGTTCTTTCATCTTTACAAACCATTGCTCAGATATTCTTGGTTCTATTGTATTGTGACATCTATAGCATTTTCCTACATTGTGAGTGTAGTCTTCTGTTTTTACAAGTGCTCCTATTTCTTCTAGTTTTTTTACTATTAATTTACGTGCTTCTAATGTGGTTAGTCCTTTATATTCTGGTACTAAATTTTCCATTATTGAACTATCATCAAATACTTCTACGATTTCTAAGTTGTTTCTTAGTCCTGCTTGATAGTCATTCATATCATGTGCTGGAGTGATTTTTACACAACCAGTCCCGAAATCTTTTTCTACGAAGTCATCTGCAATTATTGGAATTTCTTTATTCATTATTGGGAGAATACATGTTTTTCCTACAATATCTTTATATCTTTCATCATCTGGATGTACTGCTACTGCGGTATCTCCTAGCATTGTTTCAGGTCTTGTTGTTGCAACTATTACATATTTATCTGTTCCTTTTATTTGATATCTAATATGCCATAAATGTGATGCTTCTTCTTCAAATTCTACTTCTGCATCTGATATTGATGTATGGCATGATGGACACCAGTTTATCATTCTTGTTCCCTTATATATTAATCCTTTATTATATAAATTTACAAATTGTTCTAAAACTGCATTTGATAATCCTTCATCCATTGTAAATCTTGTACGGTCCCAATCACATGAACATCCGAGTCTACGTTGTTGTTTTTGGATTGTTCCTCCATATTCTTTTGTCCATGCCCAAGCTCTTTCTAAAAATTGTTCTCTTGTGATATCAGCTTTTGTTAAGCCTTCTTCTTTTTTCATTTTTTCTACAACTTTTACCTCTGTTGCTATTGCAGCATGGTCAGTTCCTGGAATCCATAAGGTGTTGTATCCACACATTCTTTTATATCTTATTAATACATCTTGCAATGTTCCATCTAATGCGTGTCCCATGTGTAATTTTCCTGTTACATTTGGTGGTGGCATTACTATGCAATAACTTTCTTTTGTTTTGTCCATTGATGGCTTAAAATAGCCCTTTTGTTCCCATTCATTATACAATTTTTCTTCAAATTCTTTTGGATTGTATTTATCATTTAATTTTCTTTCACTCATATTTTTCATTTCCTTTCTTAAAAAAATTTTACATTGTATTTACAAGAAAATACTTTGTCAGGTTCTAATTGATTTATATTTTCTTTATCTTTAAAAATTTGATTACTATCAATCTTATCTGCTGTGTTTTGCCATGGTTCTATGCAGACGAAAGGTGCTCCTTTTTTTGACCACAGTGCCAAATATGGAAAGTCTGTAAAATCAAATTCTAATATTTTTTTATTTGTTTCTTTACTCTGCAAAATAACTTTATTTGATTTTATATTTTTCATTATTATTGCATCATTGTCAAATATGTTTGCTGTTAGATGTATTTTGTTATTTTCTAAAATATTGTTTGCTTTTTCTGTGTCTATTAATCCATTTTTTAATTTTAAGAATTTTATTTTATCTTCTTTTTCATCAAATACTATTTCATATTGTCCTGTACTATAATCACAACTAAATGCTGGATGCCCTCCTAATCCAAAATATATTTTTTTATTGTCTATGTTTTTTACTTGATATTCTACTTGTAGAGTGTCTTCTATTATTTGATATATTACATGCAATTCAAATTTATATGGATATTTTTTAAGTGTTTCTTCATTATATGTTAATACATAATGATTTTCTTCAATTTGGTTAAATTCCATGTCTCTTGCAAAACCATGTTGTGACATTTCATATATTTGTCCTTCTATTTCTGTTTTTGAGTCTTTTATTCGTCCTACTATTGGAAATAGTATTGGTGATTGACGGTTCCAAAATGTTTTACCATCAAATAACATTTCTTTTCCATTACATTGTATACTTGTTAATTCTGCTCCTTGTTTTTTGGTTTTTATTTTTAACATCTTTTTCTCTCCTTTCTGCTACGAAAAAATAACTCGCCTATATGCTTATTTGCATAAGGGCGAGTTTATATCTCACGGTACCACCTTAATTATTATCTATTTTATTTTTGGATAACATCTCATTTTGCTTTAACGCAGCATACGGATAATCTTAAGTTTATTGTCAGATTATCAACTCTAAAGCTACCTTCCATTTACCTTTGTTTAAGAAGCTCCCAGCCTTCGACTTCTTTTCTCTGCTAAATAAGTATAAATGTACTCCTCTTTTTCTTTGTTTTTATTATTATGCCAATATATTATCATATTATTATGTGAATTGCAAGTATTTTATTATATTATTCCTCAATTCCATAAAATAATTTTAAAACGCTTGTATATCCTGGAAATTTTACTTTTCGAATACAATCAATGACTTTTTTAACATTGTATTCTACATATAATTGGTTATATTCTACTTTATTTTTATTAACGTTTAATATTCCATATGGTGCATAGTTAGTTTTTCCAGGACATCCTAATGCTCCAGGATTTATGTATGTTTTACTATTTTTAAAATTATAAACTTCTTTGTGAGTATGTCCATACAAATATATGTCGGCAGCTATCCCATTAAATATTATTTCATTTTCTTCTACACTAGCTCTTTTTATGTGTTTTCTAAAACTTCCATCTTTGTTCATTGGATAGTGAGCAATATAAATTTTCTTTCCTTCTGTTTCATATATTATTTCTTTGGGCAATTTTGTCATAAATTCTAGTGATGAGTCACTTAATCCTTTTTTTAGCCATTCATTTCTTTGTAATTGCTCATCACTTACTTTTATTTTTTCATCATGCACTACTTTTGGCATTCCTTCAATTATATATTTTTCGCGATTTCCTCTTACTGTAATTATTCTATCCTCCATGCTTATTATTTTTTGAACAACTTCTTCTGACCTTGGAGCTCCACCTATTAAATCTCCTAAGCAAATTATTTTATCTATGTTTTCCTTTTCTAATTGTTTTAAGACTGCGTCTAACGCTTTTTTATTTCCATGTATATCTGAAATTATTCCTATTTTCATAATATTTTTTCCTTTTTAATATATTTTATGTGCTATAACCACATTAACTTCTTTAATATCTTTTCTTTTGGTGTAAATACCATATATTTTATGCAATATTTTTGTATTGGATTAAAAAATGTATCTAATAGTAAGATATCTTTTATTCTAAATTTAATTCCTTTTTTTTCTAAATAATCACAAGTAAATAATTTACAGGAAATACATTTTGCTCCGCATGTATAATCATCCTTCAAATATTCACATAGAACTAATTTTGATAATGGGACTAATGCTTTATATTTGAAGTGATGGCAACATTAATATTGAAAAATGATATTACATTCTTTATTTTTAAAAGCTTTTTTAATATTTTTTTATAATCTTTATTTTTTAAACTATTGAAATCAATTTTCAATACCATTTTTTTATTCTTTAATAGACTAGCTGTGTTTATCTTATTTACATCTATAAAGTTATTTTCTATATCTGTATTTACTTTTAAATAGTAATTATTGCTAAGTTTAATGTTTGAATTCACTTTAATCAAATCCTTTCTTAATAGCAATTGTTATAGATTTCTATTATAATAAAACAATAAATATAAACTAAAAGGAATGAGTCCCATACAATATAGGATTCATTCCAAAGCCTTTTAGTATTTAATTAAAAATGCCTAATTTTTTGTGTTCAGTATACTTATTTTAATATTTTATTAAAATGCTCTTCTAAATAATTCTATAAAGTCTTCTCTTGAAACTTCTCTTGGGTTACCTGGCTTGCAAGGGTCTTGCATAGCTTTATCAGCTAACATTCCAAAATCTTCTTCTCTTGCTCCAACTTCTCTAACTGTTTGAGTAATTCCAACTGATTTAGAAAGTTCAGAAATCATCCATACAAATGTATTTATAACATCTTGGTCATTTAAGTGTGCCGCATCTGGTCTACCAATTTCACATAAAATTTCTCTGAATCTTTGTGCTGTTGCAGTGTCTTCACCATTGAATCTCATAACTGTTGGTAATAATATTGCATTTGCTAAACCATGTGGTGTATCATAAACAGCTCCTAATTGATGTGCCATTGAATGTACAATTCCTAAACCTACATTTGAGAATCCCATTCCAGCAATGTATTGAGCTAGTCCCATTTTTTCAACTGCTTCTTCATCTTTCTCATTTACAGCTGCTGGTAAATATTTAAAGATTAGTTTTATTGCTTGCATATGGAACATATCTGACATTGTGTTGTGTGCTTTTGTGATATATCCTTCTACTGCATGTGTTAGTGCATCCATTCCTGTTGTTGCTGCAATTGATTTTGGCATTGATGCCATTAGGTCTGAATCTACAATTGCTAATATTGGAATATCATGAGGGTCTACACATACCATCTTTATTTCTCTTTCTTCATCTGTTATTACATAATTAATTGTTACCTCTGCTGCTGTTCCTGATGTTGTTGGTAATGCTATTATTGGCATACCTTTATTTTCTGTATTTGATGCACCGTTTAATGATACTATATCTGCTCTGTCTGGGTTTGTCATAACAATTGATATACCTTTAGCTGTATCTATACTTGAACCTCCACCAACTGCAACTAATACATCTGCACCTGCATTTTTACAAGCTTCTACACCATCTAATACATTCTTTATTGTTGGGTTTGGTTTTACTTCTGAATATACTTCATAAGCTATTCCTGCTCTATCTAAAACTTCTGTAACTTTTGCTGTTACTCCACATTCAAATAATGCTTTGTCTGTTACTACTAATACCTTTTTAAATTTTCTTTTACGAATTTCTTCTGGTAATTCTTCTCTTGCTCCTTTTCCAAAATATGATGTCTCGTTTAATACAAATCTGTTAACTGACATAATTTTTTCACTCCTTCTTTTGATTTTTTTAAATTTCTTTTGAATTTATATAAAAAGTTTTTAACTTTTATATCATTTTAATTTTCGGCATAGTCAGCTGGAATCTCAAACACTGAGCTGTCTATGTCATTTGTTAAGCTAACCTTTAGTAATTCGTGCTTATCTCCATATATTGTTTTTATATATACTAAATTGTCTTTACTATCAAAATAAAATCTAGTTTTCACATCATTTTCATCTAAATTTAATGAGTTGGATAGTAAAAACATTGTACTTCCACTGTATTCTTCATATTTATATTTTTTTCCTTTTACTTTTTCAGTTCCTTTAGTATATTCTTTTCCCATTATCTCTTTTATTCCATCTATCAAAAAAGTTTGGTCTACATTGTTTCCTTCATAAATATAATATTCTTTTCTATCTGGTAAAATTAAATAAGTACTATTTTCTTTTATTAATGTTTTTGTATGATTTTGTGTTGCAGAATCTTCTTCTTTTGAATATTGATCTATTAATGTTTTATCTCCATCTTTTATTATAATTGTTTTATTATTATCATTTTGTTCCCATTTAAATTGATAGGCCTGGCTTGAATTAAGTTTATTATATACTTTTGCTAATTCTTGCACTTTACTATTTTTGTTTCCTACAATTTTGCTTACAAAAAATATTATTCCTATAATAACTAATATTATTACAATTAAGTTGATTCTTTTGTTTTTTTTCATTTTATCTCCGACCTTTCGTTCTTCATAATTCTGTATATTATTATATCAATAATGTTTTTCGTTTACAATATTTTTTGACAATTTTTTTACTTCTTTTCTGGGTCAACATATTCTAAGGTTCCAGGAATCATTTTATCAACAAAAACAACTCCGTCAAGATGATCACATTCATGTGCAATTGCTTGTGCTAACAGCTCTTTGGCTTTGATTGTGATTTTCTTTCCGCTTCTATCCAAAGCTTCAACTACAACTTCTTTTGGTCTAATCATTTTAGCATACTGATTAGGAAAACTTAAACAGCCTTCTTCTACTTCTTGCTCTCCTTTGGTTTTGATTATTTTAGGATTAATAAGGATTATAACTCCATTTCCATCATCAATGTCAATTACCACAACTCTTTTTAGCACACCTACTTGTACAGCTGATAATCCGACTCCATTATGTTTATACATTGTGTCTATCATGTCATCAATCAATGTTTGAATTTTATCATCAATTGTTTCTACCTCTCTTGATTTTTTTCTTAGTATTTCATCTTTTTCATATCTTAGATTTCTTATTGCCATTTTTATCATTCCTTTCTATTTTTAGTTGGCATAGTAAACATTATAATTATTTTTAAATCATATTATTAGGATTAACATCCACACTAATTCTGGTATTTTTATAATTTGAATCATAAAATTTTTTTAAACAAGTATTTATAACACTATTTGCTGATTCTGTCATATTTCCCTTTATAATAATCCTCCACCTAAATCTGTTTTGAATCTTATCAATAGGTGATGGCATAGGTTTTAAAACATAAAATTCTTGTTCACCTAATCTAGCTTTTAAATAATTATAAACTCTAGTAGATGCTTCTATAATTTCTTTTTCATTTAAACTATTGAACCCGATTAATATTATATCGCAAAATGGTGGATATTTCAACTGTTCTCTTAAGGCAATTTCTGTATTATAAAACATCTTATAATCTTGCTTTTGAGCACATATAATACTAAAATTATCTGGATTGTACGTTTGTATTATTACTTTTCCATCTAATTGTTCTCTTCCTGCTCTTCCAGCAACCTGTGTTAAAATTTGAAAGGTTCGTTCATTTGCTCTATAATCATCTATATTTAGACTACTATCAGCTGCAATTACACCAACTAATGTTACATTTGGAAAATGATGACCTTTAACAACCATTTGTGTTCCTATTAAAATATCGATATTTTCATTTTTGAATTTATTTAAAATTTCTTCATGTGAATTTTTCTTAGTAACTGTATCTATATCCATTCTTATTGTTGATGCCTCTGGAAATAGTTTATTTATTTCCTGTTCTAACTTTTGTGTCCCTGTTCCAAAATATCTTATTTTTGTACTATGGCATTCTGGACAAACAGTTACAACATTTTCTTCATATCCACAATAATGACATTTTAATTTATTCTCTGTTTTATGGTATGTCATACTTATATTACAATTTTTGCATTTTACTGTATACCCACATTCTCTACACATTATAAAAGTCGAAAAACCTCTTCTATTTAAAAACAAAATTGTTTGTCTATGCTGTTTTAAATTTTGTTCTATTTCACCATATAATTTTGTACTTAACATTGATCTATTTCCATTTGCTAACTCCATTTTTAAATCTACTATTTCTACTTCTGGTAATTTCGAATTATTTGCTCTTTTACTTAATTCTAATAAAGTTACTTTTCCTTGTTGCGCTTTATAATATGTAATTAAATCTGGAGTAGCACTTCCTAATACTAATGGGCAATTATTCTCTTTAGCTATTCTTTTTGCAATTTCTTTTGCATCATATTTAGGAATTGCTTCTGACTTATATGAGCTATCATGTTCTTCATCAATTATTATTATTCCAATGTTTTCTGTTGGAGCAAAAATTGCAGACCTCGCGCCAATGATTATTTTGGCTTTTCCTTCTTTTATTTTATTCCACTCGTCATATCGTTCACCTATTGATAGTTTACTATGTAAAACGGCAATTTCATCTTTATTAAAACGTGCTATAAATCTATTTATCATTTGAGGTGTTAAAGATATTTCTGGTACAAGTACTATTGCTGTTTTTTCTTGTTTTAATGCTTCGCCTATTAGCTGTAAATAGACTTCTGTTTTACCTGATCCTGTTACTCCATATAATAAGAATTGTTCATAACTATTAATTATCATATCTAATACTACTTTGTCATAAGCATTTTTTTGTTCATCTGTAAGTTTTAAGTTTTTTGTTTTCTCGATTTTCTTATTTGCAAGTGGATTTCTTTCTATTTTCTTTTCTACAATTTCTACATACCCATTTTTTTCTAAGGTTTTTACTATTGCTCTACTTCCATCTGTAAATAATTCTATTTCCGGTACTGTTGCACCTTCATTGCCTTTTAAAAATTGTAATATCTTTTTCTGTTTTTCTGATTTAATTTTTCCCATTTCTATGTCAAATTGGATTTCATCAATATCTTTTTTTAAATATACAGTATTTATTGTTTTATCTTGTACGTTTTTTTCTGACTTTTTGCTCTTGGTTCCAGGTGTTAACATTTGTTTGATACAATCAGATACATTGCAAAAATATCTTTTCGCCATCCATTTTGCAAGTTTTATTTGTTTTTCTGTTAAATTATGCTTTATTTTTACAATTTCCTTTACTTTATATGTTGTATTTTCTTTTATTCCTACTACATATCCTTCTTCTAGTGTACTCGCTTTTCCAAATGGTACAAGTACTGTGCTTCCTATCATTATTATTTCTTCTAATTCTATAGGTACTTTATAATCAAATGTTCTATTTAGTCTTTTGGCTGTTCGATTTATTATTATCTCTGCTATCATATTTGATTAGAAGCCTCCTTTTCGTATTTTCGTTTATATCTTATCATATTTTTTGTTTTTTTGCATTATTTTAAAAAGAAAAAAGCATAGTTCTTTCTATACTTTTCCTTGTTCTTCTATTCTTTTTTCATTTTCAATAATAGTCATAATAACTTGAACAGTTTTTTCAAAATCATCATTTTTTATAACATAGTCATAAAGCTTGATTTTATCTTCTTCATATTCTAATCTACCAAGTCTAACTTCAATGTCTTGAATATTATCTCCTCTTTCAATTAGACGTCTTTTTAATTCTTCTTTTTCTACTTTTAAAAAGATTGTTACAATTCTTGTGTCATTTCCTAATATCTTTAAAAGATTTTCAGTTCCATTTACTTCTATATCTTTTACTATTATTTTACCTTCTTTAATTTTGTTACTCATAAGTTCTCTTGAAGTTCCATAATAATTACCATGATGAAGGTCATATTCATAAAAATCACCTTTACGGATTTTTTCTTCAAATTCTTCTTTACTAATAAAATGATAATGGTCTCCTTCTACTTCGCCTAGTCTCATATCTCTTGATGTGAATGAAGGTAATGTAACTATATTAGGCATTCTTTTTATTAATTCTTTTTTTATTGTATCTTTTCCTGCGCCAGATACTCCTGATAATATTACTAACACTATTCTTCTCCTCTTTCTATTGTGTCTTCTTTAGCTTCATCTGGTTCAATGATTTCTACTTCGCCTTCTGCAATTTCATTTGCTGCAAGCGTAACTGGTGATTCTTCTTTAACTTTTGTTTTTACTTCTGCTCCACTTGCTATTTGTCTAGCTCTTTTTGATGTTGCTATTACTAATTCATATCTATTTTTTGCTTTTTTTAATAATTCTTGAACTGTTGGTTTAACCATCATTTTTAATCACCTCCATTTTTATTCTTCTGCAACTACTGGTGCAGGCGTAATATCTTTATCAACTCTTCCTGCCACAGTCTCTGGCTGTACGGCAGATAAAATTATATGTCCAGAATCCATTATTAATACAGCTCTTGTTCTTCTACCACATGTAGCATCAACTGCTGTTTTTTCGTCTTTTGCTTCTTGTATCATTCTTTTTATAGGAGCTGAATCCGGACTTACAATTGCTACTATTTTATTTGCAGCTATTATATTTCCAAATCCTATATTTACTAATTGCATTTTTACCATCCTTTCTGCATAATTTTTCAATATTTATTTAATTCTTCTGTTTTTTAAACGTCTTTTATATTACCTTTTAATTTTACTACATATTTGTCAATAAGTCTAGTAGATAAGCTTAAAATTTCTTCATTTTTCTCTTCTATTTTCCTTCTTCTTTTTTATTTTTTCTTCTTGGTATTATTTTTTTTGGTTCATCTTTCACTATTTCCTTTATATCACTCAAACTATTTAATTTGTCTTGTTGTATTTTCGTGTAAAGAATTGCTGATTTTAATATGTAATATACCCCAATTATGTTTGCTCCTGTCAATGAATATATTTCTATATTACTTCCTGATACATATATCATATGTTGTGTTAATAATACAAAAATTGCTATTATGAGAAATTCTATACCATTAATAAAAATTAATTCTTTTCCATTTCTATAAGAAATTTCCATAAATACTATTGATATTACTAAAAAAACTAAGCTTGATAAATGCAAATAATCTTCTAGTTCATATGCATCTAGTTTTGAATATTGCTTACTAAATAATATAAAATACCCCATTGTTATAAGTCCACATACTAAATTAACAAATAACGTATTTATTAATATTTTTTTTACTTTTTCCATCTTATTTATCTCCTTGTCATTGTTCTAATTCATAGGTAATCACACTAAGTATGTTAAGTGCCACAGTTTCTGTTCTTAAAATTCTATTGCCAAGTGTTACTATCTTTGCACCTTTTTGTTTTAATAATTCAACATCCTTTTCTTCTAGTCCGCCTTCTGGTCCTATTACTACTCCTATTTTGATTTTTTGTTCTGGTTTTTTGTATTGCTTTAGTTTTAAAAGTTCTTGCTTTATTGTATTTTCTTTTTCATTTTCATATGCTACTAGTACACTATCATATTTATTAATTAATTGTGCAATTTTTTCTACATTAACTATATTTTTAATTTCAGGTATTGTATCTCTTCCGCTTTGTTTTGCAGCGCTTTCTGCAATTTTTTGCCATCTAGTTATTTTTTTCATTTCATCTTTAGTTGCTATTTTTACTACACATCTCTTCATTTCTACTGGAATAATTGCGTTTGCTCCTAATTCTACTGATTTTTGTATTATTAATTCCATTTTGTCTGCTTTTGGTAGCCCTTGATATATATCAACTTCTATTTTATTATCATTACTTTGCAATTCTTCTATAATTTTAGTTAAAATACTTTTTTCTTCTATTTTCTCAATTTCACATATATATGATTTCTTAGTATCTTTATCGCATATTTCAATGTCTTCACCAATTTGCTTTCTAAGTACATTTCTTATATGTTTGATATCTTCTCCTAATATTTCTATTGTTGTTTTTTTTACTTGTTCCTTTTTTACAAAAAATCTTGGCATGTTTTTCTCCTTTAATGTATTTATTATATTACTTTTTTTGTTCTTTAGCAATATCTCATTTATATTATTTTTATATTCTATCCAACAACTTATTTCTAGTTTCTATACTTTCAGTAGCAATCATTTTATTATTATCTATTAAATATTTTGTAGTATTATTTATTATAAGTAATACAGTTTTATCTAGATCTATTGTTGCCAATTTTCTTTCTGATTCAATATCAAACTTTTCTGATTTTCTTGTTAATTCTACTTTATCTGAAACATATATTATTTTAGCTAGTGTATCCATTTTAGGACTTGTAATTGTATGATATTCTATGGCTTTTGCAATTTGCTCACTAACTCCATATTTCTTTTTAGCTATATCTGCACCTATTTTTCCATGTAGAATAGGGACATTTAGTTTTTCAAATTCAGTTATTTCTATATTGTTTTCTTCTACATATTTAAGCATTTCTTCTTTTGTCATTTCTTTGGCATTATCATGAAGTAATCCTGCAATTTTAGCTGTTTCTATATCAACTTTATATATCTTAGCAAACTCCTCTGCCATATTCATTACACCTATTGAATGTTCATATCTTCTTTCTGATAATACTTGTTTTAAATCTTTTTTTATTTTTTCTATATTTTCCATTTCTTTACCTTCCTTAATACAGAAGACCGTGAGATTCACGGTCTTTAAGTATTGCTAAAATTATTTTAACCAATCTGGATTTGCTAAATACCAATCAATTGTTTTTACAATTCCATCTTCGAATTTTGTTTCTGGCTCCCATCCTAATTCTGTTTTAATTTTTGTTGGATCTATTGCATATCTATAGTCATGTCCTTTTCTATCATCAACATGTTCAATTAAATCTTCTGATTTTCCTAAACGTTGTAATATAAGTTTTACAATTTCTATATTTCTTTTTTCATTATGTCCACCTATGTTATATCTTTCTCCTGCTTTACCATTATGGAATACCATATCTATTGCTTTACAATGGTCTTCTACGTATAACCAATCTCTTATATTCTTTCCTTCTCCATATACAGGTAATTTCTCATTATTTAGAGCTAATTTAATCATATGAGGTATTAGTTTTTCATTATGTTGATATGGTCCATAGTTATTTGAACAGTTTGTTACTGTTACATTCATTTTATATGTTGTATGATATGCTAATGCAACTAAATCAGAACTTGCTTTTGATGCTGAATATGGACTACTTGGTTGAATTGGAGATGTTTCAGTGAAATATCCTTCTTCTCCTAATGCACCATACACTTCATCTGTCGAAATATGTACAAATTTGTTTTCTGAACCTTCTCCCCATGTTCTTCTTGCTGTTTCTAATAGTGTATGTGTTCCTAACACATTTGTTTTTGTAAATACAAATGGTGTTTTTATACTATTATCTACATGTGATTCAGCTGCAAAGTGAATTACACCATTTATTTGATATTTTTCAAATACTTCTTGCATTTTTTCAAAATCACATATATCAGCTTGTACAAATGTAATTTTATCTTTTACTTTATCTAAATTTGCTAGGTTTCCAGCATATGTTAATTTATCTACTACTATTATATTATAATCAGGATGTTTATTCACAAAATATTCTGCAAAGTTTGCTCCTATAAATCCTGCTGCTCCTGTTACCATTATATTTTTCATTTTTCATTTCTCCTATCTGCACACGTGAGATCGCTTTTTTTCGGTGCAATTTTGCACACGTGAGATCGCTTTTTTTCGGTGCAATTATAAATTTTTAAATAAATCTGTTTCTTTTAATTCTTTTAAAGATGGCCATTTAGTATCTTTTTCAGATGTTAATAAATCTTCTGGTTTTAAATCTCTCATTGGCCATTCTATTGCAACATCTGGGTCATCAAATTTTAATCCGCCTTCTGCTTCGTGATTATATATATCATCACATTTATATGCAAATTCGGCTTCATCTGATAATACTAAAAATCCATGTGCAAATCCTTTGGGAATCATAAACATTTTTTTATTTTCTTCTGTTAATATAACTCCTTCCCATTTGCCATATGTTTTGCTACCTGGTCTTAAGTCTACTGCTACATCAAATACTTCGCCTTTGATGCATCTTACTAGTTTTGCTTGTGTGTTTTCTTTTTGAAAATGTAATCCTCTTAAGACTCCTTTCTTGGATTTTGATTGATTGTCTTGGACAAAGTCATAATTTAATCCTATTTCTTCAAAATCTGCTTTACTATATGTTTCCATGAAGTATCCTCTATTGTCTCCAAAAACTGTTGGTTCTACTATACATACACCATCTATTGATGTGTCAATTCTTTTAAATTTTCCCATCTTTTTTCATCCTTTCTATTCTTCCCCAAAAACATCTTCTGCTACATCTTTTAAATATTTTCCATAGTCTGTTTTCATGTACTTTTGTGCTAATTTTAATAATTGCTCATTATTTATCCAACCTTTATCAAATGCGATTTCTTCTGGGCAACAAATTTGTAGTCCTTGTCTTTTTTGAATTGTTTGCACAAAACTTGCTGTTTCTATTAATGCATCATGTGTTCCTGTGTCAAACCATGTCATTCCTCTACCTAATTTTTCTACTTTTAGTTGTCCTCGTTTCATATATTCTTCATTTACCGCAGTTATTTCTAGTTCTCCTCTTGATGATGGTTTTACATTTTTAGCAATTTCTATTACTTCGTTTGTATAGAAATATAGTCCTGGTACTGCATAATTTGATTTTGGGTCAGCTGGTTTTTCTTCTATTGATACAGCTTTTCCATCATTATCAATTTCAACTACTCCATAGGCTCTAGGGTCTTTTACGTAATATCCAAATATTGTTGCTTCATTTTCTCTTTCATTTGCTTCTTTTAATTTTTCTGCTAAATGTTCACCATAGAACATGTTATCACCTAATATCATTGCAACATTATCTTCTCCTATAAAGTCTTCTCCTATTATAAATGCTTCAGCTAGCCCATTTGGTTTTTCTTGAATTTTATATTCGAATTTCATTCCCCATTGACTACCATCTCCTAATAAGCTTTTAAATGTTTCTGCATCTCTTGGAGTTGTAATTATTAGCACATCTCTTATGTCTGCTTGCATTAAAATTGATAATGGATAATATATCATTGGTTTGTCATATACTGGCATAATTTGCTTTGAAATTGCAAGTGTTAATGGATATAGCCTTGTTCCACTCCCTCCTGCTAAGATTATTCCTTTTCTGTTCTTCATATTTCTCATTCCCTTCACAACTATTTCTCTAGTTTTTTTGCTTCTTCTAAATATCTTCTTAAGCCATCTTTCCAATTTGGAATTTTAATTCCACATGCTTCTAGCTTTGCTTTTGACATTTGAGAATTAAATGGTCTTTTGGCTTGTGTTATTTTCATCATTTCTATATATTCTTCTGTTGTTACTGGATTTACTTTACATTCAATTCCTTGTTCTGCAAGTATTTCTTTTGTAAATTCATACCAAGTTGTGTATCCTTCGTTTGTTGAATTATATATTCCATATGGTATTTTTTTGTTTATTGCTTGATATATTATTTCTGTTAAGTCTTTTGCATATGTTGGACTTCCATGTTGGTCTGATACTACATTTATTTCATCTCTAGTAGAACCTAATTTTGTCATTGTTTTTACAAAGTTGTTTCCTCCAACTCCATATAACCATGCTGTTCTAAAAATATAGTATTCTTCCATATTTTTTTCAATTCCTTCTTCTCCACGCAATTTTGTTTTTCCATATGCTGTTACTGGAGCTTTTGGGTCATCTTCTTTATAATCTTTTGAAACATCTAATTCTCCACCAAATACATAATCAGTTGAAATATGTACAAGTTTTGCACCAGCACTTTTTGCTGCTTTTGCTAAATTAGCTGGTCCATCTCCATTTATTTTGTCTGCTAATTCATAATTTTCTTCTGCTTTGTCTACTGCTGTATATGCTGCACAATTTATAATATATTCTGGCTTTAGATTCATTATATAATCCATTACCGCTTTTTCGTTTGTAATATCTAATTCTGCTACATCTGTTGCTATTATTTCGTTTTCTTTTCCAAATCTTTCTTTAACTTCTTTTGCTAACATTCCATTTGCACCTGTTACTAAAATCTTCATTTCTATCTTCCTTTCATATTTTAGTTTTTATTTTTTTCGTGACTATCATATCATTAAATACAAAAAAGTACAAGTTTTTTCTTGTACTTTTTACAATTATTTATTTAATCCTTTTCTTCCTGGATATATTGCAATCTCTCCTAATTCATTTTCGATGTTTAGTAATCTATTGTATTTTGCAACTCTATCTGTTCTACATGGTGCACCAGTTTTTATTTGACCAGCATTTGTTGCAACTGCAACATCTGCTAATGTTGTATCTTCTGTTTCACCACTTCTATGTGATACAACTGCTGTATAACCATTTTTCTTAGCTAGTTCTATTGCATCTAATGTTTCTGTTAATGTTCCAATTTGGTTTAATTTGATAAGAATACTGTTTGTAACTCCCATATCAAGTCCTTTTTGTAATCTCTTAATATTGGTTACAAATAAATCATCTCCAACTAATTGAACTCTTTCTCCTAATCTGTCTGTTAGCTTTTTCCATCCCTCCCAATCTTCTTCTGCTAATCCGTCTTCAACTGAGATTATTGGATATCTTTCACATAAATCTGCTATGAAATCTATCATCTCATCACATGTTTTTGTTTCATTAATCTTCCAGAAGTGATAGCATCCTTCTTTTCCTATTTTCTTAGCTTCATCATACATTTCTGTTGCTGCTAAATCCAATGCTAAACAAACTTCTTCTCCTGGTTTATATCCAGCTTCTTTGATTGCTTCTACAATTAATTGAAGTGCTTCATCTTCGTCTTTAACATTTGGTGCAAATCCACCTTCGTCTCCAACACCTGTTCCTAAACCTTTTGATTTTAATACTTTCTTTAATGTATGATAAATTTCAGCACACATACGTAAACATTCTTTAAATGATTTTGCTCCAACTGGCATAATCATAAATTCTTGTACACTTAGTGTTGAATCTGCATGTTTTCCACCATTCATGATGTTCATCATTGGAACTGGCATTGTTTTTGCATTAGCTCCACCAATATATTTATATAATTCCATTCCTAAAGATTCTGCTGCTGCTTTTGCAACTGCTAAAGATACTCCTAATGTAGCATTAGCTCCTAATCTTCCTTTATTATCTGTTCCATCTAATTCGATAAGTGCTTTGTCAATTGCAGGTTGGTCATATGCATTCATTCCTTCTAATTCTGGTGCTATTATTGTATTTACATTTTGTACTGCATTTAATACACCTTTTCCCATATATCTTGATGAATCTCCATCTCTTAATTCAACAGCTTCAAATGCTCCTGTTGAAGCTCCTGATGGCACCATTGCTACTCCAACTGAACCGTCTATTAATTCTACTGTAACTTGTACAGTTGGATTTCCTCTTGAATCTAATACTTCTAAAGCCTCTATGCTTTCAATTTCTAAATAATTTTTCATAAAAATTCATTCCTTTCTCATTATATTATGAAGCATTTATTAAAAAGTTAATCAAAAAGGGCAAAGTAATTGATAAAATTAATCATTTACTTTACCCTCTTCCTAAAAATTATTTCATTGCTTCTTCAACTGCAACAGCTACTGCAACTGATGCACCAACCATTGGGTTATTACCCATACCGATTAATCCCATCATTTCTACATGTGCTGGTACTGAAGATGAACCTGCAAATTGTGCATCTGAGTGCATTCTTCCCATTGTATCTGTCATACCATATGAAGCTGGTCCAGCAGCCATATTATCTGGATGAAGTGTTCTACCTGTTCCACCACCAGAGGCAACTGAGAAATATTTCTTTCCTGCTTCTAGTCTTTCTTTTTTATATGTTCCTGCAACTGGATGTTGGAATCTAGTTGGATTTGTTGAGTTACCTGTAATAGATACATCAACATCTTCCATCCACATAATTGCTACACCTTCTCTAACATCATTTGCACCATAACATCTTACTTGGCTTCTTTCACCATCTGAATATTTAATTTCTTCAACTACTTTTACTTTTCCTGTAAAGAAATCAAAATCTGTTTTTACATATGTAAATCCATTTATTCTTGAAATTACTTGTGCTGCATCTTTTCCTAAACCATTTAAGATTACTCTTAATGGTTCTTTTCTTACTTTATTTGCAGATTTTGCTATACCAATAGCTCCTTCTGCTGCTGCAAAACTTTCATGTCCTGCTAAAAATGCAAAACATTTTGTATCTTCTGATAATAGCATTGATGCTAAGTTTCCGTGTCCTAATCCTACTTTTCTGTCATCTGCAACAGAACCTGGAATACAGAATGCTTGTAATCCTTCTCCAATTGCTTTTGCTGCATCTGCTGCTTTTGTACATCCTTTTTTGATTGCTATTGCAGCTCCTAATGTATATGCCCAAGCTGCATTTTCAAAACATATTGGTTGTACTCCTTTTACTATTTCATATGGATTAAATCCCTTGTCTGTACATATTTTTAATGCATCTTCAAAGTCTTTTATCCCGTATTTTTCCATTACTGGTTTTATTTGGTCAATTCTTCTTTCATAACTTTCAAATGTTACTGCCATTTTTATTCCTCCTATTTTTTATATATTTTACAATTACATATAGTATAATATTAATTAATAATATTAGGATAAATCCAATATACTAGCATCTATAAATCCCTTTAATCTTAAGCCTGACGCGCGACGCCTCATTCTAAGTCCTCCTTATCCTAGTATTATTTATGCTTCTCTTGGATCAATCTTTTTAACTGCTTCGTCAAATCTTCCATATGTACCAGAAGCTTTTTCAATTGCTTCCATTGGATCAATTCCTTTTTTGATGTTATCCATCATTTTTCCCATATGAACATATTTATAACCAATTATTTGGTCATCTTTGTCCAATCCTAGTTCTACAATATAACCTTCTGTTAATTGTAAATATCTTGGACCTTTTAATGTGCTTGAATAGATTGTTCCAACTTGTGAAGTATGTCCTTTTCCTAAATCTTCAAGTCCAGCTCCAACTGGAAGACCTCCTTCTGAGAATGCTGTTTGTGTTCTACCATATACTATTTGTAAGAATAATTCTCTCATAGCAGTATTTATAGCATCACATACTAAGTCAGTGTTTAATGCTTCTAGTATTGTTTTTCCTGTTAATATTTCTCCTGCCATAGCTGCTGAATGTGTCATTCCTGAACATCCTATTGTTTCTATTAATGCTTCTTGGATTATCCCATCTTTTACATTTAATGTTAATTTACATGCTCCTTGTTGTGGTGCACACCATCCTATACCATGTGTTAAACCTGATATATCTTTTATTTCTTTTGCTTTTACCCATTTTCCTTCTTCTGGAATTGGTGCTGGTCCGTGATCTACTCCTTTTGCAACACGGCACATATTTTCTAATTCTTTTGAATAAATCATTTTTATTGCTCCTTTCATTTATTACATAAAATTTGATTTTTAATTTTTTCATTTTCTAACTTAGTTGTAAAATATTCTTTTTTATCAGAAGTATCATAAGTTATTACTTTAGGCTGTATTTTTTGATAAATTCCTGTATCATATTCCTCATCTTTTTTTCTACTAGTCTGTCTATTGGCTACATATTGTTCTATTGCTATCTTTTCTTTTTTTCCATGTGGCTCAATGTTTAAATACTTTTTTCTCCAGAATATATGATGGTCATAATATTCTTCTTGATAACCTAATAGTTTATCATAGTTATATTCAACTTTAAATCTACTATTTTTTATTGAAATTGTTATATTGGACCATTTTTTCTTATTTTGTTTTGAAACCTCTTCTCTGAGCATTTTTATTGAATTGTATAAAGATTTCACTGCTTTCATATATTCTTCTTCTTCAATCCCATATTTATCAGGGACTTCATATACATTTATGAATTTTCTTCTTAAAAATCCTTTTGGCATAAAATAAAAATACATTTCGCCAGTCTGAACTTCTCCCAGCCTATCTATTATAGACGCATAAAGGTATAATTCATCCCATTTTTCAGGAACTACATTAAATATCTTTTTTTGTATTTCTTCATATATTTCTTTTATCTTTTTACTAGTCTTTAACAACTTATTTCACCCTTTATTTTACTAGAATACTTTCTCCTGTCATTTCTTCTGGTTTTTCTATTCCTAATAATTCTAACATTGTTGGAGCTAAGTCTGCAAGTTTTCCTTCTTTAATTTTTAATTTATCATTTTCTGTTACTAATATAAGTGGCACTGGATTGGTTGTATGAGCTGTATGTGGCTCTCCTGTTTTATAATCTATCATTTGTTCACAGTTTCCATGGTCTGCTGTTATTAGTATTGTTCCGTGGTGTGCAAGTATTGCTTCTACTACTTTTCCAACACATTCATCTATAGTTTCTACTGCTTTTATTGCAGCTGGTAAGCTTCCTGTATGTCCAACCATATCTGGATTTGCAAAATTTAATATTATTACATTATATTTATCTGAATTTATTGCTTCTACTGCTTTTTCTGTAACTTCGCATGCACTCATTTCTGGTTGTAAATCATATGTTGCAACTTTTGGTGATGGAACTAATATTCTATCTTCACCTGGATATTGTTTTTCTTCTCCTCCATTAAAAAAGAATGTTACATGTGCATATTTTTCTGTTTCTGCAATACGTAGTTGTGTCATCCCATTTTTGCTAATTACTTCTCCAAAAGTATTAACTAATGGTTCTTTTTTGAATGCTATTTTTACATTTGGCATTGTTTCGTCATAATTGGTGAAACATACAAAATATGTGTCCATTTTTTTGGTTTCAAATTCATTAAAATCTTTATCTACAATTGTTCTTGTTATTTCTCTTGCTCTGTCTGGTCTGAAATTGAAAAATATTACAGAGTCATGTTCTTGGATTGTTGCAATTGGTGTCTCTCCATTGCATATTACTGTTGGTTCTACAAATTCATCAAATACTTCTTTTTGATAAGAATTTTCTATTGCTATTGTTGCTGAAGTTGCTTTATTTCCTTCTCCGTTTACAAGTGCATCATAACATTTTTTTACTCTGTCCCATCTTTTATCTCTATCCATTGCATAATATCTTCCTGATAGACTTGCTATTTTTCCAATTCCTTTTTCTCTCATTTTTTCTTCTAATTGAGTAATGTAATTTTCAGCTGATGCTGGTGGAGTATCTCTTCCATCCAAGAAACAATGTACATATACATTTTCAAAGTCTCTTCTTTTAGCCATTTCTAATAGTCCATATAAATGACGTATATGGCTATGAACTCCTCCATCTGATACAAGTCCTAGTATATGCAATTTTGAATTGTATTTTTTACAGTTTTCTATAGCTTCAATAAATTCAGGAATTGCAAAAAAATTTCCATCTTCTATTGATTTTGTTATTTTAGTTAATTCTTGATATACTATTCTTCCTGCTCCTATATTTGTGTGTCCTACTTCAGAATTTCCCATTTGTCCATCTGGTAATCCAACTTTTAACCCACTTGTATAAATCTTAGTTGTTTGAAATTTTTTCATTAGTTTGTCTATATTAGGTGTATTTGCTAATTTTACAGCATTTCCATCTTCTTTTTCATTTATTCCAAATCCATCTAATATCATTAGCATTACTGGTTTTTTTTCCATATTTCCATCCCTTTCTGCTTTTTTGAAGTATTATTTGCAATTATTCATCAAACTTTACTATTTTTGAGAATTCTTCTGCTTTTAAGCTGGCTCCTCCAACTAGTCCTCCATCAATATCTGACATTTCGAATAATTCCTTAGCATTTGATGATTTTACACTTCCCCCATACTGTATTATAACTCCTTCTGCCTCGTTTTGTCCATATATTTCTGCTATTTTTTTTCTTATCTGCATTATTGTGGCATTTGCATCTTCTTTTGTTGCAGTTTTTCCTGTTCCTATTGCCCAAATTGGTTCATATGCTACAATGATTTTTTCTAAATCAGATGCATTTATACCTTCAAATGCTTTTGCTATCTGATTTGTTACAACTTTCTCTGTTTCTCCTGCTTCTCTTTGTTCTAATGTCTCTCCTACACATACTATTGGTTTTAATCCATGTGCTAATGCAGACTTAATTTTTTTATTTACAGTTTCATCTGTTTCTGCAAAATATTGTCTTCTTTCAGAATGTCCTATAATTACATATTCAACTCCAATTGATTTTAGCATTGGAGCTGATACTTCTCCTGTGTATGCACCTTTTTCTTCCCAATGCATATTTTGAGCTCCTATTTTAATATTTGTATCTTGAACATGTAATAAAGCATAAAATAAATCTGTATATGGAACACATAAAATAACTTCATTTTTAGTATCTTTAACAAGTGGTGTTAACTCTTGTATAAAATCTATTGCTTCATTTGGAAGCATATTCATTTTCCAATTTCCAGCTATTACTTTTCTTCTCATTATTCGGCTCTCCTTTTTTCTATAATTTTAAGCAAATCATTTTTTGCTTTTTCTGTATAATCATTTATAAAAACATAATCAAATTGTTTTTGTAAATCTTTATTTTGTTCATATTCTTTAATATGTTCATCAATTTCTTTCAAACGTTTTTGTTCAGTTTCTTTTGATAAGTTTCTTTTTCGTAGTTCTTGTTTAGCTCTTTCCAAGTCTTTAGGTATCATATAAATCGAAAATACATTTTTAGCATTTTTCTTAAATTCATAAATTGTACTATAATGTACTTCTGTTACTTGATTAACATTTGAATCAAGATCTGCTTTTCTGTATGCATATTTTGACCCTAAAAATTCAAAATCAACTACTATTTGTTTTTCTTTTTTTAATTTTTCAAATTCCTCTTCACTAACAAATTCTTTATCTATTCCATTTACTTCGCCAATTCTTTTTTCTCTAGTTGTTACAATTACTAGATTTTTAAAGCATAGTTCTTCTGAAATAGTATTTTTAAAAAAAGATTTTCCTGTTCCTGTTACTCCTGATAATGTTACTATCATTTTCGTTCCTTTCCTTTTTCTTGGTTATTACAAATATTTCTAACTTTTTCGAATATCTCTTTATAATTATAATTTTTAGGAAACTTAGTTCTTCCACTTTTTATTAGTTCAAATGTTTCTTCAAGTGGTAACCAAACTATTTTGTCAATTTCGCTTTCTTGATATATAACATCAGAGCTATTTCTTTTTAAACAATAAAATGTGATAAAGAAGTTTTTAATTTTTCCTGAACTTTCAAACTGTAATGGTATTGCATCAGGAGTTATCTTTGCAACATTTACTGCTTCTTCTAATTGTATTCCTAGTTCTTCTTTTAATTCCCTTATCATAGCTTGTGTTTGAGTTTCTTCTCCATCAACATGTCCTGAACATAAATCCAATTTACCAGGTGTAAGCCCTTTATTTACTCTTTTTTCAATAAGGGCTTCTCCTTTTTCATTTATTACAAAACATGTTACACCATTTAGCCATTCATCATCATTTAATTGTTTTTCTTTATTTTTATCTATTAATTTTCTTAATTTTCCTTCTTTATCATATACTTTATATTGTATTGTTTTCATTTTCTACATCCTTATTTATCTTGTAAACATTCAATTCCTGGTAGTTTCTTTCCTTCTAAGAATTCAAGTGAAGCTCCTCCACCTGTTGAGATGTGTGTCATTTTATCAGCTAATCCAGCTTTTTCAACTGCTGCTGCTGAATCTCCACCACCAATTATTGTTGTTGCATCTAATTCTGCTAATGCATGTGCAATTTCATTTGTTCCAATTGCAAATTGGTCAAATTCGAATAATCCTAAAGGTCCATTCCATACAACTGTTTTTGCTGTTTTTAATTCATTTTCGAACATTTCAATTGTTTTTTCTCCAATATCAAATCCTTCCCAGCCTTCTGGAATTTCTGTCCAAGCTACAGTTTTGCTTTCTGTGTCTGGTTTAAATTCTTTTCCAACTTTTGTATCAACTGGTAATAAGAATTTTACACCTTTTTCTTCTGCTTTTTTCATTAAGCTTAATGCTAGTTCACATTTATCTGGTTCACATAGTGAATTTCCAACTTCATATCCTTGTGCTTTGAAGAATGTGTATGCCATTCCTCCACCAATCATTAATGTATCTACTTTTTCTAATAAACTATCTATAACACCTATTTTGTCTGATACTTTTGCTCCTCCAAGTATTGCAACAAATGGTCTTTCTGGATTGTTTAAAGCATCTCCTAAGAATCTCAATTCTTTTTCAATTAAGAATCCTGATACAGATGGTAAATAATGTGATATACCTTCTGTTGAGGCATGTGCTCTATGTGCTGTTCCAAATGCATCATTTACAAATACTTCTGCCATACTTGCTAATTGTTTTGCAAATTCTGGGGCATTATCTGTTTCTTCTCTGTGGAACCTAACATTTTCAAGTAACATTACTTGTCCTTCTTGTAAATTTGCTGCTAATGATTTTGCACTTTCTCCAATAACATCTTTTGCCATTAAAACTTCTTGCCCTAATAATTTTGATAGTTCTTTTGCAACAGGTGCCAAAGAAAATTCAGGTTTAACTTCTCCCTTTGGTCTTCCTAAATGTGATGCTAAAATTATTCTACAATTTTGTTCAATTAAATATTTAATAGTTGGCAATGCTGCAACTATTCTTCTGTTATCTGTAATATTTTGATTTTCGTCCATTGGAACATTAAAATCACATCTTACAAATACTTTTTTCCCTTTTAAATCTATATCTCTTACAGTTTTTTTACTCATTGATACTTCATCCTTCCTTTATCTTATTGATTACTCTTAATTTATAAAACAACTAAAAGGCTAGAGGCTAGAAAGCCACTAACCTTAAAATATATTATTGATGGTCAACTGATGACATATAGCAAGCTAAGTCAACTAATTTGTTTGAATATCCCCATTCATTGTCATACCAAGCTACTAATTTAACAAATGTATCTGTTAACATTATTCCTGCTGATGCATCAAATATTGATGTATGGATATCTGAAATGAAATCTGAAGAAACTACAGCTTCGTCTGTATATTCCATTATTCCTTTCATTTCGTTTTCTGTAGCTCTTTTTACAGCTGCACAAATTTCTTCATATGATGTTGGTCTTTCTAGGTTAACTGTTAAGTCAACAACTGAAACATCAACTGTTGGAACTCTGAATGACATTCCTGTTAATTTTCCATTTAATGATGGAATAACTTTTCCTACTGCTTTTGCAGCTCCTGTAGATGAAGGAATGATGTTTGCTGCTGCTGCACGTCCACCTCTCCAATCTTTTTTAGAAGCTCCATCAACTGTTTTTTGTGTTGCTGTTGTTGAATGAACAGTTGTCATAAGTCCTTCTTTAATTCCAAAATTATCGTTTATTACTTTTGCAAGTGGTGCTAAACAGTTTGTTGTACATGATGCATTAGATACAATATTCATATCTGTTGTATATGTTGTGTTGTTTACTCCCATTACAAACATTGGTGCATCTTTTGATGGTGCACTTATTAATACTTTTTTAGCTCCTGCATCTAAATGAGCTTGTGCTTTTTCCATTGTTGTGAATACTCCTGAACATTCTAGAACATATTCTACTCCTAATTCTCCCCAAGGAATGTTCTTTGGGTCCATTTCATTATATACTTTTATTGTTCTTCCATTTACTACTAAATTTCCATCTTTTTCTTCTACTGTTCCGTTGAATCTTCCATGTACAGTATCAAATTTTGTCATATATGCCATGTAGTCTGCTGCTACAAATGGGTCATTAACTGCTACTACCTCTACCTCCTCTTTTCCTAATGCTGCTTGGAATGCTAATTTTCCAATTCTTCCAAATCCGTTAATTCCTACTTTTACTGACATAAAAATTTCCTCCTTTTTAGATGTTAGTTTATTTATCTCTTTTTTCTAACGTCTAACTCTATTTTTACCTTTTTAAGGCAAATTCATTCTATAACAAATTTCTTTACATTTCAAGTACTATTTGAAATTTTTATAAGTATTTTTTCAATGTCTCTACACTATCTTCTTGCATAACAACAAAATCGTTCAAAATATTTTTAACTTCGTTATCTACACTTGGATTATTATTAAGCAATCTTCTTCCCTCTATTATTCCCATATTAGTTCCTTGCATTAATAATTCAGAAATTTTAGAATTACTTTGATCATTCATTGTTTTCATATTTATCCCATACCATGTCATCATTTTTTCCATCTTATTTGTCTCATGTGGTTCTTTGCTTGCATATTGAGAATATATATTATCAATTCTTTCGGATATTTTTTTATATTTTCCATATTCAACATCCAATACTTTTTTAAATCTTTCGTCTCCAACCTTACTAGACACAAAATGAATTGCATCCATTCCCATTGTGGTTCCTTTATTAACCTCATCCAAAACTTTTACATTAATATCTTCCATAAATTTTACCTCCTTATGCTATTTTTACCAGTTATAAAATAATTATGCACAAAAATACCGCATACAAGCTCAATTAGAGCCAGCATGCAGTATGATTGGATTATTAATTAACAAAGTTTTGATAGTGAAATATAGTCACTTTTGTTTTTGTCATTCAGCATAATCCAAGTTGTCAAACCTGTTTCAACACTGTATTCATTTTTATGAAGTGAACTTCTATAAATCACATCATGTTTAGTCAAACATCTTGTTTTTCTAGATGCATAATAGATTGGAATAGATTCATCTTTTTCGAGCTTTACTTTTATCAAATAAATATTAGCCAGGAATTCTCCAATTTCCGCTTCTGTATCTAGATACCGAATTCTACGTATCACCTCTACTTTTTCCTTTTTATCTTTAGGAATGAAGATGTCATCTGGAACAACACCTGTACTTCTAAGTAGAGCATAGACTCCATCATTATTTTTTTCGGTAGTCTTAGCCAGATAATACATATCCTTTTTTACTTTTTCCATTGTAACTCTCTTAACAAAAAGATTTTCTTTTAAATCTTCTGTGCTTACAATACCATCAAAAAGGAAATAAAGTTGATAGTGTCTTCTTTTCTTCTCGACATACTCTGGAATCGAAAACTGTGTTTTTCCATTTACACTTGTAATCTCAAAATTCCATTCTCTTTCGAAAAGCCCTTTGTTAATAAAAAAGTTCATTCTGTTGCCTCCTAAGATGTCAATGTTAATAGTTTCAGTTCCTTCACAGTATAATTATACTGTAATTTATATACCTCCTTCTTTATTTGAACCTACAATATTATAAACTATCTCTCTGTGCAACGTCAAGCATTATTTTTCTTAACTATGAATTTATCAAATGTAGCAAGTATTGCTGGTAAAAATAGCATTATCAATATAATCGAACATAATGTTCCTTTGCATAACGTAATGCAAATTTTGGCTGTAATTGCTGTTGCAAACATACCTACTACAAAAGTAACAATTACTAGAATTGAACCTGATGTAAGTATAGTGTGAATAGCATGATTATATGCTTCAATTAATGATTCTTTTCTATTTTTAGTTTGTCTAAACTCTAAATAATAAGATGTATATAAAATTCCATAATCTATTGTTGAACCCATTAATATACTTTGAACAATTAATAATGCTATAAAGTATACTGAACCTCCTGAAAGTGATAATATACCCATTGTCATGTAAACAGCACATTGTATAACTCCAACTAGTATAATTGGTGCTAAAAAGTCTTTGAATGTGAACATTACAACTATATATATAGCAATTATTGTTAATACAGAAATTTTATCAAATTCGCTTCCAAATGTCTTACTCATCTCGTAAGCCATTGGCGAATCTCCTATTATATTAAACTCTATTCCTTCTGCATTAAATGTATCCTGTAGTTTTTGAATATATTCAAAAGTATTCTCCGCTTCTGGTTCAAACTTTGTATTTATAACAATTCTAGAATATTTATCCCCAACTAGTAGTTTTTTTGCATCTGTAATAGTTTCTTTGCTATCTGTTATTTCGTTTCTCATTTTATCATCAATAAAGTCTGTGAATCTGTCATCTTTTAAAATAGTATTATTTAAAAAATCAACAAATTGTTCTACTGTTAGTGTCCAGTTGTTATCATATTCATAGCTACTTCCAAAATACATATATACTAATTCAATTAGTTTTTCATCTAATTCTGTGTCAGATAATTTGCATAATACTCCATATATCTCTGTTGCAGAATATTTTTTGTTTTCTAAAGATGCTTTCATAACTCCATTAACTGTTTGTAATTTATCTCTTGTATTTGCATCAAATTTATCAGAATAGTCTGAATTTTGCATAACATCATTTAATATAAATTCTACAAAATTGTTTACTGACATTGTTTGATTTGTATTTACGTTTTTAGAAATATATAAACCATATAGTAATTTTAATTTTTCACTGTCTGCTCCTAATAAATCTCCAAGTTCTTGATATGTATATTTTTTATTGTTTAATACATCTTCCATTACAGTTTTAACTAAATTCAAATCTGAAATAGTATCAGTTGATAATTGACTTTTTAATGTCGAATCATTTTGATGATTTAATATAAAGTTAACAAATTCTGATGGTGTTAATTTTGGCATATTATTTTCAGTTGTATATAACATATATACACTTTTTAGTTTGCTTTCCTCACTATTGATTAATTTAGCAAGTTCTGAATATGTATATGCTGTATTATTTATAGTACTTGTCATAACCTGATTTACCAATGTTAATTTTGCTTTTATTTGTTCATCATCAGTATTGTTTAAAATTATATTTGAAAATTCATATGGTGTTGATTTCCAATTTGCTGTATTTCCATTTAGCATATCTATTAAATTATATAATTGATTAACCTGTTGACTTGGTAATCCTAGAATATCTGATACTTGTATTACTGTATATAATGTTTTATTTTCTGTACATGTATCGTCAATTATCAATTTTAACAACTTCGTTTCATCTGTTGCATTATTTTGTACTACTATATTTATGAATTCTTGTGGTGTCATCATATATGAGTCAGGCAAGCCTCCAACAGCATAAATTGTCTCGACTAGATTTGGTTGTAATGTGTCGAAAATTTGTGTTAAATTTGCTTTTGATAATTTTGTATTATTGATATTGTTTTCGTTTTGAGCAAAAAATGCTACTTTTTGTAAAGCTGATAAATCATATGATTTTAAATAATCTGTTGTATTATTTATTGTATTAACCTGGTTTATAAATTCTGAAATGCTCATTTTAGATTCACTGTCTTGTGCAGAATATTTCAAATACAATAGTTTTATTGCTGTTTGTTCATCTATTACAAATAGATTTGAAAGTTCACTTGATGTCATTTCTTTATTAATTGTATTCAAATTACTGTATGTATTTAGTAATTTAATATTTGCTATTGTTTCTTCATCAAATTCACTTGCATATTCACTATTTAAAACATCACTTAATACAAAATTCGTAAATTCATTTATACTCATCTTTGTATCTGTATTTTCGCATAAAACATAATATTTATACAAATCAGCTGTTTGTTTTTCAGTCATATCAAATAGTTTTGCCATTTCATTTGAATTCATCTTTTTATTTATCGTATTTTTTGAAATGTATTTTGATAATTTATCCAAATCAGCTCGTGTTTGGCTATCTACTTCTGCTGTATATTTTTCGTCTGTAAGTACTTGTGTATTCATAAAATCTATAAATTCATTTATTGATAATTTCAAATTATTATTTTTTGAATTATAATATACAAATATGTCTTTTACATCTGATTCATCAATATCCAAAACTTTTGCTAGGTCAGAAGCGGTTCTTAATTTATTTATATTTTCTTCTGTTGTAAAATTCTTTAATCTATCTATATTGTTTTTAGTTGGTTCATCAATCTTATCTTTCATATCTTCTTGTTTTAAAACATCTTTTTGTATAAAATCAACGAATTCATTAAATGTCATTTTGTTATCTTCATTTGAATTATAATATTTGTAATATATAATTTTTAAAAGATAGTTTTCAACCTCTGTGTCTGAACCTAAATCATTTAATTTAGGTACCATCTCATCATATTTTAGTTTTTCATTGATTGTGTTTGAATATCCTAATACTTGATCTACATTATCATCTTCTTTAATTTCATTTAAATGTTTTGCAACCTTTTCTTCATCATCAGTATTATAAATTACTGCTATTTGATTGTTTTTTCCAAATACTTTTCCAACTTCGTCATTATCTGAACTTGTATAAGCAATATCTAGATTCCCCTTTAAGAAAAAGCTTGCAATAAATACTGCAACAAATCCTATTGTTAATGGATATCTTGCTTTATTACTGAATTTTCCTAACCAATCAAGTTTTATATTAGGGCTTTTCTTTTTAGTTTTTGATATAATTTTATCAAATTTTAAGATTAATCCTGGTAATACACAGAAAATACTTAATAAACTAAATAATACACCTTTTGCTAGTACTAATCCTAAATCTTTACCAATTGTAAAACTCATAAATACCAAACATACCAATCCAACAATTGTAGTAATTGAACTACTTGATATTGATTGAATACTATTGCTTAAAGCATTTTTCATTGCTTTTTTGATATCTGGTTCATTTTCTTTTTCTTGTCTAAACCTGTTCATTAACATTATTGAATAATCCATTGATAATGCTAATTGCAATATTGCTGATATTGAGCTTGTAATATTAGATACACTGTCAAATATTATGTTTGTTCCATTATTTAATAGGATTGCTATTAATATTGAAAATAAAAACAAAAATGGTTCAACATATGATTCGCACATGAATAACAATATAATTATTACTCCTGATACTGCAACAACTAGTATCCATGTTGGTAATACTACTTCGTTTTCATCCGCAATATCTCCATCTGTTTTCATGTCATAGTCCTTATATTTTTCTTCTATGCCTTCATATATATTTTTAGCAACCTCTGAATCACTTTTAGCATCTACATTAACAGTATATAATGTATAATCATCTTTGTTATAGTCTTCACTATCATCATGGTTAACTGAATCTACATTTTCTGTTTCTTCTAATTCTTTTAAGATTGTTTGTTTTTCGTCATCAGTTAATCCTTTGAACATTATACTAAATGAACTTGTAGTATTAACATCTGAGAATTCTTCGTCCATTTTATCTAATCCAATTCTAGTTTCAGAATCACTAGGCAAATACTCTGTTATTTCTTTGTTTATTTTTACTTTTTGTGATGTAAATACACATATAATTGCAAGTATAATAAATATTGGAATGATAAAATTTCTCTTTTCTACAATAAAATTTGAAATTTTTTTCATTAAATAATCACCTTCCTTGTTACATTAAACAAGAAGCAAAGTAGTTTTGCTTCTTATTAGTTTTATATTATACTCTTCTTTTGTGAACTCTATGTTAACAAATCAAATAACTATTTTATTTGTTTTTTTCTTTTGTGGAAGAATTATCGTAAATGTTGTTCCTTTTCCCTTTTCACTCTGAACATTTATCTCTCCATTTGAAATTTCAACGATTCTTTTTACAATTGCAAGTCCTAGTCCGCTTCCTTCGCCAGAATGAGATTTATCAATTTGATAAAATCTTGTATATATCATTCCTAGTTCTTCGCTATCCATGCCTATTCCATTATCTTTTATACTTACACTAATCTTGTCTTGTGCAACACTAATTTTTACTGATATCTTTCCATTTTCATTTGAAAATTTAATAGCATTATCTAATATGTTTGTCCATACCTGAAATAACAAGTCTTCATCTCCATAAAAATATACTTCTTTTGCATCTACTGAGAAATTTATATTTTTATCTTTCCATTTGGGCTCTAATAATAATACTGCCTTTTTTATCTGTTCTGATAAATTAATTTCTTCATTATTTATTATCTTGTCTTGATGTTGTAATTTTGCTAATTTTAATATATTGTTTGATAATTTTAGTAATCTATTTGTTTCTTCTAATATGATATTTATATATTCTTTTCTTTCTTGTTCTGACAAATTATTATCATCTAAAAGCTTCGTAAACCCTTGTATAGAATTAATTGGTGTTTTTATTTCATGTGATACATTGTCAATAAAATCTTTTTGTAATATTTCTGTTTTTCCTAATTGTTCTACCATTATATTAAAATTATCTACTAATTCTTTTATTTCATCATCTCTTTTAGTTTCTAGTCTAACTGTAAAATCTCCTTCCGCAACCTTTTTAGTTGCTTCTATACTTTTCTTTAATGGTTCTGCCAAAATTTTAGTTGATATTCTTATAATCGCAAAACTAATAAGTATTGTATTTACAACTATTATCCCTATTCCTAATCTAAATATTTTCCACAATTCATTTCTAGCGGTTTCTGTATCTATATTAAACACCATATATTTAGCTATCGCCTGATGAGTGAAGATATATAAACTTATTGCTGAAAGGATAATTACTAGTATAATGGCAATAGACAATTGAATTACCATTCCTCTTTGAATTGTTCTTTTTGCTCCAAAAATCTTTTCTTTCATTTATTTTTCGACCTTTTCCTCATTTATAATACATTTATATCCTAATCCTCTTACAGTAACAATTTCTAGTTCATTTAATTCTTTGAGCTTTTCTCGCAATCTTTTTATATGAACATCAACAGTTCTATATTCAGATTCACTTTCAAGCCCCCAAATTTCTTCTATTAGTTCTTGTCTTGTGAAAATAGTATTTGGGGTGCTTACAAGTTTATATAATAAATAAAATTCTTTTTGAGCAAGATTGTATACTTTATCATGTTTAACAACACTTAATTGGTCATAGTCAATTATCAAATCTCTTAATATAATTTTTCTTTTATTGGCACTTTTAGCACGTTTTAATAAAACAGAAACTCTTAAAACCATTTCTTCCATATCAATTGGTTTTACCATATAATCATCAGCCCCTAGAATGAATCCTTGTTTTTTATCGCTTATATCACTCTTAGCTGTAATAAGCATTATTGGTATTTCGTAATTTGCAATTCTTAATTCATTTAATAATTCATACCCATCCATCTCTGGCATCATAATATCACTAATTACTAAGTCAATATATTGCTTATCTATTATATCTAATGCTTGAATTCCATTTCTTGCTTCGAATGTTGTATAATTATTTTTCTTTAAGTAAGTTACCATGAGCTTTTTTAGATTTTTATCATCTTCTACTACTAAAACATTAAACATATTTTTGCTCCTTTGCTTAATTATTATATTAAGTAAATATGAATTCTATGTGAACTGTTTTAGAATTACTGGCTAATATATTCTTCATACCCATATTCTGCTGATGTTCCTTCAATTTCTTTTATTGATAGCCCTATTTTTAATTTTTCTTTATCTATATTTATAATTTTTGCATTAACAGTTTGCCCAATTTTCAGTTCATCTTCTGGTTTTACAACTCTTCTTAAACCTGTTATTTCTGAATTATTTACTAGTCCTTCTAATCCTTTTTCTATTTCAACAAATGCTCCAAAAGGTGCAAATTTAACGACTTTACATGTTACAATATCATTTATTTCATATTTGTTTGCTAAGGCAAACCATGGATTTTCTCCTTTTAAAGGATATTCTAAACTAATTCTTCTTTCCTCTTTGTTAAAGTCTTTTATTTTTACTTCTATTTCATCTCCAACTTGAAATTTGTCTTCTATTTTTTCATTTTTATCCCATACTAATTCTGACTTATGAGCTAACCCTGTTACTACTCCTAAGTCCACAAATATTCCATAATCTACAATTTTTGAAACTGTTCCTTTGTATGCTTTTCCTATTTTTATATTATTCCAAAATTCTTCAATGTTTTTTGCTCTTTCAATTTTTTGTCTTTTTATTTCTTCTGCCTGTTTAATTTTTAGTTCTCTTTCGATTTTTTTATCTTCTTCTCTTCTATATTTTTTGTATGATAAAAGTACATTTCCTAAGCCATCATTCCATTTAATTACATCTGCAGTTATTGTATCTCCTGGTTTGAATTCGTCTTTTGGATTTTTTGTTTCGTCATCTGAATATTCTTTTCTTGGTATTATTCCATCTGCTTTATATTTAAAGTCTACAAAAATTTCTCCTTTTCTTGAAATTTGTATTACAGTTCCTGTTATTCTTTTGTCAAATTTCTTTTCATTTAATGATTCATTATATAATTTTTCAAAGTTTTCTTCTTCCATGTTATTGCTTCCTTTCCTTTTATAATTTATGTTTGTATAATAACATAGAATTTTATATTTCGCAAGTTTGTCTATTATGTTATATAAGTTATTCTTTTATCTCTTTAGCAAGTTTCCCAATAGCTTTAGTTTCTATACGTGATACATAAGAACGCGAAATTCCCATTTCATGTGCAATTTCAATTTGCGTTTTAGGTTTATGTCCATCAAGTCCAAAACGTAGTTCTATAATAGTCCTTTCTCTATCTTTTAAGATACTTTTCATTTTCTCATATAAAAGCTTTACTTTCATTTTTAGGTCAACTGATTCTTCTACACTGCGTTCATCATTTTCTAGTACTTCTTGAAGTGTAACTACATTATCATCTTTGTCTTTTCCTATTGGTTCATTTAGATAAACTTCATTATTTAATTTTTTAGTTGCCCTAAAATGCATTAATATTTCGTTATCTATACATCTAGAAACATATGTAGAAAGTCTTGCTCCCTTTTCAGGTTTAAAGCTGTTAATACCTTTTATAAGACCTATTGTCCCAATAGATATCAAGTCATCCTGGTCCACATTTGAATTACTATATTTTTTGCATACATGTGCAACTAACCTCAAATTTTTTTCTATAAGTATGTTGCGAGCTTCTTCATCTCCTGTACTTAATCTTTCAAGACAAATACGTTCTTCTTCTGAACTTAAAGGTTCTGGGAAAAGCTGTACTCCTGAAATATATCCTACTGTAAATACCGCTGTTTGTAAGAACTGTATGAATCCACTTATACAAAGTGTAGAAAACATAAAAGCACCTCCATTTTTCTCATACTAGAATTATATGTATAAGAAAAATAAAAGTGCCTGTTCATTATTTAAAATTATAAATATAAACTATCTTTATTAAGTAAAAATTCCTGCAACCCTATAATCAAAATTCCCTCTTCAGTTGTCCAACTTTTTTTGCCATCTTTTACTATAATTATTTTTTTGAAATTATCATTAATATTCATTAAAGGTCTTTCTTCTTGTAAAGTTTTTTCTCGTGTGGGCAAGCTCAATGCTACTTGAATATAATATCTTTTATCTGCCTGGTTGCATATAAAATCCACTTCTGTTTGTTTTCTAATATTCTTTTCTCTAATTTCAACTATTCCAACATCTACATTATAGCCTCTGTATAATAACTCATTATATATAATATTTTCCATAATATGATCTTCTTCCTGTTGTCTAAAATTCAATCTTGCATTTCGTAATCCAATATCTGCAAAATAGTATTTTGATGGTGTAGATATATATTTTTTTCCTTTAACATCGTATCTTTCAACTTTTTTTATCAAGAAAGAATCTTCTAAATAATTTATATACGATGTTATTGTATTTATAGACACGTCTTTCATCGAATTACTTATAAATGTGTCTGATAATTTTTTAGGATTAGTTAAAGACCCAATTGAGGAAGCTAGTATATTTACCAACGTATCAAGAACATCTATCCTTTGAATATTATGTCTTTCTATTATATCACTCAAATATGTCCTTTCAAATAAATCTTTCAAATATTGACTTTTTTGTTCTTCTGTTCTTTGTGATAATATTCTTGGTAATCCTCCATATATTTTATATTCTTCCCAAGCCTCTTCAGTACCTCCTTCATATGCTGTAACAAATTCGCTAAAAGTTAATGGCAACACCCTTACTTCATCGCCTCTTCCACGGAATTCACTTTTAATGTCTGATGACAAAAACTTTGAGTTACTTCCCGTTACATATACATCTAGATTTTCTATATGCAAAAAACCATTTAATACAGATTCAAAATCTTCAACCTTTTGTATTTCATCCAATATTATATAGTAAATGTCTTTATCAACTATCATGGAACGTATATACTCATCTAAAACGTCCGGATTTAAATATTTATTATTTTTTCTTTCATCTAAATCAATTTTAATTATATGATCTTCTTTAACTCCATTTTCTATTAAATAATTTTTATATATTGGGTCAAGCAAATAAGACTTGCCACATCTTCTTATTCCTGTCACAATCTTAATCAAACCATTTTCTCTTCTATTTATTAATTTCTCCAAATATCTATCTCTTTTTATTTCTTTCATTTTTAAACTCCTTGTTGAATTTTTTTGCCGTTTATGGCATTTATTTTCAATATTATACTATATTTTTTTATTTTAATCAATAGTGCCATTGAATATTTTTGACGTTTATGCCTGTTTTTTTCATTTATATTATAAACAAAAAATGTTTTTATATTCTTGTTACAATATAAAAACATAAAAGCACATCCATTTTTCTCATACTAGAATTATATGTATAAGAAAAATAAAAGTGCCTGTTCATTATATTTTTGCATGTAAAACTATTCTGTATTTATTATTATTTACACATGTTGATAATGTTAATATTTGGTTTTCGGTTATTAATTTTATTTTATAGTTTTCTTCATTATCATACCATTCAGGAGTAATTACTTTTTTTAAACTTCCGAACATTGAATTGTCTCTTACATTATGTCCATATATTACTGTGTTTTTATCATTTCCATCTAATTTAAATTTTCTTTAAGTATATTACTTTAAGAAAATTATCACATTTTTTAATAAATATTTATATAAAAAAACAAAAAATGATTTTTAACTCTAATCTTTTCTTGTTTTTTTATATATTAAAATTTAAACCTTATATAATTCAATATTTCCATTTCTATACTCTTCTAATATTTTCAAATATAGTTCATCCTGTACATTTCTAGCCTTTTTAGGATGTACTAAATATCTAAGGTATAGTTCTACATGAGAGTCTACAATTTTAGTATAAATAATTGGTTCTAAATAGTTGTAATAAATTCTATATTCTGCAGTAACATCTGCAACCGCATCTTCCATTTTTTTAGGCGTTGTTTTTAATATCTCATTTTCACCAACAATATCATACAAAATATCTTTTGTTTTCTCGACATCTGCATCTAATGGGATTTCAACTGTAATTTCATCCCATACATATTTAAAAGCTTTTGTATAATTTTTTAATGGATACAAAAATACAAATGAGTTAGGAATATGTATTATTCTTCCTGTGCTTTGTTCTCCGTTAATTCTATCACCAACTTCTAGCACTTCAAATCCAAGTGATCTAATATTTACTACATCACCCTTGATTCCATTCACTTCAACTCTATCTTCTAATTCAAATGTTTTCTTAGTGTTGATGTAAATTCCTGCAAAAAAGTCAAATATTATTTCTTTAACAGCAATCGCAATACCAGCTGATAAGAAACTAATTACTGTTACCATTCCTGAAATTCTATGTCCCCATAGCAATACAACTAATACAATAGATATAATATCTAATGTTATTTTTATCATTCTGTTTCTAAAATATTTCTTTTTATTGCTTACGTCAGCTCTTGAGTAAAAAAATCTTACTAATCTTTTTAAAATTCCGAAAACTACAAATATCAAAATTGTTAATATTACTAATTCAACGTAATCACTATAAAATCCAAATGTTTTTCCTAAATATTGTGATATATCTGTTATAAAACCCATTTTCATCACCTCTTATATACATTCTTAATTAATATTTTAGCACAAAATAACATATTATTCAACTTCATCAATACAATCTTGGAATTGACTATTATATAATTTATAATAAAATCCACTTTCTCCTTTTTCAAGAAGTTGTTCATGTGTACCTTGTTCAACAATATCTCCATGGTCCATAACTAAAATTAAATCTGCATTTTTTATTGTTGATAATCTATGTGCAATTATAAAAGATGTCCTACCTTTCATTAAATTATCCATAGCTTTTTGAATTTCTATTTCTGTTCTTGTATCAATACTTGATGTAGCTTCATCTAAAATCAGTATTTTAGGATCTGCTAAAATTACTCTAGCTATTGTAAGTAATTGTTTTTGACCCGCTGAAACTCCACTTGTCTCATCTCCTAATAACGAATTATATCCATTAGGTAATGTTTTTATAAAATGATGTACTCTGGCAGCTTTTGCAGCTTGAATAACTTCATCATCTGTTGCAGTTTCTCTACCATATTTTATATTTTCTTTTACAGTTCCGTCAAATAGCCATGTATCTTGCAATACCATTCCAAACATTTGACGTAATTCGCCTCTCTTGAAATCTTTGATGTTGTGTCCATCAAGTAATATTGCACCATCTGTTACATCATAAAATCTCATAAGAAGTTTTACCATTGTTGATTTTCCAGCTCCTGTTGGTCCTACAATTGCAATTTTTTGTCCTTCATGTACATCTGCATTAAAGTCTTTTATCACAATATTTTCTGGGTTATAACCAAATTTTACATGTTCGAATTTTACATTTCCTTTTAAACCTTCTGTTGTTGTTCCTTCTACATATGTTTCAACTTCTTCGCCTTCTTCTAAGAATTCGAATATTCTTTCAGTTGCAGCAACCATTGCTTGTAACATACTTGATACTTGTGCAATTTGATTTATAGGTTGTGTAAATTGTTTGTTATATTGTATAAAACTTTGTATATCTCCTACTGTAATATTTCCATTTATAGCTAAATACCCTCCTGCTATTGCTACACCTACATATCCAATATTTGATATAAAATTCATTATTGGATGCATTAATCCTGATAAGAATTGTGATTTCCATGCTGAACTGTATAGTTCTGAATTTGCTTTTTCAAATTCTTTTTGTGCATCTTTTTCTCCATTAAATGCTTTTACAATTGTTAATCCTGAAAATACTTCTTCTACTTGACCATTTACATGACCTAAATAATCTTGTTGCTTTTTAAAGTATTTTTGTGATTTTCCTACTATTATTTTTACAAGGAATGCTCCAATTGGCATAACTATTAATGATATTAATGTCATTTGCCAACTAATTGAAAGCATCATTATCAATATTCCAAAAAATGTACATACTGATGTTATTATTTGTGTAATACTTTGATTCAAATTTGTTCCTAATGTATCTATATCATTTGTTACTATTGATAGTACTTCTCCATTTGTCTTTTTGTCAAAATAGTTCATTGGAAGTGAATTTATCTTATGTGCTAAGTCTTTTCTTAATTTATATGTTAAATTTTGGGCAATTTGTGTCATTGCAAAACTTTGGATGAAAGAAAATAATGCACTGACTATATATAGTCCTAATAGTGTTAATAGGATTGTTCCAACTTTTCCAAAGTTTATTCCACCATTTCCTGATATTTTATTTACTAAACCATTAAATATTTCTGTTGTTGCATTTCCTAATATTTTAGGTCCTATTATAGAAAATATAGTACTTCCTACTGCAAATATAAATACTATTATTAATCCAATTTTGTATTTTGATAAATAGTTTTTTATTAATTTTTTTGTTGTTCCTTTAAAATCTTTAGCCTTTTCTGTTGTATGGCCTGGTCTTGGCCCCATTGGTCCTGGCATATTATTTTCCTCCTTCCTTTTTATTTAATTCTTCTTCTGATAATTGTGATAATGCAATCTCTCTGTAGGTTTCATTATTTTTAAGTAATTCATCATGTGTTCCTTGACCTACTATTTTTCCATCATCTAAAACAATTATTTTGTCTGCATTTAAAATAGTACTAATTCTTTGTGCTACAATTATGTTTGTTTTATTATTTGTTCTTTTTGCTAAGGCTTCTCTTAATGCAGCATCTGTTTTAAAGTCTAGTGCAGAAAAACTGTCATCAAATACAAATATTTCTGGGTCTTTTGCTACAGCTCTTGCTATTGATAATCTTTGCTTTTGTCCTCCTGATACATTGCTTCCACCTTGTGCTATTTCTGATTTATATTTGTCATCTTTTCCTTCAATAAATTCTGTTGCTTGTGCTATTTCTGCTGCCTCTATCATTTTTTCATCTGACATACTTTCATCAGAATATTTTATATTACTTTCTATTGTTCCAGAGAATAATACTCCTTTTTGTGGTACAAATCCAATTGCATCTCTTAGTTCTTTTTGTGATAAGTCTTTTACATTTACACCATCAACTAAAAGTTCTCCTCCTGTTACATCATAAAATCTTGGTATTAAATTTACAACTGTTGATTTTCCACTTCCTGTACTTCCTATTATTGCTGTTGTTTTTCCTGTCTCTGCTGTAAAGTTGATATCTTCAAGTATTTCTGTGTCTGCGTCAGGATATCTAAATGATACATTTTTAAATTCTACCAATCCTTTTTTGCTTGGATCTAATTTTTTTGTTGTTTCTTTATCTTTAACACTTGGCTCTGTTTCTAAAATTTCTGTAATTCTGTTAGCTGATACAGATGCTCTTGGAAGCATTATAGAAATCATAGATATCATTAAGAAACTCATTACTATTTGCATTGCATATTGGATAAATGCCAACATATCTCCAACTTGCATTATACCTTGATCTATATTGTGTCCTCCAACCCATATAATTAAGATTGATACTCCATTCATTATAAGCATTAACATTGGCATCATTACTGACATTGTTCTGTTTACAAATATATTTGCTTTTGTTAAGTCTGTATTTGCACCATCAAATCTTTTTTCTTCTCTCTCTTCTGTATTAAATGCTCTAATTACAGATTTTCCTGTTAATATTTCTCTTGCTACACCATTTAACTTGTCTATTAAGTCTTGCAATTTTTTGAATTTTGGCATTGCTACTGCAAATAATATCGCAACAACTAATAATATTGTAATTACTGCTGCTCCTATTATCCATGCCATTGATGTGTTACTTTGATGTATTACTTTTATTACTCCACCTATTCCTATTATTGGAGCATATACTACTGTTCTAAATAGCATTGCTAATAATTGTTGAATTTGTTGCACGTCATTTGTACTACGAGTAATTAAAGAAGCGGTTGAGAATTCTCTTAATTCTTTAGTAGAGAATTTTAATACTTTATTAAATATCTTTTCTCTTAGTGTTTTTGCCATTTTAGCACCAACTCTTGATGATAACATCATTATTGTAATTCCTGATGCCATACTGATTGCAGCTAATATTAACATTTTAAATCCTGCGACCATTATGTAATTCATCTGAATTTTGTCTGTATCAACACCTGCATCTTTGTATATTTCTTTTACATATGCAACTGCTGCTTGACTTTTTATTGAATCTTGCATTTCATCTATTTGTTTTGTAGATTCACTTAACATTTGATTTATTTGCTCCTCTGGCATTGTTTTTAATATATCAATAATAGACATATTTTGAAGCATTTCTTTTTGTTCTTCTGGCACATTTATTAGTATTTGTTCTTTTATTTTGTTTGCCATTTCTTCTTTTTGTACTGTTCTTGATATAATAATTGGTTTTGTCATTATTTGCTCAAGTTCTTCTTTTTCATTTTCTTTTAAGTCTTTTATAACATAATTTCCATCTGATTCTTCAGTTGTGTAATTTTCTAATATTTTGTCATCATCATTTGAAAATAATAATATTGCCTCCATGTCTTTTGAACTTATTGTTTCTGGTACTGCATATTCAATTCCTCCTGCTTGTATACCTGTATTTACTATCTTGGAAGTATAATTAGGTAATTCCAAGTCTACTGCTGCTTGAACACATAATAATGCTACAATTGTAAGCACAGATAACCATGATTGTTTTAAGTTTTTTAATATTTTAAGCATCTTTTTCCTCCTTTTTTTCTATTCCATATTTTAAATATTCTATTTCTTTTAAAAACATTTTTCTACAATCCTCTTTTGATTTGTTTTTGAAATTTTTTATTAAAGCTCTCCTTGTAATCACATTTAACATATCACAGATTATCACCAAATCTTCATGATTTTCTATTTTTAAATTGTTTTTATCTATTTGCTCATAATATTCTATAATATCTTGTGGTTTAGTTTTTCTTACTAAATCAAATACATTTTCATCTGACGATTTTAAGTTTATAAATATTTGTTTAAATAATTCTTGGTCCGGATTATTCGTGAATTCTTCTATCATTGAATCATATAAGAATATATACAATTTGAATATATCTCCATTTGTCTCTTTTACTTTGTCTTTCAGTTTTGTATTTAATTTTTCAGAATTTTCTCTTAATATATATATAAGTAAATCTTCTTTACTTTCAAAATATTGATAAAAACTTCCTCTCGCAATATCTGCTTCTTCTACAATATTTTTTATTGAAACATTTTCTATTGGTGCTCTTGCAAATTCTTTTTTGGCAGCATTTATTACTTTTTGTTGCTTTTCTTTTGAAAGTTTTAAAAATGTTTCTTTTGGCATCTCATCACTTCCTTTCGACAAAAAAATAACACTATGTCATATATTATAATGACACAGTGTCACTTTTGTCAATACTTTTATTGTGAATTTTATGTGAATTTTATGTGAATTTTATGTGAATTATTTAGTCACCCAAGCAAATTCCAATATCTCTAGCAGTTTTTACTAAGTCATCATCCATTGTAACTTTTCTTAGGTTACTTTCTGCAGTATTTCCTGAAACAGCCCCAATTTTTGTATTTCTTCCAACAACATCTTCTAATGAAACACTATCTAATTTTCCATTTTTTAATACTGCTAACACTCCAAATTGTCCACTTAACGCAAGCTCCATAGCTTTAGCTCCATATTTTGTTGATAAGACTCTATCAAATGCAGTTGGGGTTCCACCTCTTTGCATATATCCTAATGTTGTATTTCTTGCTTCTAAACCTGTTAATTGTTCAAGTTGTTTCGCTACTACTTGACCTACTCCTCCAAGTTTGTTATTATCAACTCCTGCTCCATTGTTTCTTTGGCTTGCAACTGTGATTTCTCCACCTTTTGGTGCAGCACCTTCTGCAACTACAACTATACTGAATTCTTTTCCTTTTGCTCTTCTTTCATTTATTTTGTCAACAGCTTTATTAATATCATAAGGAATTTCTGGTATTAATGCAACATCTGCTCCTCCTGCAATTGCTGATTCTAATGCTATCCATCCTGCATATCTTCCCATTACTTCTAGTACCATTATTCTATGATGTGTCTCTCCTGTTGTATGTAGTCTATCTAATGCTTCTGCTGCAACAGATACAGCTGTATTATATCCAAAAGTTATCTCTGTACACGCAACATCATTGTCTATAGTTTTTGGAACTCCTATTACATTTACACCTTTTGTAGAAAAATCCCTTGCTGATTTTTGTGTTCCATCTCCTCCTAGTGTAAATATACAATCAAATCCATCTTTTTTAATATTTTCTACACAGACATCTGATAAATCTTTATATTCAACTTCTCCATTTTCTCCAACTACTTTGTAATTGAATACATTTGCATTTGTTGATGAACCTATTATTGACCCTCCCTTTGGTAATATTCCAGATGCACTTTGGTCATTTGCTGTACTTAGTCTTACATAATTGTTTTTTAATAATCCATTATATCCATCTATAAAACCATAACATTCTACATTATTGTGTTCTGCTGTTTTTATTATAGCTCTTATTACAGCATTAAATCCTGATACGTCTCCTCCATTTGCAAGTATCGCTACTTTTTTTAACATACTAATTCCTCCTATTTGTTTTTTACCTAATCGTAAAAACTTTACCATAACTGGTAAAATTTGTTTCTTCTTTATTATATCAATATTTTATTTTTTTACAATAGTTTTTTGGCATTTTAATATATTTTGTTTTTATTCTTGTATAATCAAACAGGCCTTTGCAACATTTATTGTGTTACAAAGACCTGCTTTAAGCTTATTGCTCAATTTCATTCAAATATCTTTCGAAAACTTTCTCATCAATGCAGAACTCCAGTCCATTTTTCTCGTCGTTCTCTACTGAAAAATCTTCTTCGGTCGCATATTGTGAAAGTGGAACTACTCTTTCGAGTTTGTATTTCGTTGTGTCAAGCATTTGCATATCAGCCATATCAAAATACTCTGTGCCTTTTTTCAAAACAATCGTATTTTGTGATTCTTGCAGACCAGACAAAATTTCTTCCTTTATTTCTTTTGTCATATCTTCTAATGCTTTTTCTGACATTTCGCCTCTTTCTTCAAGAGTCGATTTTACAGCATACAGTAATACATCACTTGCTGTTACACCTTCTGGTAATCCTTCAACACTTAACGGATATCTTTCGGCTTCTTCCCACGTAAGTTCTTTTACAATTGTTGCACAGAATAAATCTGCCAATTTTGCATTCCGTACGTCTTCTAATGTAATCATCTTATTTTTCCTCCTACATAAAGCTTGCATAATGAATTTCATTTAAATATCTTTGATAGCAACCTTCTTCAACCCGGAAATATACTTTTCCATTTTCCTCTTCGAACTCTACATCTCTCACGGTTGCATATCTTGAAACTTTTGCCATATTTCGTGGTTTGTTTTCTGAATCCAGTGTCTTCATTTCGGTTAAATCGAAATATTCATCGCCTTTCTTATACACCACCGTTGGTTTTTCTTCCGCCATTTCTGATAAGATAGCCGTTTTAAGTTCTTTAGTCAGTTCTGGAACTTTCTCGGCAGAAACTAAGCCAGCTTCTGTTACCATATCAATTGACAGATATAATACCTTACTTGGTGACATGTCACTTGGGTAATCTAGTGATTCTCCTATTTTTATTGAACCCACTTCTTCCCATGCCGGTTTCTTTTTGATTGTTGCAAAGAACAGTTCATTTAACCGTGCCTTTTTTACTTCCTCTACTTTTATCATGTTTTTTCCTCCTAAAGTTATTTGAATGAGTCTTTTGCCTTTATTGTAAAGCAAAAATATCAATTTTGACTCATTTATTATATCACGCATTATGTTAATTTGTCAATTTTTCATGCAATTCTTCTAGCACTCCATCTTTAACTATTTCTTTAAAAACGACAGAAATTTTAGTTCTACTTATATCAATATTGAAAATCTCTAAACTATTTTTATTAGCAATTTCTAATATTTTATTAAGTATTTCATCTCTTGAACTAATTCCAAAACCAACAACAGAAATTCTAGAAACATCTTTTTTTACAATACTTTTTACTCCAGATGCCTCCATTTTATGTGATATTATAGTTCCAGGATTATTATTGAAAGTAGAACCAGTTATTATTGGAATGTTATTTTTTTCAGCCATTTCTACACATCTGTCATGCAAAACTTTTGCACCCTCACTTGATAATGAATGCATTTCTTCATATGATATATTTTTTAATTTTTGTGCCATTTTTACTTTGTTTGGGTCTGCTGTATAAATTCCATCAACATCAGAATATATATAACATTTCTTTGCTTCTAATGCCGCTGCTAATGCTACAGCCGTTGTATCTGACCCTCCTCTTCCTAATGTTGTTATATTATTATTTTCGTCTATTCCTTGAAAACCTGCAACTACTACAATCTTCCTGTCCATCAGTTCTTTTTCTATTCTTTCAGTGTTTATATATTCAATTTTAGCATTCTGATTTTCTTTATTTGTGTGTATTCCAACTTGCCATCCCATAAGAGATATTGCTTCATATCCTAAATAATTTAATAATATTGCTAATTTACTTGCACTTATTTGTTCTCCTGCACTTAGTAAAACATCCATTTCTCTTTCATTTGGTTTTAATGATAATTCTTCTGCTTCTTTTATTAATCTATCTGTTGTCTTTCCTTGAGCAGAAACAACTACAACTATATTGTTATCCTCTTCATACAACTTTATTGTTTTATTGGCTACTGTTTGTAGTTTTTCATTGTCTGCAACAGAACTTCCTCCAAATTTAATTACTATTGTATCCATAATTTACCTCAATAAAAAATAATAGTAATGATACTTAATTAAATACCATTACTATTATTATATTTTATATGTATTTTTTTGGTTCTTTTCTTTTTGCATAACTTTGCTTTTGAACAGAAAGAGGTACCCTACTAGGGCACCCCTTTCCGCAAATCGAGTCACAACAAGTCTTTATTCTGGTTTGTAGCAAAGCTTTACGTAAGTTTCGTCCTCAGCAGGCTCTACACTGAAATACTGTTTGGTTGAAATTTTTCCGAGAAAAATTTCAAAGAGTTCCTTTCCAATCAACAGATCACCACGTCGTGTGGAGTATTCAATAGACGTCTCGGATCCATCGGTATATGCCACAGTTGCCTCATGCGGTGTATGAATCATCCGTAAATTATTTGCTACCGTTTCATATTTGAAGGAAATTGTCTCCAATTCTAAACCTTGAGCATCTGTTAATTCATCGACAACCTTTTCCAGAGTATCAAGCACGTTATTAACTAATTTTTCTGCAATTTCCTCCTGTTTACTTGTTACTTCCTCAACACGCTTGTTGATTTTAGCATTAATTTCTTCTGCTCTTGACTGCATATTTTTTTCCTCCTGTAGTTACTCGGAGGCTAACCCTCCGAGTTTTTAAACAACCCTTCGGGTATACTTATTTCATAATTAAATTATATCATACTTTTATCTTGAAGTCAACATAAACATTGTATTTATGTAATATTCATTTTTAAATATGCTTCTATGAATTCATCTATATTCCCATCCATAACACTCTCAACATTTCCAACTTCATAATTAGTTCTGTGGTCTTTCACCAATGTATATGGACAAAAAACGTATGAACGAATTTGACTTCCCCATGCAATATCTTTTTGAACACCTTTTAATTCATCAATAGTTTCTTTTTGCTCTTTTTCTTTTAAATTTAAAAGTTTTGATTTTAACATCTTCATTGCTGTTTCTCTATTCTGAATTTGTGAACGTTCTGACTGACAGGCAACTACCGTATTTGTTGGAATATGTGTAATTCTTACTGCTGATGATGTTTTATTAATATGTTGTCCACCTGCACCAGAAGCTCTGTATGTATCTATTCTTAGATCATCTGGATTTATATCAATTGAAATATCATCAGTAATTTCTGGTAATACTTCTAATGATGCAAATGAGGTATGTCTTCTTCCTCCTGCATCAAATGGCGAAATTCTTACTAATCTATGTACTCCCATCTCACCTTTCATATATCCATATGCATTTTCTCCAATAATTTCAAATGTAACACTTTTTACTCCTGCTTCTTCTCCTTCAAGATAATCTAGTTCTTTTACTTCATATCCATTTTTTACAGCCCATCTTGTATACATTCTATATAACATCTCTGCCCAGTCTTGTGACTCTGTTCCACCAGCTCCTGGATGTAATGTTAATATTGCATTGTTTTTATCATACTTTCCTGATAATAATGTTTGTAATTCAAGTTTTTCGACTTCATTTTCTAGTTTAGCAGTAGATTTGATTATATCTTTGGCAACATCTTCGTCATTATCTAGATTTGCAAGTTCTGTTAGTTCTATAAGATTTTCTGTTTCTTGTTCTGTTTTTCTGTATTGAACAACTTTGTTTTTTATTTGCTTTATTTCTGCTAATATTTTTCCTGTTTCTTTAGAATCTTTTTGCCAAAATTCTTCTTTTACTGTTTCTGCTTCTAGTTCTTGTAATCTATTTTCTAGTTTTTCAATGTCAAAGAGACTCACCTAAACTTTGTATCTTATTTTTTAATATTTCTATTTTCTTTAAATTTTCTTCTAATTCTAACATTTTTTTCACCCTTTCTATGTATTATTCATAGTCTTCCACACTTAATGTTGGATATGTAAATGTTTGTCCTCCATCAGTAAATTTTCCTGATATAAAATGATTTTCATTCATAGTTTTTGAACCTTTTAGAAAATATTTGTATTTTGATTTTTCAGGTATTATGCCATCTCCAATTAACATGGGATCATCCCATGTTACATCAACTGCATACCATTTTTTATCTAATTTTACATAGTTCCATGCATGATTCTCCGTTTTTCCCATGCTATTTGTTCCTGTTCCTATTACTATTACATTATCAATTCCTACTTCATTCATTATATATTGAAATGCTTTTGCATATCCTTCACATACACATTCTCTTAAAACTAATGCGCCATATATATCATATATATTATTTTTTGATATTGTTGATTCATAATTAATTGTATCTCTTAAATAATTATGTGTTAACTTTATTTTTTCATAATCATTTTTGTCTTTTATATTTTTAACTATATAATCCCTAACTTTTTCTATTTTAGTTTGATATGTATCTATATCTTCTTTGCTGTTAAATCCTTCTGCTAAATAGTTAGGTTTTGAGCCATTATCTATATACACATTATATTTAGTACTTGTAATCTTAATTACTTTTTCTATATTTATATACATACTTGTTGCATTTAAATAAAATATTTCTGGATTTTCATATATTAATGTTTCTATTGCTGATTGGTATTCTTTCTTTAATTTACTTTCTCCATCTGCTTGCGATAATAGTATTTGGAATTCATTTCCAAAATCTATTCTATATGTTCCAGTTTTCATATTTTCTCTACTTTCGTATAATTTATCATATATCTTTTTGGCTGTATCATCTAATTGTTCATATAAATGCCTATATCTATTATCATTAGTTGTAATTGTTTCTGCTGATGTTTTATTATCATTTACTCCATTGAATATATCCACACTTGTGTCAATATTGTCTTCTTCTTTTTTGTCTTTTCCTATTCCTAATATATCTCCGTATCCAACAAAGTCTATTGAAGTAATATCATTTCCTGTTATTTCTACATATGCCACATATCCGAATAGCACAATTGCTCCTAGAATTGCAACCGTTAATAAAATTAATATAAAACTAATTATTTTATCTTTCATACTTCCTCCATGCACTAATTCAATTATATCTTATTTACATATTGTTTTCAAGTTTTTTGAATATTTTTTCATTTTTTGCTAATATTACTAATATGAATTTTAAAGATTTTTTTAGTAATTTATTTAAATTTAATAATTCCGACACATATGACTTTTCTATTATAAATGAAAAAGAAAGTATTTCTAATAATGAAAATGTTAAAGCTCCAGATATGAATTATAAAGTATTCACTGAGATTAATAAAAATTTAGATTTTTTAAAAAGTAAATATAATACAATGATATGTGCTGATATTATAATTAGAGAGTTTAATATGTTTGCATATAATGAAAATCATAAGTGTTTTATCATTTATATTGATGGATTGGCTGATTCTGATTCTAATAATGATTTCATTTTAAAGCCTTTAATGTTTGGAAAAAATAAAAATGTTACGCCTTTTAATGGAAATTTGCTTGAATATGTTGATAATTGCCTTTTACCACAAAATAGTGTTGAAAAAGTCCAAGATTTTCAAGATGTTTTCTCTGGTATAAACATGGGAGACTGTTTACTTTTTATTGATACATTAGATACTGCATTTGATATTGATGTTAAAAGTTACCCTCAGCGTGGAATAAGTAATCCTGAAAATGAATCTGTTATTAAAGGTCCTCAAGAGGGTTTTATTGAGAACTTTAGGACTAATACTGCTATCTTAAGACGTATTGTAAATAATGAAAATCTTGTTATTGAAACTATCCCTGTTGGTAAAATCAGTAAGACAAAATGTGGTGTATGCTATTTGCAAAATATCGCAAATAGTGATTTAGTATCAGAAGCTAAGTATCGTTTAAATAATCTTGATATTGATTCTCTGCTTTCAACAGGTCAATTAGAACAATTAATAGAAACTGATGAAGGTTTTGGAATTCCTCAAGTGTTATCAACTGAAAGACCTGATAAATGTGCAAAGTACCTATTTCAAGGCAGAGTGGTTATACTAGTTAATGGGAATCCCTATGCAATTATTTTGCCTGCAACAATAGAAGATTTTCTTTTTTCACCAGAAGATACAAATTTAAGACCTTTGTTTGCAAATTTTTTACGAAGTGTTCGTATATTAGCAACATTAATTACATTGCTTCTACCTGGTATATATATGGCTATAAGTAACTTTCATCAAGAAATTCTGCCAACTCCGTTGTTATTTTCTATTTTAGCGGCACGAGCAAATGTTCCTTTTCCCGTTACTTTTGAAATTTTACTTATGGAAATTTCTTTTGAACTAATTCGTGAAGCTAATCTAAGAGTCCCATCTCTTATTGGTTCTTCTATCGGAATCGTCGGTGCTCTGATTTTAGGTGATGCTGCTGTTAATGCTGGTATCGTAAGTCCAACTCTTATAATAATTGTTGCCATAACTGGAATAGCTTCTTTCACAATCCCTGACTTTTCTTTTGGTTTTCATGTCCGTGTTTTTAGATTTTGGTTTATAGCTTTAGGCTCTACTGCTGGTTTTTTAGGCATTGGAGCCGGATTATTTATATATGTTTCAATGATTTGTAGTTTAAAATCTTTTGGAGTTCCATATACTACTCCTATTGCTCCTGATGTAAATAGTCATGGAAATGGAATGTATGTTTCTCCTATTTGGAAACAAGAATACAGAGCAAGTTTTATTTCTCCAAAAAAGCAAAAAGCTCAAGCTAAAATTAGTATGAAATGGAAATCTGGAAAAAAAGAACCTTAATTATTAGACTTTTTCGTCTAATAATTAGGGTTCCTCTCTAAACTATGTTTTTTAATAATTTTCAGCTTTGATTTCAAAATATGCTTTTGGATGACTACATACTGGGCAAACTTCTGGTGCTGATGTTCCAACAACTATATGTCCACAGTTTCTACATTTCCATATCTTAACTTCTCCTGCTTCAAATACTTTTCCATCTTTTACATTTTTCAACAATTTTAGATATCTTTCTTCATGCTCTTTTTCTATTTTAGCTACTTCTTCAAATAAATATGCAATTCTTGTAAATCCTTCTTCTTTTGCTGTTTTTGCAAATTCTGCATACATATCTGTCCATTCATAGTTTTCCCCATCAGCTGCAGCTTTTAAATTTTCAGCTGTTGAACCAATTTCTCCACCATTTAATAATTTGAACCACATTTTTGCATGTTCTTTTTCATTGTCAGCTGTTTCTTGAAATATAGCTGCAATTTGCTCATATCCTTCTTTTTTTGCTTTGCTCGCAAAGTATGTATATTTGTTTCTTGCTTGTGATTCTCCTGCAAATGCTGTCATTAAATTTTGCTCTGTTTTTGAACCTTTTAATTCCATATTAATTACCTCCTAATTTTACTTTAAATAGAATATCACAACTTCAAATTAATTTCAACATTTTCACGAAAATTTCACATTAATTATTAGTCATTATATGTATATTTTCAACTTTAGCATTCATCTCTCGAGAAACAATATTTTGGATTTGAGCAATTTCATCAGTCTCAATTTTTTCTTTTCCAACAACAACACTTATACTGTCCACATTTACAAATATAACACACTTGTTAAAACCTTTAGTTGAAAGTACATTTTCACATATCATTATAGCATTTTTTTCTTGATTTAACTTTGTGATTTCTTGCGTAACTATTGCTTTTTGCTCCTCAGACACATTAGAATTGTCCAACATTTTTTGATATGTTTCTAATGTTTGTGAATACATTGTGTCTCTTGACAATTTTGACTCTTGAAAATAATCATTTACAGGTTCTTGTTCAGTTTTTTGTTCTTGTTCTTGGTTTTGCTCTTGATTTTGTTCTTGCTCCTTTACTTCATTACTATTAACTAATGTTGCATCTCCAAGGTTTTCATCAACATTATTAGTTGTATCTTGGTTTCCTAAATTTACTGTTTCTAAAGTTTTGGATTCATTCGAAAGATATGCCCAATAACCTGCGGTAACTAACATTAAAGCTAACACATAAATTGCTGCTGTACCTTTTTTGAATTTCATATTTTTCACCTCCTGTTCTTAATTTGTTCCCATTTCAAAAACTTGAATTTTATGAACTGCAAGTCCAGTAACAGCTTCAACTGCACTTACGATTGACGACTTTACTGTGGAATCTTTTGCACCTTGAGCCGTTATTATTGCTCCTTCAATAACAGGCATTACGACTTTTTCTGTTATTGGTTTACTTTTTCCTTCTTCATCAGAATAAACTATCTCTTTTTTATTTTCAGTATCTGTTTGTTCCTTACTGACTCCACTCTTGTCACTTTCTTTTATGGTGCTTTCTGATTTTGTTTCATTGTACATAGCAACAATACTACTGCTTTCCGAATATTTTATCAAAACTTTTACTTTGCCTACTCCATTAATACTTGATAAAATCTCCTCCAATTTTTTCTCTAAATTGTCTTGTTCTTCTGTGCTTGTATCTGTTAAAGTTGTTTGAGCTAGTACCTTTGAACTTTGCTTTGTATTATTTTGACTTTCTTTATTATCTGTTGACCACATACTATTAATTATAAGTACTGTTATTATTAATATTACTATACATACAATAATATTCTCTATTTGCTTCTTTTTATCTTTTTCTTCTTCTCCTTTTTTTAATAATCCTTTAAACATTTTTGCTCCTTTCTAATTACCTAATAATTATTTTTACTTTATTTTCTGATATTTCATATTCTTGTACAAGCTCTTTTACAACTGAATCAATTTTTTCATGTTCTACAGGCCCGTTTATTTTCACTGTAATCAGATGAATTCCTGCATTTTTCTTATTTGTATCTAATACTGCATCTACATTGCATTTTTCTACCTCAATTCCTGCTATTTGAAATTTTGATATTGTTGTATTTTCAAGTTCCTCTAAATATATTTTTTCAATTCTCTCATCCATTGATGATTGGTCTATAGTATAATTTGAACTTGATTCATATTTTTCTAAATCGTAATCACCTGATGTTAAAATAGTATCTTTGTTTTTTATAATAGGTGAAATTATGTTAAATAAAATATATATGCCTATAACCATTTGAATATATTTTTTATTTCTATTTTGAGGTAAAATTAGTTCTATAATTGTTGCAATTATTACTGCAAGGACTATTTGTTCCGCCCAAGAACTTAAAAATTGAATCATCTATACATCATCCCACTATTTGAAATTTTAACTACCATTGTAACACCTATTATAAGTATTACTGAAAGACTGCACAAAATTGCCAATAATAACTTAAAGACACCGCTCATTTCTTCTAAAAGCTTTACTATTTTAGTATCAGCTACTGGTTCTACTATAGCTGATGCAAGGCTATACATTATGCTTAAAACTGCTACTTTTATAACTGGTACTATACAAATTCCGATTATAACTATAACTCCTACTGCTCCTACTGCATTTTTTAGAATTATTCCACAACCTAATACACTATCTACAACATCTCCTAATACTTTTCCAACTACCGGAATCAAACTAGAAACTGCAGCTTTGGCTGTTTTTGCTGTAATACCATCAACACTACTACTTAAAGTTCCTTCTAATGATACTATTCCAACAAATATTGTTAAAAATATTCCTAAAAACCATACTACACTTGATTTTAAAAATTTAGAAATTCTTTCTATTTGAATTCTTTCAGTGATTTTTGAAATTACTGAAAATACTACAATTATCAATACAACCGGTATTAATATATTTGCAATTATATTCCCTATAAAATTGCTTACAAATAACAAAATTGGTTCTAATACTGTACTTGTCGTAATACTTCCTGTATAGACCATTAATGTTAATAACAATGGAATTAGTACATTTATAAAACCTACCAAATTACTGGCTGTTTCTTTTATTAATTTAATTATTTCTGTAAAATTTGACATGATTAATGTTACTATCAATATATATTGAACAAAATAAATTATCTGTGATACATTACTATTTTCAAGACTATCTGTTATTGATTTTAATATTCCATGAATTACTACTATTATTAATATACTTATTAGAATTTTTATATTTGAACTAACTTCTTTTCCTAATATTTTTATAATTTTCTTGTATATTGTTTGATTATTGATTTTTCCTTGCATTGCTTCATTTAAAATATCTGATAAATTTGTATTATCCAAAAAATCTCCTGTATATTCTTCTGCTTGACTGATAAAACTCCCTATATTAAATTTTTCTTCTATCGATGACATTATTTCTTCTTCTGTTTCTGCTTGTACTTTTACTGGTATCATTAATATTAGGATAAATATTAAAACTATTTTTTTCATATTAATCCTCTCTTATAATTATGGTAAGATTTCTACAATAAGTTCTAATAGGCTTGATATTATTGGTATTGACATTGCTATAATAATAACTTTACTTCCAATTTCTATTTTGCTTGCTATTGCTTTTTCTCCTGCATCTATACAAATACTAACCGCAAATTCAGTAATAATTGCAACTCCCGTTATCTTTAGCAAAATTCCTAGAAACTGTTTATTTATATATGTTTTATCTGAAATTGATTTTAGCAAATTTATGATTCCTGAAATCTTACTCATTGTTAATGTTAAAATTAGAACTCCAGCAAATATTGAAACATATATGGTATATTCTGGCCTATATTGTTTTAGTATTATTACAATTACTAGTGCGATTAATCCAATTCCAACTATTTTTATTATTTCTTCCATAATTTATATTTCCTCCTAGTAATATCTTATAAATTAAATAAGGTTCTTACAGTCTCAAACAAAGAACTTATTTCTTTTATAACCATTGATAATACTATAACAAGACCAGCCAATGTTGTCATCATAGCTTGGTCTTCTCTTCCAGCTCTTACCAGCACCTGATGTAAAACAGCAACCAATATTCCTATTGCAGCAATTTTGAATAATAAATTTATATCCATCCTTTATTTCCTTTCTTTAAAATAAAATAATAACAAACACCAATCCTGCAACAATTCCTAATGTTTTATACATCTTCTGATTTTTCTTTCTCTCATCTTCTGCATTTTCTATCTGCATATCTAAAAAATTCTCTATAACTTCTATTTCACTAATTTGGCCTTCAATATCAGTTTGTCCAAGTAATTTTCCGAGTTTTTTTAATATATCTTTGTCTTCTTGTTTTATACTTATATCTGCATCTTGTATGCAATTTTCCCAAACATCTTTTGCCTGATAATATGTAATTTGATTCGCCATCTGTCCGAATATTTTTTCTACTTCTGATTCATTGTCTTTTGATATTTGTTTAAATATCTCTGCCAGTGGCTCATATGTAAATTTTATTTTTGTTTTCATTATGTTTAATATGTTTTTAAATTCTTTAAGCTCAACAACTCTATTTTGATATGATTTAGCAATTAATAGCCCTATTGCTGTTGACAATGCAAAAATTGCTAATAACAAAATGTATTTTGTTACTTGAATTATAGATAAAAGCATTCTGTTTCTCCTTTCTTTTTAGGATTTAACAATATTATCCTTTCAAAAATATGTCTATTTAATAGTCGTGAAAGTTCAGGATTTCTATTTATTTCTTCAATATCCTTTCCATGTGCTGTAAATATTCCTTTTACTCCTGAACACATAGCATATTCAATTGCATATATATCTTCTGAACTTCCTATCTCATCACACGCTATTACATTTGGTGCCATAGATCTAACCAATATCCTCATTGCCATTGACTTAGGCATATTATCTATAACATCAGTTCTAATTCCAACATCATTTTGTGGAATCCCTTTATACATTGCCGCAATTTCTCCTCTTTCATCTGCAATTCCTACATTCTTACCTTCAAACCCTATCACCTTAATCCCATTACTTATATTTCTTACAATATCTCTAAGAAGAGTTGTTTTTCCACATCCAGGTGGTGAAACAATTAATGTATTGTATACTTCATTTTGCTTAACATTTATAATGTCTTCAATAACTCTATTACTGCACCCTATTCTTTGGCTTGCAATTCTAAAATTCAAACTCGAAATATAATTTATATTAATAACTTGTCCATTATCAATAACCGCACTACCAACAATCCCTACCCTGTTTCCTCCTCTAATGGTTATATATCCATCACATATTTGTTTTCTATATGAATATACAGAACTTTCACATATTCTTTCAAATGTTTGCAAAACCTCTTGCTGAGTAACAATATGTTCAAACAACTCTATACCTTTTTCTGTCTTTACCGCCAATGGCTTGTTTGTTCGAAGTCTTATCTCTTCTGCACACGTGAGATCGCTTTTTTTTGGTGCAACTGCACACGTGAGATCGCTTTTTTTCGGTGCAAAAAGCTGTGAAATACTGGTAGGCATGTACTCTAGGACTTTTTCAAAATTGTCCATCGAAATATCATTCCTTTCTCTTATCTCAAAAGACACAAAACTATATACGTATAATATTTGTGCATTTTTTCCTATAATAAAAAGCATATATTAATATATATGCTTTTATTTTTATTTTAGAACCATTTTTAATACAATCCTAAATTTTTATATATTGTTATTAATAATTCATCAATTTCGTCATCTGTTGCATCATTTAGAGTTATTGCATTTTCGCTATTTATTCCTTCTACTTTTATATTTGAACTAAATTGTTTTACATTTGTGTAATTCAACTTAAGATCTGTATTGCTTTCATCATAATCTTGTGTTGATAATTTTAACTCATAGTTTTCCTCTACATTATCCAATGTTGCTAAGTTTTTATATTGAACTGTTAAATGTATTTCTGCCTTTTCTTGGTCAGCTAATTCTGTATCTAAGTCTGTCTTAATATCAATCTTATATACTACATCATTTTCATTTGTTTCTTTTTCAATTTGTAATTCTAATATTGAGTCTCCTTCATCATAAGCCTTAATTGAAAGTTTGTTTTGACTGTTCTCTATTAATATATTTGCTGTTATGTTTTCTCCTTCTTTTATGTTCATCTCGACTTTTTCAACTTTTTTTGATTTTATACTTAATTTCATTTCAAATGTTGTTTTTTCATCTGGTTCTATGTCTTTTAGTTCATCTACTAAATCGTCTATTTGTTGTTTTAAATCATCTCTGTCTATAACTCCTGAGAATTTTTTTAATAGAGTTTCATCATCACGTATAGTTTGAAATATTTTTATTAATACATCTTTTGCTTTTTCTTCTGTCATTGATAATTTTATTATTGTTTTATCATTTTCTTTCTCTTTGCTAAATAATTCTTCATCTAAATTTTCATCTAATATTGAAAAGTATTTTTCTTTTAACTCTTTGATTTCTGATTCTGTAAATGTGCTTTCTTCAAAATCTATTTTATCTGGCACATCTTCTGCATCGGCTCCAAGTCTTTCTAATAAGTTTTTCAAATTTTCATTTCTTACTGCTATAAATTTTGTATTTAGCAAATTTGACTGTATTCCTAATGTTTCTCCATCACGTCTTACTTTGACTGGTATATTAATTCCTTGTGCTAATTCCATTGTAAGTGTTTGTTCAGCAATTTTTTTGCTATTGTCTGTTTTCCCTTCAAATGTTATTTTACTATTTTTTATCATTTGTAATGTTTCATCAGATATTGAACCATCATCTTGGACTTCTAAAGCTATACTGCCTTTGTTTGTATATGCATTATTCTCTTGTTTTTTTATATATTCTTTTAAATTCTCATCTTTTAAATCACTTAGCCAGTCTGATGTCATGTAAGAGAAAAATAATTCTTTATCTGTTTTAAAAGCATTTGTTGCAAAATATGCATATACGCCTCCTATTCCAAGTAAAATTACTACTATTAGTAGTGTTAATGCAATTTTTTTCTTCATTTTTATTCCCCTTTCTTTGATATATTAATATTATATTTGTATCTCTGAATATAGTTTACTATAATAAAAAAAAGCTGTCAACATTTTTCAAAATTTGACAAGCTTTTTTTATAACTTTATTCTTCCCAGTTATGGTATACATCCATTACGTCATCTAATTCTTCTAGTCTCTCTATTAATCTTTCCATTTTTTCAATACCAGCATCATCTAGTGCAACAGTTGTTGTTGGTACCATTTGTACTTCTGCCTCTAAAAATGTTAAACCAGCATCTTCCAATTTTTCTCTAACTTCTGAAAAGTTAGATGGGGCTGTTGTTATTTCATATACTTCTTCTGATGTATTAAAATCATCTGCTCCAGCATCTAATGCTAATAACATTAATTCTTCTTCATCCATATCTGTTGATGCTTTTTCTATTACAATTACACCTTTTTTATCAAACATATATGATACACATCCTGTTGTTCCTAGGTTTCCTCCTGCTTTATCAAATACATGTCTTACATCTGCTGCTGTTCTGTTTCTGTTATCTGTGTTTGCATTTACTATTACTGCAACTCCATTTGGTCCATATCCTTCATATACTACTTCTTCATAGTTAGCATCATTTCCTTCTCCTGATGCTTTCTTTATTGCATTATTTATTGTATCATTTGGCATATTTGCTGCTTTACATTTTGCTATTACATCTTTTAGTTTTGAATTTCCAGCAGGGTCAGGTCCACCTTGCTTTACTGCTATTAATAATTCTCTTCCTAATTTAGTAAATACTTTTCCTCTTGCAGCATCTGCTTTTCCTTTTTTTGCTTGTATGTTGTGCCATTTGCTGTGACCGACTCATATTCTTTTCCTCCTTTTGATTTTTTAATATACTTTTAAGGCTTTTGAGCCTCTATTATTGGTTTTACCCATTTTTCTAAAAATTTTTTTTTTATTGTAACATATTTTTTGTATTTTGTGTAGTCTTTTAGAAATTTTTTTATTCTACTCACAGTTTCTTTAATTTTTTCTATTTGACAATCATACTCATCTCACATATCAAATCGGTATGATCGTCAAATTAATCTATTTGTTCTAAATTAATCAATTCATTTTTTCTAAACGTCAACTTTAACAAACATGGTGATTTTATATTTAAAATTGTATTTTTGTTATACACAAGTTCAACATTCTCATTTACTGTACACCAATTTAATAAAAAGAACTTTACTGATCCTCCATGACTAACTATTGCAATTCTTTTTCCCTCATATTCTTTAAGTATTTTATCAAAAAATTTATTCATCCTTTCTCTAGTTTGCTCTGCACTTTCTCCATTGGATGTTCTGAATGTTCTATCTAGCAGTTGTTCTTGTGAAGGATCTCTCGTACTTTTATCCTTCATAAATTTTCCTAATTCCTTTAAACTTCCTAATTTTCTTTCACTTAAATCGCTATCTAAATTAAAAGGCAAATTATTTACATTTGCAATATACTTTGCTGTTGCTTTAGCTCTAGTATAACTACTTGACCATATAATATCTAAATTTTTTAATTCGGCATTTTCGCTTAATTTTTTTGCTTGTTCTTCTCCTTCTACTGATAATATTTCTTTTTCATTAATCATTTGAGAGTCTTCATTTGTATTTCTAATGCCATTCTCATCAACAGTTTCAGCATGTCTAATTAAATATACTATCGTATCATCCACTTTATTTATTAAATCTCCTTTTTTCTTTTTTATTAAAATCTCTTATTCATTATAGATTTTAATATTACTGATATTACAATATGTGTAAAATAGCTAGTTCTTGCTGCGTTATAAGTTCAATAATTTCAACAAACTTTGGTACAAATTTTCTTAAATAATCACTAATTTGAATATCTCTAAAAACTTATTTGTTGTTCTCTTAAATAAAACTAATCTGCTTATTTTCACTAATAATCCAACTTTTCTGTTTAGCCTCTGTTAACTTATCTCCAACTTCACTATTTCCAATTAAAAATGGAGAATTTTCATTATGTTTTTTCATATTTTCAATAACTAAACCTTTATTAGCATTAGCATAACAATATTTACACAAATGTCCACAAGTATTATAGCTACCAATATCATTTCCCATAAGGCAATTACATTCTTGTCTTAAATTCTTTCTCTTAGGTGGCTCTAACTTGCAATTTATTGATTTTTCAACAATTTCTTGGCTCATACATCCATTACATTTTAATCCATATTCTGATAAAAAAGTCTTTTCACAACAACTATGTATTACTATATTGTTTTCTTTTCCTATTCGTGCGAAAGCTTTAGCAATACAAATTTGTTCCTCTTTTGTTGGTGGTCTTAAATCTGGAGCATTTCTTTTTACTTTTTCATATAAATCCAAAAAGCTAATAGTACAATTATGAGTATATCCTTTCAAACTATTAGCCATTTTCTCAAAGCATTCTATGTGCTTTTCTACATCAAAATCATTATTTATGAAAATCGGATCATATCTCCACCCAATAGAATCTATGCCTATATGATTTGATAATTTCTTAAAACTTTCTATCACTTTTTCTTTATTTGGTACAACTGGCTCAATATCTTTTCCATAAGGTGTAATTGTTACAAACCAATATTGTCTGTAAATATCAAGTTCATTTAAATATTTTAGCATAGGTTCTGGATTTTTAGTGCAGAATGCTAAACAATCTACTACATTTGGCGATACACTATATTTAGTTACTTGTGATGGATAATATGGATTTCTTACTAATACATATCCTTCTCTTATTCTATTCATTAACCATTTTGAATAAACTGCTGGTATATCTGTTCTGCATCCTGTATTTATTATCATTTATATTTACTCCTTTAAATCTTCTATTATTTTATTTGTATCTTCATCAAAAGAAATTGTTTTATTTTCTATTTCTAACATTGGATTTGGATAATCTTTGTTTATTCTTATAAGTGTTGTTTTTTTACTATTTGCTGTCATTTGTTCAAATGGAAATCTTATTATTCCAGGAGTATTAAATCCAACCCCTATTTCTAATAATACCACATTTTTGCCTTTACTTCTAGATAAAAAATCTTCATATTTCCTGGATTGTCTATACCAATTTTCATCTTGAACAAAGTTTGCATCTTTTCTTAAATTCATATCCATATTACCACCACATACTGGGCATTTCATTACTAAATCTGATGGTATTTTGCAGTTTTTTGTATTTCGTAACCACTTTTCTACTAATTCTTTATTATCATATAATTTATTATGACAAGCATTTTCACATTGTAAATAACTATAATCTCCCTGCACTTCAAATACTTTATCTTTACCAAAACCACTATTGTAAAATTGCCCATCTACATTTGTTGTTAAAACAAAATATTCTTTATTTTTAACAATTTCATATAATTCTTGATACAATTTTAGTGGCTTTTCATTATATCTATTTAGTTTTATCATTTTTGCAAAAAATGCCCACTTTTCTTCTTGTGTCTTAAATTCATAAAATGATGCTGAATACAAATTATCAAAATGATATTTTTCTATAAATTCTCTAAAATCTTTTTCAAACTTTTCTCCACTATATAGCAAACCTGCTGCTGTTGAAAGACCACTTCCTGCACCAATTATAATATAATCTGCTTGTTTTATTGCTTGTTTTGCTTGTAAAATTCTTGAACTATATTCTTCCATAAATTTCTCCCAAATTCTTTAAATATATTTTATAATCTACATCTAAAAAAACATTAAATATTATTTTTTCAAAATATTCTTCGTTTATATCTAAATATTCTTTTATTGTTTCTATTGCAATTTTTGATGCTAGTTCTTTTGGAAATCTAAATTCTCCAGTAGAGATACAAGGAAACGCTATTGTTTTTATATTGTTTTCTTTTGCAAGTTCTAGTGAATTTATATAACAATTTTTCAATTCTAATATTTCTTTTTCTTTTACATTTTCATATATAATTGGTCCTACTGTATGAATCACATATTTTGATGGCAAATTATAGCCTTTTGTTATAAATGCTTTTCCTGTTTGTAACATTCCTATTTCTTGCATAATTTTATTGCATTCTAATCGTAATTCAACACCACTTGCAGAATGGATTGCATTGTCAATACACTTATGGCAAGGTATAAAACATCCTAATCCTTGTGAATTTGCTGCATTTACAATTGCATCTATTTTTAAAGTTGTTATATCCCCCTGCCATAAGCATATTTGACTTCCTTTATATTTTATAAATGGAGTTATAGCGTTTGATTCAACAATGCCTTTGTTTGTATTTTCCTTTTTTAAAAACTCATTTTCTATTTTAATATATTTTTCTGATATTGGTAATGGTTCTCTAATATTACACAATGAACGATATAATCTTTTTTTATCACTTGTATTTTGTGGTGTTTCTTTAATATCAATTTCTTTATTTTCTTTTATTAAATAATCAATTAAAAAATCTAACTTTTCCATAAATGCTCCTTTTTATGATAATAAAGAATTGCACTATTTTAAGCACAATTCTTTATTGAATTTTCTAATTTTGTGGGAAGAAAAATCCTGCTGTCATATCTAAATAATTTAGTCCACTATATTCTGGATATTCTGTTTTTACTTTATTTTCAAAATCAGTTGCATCTTTGCTTTCTTTTGCTAATTCTTTTAATTCTTCAAGATATGCAATTTTTGTATCAACATCTTTTAATGTTTCTGGTGTGTAATGACTTGATAATACTAAATTATATCCATTTGCTTTATATCTCTTTAGTTGTTCAATAATAACATTTGCATGACCTTCTCCTGCAACTATTGAATGACAATCATGTCCTAACATATGTGTATATACACATCCTATTTGTGGAAATTCTATTTCAATATTTTCATCATGATATGTTATTTTTAATTGAAATCCACCAATATTTACATTTTCATCTTCTAAAACATTTGTTATTTCATGATATTCTTTTGCAAATGCTCCATTAAATGATTTCTCGAATCCTGTTACTAAATTATGTATTGTTCCTTCTTTCATTGATTTTATTGTACCTTTTGACGCATATCCTTTTACATCTTTTAGTATTGTTCCTCCGTTTGGATGATCTGAAAATACTTTTCCAACAATATTTTTGTTTAGTCCTCTTACATATTTTTTAAATTCTTCTAAATTATCATAAAATGCTGGAAATTCTACCAATAGTACATTTTCATTATTTTCTAATATATAACTTTCATCATTCATTAAGTCATTTGTTTGATAGCAATGTAGTTTTATATCTCCAAAATTATAAATATCTATATATCCTTTTCCTAAATTAACTTTTGAAACTTCCATCTTTATACACTCCTTATTCTTTTTATTAAATTTAGTAGCTACTCTTTTTTCAAATTCTGTAATTATTTTACTTTTAGTTTTCTGTTTTGTAAAGTAGGCACTTTTTTGTTTCATAGTTACCTAAAAGTAACTTTTTAGTAATTTAGCACTTTTTAGAACATAAAAATTTTTAAATTTTTCATTTTGTATGCTATGTTTTAGAATATTATATACAAATAGACACTATTATTGATTTTATTATATTATTTACATTTTTTGAATTGTTTGCTATAATTTTTATAAAGATTGGAGTTGATTTATAATGAAACAAGAATTACCTGCTTGTCCTGTTGAAATAACAATGGGATTAATCGGAGATAAATGGAAAATTTTAATTATTCGAGATTTGCTAACTGGAACTAAAAGATTTGGTGAACTTCGTAAATCTCTTAATGGTATTAGTCAAAAAGTTCTTACAAATAATTTAAGAGATATGGAAAAATCTAATCTTATTCATCGTGAAGTTTTTGCTGAAGTTCCACCTAGAGTCGAATATTCTCTTACAGATACTGGTTGGAGCTTAAAGCCTATTTTAGATTCTATGGTTCAATGGGGTAATAATTATCGTGAGATGCAAAAATAGCAGTAAATAAAACTGCTATTTTGCTTTATAATTTGTAATTTATTTTTATAATTTATCTATTTTTACTTAATATAAACTTGTAATTTTTTACTTACTTAAAGTCTTTCTTTGCCAACTTTTCTTGTTACATTTTGGACATTTCATAT
>ENA-OWRJ01000334-OWRJ01000334.1-human-gut-metagenome-genome-assembly--contig:-NODE-334-length-67397-cov-29.822072_pt1 | contig 67397 bp, 92 predicted proteins | sample MGYA00248269_ERZ651897 | MGnify/ENA primary metagenome ERZ651897 (study PRJEB26924, sample SAMEA4378252) | human gut metagenome | biome: human gut; feature: human-associated habitat; material: faeces...
CCCATGGCTGTCTTAATCCAAAATGCTGGTACGCATTCATGCCTTTCATATTCATTAGGACAAACAGGATAACTATATCAGCAGGGGCCTCCGGGCTCCTGCTTCCTTTCTGCTCTGCTGCGGTTTCTGGCATAATGCCGCAAAAAGCGTCATTCTCGAAAACTTTTTGCCACAAATTGCCAGATTTTACTTGACATTGTCCCTTTTAGGGTCTATAATGAGGGTACAAGAAAACGCTATGACCCAAAACGGGTAGGAGGACAAAAAGATGTTTGAAGTGACCTATCAGGAAGTAAACAAGCGCGACGAAGTCGTCACCAAGCGCAAGTCTTTCAAGACTGCTGCCGCCCGCGACAAGTTTGTCGAGAGAGCATCCCAGAAGGACAACTTCCTTTGTGTTCTCGCTTACGCTGGTTGATGGAGGTGCTCAAGATGTTCAAGAAAATCGTGAAATCCATTGCCGCCATCAAGACCGAGAACGACCGCGACGAGTGCTACTGGCAGATTGACCGTGCATTCGAGGAAGAGCGCATCTCCTTTGAGGACCACGAGCTCCTCTACGGTCTGGCCGGTATGATTGAGGTCGCTTAATTTTTTTGCTTTCGTGTGTCCCTTTTAGGGACGTTAAGCAAGCAGCAAGACCCGTTTCGGGTAGGAGGTTTTTATGGAGCTCTACAAGTACACCGGCAGCGTTGCCGCCCTGACCGTTCGTTTCGGCAAGGCCGAGACCATCACCCTCTACGACAGCTACGACGACAGCGTCGCTCCGGTTCGTCTTGATGTGCGCGGTGCTCTGGCCGAGTACATCAAGGGAATCGAGAGCACGGACAGCGAGGAGCGGTACATGAATCTCGACTGGTACTACGACTTCAATATGCTGCTCCGGCGCATCGAGGTTCCGGGCGTCCCGTCCGAAAAGTTCAAGATGACCGGCGTCCCTGCCAAAGTTCTGACGCAGACCCGCAGCAACCCCGACGAGCTCGTCTGCTTCGGTTGCCCCGATTTCATCAACACAACCAAGCCGGTCTCGATGGGTCCCGACGATTACCAGAACTTCCTCATGTGGAAGCGTGAGAACAGAGATTAAGGAGGTGCGCGTTATGACGCAGGTAAGGTATTTTGGGTTCGTCAAGGCCGAGGAGCCTTGGACGGGTAACCAGTTCAAGATGTACGCCGGAAAGAACGGCTCCACGTTTGGGAGCAAGGTTCCGGCCGGTTCTGTTGTGGAGTGCGGTTACAAGAGCATCAGCTCCGCCGACAGCGCAGCGAGAGAGTTGAAATCCCGCTGCGAGAAGATGGGTCGCAGGGTTTTCTGCTGGGGCTACGAGAGCGTCGCAGAGGCGCAGTAAAGGAGGGTTCGTATGAAGTTTATCCACATTCGCAACCGTGCATATGACCGCTATGTGCGGGAGGACAACGAGGTCTGCCTCGAGCAACGCATGGTCCGCATCAATGGCCGCTTCTGCTGGCGGTGGTGTGTGTACGCCGACTGCGGTGGAAATGTCGTCGAGATGTTCAAAACCTTCAAGGCTGCAAAGGTCGCCTACTCCGATGTGCTCGCCTGACGATGGCCCTGTGGCAAGGGCCGAAACCATTTTGCCGTCCTTGGCAAGATGGTCGCGGGAGCCAAACCGCAAAGGAGTGTCAACTATGAAAACGAAGTCCTACAAGGCAACTTTCTTCCGCCACAATCCCCAGTTCAAGAATGGCGGTTACGTCACCGAGCGTAAGATTGAGGCCGTCTCGCTGCCCTCTGCTCGCAAAAGAGCCCGCGAGATTTCCGAGCACTGTGTATACGGCAGCATGGAGCTGCTCGACGTCGAAATGGAGGCATAAGAGATATGACCGTTCTTGAGCGTTTGAAAGCTGCCGGGTATGACCCGGCGCTCTCCCTTTATCCTGATTCCGTCGGTTCTTCCGGTTCGATGGAGTGCGAGCGCATCGAGATTCGCACTTTCCGCTGCCGCCCCAGCGAGTTCCGGGAGGCTCTCGGGGTGACTGCAACGGCATTCACGCACTTCTCCGACGGTAGTGAGCGGCCGTACCCGGAAGGGTGGCAGAACGGCGACACGGCCCGGGTCACGCTTTTCTTCGACGCAGCTCTTGGCTTTCACAATTTCGGGAGCGTCCAGACCGACTTTCGGTTCTGCGACAACGAGCTCCGTTACCGGCTCCTGAGCCGGTGCGTTCAGGACTGCAAGTATTTTCTTGGCCCGGGTTCCCGGTTCAGCAAGTACCTCTGGGGAGGCTCCGTTGCAAGTCACATCAAGGCTATGCACATCCTCTGGGACAGCTTTTCACCGTCGCAAAAACCGGAGTGGACCTCTCTCGAGGATATTGAGGATTTCAGCAAGAAGATGATGGTGGAGGAGGTTTTCTGATATGGCTGCCGCGCGCTTCAAACTGTTCCTTGGCTGTCTCGGCAACGGGGTTACGGTCTGCAACTCTGCCGTGATGGAAAATGGCGATTTCAAGATGGTTGCTCACATCTCCCCCGAGGGCAAAATCACATGGTACGTCAGCGAGGACTATCCGCCTGCGGATGCTCTCGCGAGCATCCGGGCCTGCGCAGAACAGGAGCGGGCAAAGTACGAGAAATGGCTCAACAGCCTGTCTCCGGCCGCGCGCCGGGAGTACCAGCTTGAGCGGTTGCCGCTCCCCGAGTTGCTCGAGGAGCTCCGCAAGGCGAAAGAGAAAAGAGAGGGAGACTAATGGCCCGCGATATTCACGATTACGACAGCCTCAAAGAGGCGTACAACGACCTGCTCATGTTCGAGCGGTTTCCCGGTCCGGTGCATAGTGAGCGTGTCGAGGAGTTCGTCATCCAGCTCAAGCGCGACATCCGGGAGTATGTAAATCGGGATTCCGATTACCACATCGTCCGCGACGAGCTCGATTCTTTCGTTGAGCTTGTTGAGCTGCCCGACTACACCGCAGACTATTCCGAGGAGCGGGCTCTCTTGTGGTTCAAGATGTACCGGTCCTACCGCCTTTTCGACGAGCTGGGCTGCGGCGGGCAGTTCTTCACCACCGGTGTCAAGCTCTTCCGCCGTCGCGGCCGCTGGTACGCCTATCATTTTGTTTCTGTCGATATGTAAGGAGGTTCGCATGGAAATCAACATCGCATACAAAAACCCAGAGCACGAGGCTGCGTTCCTGTCTGAGCTTCAGCGCATTCCGCACATCGTAAATCCCGAATCCGGGCGTATCAATCCGTATTGGGGCGCGTCCCTGTATCTGCTTTCCGCGCTCACGCGCTGGCCGGAGCTCCGCATCGCCGTCATCGGCGAGGACTACATGGCGTTCACAGCAGCAAAGGAGGCTTTCAATTTGAGCCAGAATGAGCGCATCGTCGTCGAGTTGGCTGCCGCTTTTTACAACGCTGGTTTGTGGGAAATGCCGGGTTTTGAGATGGTGTATGGAACGTGTGACACCGCTTTCAAGCTAATCATCGAGGCGTTCCGCCTGCGCCGCGCAAAGCTCTTTTACAAAGATGGGGAGGTGTCCGCAGAATGGGAAGAAAGAAAATGAGCCTCCGACGCGCCGTCACCATCCTGCGCCTTGTCGCTGCAGATGACCTGTCCTCCGGACGGGCGATTGACGGGCAGAATGAGGCTGCCGCCGTCGTGCTTGAAGATTACGAGAAAACAAAGAAAGAGCTCGCGGACTGGGAGAATGCTTCTCCCGAAGAGCTCGCCGATGTTATAGCCGGGATGTAAGGAGGTCTTTACCGTGGCCGCTGTCTATCGGACGCTGTACGAAAAGTATGAGCAAAACGACGTTTTGCACGTTGGGATTCAGGAGGTCGTCGAGGCCGAAAAGGAGATTGACACGTTTCTCAAGTCTCTCGACCGCAACCAGCGCGACCAGCTCGACACGCTGCTGGGGCGTCTGTCTCGCGCCTACGAGATGCAGGGCTTTCTTTTTGGCGGTCTTGCATCCGGTGCGAAGTGGAACGGCAAAACGGCTCCCGAACCGGGCGACGGATACGGCCGGAGCGTCCGTGCCTATCACGGCTCAACGCTCGCTCCGGTCTGCCAGATTGACCGCAAGACAAATCAGGTCATACATGAGTATCCGAGTATCGCTGCTGCCTCCCGTGCTACCGGTCTGGATGACAGCGCAATCGGAAAGGTATGCAAGGGAAAGTTGCCCCATGCGGGCGGTTTTCTCTTTCGGTACATCGAGCAGTAAATCTTTCACAGGTACGCAAAAATATTTCAAGTTTTTGCCATTTTGCTCTTGCTTTCCACGCGCTCGCGTGGTATAATATAGTCAGTTGAGGGGGTTGCTCCTCAACGAGTAAGGTGGCAAGGCCAGAAAGGAAACAAAATGGACGACGAAATGAATACCGCTGAGGTGCTTCGCGACGAGGCAAAGGAGAACCGGACCCGTGAAATTCTTGAGCTTATGCGTAACAGCAAAACGCTCGAGGAGGCCATGGAAAAAGTAAAAGCCCTGCTCAACAAGTAAGCAGGGCTCTCCGATGAAGAACAAAGGCCGATGACGGCGGCCTGAGTTCTGAAACGCTGGGGGAGTGAGAAAACGGCTTGCAACGCCTCACTCCTCCGGCATTTTTATAATATCAGAATCAAGGGAGGATTTCAAGATGTCAGCTTTAACTCCTGTCGCCGTCCGCGTCACCGGGCTGCGCGAGGCTCGCGGGTTGACTCGCACCCGGTTGGCGCAGCTCTCCGGCGTCTCGCTGCGGACGCTCGAGGACTGGGAAGCCGGTCGCCGTGTCCCGCGTGATGTCTATCAAATTCATGCCGTCGCTGCTGCGCTCGGTCTTTCGATTGAAGAATACTTGGGACTTTAGGAGGCTTTTTGTTAAAAAATATTTTGCATTGTCAAAAAAACTTTTCAAAATCTCTTTACATATGCAATCATATGTGATATAATAATGGTGTCAGAAGAACACCCACAAAACAACCGGAGGAAAACAAAATGAAGTATTCTTGGACTACCGCTCGTGGCGCAAAGATTGCTCTTGACATTGATGTGAAGGTCATCACCGAAGAAACCCTCTGGAATGATGGCAACGAGGTTACGGTCCCTTGCCACAAGTGGCAGTACACCATCAATTCCCTGCTCGTGAACGGTCGTGAAATGAAGGCCGGTGCATACAAGCAGGAGACTGGTCGCTGGCCGGAGAACGTGCATTACGCTTTCTGCGTATACGTGATGGCCAATGGCAAAAAGCAGAAGGCATTCGTCGAGATCCCCGATGATATCGAAAGCGAAATCTACGGCGAAGAGCGGGCCTATCAGAAAGCAAAAGCCGAAAAAGAGCTTGCTGTTGGTGAAGAATACGAAAAGCATTACAACGCCGTGATGGATATGCTGAACAAATAAATGATGTGGCTGCGCTATCGGCTTGACGGGCTTTTGAAAAGGGGAACAGATATGGATGCACTTGTAACGTCGGTCCTTCGTCTGAACGAGCAGGGATTGAGCGTGGCCGGAATTGCACGGAGGCTCAATATCAGCGAGCAGAAGACCAGAAAAATTTTAATCACTGCCGGGGCGTGGTCCAGCCCGCTCTCGCTTGAAATCGCAAAAATGCGGGAGGACGGAAAGAGCATTGATGAAATCGCCGAATCTCTCGGAATGACCCGGAACGCCGTTCTGAGCTATACTCCGTATAATCGAGGAATGCAGGGCGCAGAGTATCCAAGTGTCAACGCCTTGCGGATACGGGCTTGTCGTGCAAAGAAAAAAGGAGCAGAAAATGGCTGAATTTAATCAGGCGAAATACGTCGCATCTTATAATAAATCGCATTACGATGCCGTTACGGTCAGGTTCCCCGCTGGAGGGAAAAACCTGATAAAAGCAAAAGCTGCCGACCGTGGGATGAGCGTTTCTGCCTACCTCTGGTGGCTGGTGCAGAAAGACAAAAAATGCTTTCCCTCTGATTGATTCAAGAACACAACAAGAGGTCCGGTGTAGCGCCGGACCTCTCTTTTGTTATTTCGGCATAAAGCTGTATCCAGCTTCAAATGCCGTCGCCTCTCGGAGGTAGGCAACGTGTCCTGCCGCCCGGTCAATAGCATCCCGGAGCTCGCGGTCGTTTACCAGCTTGAGCAGCTCGGCCAGTTCGGTCTCTGCCTGTACGATGTCGCTAGTGTCCTGCGGGTTGACCTGCTCCATGTAGAGCTCATAAATAGACTGTTCCATGCTTGCCTCCTATGCCCGCCAGCGGTCGAGCCGCTGCCGCGCATACAGGATTTGCGCGCGCCGTTCTTCCCGCTGCGGGCGTTTCGGAGCAGCCATTGTGACGGGAGGGCTGTTCGTGGTCCCCGTGCAGCCCTCTCCATCACCTCCCTGTGGGCCGTCTCCCGCAGGCTGATTTTAACTTGCTGGCTATTTGCCTGTAGCTTTTCGGAGTGCTTTCTCCTGCGTTGAGCCGTAGAACGCCACGAGCACGGCTCCGGGGCCTCGATTTCGGGCTTTTGCGGTCTGGTCGTAAAGTTTGCCGCCTGTCCACCGTGACGCTTTGTGGGTCTCCGCAGGAGGCTTTCGTCACTTGCCGGGTCATTTCAATCAGATAACACCTGTCCCACTGTCGGGACGTCCGTGTTGTCGCTCACTTTTCGATACGTTTCGGTCTCGTCCAAGCTCTTATCGTACAGTTCGATTTCTCCCTGCTCGTTCATCGACACGGTCTGAATTACCTGCTTGTGCTGGTTCGTTACCACCAGACCTTTTTCCTCGTCTATTCCAAAGTAGAACGTAAAAATTTGCGTAACGGTCTTTTTCTTTCTCCAATCTTTTGAAGTCTCGAAAAGCACGGTATTCACCGTGTTCTCGCTCACAACAAGCCGCTCGTACTTTTCGTGGCCTATTCTCTCCCACTCGCCTTGATAGTCGGCCGACAGCTCCATTATCTCCTCGCTGTTCTCCGGCTCTTTTACGTTTCCGACCAGTTCGCGTAGGGCGTCTAAGCTGACGCCGATTTTTACAACAGGCTCTGCTCCGCTGTCGTCAGAGTATATGCCGGTCACCCCATCATCGCTATTCCAAGCCAACATATTCTCTTTGGCTCCGGTGTTGCTCTCGCTGTATTCCGTGACTACATACTGCGTTGCATTTAGACCAAGCTCCTGTGCCTTGTCAAAAAACACCTGCGCCGTCTGTTCTGCAACGTCCGGCATATAGTAGCCTCCGGCCGCTACTACTCGAACGGTTATCGAATACTCACCTTTGTTCTCGAAAGCATCGACGCTCGATACCTCCATCGCGGTCTTTTCATCAAGTGCCGCTTTCACCGCATTCTCTAGGGCCTGCGTGTCCTCTTGCCTTGCAGAGTAGCTTTTTTCATTAGAGGCTGCTCCGCCTGTCGAGCTGCTGGCCGCTGTCGTTTGGCCGCATCCGGTGAGCGTCATGCAAATTGCGATAGAGAGCGCGGCCAGTTTGATGCCGAGGCCGGTTTTCTCGATTGTTACCCCCCCCCCGAACAGTTGTTCGCGGGTGAGGGACGCAGTTGTGTTTCCCATAACTGTTGTCCTCCTGTCCTGTGTTGGTAGTCGTGCTCTTATGATAGCACCTAAAAGGGACAATGGCAACGGCTTTCGCGCAAGCGATTGAAAAATCGCTGAGTATAATATATTCTCTACTCTACTCTTCTTTGCTCTACTCTACTTTGTCGATTGTTTCGCCGGAAATACCCGGAAATGCTGTTTTCAGTGTATATCCGCGCGGATATGTGCTCAAAACGGTATTTCCGCTCCGGTTATATTGTTTTTCGTGGTATTTTGGGACAACTGCGTGTGTTGTCTCGCATGACCCTTTTATCAACTTTTTCCACCCAGTTTTCCACTTTTCGGGTCATTCTGGTATTTCCGCGCCGTTTTTCTGCGGTTATCCACGGAAATGATAGAAAATGTATCAAAAAGTGCATTTCTGTCCCGAAAATGTCTTTTTACGAGAATAACCGCGCCGGAAATGCTGTTTTAAGTGCGTTTCCGTGGAAGATATTGCAAAAAACGGCAATAAAAAAAGAGCCTCCCGGCCCTCTTGTGCGAGGAATACCGGGAGGCTCGTGCTGTTATGTGGCAGCTGCTGGGGCGTCCTTAGTGAATCTGGTTCTTGACGTTCTCGTAGGTCTTATCGCCCTCGATAGCGGCCTGCGTGAAGGAGTTGTTGTACCACCAGTTAATCAGGGCCGTGACGGTGGTGATGCCGGTAGTGACGAGCTGCTCTACAGTGCTGCTCTCGATGGGCAGCGGAGACTTGCCGAACGCGCTCAGAATCTGGTTCGTCAGAGCCAGAAGCAGGGCAGCAGTACGGGCGATGGTGGCGGCGGAAACTTTGTGGTTGTACTTCATGGAGATGCCTTTCTCCCGGACTACGCCGGGGCTATAAATAAACCGCCTACGGATTGTAGGCGGTTCGAACGATGTGAATCAGCCTCGGATAGGCAGGGCCTTGACACGGTTATAAAGCTCGGTGCCTGTCCCGTTGCCCCCGAGGGCGTGATAACTGCGGTAAAGATACTCGACGTTTTTCAGGCCAGCCATGTCAATGTACCCCTGCGCGAGGTAAAACTGGCAAGCCTGATAAATACGGTCGTGGAGGATGGCAAGGACGCCATCGAGGAGGGCTTTGTACTTGACCGCGACGGCGATGACCGCCGCGCTGAGGAGGCCGAAAGCCCACTCAGCCCAATACTGGATGATAAACTCCCACATTGGAATCACCCCCCTCACAGCAGGTACTTGCTTGCGCCAGACAGTGCGGTCCAGCTCTTGGGGCCGCAAATGCCATCCGGGACAAGGCCGTGCTTACGCTGGGCCGTCATCAGTGCCTTTGTGGTAGCCGGGCCAAAACTGCCGTCGTGCGGGATGCCGAGGAGCCGCTGCAGCATAACCGTAGCTGCGCGGTTAGCGGCTCCCTCGCAACCCTGCTCGATGGTCGGCAGGACAAACTTGTTGTAGGTGGTGCTGGGATACACGCCGGGCTGGACGCAAAGCCATGTAGCCTTGCCTCCGCGCGTGTCGGTGTGGACAATGGCGGCTTTGTCGTGCCAGTAGATGCCGACCGCGCCAAAGCCCTGTGCGGCCGCGATGATACCGAGGGCAACGGGGTTTACGCTCCGGTCCTTCGTGCGCCAGTCGGCCGCAATGCCGTAGAGGTGGCGGCTTGTCCGGCTGCCGCCCACTTTCGGGTCTGCGTTGTGCTTCACGCACCGGTAGCCCGACGTAACCTTGATGGCCTTGCCGAGCTTGGTGCGGATAGTCTGCATCTTCTGGACGAGCTCCGGGTCAATCATCTGCGCCGTGCATCCGCACGGGCAGGCAAACTCGTGCCGCTCGAAGTCTGTGGTGATTTTCGTGTGGTCGTTCGGCTTAAAGGTAATTACGCTCATTCTCGACGTCTCCTTTATCGGTCTGTTTGAGTACGGAAAATTCTGCGTGTACCACCGCGCGGGCTGCTCCGTAGCCCTCCGGCTCCCCGCAGTTCGTTTTGAGGGAGTATTCCTCCCACTGGTCGAGCAGCTTAACGGTGGCCGTCAAAAGCTGTTCGAGCCTCTCCTCGCGGTTCATTGGCGGCTCCTTTCAGCGGCTCTCGCCGCGCCGGAACAGTGTGTAATGCGGACGCTCCTCCCCAAACAGCCAGTATCGCAGCCAGTCATCGAGGACGACGGCCGCGATGGACACGAAAATCCACAGGATGCTAAATGGGAGGCAAATCTGCCCTTTGTAGTTGAGCGGCATCCCGGAGTAATCCCAAACGCCGAGGCCGAGCCAGACGTTGAGAATCATCCCGGTTGCGAGCTCCGCTCCTGTCACGATGGCCGAACCGATGACGCCCTGCAAAATGAGCGGGGTATCCCATTCGAGCAAGCCCTCGTTCAGCTCGCCTAGAATCAGGAAAAGGAATCCGCCGAGGACGAACATCGTCCAGTGCGTGTGACCGCGCCATGCCGTCTCAAGCAACGCGTAGGCCGTGCCGCCTGTCAGGAACAGCGCGGCTGCCTTACTGGCCCGATACACTAGCGATGACCTTTGCCATATTGGCAGCAAGGTCCTCCGGGAGCTGTGCGCCGTAGTGGATACCGGCCAGCTCGTCTGCCGTTTTGGCGCGGGTGGCCCACTGCTTCGCGTGGTTGAAATAGGTGGTGTGGTAGAGCTTGTGCGCCACGGCCGCTGCTGCGACAGCGTTGATGTCGGCCGCGCTGAACACACAGCACAGCTCACCATCCGCGTGATAGGGATAGCCATCCGCGCCCGCTTTCACGGCTTCGAGCGCGACGTTGAGGTTAATCTGGTCTGCCTCCGTCAGCGCAAAGTGCTGGGTGGAGCCGTCCGCCAGCTCGACCCAGCAGCCCTCGACGATTGCCTTGCGGCAGGCATTATCCAGCTCGTCCAACTTTTTGGGCAGCAGCTCCTCGAGTTCCCGCTTGCGCGCCATTTCGGTCCACGCGGGGACGTTGGCCTTGATGCTGTCCTCAATGCCCTCCCGCCACGGGATGATGAGGGTGTACTCCTGTGCCGTGTATACGGTGGTCTGCTCCTCGCCGTTTGCGCCGGTCGTGGTGCGGGTCTCCGCGTTGATGTTCTCGTGCAGCAGCACCTCACACTGTTCGGGGTTGAGCTGCGTTACCGACACAATAGGCGGTTCGTGCGCGTATTCTCGCTTCATGTCTGATAGCCTCCTTTAGCTTTTTGAAGTTCACATACGGCTTAACGTACTTCACGAAAAAGCCGTGGCAATGTGCGTGTTTCAGCCATCCACAGTAGCTCATAACCGCTGCTGCGTCCCGCGCTCGCACTCTGCCTGTTTTCTGGGTATGCTTGTAGGTTTTCTTCACCCTCCGCCTCAAGCGCAGAGCGAGGTTCTTTCGCAAGGTCGTTTTCTCGCGGAAGAATCGGAATCCAAGAAAATCCACCGCGCGGGCAGCCGTCGGGAATATCTGCCAGTTGGCCTTTAACACGAGGCCGAGACCCGCTAGAAACTTCTCGATTGCTTTTACCGCTCTGTGCAGGAGCTTTTTGCTCGATGCCCAGAGACACATATCATCCATGTACCGGACAAAATACCGTATGTGGAGCACTTCCTTGATGAAATGGTCGAGCCGCTGCAGAAGGAAGTTCGCAAACCACTGTGAGGTGTAATTGCCAATCGGCAGGCCGTCCGAGCTGTTCAGCACCGTCTCGCACAGCCGCAGCATCCGCTTGCACTTGATAACGTGCCGCAGTTCCTGCATAACGGCCGGGGCCTTAGACGATGGGTAGAACTTTCGGATGTCGAGCTTTGCGCAATATTTTGTGTTCTTCCTGTCCAGCTTGTACTACTTCTCAATGTGCTTCTTTCCGTAGTGCGCGCCGCGCCCGGGGACGCTGCCGCAGTTCGTTTCGCACATCCCGCGCATAAACACGGGTTCGAGAACGAGTATCATCATCCAGTGGACGATTTGGTCGGGGTAGAATTTCGGGCAACAAATTTCTCTCACCTTTTGCGTCGCGCCGTCCTTGATTTGGAATCTCCGGTACGGTGAGGGCGTAAAGCTCTCGTTCGCAATCATGGTGTAGAGTTCATCGACGTAATGGTCGATATTATTCAGGATGCGTCTAACCGACCTCCGGCGACGCTTTTTCCGTGATGCCTTTATGATGGCGTCCCTGATAAGCTCTCTGTCGAGGAGCTTTTCATACAGGAATCCTGCCCTTTTCAACAGGCATTCACCTCTTTCTTTTAGCCTTGAGGGTTTTCGAGGCCTGTCCGGTCCTACTAGCTCCCACCTGATGTGGCGTATTTTTGCCGAGTGGCAAGGCGGCCCGTTCTCCGGGTCCGGCTGCCTCTAGGGCGGCGAAATGGTGTGCAATAATTTATGGGAACGCATAAAGAAAGACGCGCGCGGCGGTTCCAGTTCGAGTTCGACGGGGCATTGTTGCAGTTGAAGTAACGAGGGCCGTAGTTCCGGCCATCATTGAGGTTGCCGCCAGCAATCACCGCGAGCAGAGCACACCAAGTCCCTGTTTGGAGTTAAAAAGCGAAAGAAAAAGACAGAAGAAGAAAGGGGGCTGGCCGCCCCCAATCCCCTGCTGTCAGGTATTTTAAGAAAGACGCGCGCGGCGGGTCCAGCTCGAGTACGACGGGGCATCGCTGCAGTAGAAGCAACGAGGGCCGCAGAGCCGGCCATCAGCGAGGGCGCCGCCAGCAAGCACCGCGTTGACCGCGTCGCGTCCGTACCAGTAATAGTCAGCGTAATAGGTGGAGGAGCTGCCGCCGACTGTCTTGGTTACGCGGATGAAAGGATAGCGCGGGTCTTTGCCAAGCTCCTTGACATAGCCGCCCTGCCCGGGCATCTCGAAGTCGAGCTGCACATAATCGGACGATACCGTGCCTCCTGCGTATTTGGTGGGGTCGGGCAGATAGGCCATGTGATACTTGTAATTGTCCTCTGTTCCCTCTCTGACATGTAACAGGTCCGCCACATTGACCCATGCGTTTGCATAGGGGTTCTCCTTGCCACGGTAGATAAAGGGGTATTTGCCGCTCGTGTTGTCCACAGTGGAGCCGGAGCTGGCCACCACAACATCGGCCGCGCCGTTTACCCACGGACGGGAGCTCACATGGCAACCCTCGGCAATGCTGACTGCTGCGCCGTCGAAGTAGAGGTAGGTCTGGTCCGTGCTCTTGTCCTCGATTTTGGTAACGATGCGGTTCTTGGCAACTTCATCGCTCCAAATGTTGCTCTTGGACAGGCTGATAGTCTGGCCGACGACGTAGCCTGCTGCCTGCGCTTTCGTAATGAGGATGCGGTTCGCGCTGTCCTCTGCTGCCAGCGCAACATGAGAATCAGAACACGGCAGGGTGCTTGCGCCCATGATGACAGTCTGCACGTCTTTCGTGCAAAACTCAACCATCATCAGGAGACCGTCGATGTAGTTATCGACCGCCAGCATACCGGTGTACTGGGAGCCCAGTTTCTTGATGTCGGTCGCCCATCCGTTCAGACTGTTGTAGTCGCTGAATACGCCGCTCCGGCTCGTGGGCTTCTTGCTGTCGGTCTCGCCCTCCATAGCGACGAGGTAGGCGGCGGAGTAGGTGCGGGGCATAAACTCAAAGCCCGGAACCGGGTAGGTAGACACGGCCATGACCTCATAGTCGCCGTCGATGCCGTCGAAGTAGTAGAACTCCGGCGTCTCGACATACACCAGCTTTGCCGGGTCGTTTGTGGTGTAGCCCGGCTCGCCCTCGTATGCAGTGACATGGAACGTGCGGTCTGCGTCGCGGTAGCCGTTGCAGCGGCGACGGCCTGCGAACGGGTAAGCCTTGTCGAAGTCGTTGGTGACGGTCTGGCTACCAACGCCAGCCTCCGCCGTCATGCCTACGCTGTCGTAGATGCGCTCGCCCTTGCTTGCGCTCGCGCCCTTGGGCCAGCGGACGCCGTAGATTTTGACGTGCTCTTTGCGTTCCAGTGCGGAGATACGGTCGTCCAGCTTGGTGAGGTCTGCCTTAGTGGCGAGGCTCGACGGGTCGATAGTGACCTTGACCTCGGAAACGCGGTCGATGATGGTGTTGATGTCGTAGGTCGCCACGTTGGTGATGGCCGTACCCTCGGGGCGAATCCACTGGGGGTTGTCGGAGAATCCTGCGTAGGCGTAAAGAATCTCTTTCCCGTCGGTGTCCTTTGCAAAGACGCCGATTTCTTTGACGAAAAAGCCCTGCGTCACGCCGATGCTGGAAACGGTGACGACGATTTTCGCCTCGCCGTTCTTCGGGTTGTCCACGCTCTCGATGGTGGCGTTTTTCAGCTCATGCACGAGGGCGTTGAGCGTTGCCGGGGATGCAGGAGGAGTGCCGTCGCCGACTGCGACGCGGGTAATCTGCAATGCGCCTTTCTGCGCCAGCAGTTTGCCGATAAGGGCAATGCCTTTGTTGGTGGTAATAGAACCGTCCATTTAGATACTCCCTTTCTGTGCTGTCTGCACAATGTAGTGTGTGTTCTCGATGACGCCGCAGCCAGTCCGGGCTGTGTATGCTGCAGCCGCGCGCCCCTGCTGAAATGCCGGGGCGATAGCGACGAGCGTGTTCTGCGCATAGGCCGCGCCGGTCCTTACGGTGCTCTCTGCGCTGTCCTCCCAGCCGCTATACAGAATCATGTCTGCGGCCGTTCGGCTGCTCTCAACCATGCCTGTGCGGGCGTGGAGCGCGTTCTGTGCGCTGCACCGCTCCGGTGCAGGCAGGTCAACGGCCGTTTTGCTCGATTCGAGGACGACGGCCGCTGCGTGGAGCCCGGTCTCAAACGAGAGGCCGGGCTGCGGATGCAGGTCGATGCCAGTCCTGTCGCTCTGCGTGATATAGCTGCCGGTGTGCAGCTCTCCGGCTGCGCTCTGGCCGACAGGTGGCGGGGGTACAATGTCGTACCGGTTGCCCTCGAGTGCGTTCGAGCCAACATAGAGCCGCTCCGAGAACTCGATTTCGATGTTGGTGTATACGCCGAGGTGCGCGGGTATCTTCTTTCGTAGGATGTAGTAATAGTCATCCTCCGGTGGCGTGTCCTTGATGTCGGACTTCACATGGATATAGACCGTTCCGCCTACGAAAGAGACCTCACAAGTGCCCTCTGTAAAGGCCCGGGTGATGTCCTTGATTTCTCGCGCGCCGATATGGTTGCCGCCGATGAAGTACGAGGCGACGAGCTTGCGCCGCGCCTCGAGGGTGCGCTTCTGGTTCAGAGGGATGCCGAGGAAGGTTTCCATCTGCGCCAGTGCATCCGTATCCATCAGGGAGACGAAGTTGTTGTTGACAACAGCGTCCACGCCGTCCTCGATTTCGTCCAGCCCGCCTCCGGCTGCGCGCCAGATAGCGTCCATCTCGAAAACGTCCCGGTAGAACACCGGGTAGAATGTTTTCAGCTCCTCGTATGCGCTGGGGAATCCGTTAGGATACAGGGTTGGTTTCACTTACTGTCACCTCCCCCAAAACAAATACCTCCTCTTTTCCGGCCTCGACGTTTGCCGTCTGGCCGTTGAAGTGGAGGTTTGCGTAGTCCAGCACTCCCAAGAGGCTGTAAATCGTGTTGCCGACCGTGCTGATGCGCAGGGTGGGTGTTTCGCTGTCGTCCGTGGTGAGGTTGATGCTCTTGATTTGAGCTTTGAGGGCCGTCTGCGCTGCGCTCCTGACGCTGGCGAGGTCTCCTCCCTTTGCAAGCGTCACGGAGAAAGAGATGTTGACCCTTTTCGCCGTGGCGGATGTCGCGGTAAAGTGCGCGCCGATGTTGGCCTGTCCCTCACCAAGGCCGGTCCCGCCCGGGTCGATGTACTCCTGTACGCGCTGCACAACAGCCTCAGACGCCGGGCCGCCCTCCGTGTCAATGAGAACACCTTTGACCGTGTTCTCTCCCGCCCAAAGGGGAACAATGCGCGCACGGCCGACGCCGGAGATGCTCTCGCACCACGTTTTGTAGTGCTGCTGGTTTCCATTTTCTGCCGGTCCAGCGATTTTCTCCTGTACACGCTTTCGGAGGCTCTCGTCGTCCTCATCGTCTGCGCCCGGTTCGAGCTCCTCGACGATGGAGCAGGCCGTGAGGCTCCGCTGCGTATCGGTCGGCACAACAGAAGTTCCGGCCGGAATGTCGTTCGCCTCCGTCCCGGCTTTCTCCGCCTCGATGTAGATGCCGAGGGCGTCATCCTGCGCCAGCACAAAATACTGGCCGTTGCAGAAGAAGCGCGTCCCGAGCTCCGGGAGCTCCCCGTCGTACTTGATGCGGTACTTTGCCGTCGCGGCTGCCTGCCGGTAAACGGCGTATTCCTCTGCCTTGAGCGTCAGGTAATCGCCGGTCGCCGTCACCAGAAACACCATCTCGAACACCTGTTCGAGGTCTGCATAGTATTTGGCGATTTTGAAAGCGATGCCTGCGACAGCATCGTAGAAGATGCTGCCCTGCCGGAGGTCGATTCCGTCCGGCGCGCGGCTCAAAATCTCCTCCAAAACCTTGTCGTAGGTCTGGGCTTCAAACACTCTATATCACCTCCTCGACCTCTGTGGTCCCGTAAATAGTGTCCGCCGTGAAGTGGACGTTGCAGGAATCCTCGTTGAACTCAAACTCAAAGTCATAGACTTTAAGAATCCGGCCGTCGCAGAGGAGTGCATCCTCCACAAGTCTCGGGATTTCCGCCCTGATAAGCTCCTCTGTCGCGCTCTCGTCCGTGATAGTGTCCTTGATTTCGCTGCCGTACTGGTTGTCGTAGACGAGGCAGTGGAAACGCGGAGTGAGGAGTGCTTTCAAAATAAACTGGTTGACGGCTTCGAGGCCGTCAACCTTTCCGACGATGCGCCCGGTATCGAGGTCGAGCTTGTAGGTGAGCGACGGCTGCTCTTTCTCCTCCTCGATGCCGGAAATGGGAATGGGAACAAATACTCTGCTCATACGATAGCCCTCTCAAGAGCGTAGTAGCTCTTACCGTCGTTGAAGCGGAGAAGGTAGACAGATTCGCCCGTCTTGAGCGCATTGTAAACGGTCAGCAGACCGCTCTCGATGGAAAAGGTTTTCAGCGAGTGGATGTGCGCGCTCTCCTTGCTGCTCTCGACCTTGTGATAGTCTCCCACGGGCTTGTCCTTATCGCCCTCGAACGGGCAGCCGACGAGGCCGGTCACTCCTCCGCCTCTGGAATCGAACAACTGGAACTTGTGGCCGTGCGCGCCGCCCACATGGGTGTTGCTGTCGATTTTGCCGTCCGCGAGGGCGATGTCTACTTTCACTTGATAGTCGGTCAGGTTCCGGGGGACGAGGAGCACGCTGCCAGAGATTTCGAGCTTTTCGTCGTTCTCTATCTGGATGGTGAGCGGGCTCTCTTTCGTTACCGTACCGACAACGATGCCGCCGTCTTTCGGCAGCATAGATAGAAAGAGCTGCTTTAGGCTCGTCGCTTCATCCGGGTTCATGTGCAGCTCCTCCTATCCGATTTGACTGGCGTCCACCCATCCATAGACGGTGCTCTGCTTGTCCGTGTGGATGATGTGGTACGGGTGTTTTGCGTTCTTGCTCTTGGCGATGGCGGTGATTTTCGCCGGTCCCGCTTTCGGGCTGTTGGTCGGAGACGTCGCGGTGGACGCAACGTACTGGGGACCGCCCGAAAATTGGACCTTATCGCCGACGGAGTGCGAGGTCGAACTCTTTTCATCGCTCGCCTTTGCGCTCCGCTCGGTGTCTGTTGCCATGTTCAAGGTAAGGCGCATCGCATGGTAGTTGCCCTTGAATGTGTGGGTATCCTCGTCTACATAGTAGCTGTTCGAGATGCCGAGCGGCCTGATGATGATGCACAGGCCGACGCCAGAAATGACGTTTGCCTGCCCGAGGCCCTCGATTGTCAGCGTTTTGCTGGGGAGCTTCTGCTCTGCGAGCATGGATTCAGCCATGTCCGTGAGGTTTGCCTCCTCGGTGTTGCTGTCGGGCGTGGAAATGTCCTGCATGATGCCGATGGTCTTTTCGAGCTCCGTGTCCGCCTTTTCGGCAAGCACTTTGTCCTCCTTAGACAGCAGCTTTATGCGGGTTTTCACCTTCTCGATGCTGCAAGTGTAGTCGTAGCTTATAAGGTTCCGGCCGGTTTCCACCACCCATTGCAGGATGCTGTCTTTCCGCTTTATCAAGCTCAGTTTCCCGTCGGCTGACGTCACATAATGCCTGATGCCGGTGGCCTTAAACGTGAGGCTCAAGGCGTCCAGAATAACATCGCAGGCTGTCGTTTTGGCCTTTGGCAGTTCCGAGATGACGTAGCCGGTGTCGGCCACATCCTTGTACGGAATCTGGAATCGGTCGCAGCAGTCCTTGAAGATTTCGGACGCCTTTTTCTGCTTGTAGCAAAAGCTGTCTTTGTTGTTCGACAGGTAGATACCCACGTCGTAGGCCTTGATGGTCATGGTCTTTTTCGTGCTCTGCCTCTGCTGCATGATGATGCCGCGAAACAGCTCTGCGCCCTCCCAATAAAAAACACAGTGGTTTCCCTTGGTGACATCAATGCCGGAACGGGCGTGTTTCCAGCCGTCATCGTCAATAAGCGATACGGAAAGAGTGCGCGCTGGGGAGCCCTTTCGGCCGCTCCATGTCGCGCTCTCCACCAGCTCGCTCATGTCGTAGGTGGTCTCGCCTTTTGTGACGAGAAATGTAATCTTGCCCATTGCCTCACCTCACGGGAGCTGCAACACCTGTCCGGGATAAATCAAATTCGGATTTTTGAGCTTATCCTTGTTCAGGGAATAGATTTCGTTGTATCGGCCTCCGTCGCCGAGGGTCGATTTCGAGATGTTGTAGAGGCAGTCTCCGGGCTTGACCGTGTAGGTTTTCGCCTGCACTCGGTTGTCTGTCCGGGTGGAGCCGCCGGAGACGGTCGCGGTTCCGGTCGAGCTGACTTTGACCTGCCGGATTCTGACCTCTCTGTACTCCTTGAGCTTGATTTTGTAGTAGATGCTCCCGGGGTCGCCGCCTTTTCTGTAAGGCTGCAAGCTCTGGATGGCCGCGTAGAAGTTTACGCGCGTTCCGGTCAGGATGAGGTGCACCGGCTTCGCGCTGATTTTCCACTCGAAAAGCCGCTGTATCATCGCATCCGGCGACGACAGCATAAATGGCGTCTGGACGCCCGGAAAATACGCGGCCGGAAAAAAGCTGCCCCACGATACCTCCACGGCCGCCCGGTCCTGCAAAACGAGGATTTCGCCGAGGCCACTGATGGTGACGCTCGTGTTCTTCGTCCCGTGAGTGACGTCGAACTTCGTCGGCAGAACGGGAAAGCGCAGCTTCTCGCGCTCTCCGTTGTGCGTAATCCAGAGCTGCATACTGCTCTCAAAAATCATAGGCAAGGTCTCCTTCCTCGAAGATTTCGCCCTTGATGATGTTCATAAAGACCGGCTTTGCATGGCGCGTCAGAATGTCGAGGACGAATTCCTCATTCATGCCGCCGACGTCGATGGAGCCGCTGCCGTTGATTTCGAGGATAATGCGCTTGACGGTCTCGCCAATGCTGGGCGCGTCTGAGGAGGAGGCCGGGGCCTCCTGCTGCGCGTCACTGGCGGCCGGGGCAGTCGTGTTGACCGGGGCCTCCTCTGCGGGTGCAGCCTCCTCCGTAGTCTGCGCCTGCACCTCCGGTTCGACGTACTCAATGCCCTCCGGCAGGTCGTTCTCCGGGAGCGGACTTGCCGTGGGCTCCGGGAGTGCAGCAGCCGCGAACGGCGTTGCAGGAACGTCCGTGGGAAGTTCGGACTCCGGGGTGGTCGTCGGTACTTCTACCGTAGCCGTGGGTTCCTCGGGGCTCTCTGCGGGCTCTGCCGGGGCTGCGGTGGTCTCCGGTTCCTGCTCCGGTGCAGTCGTCGCGGGCTCCTCCGGCGCGGGATTCACCTCGGCCTCCTGCACAGGGAACGCATCAGCCGGAGCCGGTACAGGCTCCTCGGCCCGGTTGTCAGCAGGAGCGGCTACGGGGCTTTCCTGCGGCACTTCCTGCTCAACAGGGTAATTTGCTTCTACCGGCTCTACGGCGGCCTCTGCGGGCAGAATCGCCGCCTCCGGCGCGGTGTCGTCCGGGGCGTTCGTGGCGTTTTCCACGCTGTTCACGGCTGCGAGGATTCTTTCGGTCTCCTGCGTGGGGAACACCTCGGACCCACGCGCGCCGATGATAAGCTCGGGGCCCTCCTCACCGGCGATGTAGACGTCCTCCTGTGCGGACAGAGTACCGTTCGCGTGACCGGTAACCGTCGTTGCGGTGGGTGTCGTTGTGGTCGGCGTCGTTGTCGGCTCAGTTTTCAGGTGGGAGGCGGCCGCGTTCGCAACGGCCTCCGCTGCGCTCCCGGCCTCGCCGGTCATGGAGCGGATTGCATCACAGTAGGCCTTGATGGTATCCTGTGCCGCTTTTCGGGCCTCGTCGGTCATCTCCATGTTTTGAACCGTCTTGGACATCCGGGTCTCGATTTCGCCCATCTTCTCGTCGAAGTCGGTTTCCATCTTGGCGACGTTGTCCGCGAAGGTGTCCTTTGCCTTTTCGGTCTCCTCAAACTTGGAGTTAAACTCGGTGACGAACTTGGAGGCCGCTGCGGGCATGCCCTCGGTGCTGCCTCCCAGTTTTTCGATGTTCTGGATGATGGCGTTGATGTAGCCCGCGCTTTCCTCGCTGCCGTCGCTCAACGACTTAATCAGGCCGTCATCGAGGCCGTATTCTGCGGCCTTTTTGAGGTTTTCAGAGTAGAGGTTGAGGTAGTCCGTCTGGCTCTGCATGGCCTTTTCCATGTCGCTGATGGACAGCTCAGACGAGGTTTTCATCGTGTCAAACAGACCGATTTGCCCCTCGATGCTCGTCCGGGCCGATTCATACGCCTTGTCATAGGCCGCCGTGAGGTTATCGAGCTCTGTCTGTGCCGCGCTGACGGCCGCGCTTACAGCCTCCTCATAGCTGACGGTCTGGTTCTGCGAATCCTCGACCGCCTGCGCGACGCCGCGCCACTCGCCCTCGATGTCGGAGAGGGTCTGTTGGTTCTCGTCGTAGGCAGCTTGCAGCTCCTCGAGGGATTTCTTGTAATCGTCGATGTCGGAAGTCCACGCCACCCACGGACTGTCCTCCATCCAAAAGCCGCTGCCGCTGACCCAGTCGCCGGTGACGTCGTCCTGCCTCATGCCGCGCCGCTGACGCTCCGCGTCGAGGTTAGCCTCCGCCTCCGCGATTTGCTGCTCGAGGCTGCTCTGCTCTTTCAGCAGGTCAACATAGGTCTGTTGCTGCTCGGCCTTGTACTCCGAATCAGCCTGCGCCTTTGCGGCTTTCTTGATGGCCTCGACGGTCGCGTCTACGCTCTCGGTCACGCCGTCGTAGGTCAGGCCGAGACCCGGGACGTCTGCGTTGAGCTGGTCGATGATGGCTTTCATCTCCGTGTAGCTCGCGGTGGTCTGCGTGTTCTGCGAGGCCAGCTCCCCGAGCCGCTGGGTCAGAGCTAGTGTACCGAGCTCTTGGTCCTTGATGCTCGAGGTGGAGCTGTTGTAGGCGTCCATGACCTTGTTGTGGCTCTCGACGAGGCCGTCGCACTCCGCCACAAACTCCTTGACGGTCTGCCGGTTGGTTTCAAACTCGTCGTTGAGCTGGTCGAGCTGGTAACGCAGGCTGTTGGCCGCGTCGGAGTTCTCGCCGTACTGCTCACAGGCTGCATTGTACTGGTCGTTCAGCCTCTGCAGCTCGTCGTACTGGTCGCGGCAGGTGGCCGTCATGCCCTCGTACTCGTCGCTCTGCGTAATCAGCACTCCGGTCAGAGTGACGGCCGCTGCTGTAACAGCAACGATGCCTGCTGCCGCGAGGACGTAAGGGTTAGCCGCCAGCGTCGCGGTGAATGCCTCCGTCACGAACTTCGCAGCCGTGGTTGCGAGGTTGTAGGCAGCCAGCGCGCCCGTGAATCCGCCCACGCCGACCGCAATGGCCGAAATGGCCGCTACGACGGCCGGGTACTCGTCCACAAAATCGCTCATGCCTGCAAATACGCCGGTGAATCCTTCGTATGCCTGCGTGAGCGCGGGGTTGAGCACATCGCCGACAGAGATTTTCAGGTTGTTGAACGCATTCTCCATCCGCTGCTTGCTCTTGTCGGTCGTGTCCGCCATCGTGGAGTATGCCTTTTCGGTCGCTCCTGCGCTGGTACGCATGGAATCGAGCACACTGTTGTACTTGTCTGCTCCTGCGTTGAACAGGGACAGTGCGCCGATACCGGCCTCCGTGGAGCTCCACAGGGCATTGAATGCCGTGCTGTCTCCGTCTACCGCGTCGCCAAGCATAGACATAACATCGCCGAGGGAATAGCCCTGTTCCATGAGCTGCGCAAAGGTCTTGCCAGTGGAGTTCAGCAGGACCTCAGAAACGTCGCTGCCGGTGTCGCCGAGCTCTGACAGCATCGACTTGAGGTAGGTGCCGGATTCTGCGGTAGCAATACCGTTGGCGGTTAGGACAGCGTAAGCCGAGCTAAGATTGTCCATCTGGACGTTGTACGCAGACGCCAGAGGAATGACCTTGCCGACGCTCTGCGCCAGTTGGTCCACGCTCGTTTTGCCGAGGTTCTGGGTGGTGATAAGGTAGTCGGAAAGCTGCGTTGCATCCGACGCCGCGAGGCCGTAGGAATTGATGGCCGTTGTCAGAACGTCAACAGCCGTGGTCGCCGACGTAAAACCGCCGACGGCCAGCTTGGTCGCGGTTCCCGCAAAGGCCGCAGCGTCCGCCGTGTTGACGCTGGCAGAGATGGCCTGATAGGTCGCCTCCGCCATGTCGCTGGCCGCCTCGCCGGTCTCGTTGGAGTAGCTGCGCACCTCTTTCGAGATATTGCTCAAGGATTTCTGGCTTGTATCCGCGATGGTAGCAACCATTGCAGTGGAGGTCTCGAACTGTGCGGCCGCTTCGGAGCAGTCAAAAAAGCCGTTCTTAATCTCGTTCAGAGTGGCGGCTATTCCGGCCGACGCAAGGACGCCTTGCAGCTCCTTGATGCCGTCGCGGCCCTTTTTGCTCGATTCCTCGCTCTGCTTGCCAGTTTCCTCGGACTTATCACCGAACTTCTCGACCTCCTCCGAGGCTTTACGGGCTGCCTCCGCTGCCTCGTCGAGGTTCTTCTCGGTCTCGGTCGTTTTCTCGGACAGGATGCCGGTAGAATTTGCCGCCTGCCCGGTGGCCTTTTCATAGTCCCCGATGGCCGAGGACAGGTCATCGACGGAATCAGCAGTAGCGTCGGTGCTCTTGGCGGTCTGAGCGGCCGTGCGGGAGACTTTGCTCAACGCTCCGTCTGCCGCCGTGCCGGTGTTCTCAAACGCTTCAAGAGCCCGTTCGCCGCTCTGCGTCATCTCGTTGAACTTGGAGGAGATTTCGTCGATGGCCTTGAATACGACTTTCAGTGTTGCCATGTCGGTCCTCCTATCGCTTTATAGGGACGAGCTTCATGGTATCTTTTCTGCACGGGCGCGCGCTTTCCTCCTCCTCGGAGGCGATGTAAAAGAGCTTCTGTCTCCGGCTCATTCGGTCGAACTCCTCCGGTCGGAGGCCGTGCCGCTGCCAAAGAACATGGGCCCAGTACGTCTCGCTGCCCGCGTTGCGAATCAGTTTTTTGCGTCGTCGATTTCCTTTTCATCGGCCTGCTTCTGCTCCTCCTCGGAGAGCTGACCGCCGATGCCCAACAGAGCCATGACGACGCGGGTGACATGAGCAAACTCGTCGGCGCGGGAGAAAACCTTTTCCGGCATCTGGGTGATGTCCACGCAGTTGTAATACTTCATCAGCTCCGGGTCGTCCAGCTTGGGGTACTGCAGGGCCTCAACGAGGATGTGACGGGTGGCCTTTGCATTGTCGCGTTCGTCGCGGAAAACCACGTTGCCGCCGTTGATGTAGGGATTGCCTTTCTTGTCCAGCGCGACAGTGTGGGTGTGGTACCCCTCATTGATGGCGCGGATACGCTCAGAGGAAAGCACCTTGACCTCGAGCTGGATGACCTTGCCGTTCTCGTCCTTAAAGCTCTCCGGGGCCGGTACGGTGACGACCTTCTCCACCTCTGCTGCCTCGCGCATAAAATATTTCAGGTTCTTGCTCATAGCTGTCTCCTCCAAAATAAAAATCGGAGCCCCTCCACCTAGGAGAGGCTCCGCCTGTATGCTCCCGACCAAAATGTCGGGAGGTTAGATGATGTTCTTGATGTTGAAGTTGATGACGTCATCGACCACGCTGCCGCTCTCTGCATCCAGTGCGGTCAGGGGAAGGTCACCAGTCAGGACGCAACCGACGCAGGTCACGACATCGGAGCCGTGGGCTGCATAGTAGTCAGAATTAGCGTCGTCCATGATGCCCTGAATCACGAACTCGGGCGTCGCCTTGGTTGCCTGATACTCCTTGATTTTGGTCTTGAGCCAGTTGTTGGTCCGGCGACGGGTCATGCTGCCGGTGATGGTCGCGCCAACCCAGCGGGTAGACGGAGTGGTTTCGTTCAACTGGCGGCCGGTCCACGTCTCCGGGGTGAAGTTGATAGTCATCTTCACGCCGTCCATGACCTCGACGCCGTCGATAAGCGCATGGCCCTCGCGGAGGCTAATAGGGTTTTTGTTGTACTGCATAACTTACCTCCTGCTGCTTTAGCGGGTCTTGACGGTGAAGAACAGCTTCTCGGCAGAATCCACAGGCTGGATTGCGACGATGAAATAAACCTCGTCGCCGCTGCTCAAAGATTCGTCGATTTTGAAGTCCGCGTCATAGTCCACGTTCTTGATGGCCCCCATGTCCTCGTACTGCTTGAGGATGGACTGGCCGATGCCCTTCATAGCGGCGTAGCCGGTCGGACTGTTGTCGTACTTGTTGGGCGGGAAGTTATTCTGGATGGTCTCCTGAATAGCGTCCAGAGTGCGGATAACGCGGTTCTTGCTGTACGTCTTGTCCTTGGGCTTCTTGAAGGAGACCAGAGAATTGATGTCGTACTCGATGATGACGTTGCCCGCCTCGGAGTAGGAGAAGAACATCTCGCCGTTCTTGATGGCTGCAATGGCTGCTTCGTTGTCCTTGGGGTCCACGATGCCGGTCGCGCCGTTGTAGACCTCGTAGGTGTTAGACTTGATGCAGCTTGCGGATGCGGTGATGCCCGCAACGAATGCGCAGGCCTCCGCGTGGGTCAGCTCAACGCCGTCAACCACAACAGAGTTGGTGACATTGATGATGCCCTCGTGGTCAGGGCTCTTTGCGTCCGGCATAACCGCATTCACGCCCTTGCCCATGCTCTCGCGCATATACTTGATTTTGGTTCTGACTGCGGTCTGCAACGTAGCATCGGTAACGGGGAAGCACAGAGTATTGAACTTGATGCCCTCCATCTTGTCCACAAACGCGGTGACGTCGCCGTTTGCGCTGGTGACGTTCGTGCCGCCTGCCAGCTTCACGCCGGATGCCGCTTTCAGGTCGCCCGTACCGGTGAACTTCACCAGCTTGTCGTCTGCTGCGGCCGCAATCAGCTCCTCGACGGTCTTGACGCCCTCGTACACAGCGGTGGCGTCAGCATCCAGATACACGGTGACGTCAAAGCCGCCGACAGGGTTTGCGACGACAGAGACGTGAATATCGTTGCCGCGAGTGCCGCCGTACTTGGCCGTGACGGTCAGCGGAGCAGCGGCTCCGGTTGCGGCCGTGCCGCTCTCCGTGATGTAGACGATGACCTTGGCGGCCTTTTTGAATGCCTCGCGAATCAGGCGCATCTTATCGTTCGTCGCGTCGTAGACTCTGCGGCCGAGCTCCACGCTGTAAGCATCCGGGGCCGCTGCCGTCAGGGTGATGGGCGTCTTGGCGGGGCCAAAGTCGTAGCCAATCAGGGGCAGCAGCACGATGCCGCGCTCAGAGTTGCCGACAGTGTCGTTGCGGTCGCTCTCGAAGTTGATGTAAGTGCCCGGGCGGGTCTTTCCCGCCAGCTTATCGTATTTACCACCTGCCATTAAACAACGGCCTCCTTTCCGAGCCACTCGTCGATGTGCTTCTGCATCTCCTCGACGGTGTATTCACCAGTCATGCCCGCCGTGGCACCGGCGAACGTGCTGGCCGAAACATGAAAAAGCGTCCGGCAAGCCTTTGCCAGACGCTCAACAGGGAACTTCTGCGCGGTCTGTGCCGCGCTCGCGTTCTTCTCTGCCATGCAGATGCCTCCTATTCAGTTTTTCCCTCGGCCGCTTTGAGGTCGAGGTTGTAGTGCATTACCTTCTGGCAATCCACCCTGTTGTACGGACGGCGGCTGTCCCAGTGGAGTGTGAGCTGGGCTGTGCCTGTGTCCAGCCGCTTCACTCCTCCGGGGTCTTTGAGCCGCACTCCACCTCCTGCCGCTGCTCCCGTCTCGTCAATGAGCGGAACCAGCAGGCAGGCTGCGCAGAGGGCGTTCAAGGCCGCTGCCGCGCTTGCGTAGGCGTCCTCGTCCGTGCTGGCGAAAAACCGGATGTACCAGTCATATTCCACCGCATAGGACGCGAACGTGTCGCCGAGAGGTGTGAGCTCCGGCTGCGGAAAGAAAACAGAGGGTACGACGAATCCCTCCGGGATGTCCCAGTAATAGGGCGTAATCCCGGGTACGGAATCGAGGATAAAGCGGATAACGCTTGCGATTTCCTGCTCTAAGGCAGCCATAGGTTTCACCTCACAAAAAATCCTTGAAATACTCGTCCAGCCAGCTCTGCAGCTTCTTTTCGAGCAGCTCCGGGTAGAGCTTTTCTAGGATTCTGATGGAGCTTTCCCAGTAGTGGGAGCCCTCCACCCATTTCATTTTTAGGACCATCCCGGTCTTTTCTCCCGGGGTGTAGATGAAGCGGTCCTTTCCGTTCGCCTTTTCCCAGTGTCCGGGAACGAATCGCCTCTCTATCCCTTTCGGGTTGGTCCAGTGGCCGTCATTTACGAACTTGGCGTACTCGACGTTCGTGCCAACCTCAAGGGTCAGGCCGTTCTCGTCGAGTGTCCAGACGTTCTCCCCGTCGCCTTTTTGGAAACTGTGGAGCAGCAGCCGATAGTCCAGCACGTTCCGGCGAACGATTTCATCTTGCAGAATGCGTAGGAACTCCATGCCGAGCCCTTCAAGGAATTTGTTCAGTGCCCGCTTAAAATCGCCCTGCGCGGCCTTTCCGAGCCGCTTCACGAAGTTTTCGAGCTCTACTGTGTCGAATGTCACCTGCGCCATTACAATGGCCTCTGTTGGGCTGTGCGGTATATCTTTACCGTCATGTGATGCCCTCGGATGTTTCGCGGTTGACCTGCGGTGTATTCGAGCCCTGTTTCGCTGCTGACGATTTTGTCGTTGAGCCTGACGTCCGTTCCTGCCGGGAGCGTGAGCTTTATGTCGCTGTCCATATCGTTCTGCGGTTGCTGCTGGGCGATTTGGATGGACGCGCTACGCACTCCGAAATGGCACGGGACTTCCTCGAGGTCCGGCTGTTTTGGGTATTTGAACTTGGGGGAGCCGGGGAGCCCGTAGCCGGGGCTCGTGCTCTCCTGCTGGGTGTGGTAGATACTGCAACGATGGTCAAAGAAGTCCTCAATAGCCATTGGCTCAGAGGCTCCTTAACCGCATCGTGACGCCGTTGAGCGGCTGCACGACGACGTAATCGTCCAGCAGGCTCTCCACGCCCAGTTTCCCGACGTCTATGATGCTGCTCTCTGCCGTGTAGGAGTAGTCGTCAAAGGTCTCGCTTTTGAGGCGGACTTTGGTCTGCTCAACGGCATTGTGGGCGTATGCCTCCGCGATAAGGAGGACCGCCGTCTTGACGTTCTCCGGGATTTCGGGGTATTTCTCCGGGTCGTCGAATCTGTTGTTGCAGTAGTCGATGACCCAGCTCTCCGCCCGGGAGATGTCAATTTTGAGCTTGCTGTCGGCGCGGTTCTTTACTTCCTCAAATTCTGTGTACTCTTTGAGTTCCTCCGGCGTGACCCACGGCCGTTCGGCCATCAGCCCTCCGGGGCGATGATGGCGGCCGCTGCGGCTGCATCCGCCTCATACTCACGAATCTTCTGCAAAATGCTGGCCTTAGTGGCGCAGCCGGTCAGGTCGATGCCGTTGTCCTCGGCAAATTCCTTGAGCTCGTCGAGCTTCATCTTGGAAATGTCAGGGACTTCCACGGGCTCCTTGGCGACGGCCGCGACGACCTCCGCCTTGTCCTTGCCGGTGGTATCGACGCCCATATCGTCAGCCAGCTTGTCGAGCTGCTCCTCGTCCATCTCGCCGAGGAAGTCGGCGTCCAGATGGCCGGTGACGGTGTGAGCGTCAGGGAGAGCCTCGAAATAGCCGCTTTCCAGAAGTGCGGTATATTTCTCGGGGTCGTCCACAAAGACGTCAGGATGCGCCGCAGAGGCGCGCACAACGCCATCATAGGACAGGCCTTTAATCAGTCTGAGGTGCATAGCGTCCTGCCTCCTGTTAGATAGATGCCAGACCGGTCACAATGGCCGTTGCGTCCAGCTCCTCAACCAGCGTATCGAAGTCGAAATGCACGACATAGAAACGCTTGTCCTGATAGATGGCCTCCGGGCCCTCGGTGGTCTTGCGGATGACGACGCCGTAGGAGTTGACGACGACCAGATTCTTCGGGTCGGTCAGCATAATAACGTCGTCGGGCAGGGCCGGGACCTCGATGACGGGAACGCTGGCGGGGTTCTCGACGCGCTTGTCGGTGATGATGCCGCCTGCGGTGACCGCCTGATTCAGGATGTAACGCTCCCACTCCTGACGGCGGTGGGGGGACATCAGCCAGCGGAGAGTGCCGTTGTTGAACTTGTCGGGAACTGCGCGCAGGCCCTTGTAGAACACATCCAGAACCATTGCGCCGGAGTTGATGCCGGACACATCGACAACGTGGCCGCCCTCCTTGAACTGCTTGACCCAGCCGTCGTTCACCTTGAGGAAGTCGGCGTCATCGACAGTGCCCAGCTCGGTGGCCTCGCCTGCGTCGAATGCGCCTGCGGTGTGGGCTGCGGTGTACTGGTAGACCTTCTTGTTGTATGCGACGAGGTCGCCAATAGCGTAGGTTTCAGAGGAGCTGAACTCCTTGACCTTGGCATACCGTTCGTCGCCGTTCAGGCACAGGTCCTCGCGGTCGCAGCCAATCTGACGGGTCATCAGGTTGGTGACGATGGTCTCATAGTTGGAACCCTCGATGTTTTCACGCAGGGTCTCCTCAGTGATTTCCCACGGCAGACGGACAGGGGTGCAAGCGTATTCCAGCTTGCCATGCTTCACGCCGGAGCGGTAGCCGTCGTCGGTGTTCTCGGTCTTTTTGCGCAGCAGACGGCGGCCGACGCCAATCTTGTCGATTTCGCCGGTCTTTGCGGAGCGCAGCTCGTGGCGGACGAGGCCGCTCAGCGGAGTGGCCTCAAAGGTCTGCTGAATGAACTTCTTCGCCTGCTCCGGGTTCAGTGCGCCGCCAGCGGCCAGACCGGCGGTGGTGATGGTCTGGCCTGCTGCGTTCACGATTGCCTTATTGCTTCTCATGGTCATAGTGCTTGTTCCTCCTTACAGGATACCAGCGAGATAGTGCGGCTCGGACTTCTCGACAGGGTCCTCCGGGTCGCCATCATCGTTCAGGTTGGTCGGCAGGCCTGCGGCCTTGCGGACGGGTGCGACAGCCTTTGCGACGGCCTTTGCGACGACGTCCGCAACATTCTCGGCGGTCAGCAGCTCCGGGGCCTTTTCGGGCTCCTCCTGCTGGCCGAGAGCCTTTGCGACGGCTGCCTCGACCATCTTGCCGACGGCCTCGACGGTCAGGCCTGCGGGCTCTGCCGCCGGTTCTGCGGCTTTCTGGACGGGGTCAGGCGCGGGCTTCTGCTGGGCTTCCAGTGCCTTGGCGACGGCTGCCGCCACGGTATCTTCGATTTCTTTCTTGGTCACTTCGGTTTCCTCCTGTTCTTCTTCGGGGAATTTATCGAGGAACTCCCCGAGGTTTGTGTAGATGGACTGCAACGTGCTGCGGTTGGCTTTGCTCATGGCCTTGCCAGCCTTGATGACGGCGCAGCTTTCGAGTGATTTCGTAACGGGCTGCCCTTTGGTGAGCAGCTCGGTGACGATGTTATTGAAGTCGTTCAGGGCGTCGCGGATGGTTTCCTCGTCCGACGCGAACTCCCAACGGTCATTCACCCAGTTGTACCGGTACAGAACATCGTTGAGCGCGTAGAACGCGGTCCAGAAGTTGTCGCTCTGGCTGCGCTTGGTGTAGTTGTCGGCAACTTCGCCTTTCTCGACAACATCAAAGCCGAGGGCAGCGGCCATCTTCTTGAAGATGCCACGCATACCCTTTTCGGGCTGCTCCTCCGCCTTTGCCACTCCATCATCGGGCAGCGGGTCGTCCTCGTCGCTGTACTTGCCGACGCCGCCCATGGAAAAGCCGGTGATTTCGCCTTTCTGGACTTTCTCGAAAATATCCGGGTCGTCCACCTCGACAGTCATCATCCATGTGCCTTTCTTGATGGCCTGCTCTCCGACGCTCATATCGCAAGGCGCGACATAGCTCTCGACGACGGCCGCCTTTTCGAGCGGCTCGAACGAGTGCTGCACATCCACCTGATTGCCGTTCTTGGCGAACCAGTACGCGGCCTTGGTGATTTCCCGCTCCGTCATGTAATTGCCGTGGGCGTCCTCTGTGAGGGGCTCATAGACAATGCCGGTGATGTAGTGGCTATCAGCATCCGCGTTGACGATTCGGCCGTAAGAAGCAAAAGAGGCGGAGCCGTGCTCCGCCTTGGTGATAAGAAACTGTTTCTTGTTGGCCGCCTTGTCTACAAGGCTGACAAAAGAAATCTTTGCATCTGTGATGGCGTATGCTTTCTCGATTTTGCTCATGGTTTTCTCACCTCCTCTCTACGCTCCTAGGTAGGGCGTCTAATGGTCGGCCATGCGTCCTTGCCGCTGCGCTCAAGGAGTGCAACGTCAAAGGGCTTGCGGCCTATATCCTCAAGCGATGAATAGAACCAAACGACCATATCATCGCACTGGGGCTCGTCTACGATGGAGAAGATGCGCCGGAGCTCGTCCTCCGGTGCATCTGCCGGTGCTGCGCACCACTTGACGATGCGCAGCCTCCCGGGGAGCTGGTATCTCTCGACCCGCTCCACATGGTACTTAGGCTTGAAAAGGCGGCGAATAATCGCCGAAACGATGCGGTCAAGTGCTTTCCACATGGGGTTCCTCCTCCGGCATAATGATTTTGACGTTGGGGTTCTCAAGCAGAGCCTCAATCTCGGATAAATCGGCTCCGAATGCAATCCGTAATTCAAGCGTTGCGGGCTGTCCTGCGTCATGGTGCAGGGTGTACCCGTTTACGATGTTCGCCAGCTCGATGCCGTCGATTTTGAGAATAGGCTGCTTTCCAACTCGGGCTTCGTCGATGGTAACTTTCACGTGTAGTCCTCCTCGTTGATGCCTGCGCGCGCCTTGTTCTGCGCGTCGAGCTCCTTCTCCCACTCGCCGTCGTCCTCCGCGATGGCCTGCGCTTGGAGGGCCTGCCGCTCCTCAAGGGAGAGGCCGAGCACCTCCTCGCTCACGACCGGCTGCAATATACAATGGCAGAAAACACTTTCTTTCGGTGGGAGGCAAATGTCTCTCGGGGTCATGGGGTAGTATGTATTCCCGTCAGCTCCAATCAGGGTGAACGGCTGCCCTTTCGGGACGTGAACACCATCCATATCCACATGGTTCTGTCGCGGGTCGTTTCGGTAGGCTCCGGTGTGTTTCCACATCTTCTCCTCGACGGCCGGGCTCTGGATGTAGCTTTCGAGCTGCGCGTAGCCGTGCGCCCGGAGCACCTCCGTCAGGGCCACGCGCCGCGCGCGGTAGCCCGGGGAGCGGATGCCGCTGTCTGCAATGAGGTTTGCGACGTCGTTGATGCCCTTGCCGTCGTTCAGACCCTTTTGCAGGACTGCCTCGATTTCGGCCTCAGTGTCCAGCTTCATAATGTCGGCGAGGTCGCTGCTCCACGAGCTTATCCAATCGGTTGTCCGCTTGGTGAGCTTTGTAACGGTGAGCTCTGCATCCGTTTTCTGGACGTAAGCCTCAACATACGTCGGCATGATGGTGGAAAACTGAGTATGGAAAACGTCGAAAAGGTCCCGCGCCAGCTTGCTCTTGTTCTTAAACTTCGGCCAGTTGTCCTTGAAGAAAGTTTCAAGGTCGATGGCGTCCGCCAGCTCCTTGAGCAGGTCGTCGGCGTTGTCCTCGAGGAGCTTCGTCACGACCTCCTCGATTTCGTCCACGGTGTTCAGGCTCTCTTTTGCCTTGAGGTATCCCTCCATCGTGAGCTGCTCGTACAGGTCGTTTTCTGCTTTGGCGAGGTATGCGTCGATGGCCTTGATTAGGGGTCCGCAGCGTAAGCACTTCACTCCGCGTCGCCCTCCTCCTGTTTCATGTCAGCCAGCAGGCGGCGGACCTCTTTCATCACGGCGACGAGCTCCGTCTCATTAGCGGCTGCCGCTTTCTGAATCTGGCCGTCGAGCTGTTCCTCCACGCTAGGCCCGCCCTGCTGGGCGTTCTGTGCGGGCTTTGCCTCCGGCTGTGCGTTTCCCTTGCCAGCGTCAGAACCGCCGTTCTGTGCCACGCTGGGGCCGTTTCCAGCCACGGTGATGGCTGCGGCACGCTGCTGTTCGTTGGTAAACGCGAGCGGAATGTCGCCCCACTCCTCGGGGAAGTCCTCCGAGGTCTCGCCGAGGGCCTTGTACAGGACGCTCTTTGCCTTGTTCGGGGTGAGGCCGCCAGCGTTGTTGCAGACGGTCAGCAGCTTGTACAGGTCGTCCGGGTTGGAAACGTCCGGCGCGCGGAAGAACACCTCGACGTACTTGAACTGATAGCAGTTGAGCAGCCTGTTGTTGATGGCCCACGCCAGACGTCGACGCTCCGGCTGGAACACCTGCTTCTCGGTCACTTCCATGGCCGTCTGCGCCGTCGCGCGGTTGAAGTCCGTCGTGTAGCCGGTGTAAAGGTCCGGGAGCTGGAACGCGCTCTGCACTTTCCGCCTGTTGTTTTCGAGGTAGTCTTGGAAAAGCTCGTCCTTTTGCAGGATAGCAGCAAGGTCCTTGACCTCGACCTCCGGCCGGTTCTCGGCGTTGAATCCGGTGCGGTTGTCTGCCGCCTCCGTTTCCAGCACCATGAAACTGTGCTGGCCTGCCTCGCCTCGGATGCCGTTCATGTACTCCTTGAGCTTGGCGAAACTATCGTCCGTCAGGCTGCCGCCCTTTACCATAATCAGCAACGGAGTGTGTCGGCCGTTCAGGAAATAGTTATTGTTGAGGCTCTCCGCTCTCCGGGCTCCGTCTACGGTAAGGATGGAACCAACCCACCGGACCTTGCCGTATGTGGCGGTCCCGATGGCGAACTCGATTATTTCGTTGGCGCGGCTCTTGAACTCGAGCTCGGTGACGTACTCTCCGCTCGTCGGGTCCATGATTCGCGGGTCTCCGAACTCCTTGTAGTAGACCGTCTTGCCGTTGACGGTCTGCTTATACTTGCGGAACTTCCTCATGCGGTTCTCGGTGTGGTCCCGGTGGAAATATGCCACCTCGACGCGCGGGTCCAGCCTCCGGCTCTTTTCCACGCTGGGGGTGTCCTCGATGAACTCGAGCTGAATGACGTTCCCGTCCATGTCCCGGATGACCTCTGCGTAGGCGCAGCCGTAGGTTTCCCGGGCCTCCACGATGTCCTCAAAGAGCTCGTTGCTCTCCTGCTCCATGTTGAGCATCTCGACGACTTCCGTTGCCCGGTCCCACTCTGCTTTCATCTCCGGGGTTTCGTCCGCGTCTGCAAAGTCGTCTTTGTACCGGACGTCAATTCCGAATCCGGCGATGTTGGACTTGTAGGCCCGGATGCACTGCGGGAGTATGGTGCTTTCATCCACCATCTTGGAAAGCCCTCGGAGGTCAAACGGCGGTTTTGTCCAAATGCCTGCCGTGTACGCCTCCTCCGGCGAGATTTGCAGGGAGCCGTCTGCTTTGGCGATGGGCTTCATCCCGCCGCGCTGCTCCGGGTCGTCCGCTTTAACGATGCGGACGTTTACCCGCTGCTGGGCGGGCTGCTTATTGTCGCTCACTTCTTAACGTCTCCTCTCCTCTTGGGTTTGACCGGCAGGCACAGCAGGAGGATGCAGTCGGCCTCGTCGGGCGAGTGCATCCCGCGCTTTTTCATGGCATCCTTGCTCTCCACGCGGATTTTGGCGTCGTCGGTCATGGAATACTTTCGTGTGGAAAGCTGGCCGACGAGGTCGTTATCGTTCGGGAGAATGAGCTGGACGGGCTTCTGTGCGCCCTCCGGCGTCTGCGGTGCAAGTAGGTTCTTTACGACGCTCATCATGTAGGTGGTGCTGTCGTAGTAAAAGTCATGGTGTATGCGCTGGCCGAAGTAAACGGGGATAATGTCCATCCACCAGAACCGCTCCGGCTGCTCGCGCTTTACGCGCCGCAGCCGGTCCGTGACGCCGCCGCCGAGGCCGCTGTCGTCTATCTTGATGGGGATAGCTTTGTCGAACCGGTACTTTTCCATGAGCTTTAGGCCGAGCTCCATGATGTCGTCGGCCGTCTGCATAAGGTCCTGCCCGCTCTTGCGCTTGTAGAACATGGCCTTTTCGTCCACCTTGTAACCGATGACGGTGCGGTCGTCACCATAGCGGGCAACGTCGCAGCCGATGTCGATGCGGACAGGTTTTGCCGGTTCCGTCCATTCGGTCATAATGGATTTTTCGACGAGCGGCAGAGGGATGAAAACATCGTTCTCCTGCCGGGGGAACTCTCCGGCGACACGTACGCGGAAAACGTCCGAATCCTCGCCGTACATCTGGATGATGGTTTTAACGAAGTCATCCGAAACGCGGCTGCTGTTCCGACCGTCAACATGGAACGTGGTGTAGCTGCCTCTGTTCTTATGGTGGCTGTCATAAAAAAAGCCCGACAACTGTGTCGGGTTTCCGCACATGAGCAGCCGCGCTCCGGGCGTCGAAAGTGCGCCCAGCACCGGCTCGAACACCTTGTCGTCCACGCCGCTGGCCTCGTCGATGATGTAGAGGATGTCGTCGGCGTGGAATCCCTGCAGGGCGTCCGGCTTGCTGGCCGTTCGGGCCACAGCGAACCACTCCTCGGGGTACTGCTTCATGTAGACCTTTTCCTTTGTCCACATCAGCTCCCGTTCGAGGGCTTTATTGTTGCGCAGCCACTTGCTTATCTCCGCCCACAGAATATCGAATAGCTGATGCTGCGTCGGGGCTGTGCAAGGGATTTTGGGGAATGGCCGGGTTGACATAAACCAGATAACGGTCCACGCCTCGACCGCACTCTTGCCGATGCCGTGGCCGCTGCGGACGCTCGTCATCTGATTCTTTGCCACAGAATCCAATATGGCGCGCTGGTTCTTGTCCGGCGTAACGTGGAGCAGGTCCTCGACAAAATCAGCCGGGTGGTCTGCGTAGTACAGGATAGCCTCTTGGGTCATCATGTCTGTTCTCCTCGTTTCCGGTTCTCGTATGCGGCCGCGATTTCATCGGCGAGGGAGAGCGTGGTTTCCTCCTGCTCCTCCGCCGTCTTGCCTCCGGCCGTGACGCCTGCCTCCTCCATCCGGTTATCCCGCTCAAGCTCTGTGGCCTTGTCGAGGAACTGGATAATGTCCTTTGGCGTCATCGACCCGTCCGGCAGATTCTTGAGCTCCGCGAGGGCTTTCTCTTGGAGCTGCAATGCGATGCCGATGTGGCGGGTCCTCATTTTTTTGTACTTTCGGAGTGCCTCTTGTCGGGCTACGTCATCCAAATGGTTGTCATACGCTCGGCAGCGTTCTCCCCACTTTTTCTCGCGGCTCCAACGCTTGATAAGCGTGTCACTCTTGGATAACTGTTCGGCAACGACCCGTAGGCTCCTGTTTGAGCCCATATCTCGGTAGATGGCAAATGCCTCGTAGGCCTGCGCGCTTTCGCCCGGTTGACGCTCCCAAAGGTCGTCTTTGGTCCTATTCGGCATTGTCCTCCTCTCCTCACTTTCAGCTCTGTCCCGGGCTGCGAGGCTCCGCGCCCGTAATCCAGAATAGGGTGCTTTCCGGTGCGATGCCGGAACTTCTAAACCACTGCATCGTCTTTGCCTCGTAATGAGGATGCAGACGAATGCCCCCCCATGTAGCCGCTGCGGACTTCTCATAGACGAATCCGGGGCTGTGGAAAAGGTCGTGGTACTCAAACTCTCGGTCTACGCCGTACTTTTTGAGGGTCTCATGGATGAATCCGCGCCGGTCCGGGGCCGTGGCTACGAGGTGCATCCTCTTGACCCGTTTCCCGTACCTGTGCAGTCCTATCATCACGCCGGTGGCGGTGATGCCGCTGCCGCAGGTCATCACGAGGTTTTCTATATCGTCCGGGAGGTTCTCTGTCTGCGCCGCAACTGCGGTTAGCAGCGTGTCGCCGTACCCGATGATATTGATGCCGTACTGGACAATAAAGCTGTTTTCCTGCGCCGCCAGCTCTTTTGCGCGGGCGTGTAAAATGCTGTGGCGGCCGGAACGTGCTGCGAGCACTATGGACGCCCCATATTTCATCGCCAGCCGGGGCATAGGCAGAGCCGCAACGCTCTCCCGGGTGGTTCCGCCGTACACGATTCTGCACGGCATCCCGTTTGCCCGGGCAACCGCTGCGGTGATGGGTGCTTGCGGGGAGTGGATGCTGCAATACGTCAGCAGGCTCTTGTAGTCCTTCTTGACGCTGTTCACCAGCATCACGCATTGCCGGAGCTTTCCTCCGTTCACCTCTCCGGGGCCAAACGGGGCATAAAGGTCGTCCCGCTTGATGCGCAGCCCGTCTACCTCCTGAACCGGCGTCAGGCTGTACTCATTCATCCAGTCCAAACACCTTTCTGTGATAGTCGGTCTTTTTGGCGAGCTCCTCCTGCATCAGGCCGTAAAAGCTCTGTTTTGCAATTTTGCGCCCGCTGCCTGCGCTCTGGTTCAGCGTCTTGAACGGTCCACCTGTTCCGACTTCTTTCATCTTTTCCGTCGGCTCCGGGTTCTTGCCGTTCATCAGCATACAGAGGTTATACTCGTTCGGCCGGAATCCGGGCAGGCCGTCGATGCCGCAGCAAGTCATGCTGTCGCCCATCGCGCGGAGCCGGTTCTCGCCGCTGTAGAATTTCAGGCCGTACCGATGGCACTCCGCCTTGATGGCTTCAAAATCGTGCCGGAGGCGGGGCAGCGGATAGCAGAAATCGCCGCCAATTTTCGTCATGCCGGGTTTGGCCTTGAAGAACTTCATGCCCTCCACGATGACGCCGTAGGCTCCTGCCTCCGCGATGCGAGGGATGTTCTTCATAACGTCATGGAACACCTCGGGCATATACGGCTGGATGCGGACGATGGTGCGCTGCACTCTGGCCGATACCGTCTTGAGGATGGCGAGCCGCTCCTCGTAGCTGGGCGTCCCGCGTTCGATGCGGTCGTACTTGCTGCACACCATGCTGATTTGCAGCACACAGTTGCACTGTGCCAACAGGTCGAGGTACTCCGGGTCCGCAACGAGGCGGCCCTTTGTGCTCACCACAAACGGGTATTTCGTCTCCGCCAGCAGCTTGAGGCACTCGTAACTGGCGCGAATCTGCTTTTCGACCGGCTGGAACGGGTCGCTCATGCCGCCCCAGTGGATAGGGATGTTCCAGTCGCACCACTCCGTTTCGTTGCCGCGCTTGCCCTCGATAAAGGAGCGCAGGCCGTCTACGCTTTCGTCGCGCTCGATGTGGCTAATGTCGTTCTTCTTCTGTGCGAAGCAGTACCGGCAGCCGTGTGAGCAGCCGCGATAGGTGTCGAAACGCACAGGCAGGTTACAGAGAATAATCTGGCTCCCGCATTTGCAGCCCATTAAATCTCACCTCTAATCTTCTGGACGATGACGGCAACAAGGTCCTCTTTGCCGTTGTCCTTTATGTACTCTTTCAGGACGTCGCGGTCCTCCGCGCTGAACTTGAGCGAGATGTTGAACGTCTCCTCGATGCTCTTGAGCTCGCTGTCGAGGAAGTCGCCGTCTACGAGGGCGTCCACGTTGTTTTCTAGGGCCTCGATTTCGTACAGGTCGAATCCCGTCTCCGGGGCCGCGTCGCCGAGGCCGTCCAGCAACTCCTTGAGCTTTACCTCGTCCCACTCGCCCGTCACTTTGTTCATGGCGATGTTGAGCTGCTTCTCTGCGGTCTCGTCGAGGTCAACAACAGATACGTCCGTCTCGGTGACGCCCTCATTCATAAGCACGGTAAGACGCTGGTGGCCGGACACGACACGGTTCGTGCGCTTGTTCCAGATTACCGGGACTACCACGCCGAACCTGTCAATGTTCCGCTTGAGCTTCTCGTACTCGTCATCGCCGGGCATAAGCTCCACGCGAGGGTTATACTCTGCGCGCTCCATGTCCGCGATTCTCTTTTTGATAATTTCCATCAGATAAGCCCCTTTGCCTTGTTCACGAGCAGCTGCGCCAGCTCAACCTTGCCTGCGGGGTTCTCGTCGATGTACTTGTCCATCGCCTCGTGAACCTCCTCGGGCAGGGTGAATGTCATGGTGTAGCTGTTCGGCTCGCTCTTTCCGGTGTCGGAGAAGTCCTCGTTCAGCAGGTCCTCGATGTGGTCGTATGTAACCTTGAGAGCATCGAGTTCCCAGTCATCAAAGCCGGTGAGGGCCATTTCGCCCTGCTCTTTCAGCTCGTCCAGAATCGCGGTGAGCTTCTCGTTGTCCCACCGGCCGGAGATTTTGTTGAGTGAAACATTGAGGATGCGCTCCTCCTGCTCGTTGAGCTCGACCTCTACCACCTGTACCTCGGTGTAGCCTTTCTGCACCAGCACCTTGAGCCTCTGGTGGCCGCCTACGATGTTGCCGGTGGTCCGGTTCCATACGATGGGCTCAACATAGCCGAAGGTCTCAATGCTCCGGGCCAGCTTTTCGTACTGCTTGTCGCCCGGTGCGAGGTCCTTCCTCGGGTTGTAGTCCGCCGGATGGAGGTCGCTCACCGGCAGAGTGATAATTTTCATCTGCCGTTCCTCCTTGACCCGTTTCGGGTCGCTCCTGCGCATAAAAAAGAGGAGCCGCCCTGCGCAAGGCGGCTCCCGTCAAATAGGAGAAAAAATTATGGGTTTAGGGGATTTCTTTTTGCTGTTGGTATTCTACATTTTGTAGTTTAGCACTCGTACAGTGCCTTGTCAATGCCGTGTTTTTGCCCCGAAACGGGTCGTCCGTCTCGTGCCGTCAGGCTTTCTTGATGCCGTCAATGCCGAAAATCAGGGCGGAGAGTGTAGCGCAAGCCGCGTCCACATCCTTGTAGACCGTCCGCTTGTCGATTTTTTCCCGCTCCGCTACGGCCGTCGGTGAGAGCGGCCGGTCTCTCAGGTAGAGGGCTTCGATGACGCGGTAGTGCCTCTGCTCGCCCTCGTCTACGCTGTTTTCGCAGACGACCTTGTAGATTCCGAGCATCCTGTTCACATGGCGCATGATAAGCTGTGTCCGGGCTGCCGACTTCATAATGCTCTCGACCTTGAGGTTCTCCTCGAGCAGCTCGTCCAGTGCCTCCACGATTTCCTCGACGCTCTCCTCTCCGGTGGCCGCGCTGGCCGCGTCGTATACTGCGTGGGAGCAGTTGGCGTTGAGCACGGTATAGTTCCGCAGCAGGAGCTTGGTATTGCGGAATCTCCGGTCGCTCCGGCCGTCCCGGAACTTCTTGCGCTCCTGCTCCACGGCCTTGATGCTTGCCTCCGCTCCGAGGCGGGCAGCGTCCGTCACAGCGGCCTCGACGCTCTCCTGTATCTCTTTCCCTAAGATGGCCCGAACGGCAGCGACAGCCGCTTTTGCCGCCACCTCTGCGGCCATCATCACAATTTCCTGCTCAGTCATCGTGCTCCCCCTCTTTGTTTCCGTCCGGCAGTTCGTCGAGTGTGGCCCGGGCGATTTTTGCAAAGCGTTCGCAAACTTCCGCCACTTCGAGCGCGGAGACGCCGCATTTCTTCATGGCCTCTTTGAGCTTGCTTGCGCTGTCCTCCGTGATGGGAACGCCCATAAATGAGAATATCGGTTTTTCCATGTTCGGCTGTTCCCTCCGTATTTCGTTCACCAGCATAAAGCGTTCCGGCGTCGTCCAGTTCATAAAGCGGCTAAATCTATACACGGCCGCGCGCCACTCTTCCGTCTCGGGCTGCGTCCCGTAGGGCATCCCACAAAACGCCGTGAGTACATCGCTCACGTTGGAAAGCGGGTTGATGTCGTACATCGTCGGGATTCCACGCAGTAGGTCCGGGGTAAATCCCGGGCCAAACCGCACGGCGTACTCCTTGATGTCCGCCTCCGTGACGTAGTTCCTGCCGTATCGCTGCTTCATGCTGCGCCAGACCGTCCACGGGATTCTGTATACTCGCAGCCCGTCGAATGTGGCAACGATGAAGCAGTGCGCGCCGAGGGCTGTGTAAGAATCGAGCTTTTTGACCTGCTCCGGTAGTACGCGGTCTTTGTTTAGCCTGCCCGTCCCGGTGCTCTTTGCCTCGAACATCACCGCGCGGCCTCCGAGCATGACGCCTTTGAAATCCGGTTCCGCCTTTTTGGTATACACCGCGCGGAACTGCCCCGACTTGTTAGGCTGGCTCACCGGTTTCATCGGCTCCGGCGTCTTGCTTATGTCGGCTCGGCCCGTCTCTGTCAAAAGAGTGCATGAGGCTTCTATCTGTTCTTCCAGCCTCCCGCCCTGCGCGCGGCTCCGTGCTCCCTGCAAGGCCCGGAGCGGGTCCTTTACCGGGCCGCTCATTCGAGGTAGCCCTGCTCTCGGGCGAACTCTGCGATTTTGTAGGCGGTCGCGCTCTTGATGCCCTTGCACTCTCCAGCGTCGAGCTGCTCGAGGAGCTGCTGCAGGGACTTGCCCGGGGCCGGGGTCGATGCGCGCTGGGCCTCGGCTTCGGAGTAGCCGGTGTTGTAGGCCTCTTCCCGAACGTGGTCGATGTGCTCCACGAGCTTGTCGTCGGTCATCTTGCGCAGCTTCACGGCGCGCTCATGTACATTCTTCTCCTCGCCGGTCATCCGGCAGTTTCTTTTCTTCACTGGGTTCCCTCTCTTTCCAGCCGCTTGCAGCGGCCATTCTCATAGGCCATGCACTTCTCGCCGATGCACTTACCAAACCTGTCCTTGTAGCTCTCCGCCACACGGTCCTGCGCTGTGCGCCAGTGCTCTCGCGTGAGCTTGCGCATGAACGGGCAGAATCTTGCTTCTTTACTCATGCCCTCTCCTCCTCAAGTCTCTTGCACCGACCGTTGTTGTAGGCCATGCACTTCTTTTCCGAGCACCAGCCGAAACGCTCCGTTGTAATCTCGGTCCGGCTAATCCACGAGTAGCTCACTTCCCGTTTCGTGCTTTTCTTGTACGGGCAAAACATACCATCATCGCTCATTGTGCTGTCTCCTATAAAACATTCATGTGAAGCGGCTGCCCGGTGGCAAGCTGCCGGTGTACGAACTCGCGTTCGAGGCAGTTGCTCACCATAACGAGGGCCTGCAGCTCTCCGGGGAGAATCTTGCTGTCGAGATAGAGCCGCTCAATTTCCGGCCCCCGCGCGTGGAGCTCCCGGATGGCCGCCTCTGCGTCCTCCCACTCGGTCAGGTCGTACAGCTCGCCGAGTGCCTTGTCGAACTCACTTTTTTCCGGCATTGTCGGCTCCCTTCCGCAGACATCTGGCCGCTGCACTCATAAGGTTGCTGTACGACTTTACCGTCATTCCCATAACGCTGTCTCCGATGCGGTAGCAGTAGGCATAATCGCCAAGTGTGTCAAGTTCCTCGGCAAGCTCCTCGGGCGTCGCATTCTCAAAATTCAGCGTATGGGTTTCTTCGTGCTCTCTGCACTCGGCCTCGCTGTAAAACTCCCGCCCGCAATGCTCGCAGGTGTAAATATCAATGTTCCGGTGATTCATCCTTGCCACCCTCCTGCTTTGCCGTCTCTTTGTCCAGATTATCCTTGAGCCGGTCGAGCTTGTCCCATACGATTTTCGTGATGTTTACCAGCTCGTGAGGGTTAAAAATTGCAAAGAGCTGCACCAGCATGATGAAAACATCAGCGATTTCCTCCTCGATGTTCGAGTACACTTCCTGCATCTCCCGGTTGTACGGGGTGTCATATTTGCGCTTGCCCTCTTTGAGCTTGCAGAGAGCTTTGGTGAGTTCCGACATTTCCTCCACGGCTTTGGTGAGCTGGGCGTCTTTGCCGTAAGTGCCGATGGCGTGGTCGATGGTCTGTAAGCCCTCCGGCATAATCTCCGGGATGCGCGCGTCCTCGTAATGCTTGAGCTTGTCGCGCAACGAGGCGAGAGCCCACGAGAGGGTGTAGTGCTCTGCAAGCAGACCCTCGATGGTCTCCGGGCCGTCGAACAGGTGCTCGCACAGGGTCATGTCGAACTCCTCCGGCGTTCCCTCGGTGTCAATATCTGCGTTGTGCGCCTTGATAAGCTGCTTCATGTAGTCGTTGAGGCTGATGCTCCGGCTGGGCATCTGTACCCAGCCGTCCTCGCCGCGCACGAACAGGTTGAGAGCCTGCGAGTAATTCCCATCCGGGGTGTCGGTCGTCATTCTTCTCTGCGGAAACATAATTTTGTCCTCCAATTTTCAAATTTGATGGTAAAAGATTGAAATATGCTTAAATCGTTTTCAAGTTTCGTGGTTGGATTTTGCTTGTTTTTCTTTCATGTCTGCCCATCCTCCGTGTATTTATTGTCGTAGAACATCCCGTCTTGCCCGATGGAAAAATCTTCATCTTCCCAGTATACGCCGCAACCGTTTTCACAGGCCGCTACGCTCTCGCTTAGTTCTCCGCTTCTGGATACATAGCGTTTCGGAACTTTTCCATCTTTTCGAATTGTGTAGTCCCGTGCGTTCTGGTAAAATTCAGAATAAATAATTTTCCCGCCACACCTCGGGCATCGGCCCCGAATGACTCCATTCACGTTTCATCCTCCTTTTTTGTTTTCTTCAACTGGCGGCCGCACTCCGGGCAGAAGTTCAGCGGCCGTCTTTCGTGAGTGTAGGTTGAGGCAAGCCCGCAGCCCTTTCTGAGGGTTCTCTCATAAAGGCAGACGTAATACTTTGTGTATAACTCTCTGCCGGTCTTTGGCCTGTGCTTCTTGCTCCACTCGTAATCTTCGCAAAATTGGCAGTTCATACGCTTTCCTCGATTACTTTGAGGTCATACCCGCTCTTGACAAACTTCATGCACAGCTCGTGGTTGATACAGTTGCCGAGGTTGGTGTAGATGTACTCTATCTCCTCCGGCGTGAAATGGGTATCGAGCAGCTTATTGATGCCGTCGAGGTGCTCTTTGCACAGCGGCTTTGTGAACGCCTTGAACGCAAACCGCGAAACGCCCTCGATGACCTCAGCCTTGAACTCGTCCGGAGTGCTGCAGTGGTTGAGGTTGATGTAGGTGTTCGTCCTCGGGACGAGAATCAGCTCGAAGTTCATGGTGACGTAGGCTTTCGGGAAAGCGCGCTGAATCTTCCCGCACCACGGGGCTGCGAACGGGCTAAACCACGGCAGCATATAGCTGCGGAGTTCCTGCTGGCTGACTGCTGGGGTGTCCTGAATGTGGTCGATGCAGCACTCAATGGCCTCCCGCTCTGCGAGGCTGTCCGCCTCCTTGAGCCAGCCGTTGAATACACGGACGACTTCCTCTGCGTTAATCGGTTTCATGCTGCTCCTCCGTTTCATCCTTCATCTTGAACCCGCAGACCGGACAGAAGTTCCAGACCCAGCTGTCGAAATCGCTTTGCGAAATTTTGGCCTTGCAATGGGTACAGCAAATTGCCGGTTCCTCGTGACTGTTGTTTTCATCATCAACGATGATAAACTTCAATTCCTTGTCCTTCACCCACTTGGCATGACCGCGCAGGCTCTCCGGGTCGATGGCGGGAGCCTCGTCCACGCTGTTCAGGGCATCCTTATAGCAGCATTCTTCAATAGTGAACGGATTGCTGGCGAGAAGGTTCATTTCAATGCGCTTGTGCAAAGCGTTCGCGTCAATCAATCTCACTTCTTCCATTTTTGATAGCCTCCTTTACAAATTTCAAAGTGCGTTCTTTGAGCGGGATGCTCCAGCAGAGCCTCCTCTTTCCGGCGTTCCGGGCGGAAATCACCGGCATAACGCCGACGACCTCGATTTCGTCGCACTCTTGGTGCTTCACTCGCCCGGCCTCGTGTCCGAGAAACTCCGCCTCTTTTTGGTCGTCCGCCATTACCGCGACGCCGAAGTAGCAGGTGGAGTTCTCTGTCCTACCCTCAAGGAACACATCATACCTCGGCATCCGGTTCCTCCTCGTATTGGTGGACATCGACGAAGATGGCTTTCTTCCACGGGAGCGCATTGTATGCTGCCCGCGTCTCCTCATCCGTCATGTTGTCCACCAGCTCCGGGTCATAGCGTTCGTAGAGAACGTCGTTCATCTCGCAAATGTCGTCCTCCCGGTAGTAGGTTCTTTCTTTGCCGATGATGAACTCCTGAACCCCGCTCTCTCCCCATGAGCCAAGCCAGCAGTAATACTCGTCGCCGCCGACAACATCCCCGTCTACACAGGGGATGACCGGGAGTCCCGGGTTTGCCTGCATGAGCTCGAGGAGCTGTGTGAGCTTTTCGCTCTGTTTCATGTCATTCCGTCCTTTCTTTTCCGGGGCTCCGCCCGGGTTGCTTTCTGCTCGGCGGCCTTGTGCCATGCATAGGCCGCAACAACTATTACTGACAAGGCGACGGCCGCAAAGGAAAGCCAGTAAGTTAAGGTTTCCAGCAGGTCGTCAAGCTCTAAAAGAACCTCGTACATAGTCACCACTCCTTTACCTGAATTTCTTCTTGAAACTGCGCACGATGGCCCGGTGCGTCCACCTACGGCAGTAGGGGTTTCGGACGCTCCCGTCGTACTCCTGTTTCATCTTCTGGTATGCCGCCTTGTTCTCCGCATACCGTTCGCAATGGTCGTGGCATCCCGGGTGTCTGTCCGGGCACTCTTTCGGGCAGATAGTCATAAGCCGAGCATAACGCTGGCCCGTTTCCGGGCGGCCGTCATGGTTTCGTCGTACTTTGCTGCGCTGTATACGGCGAGCGGAGCCACTGCCCGCGCCGCTCTGGCCCTCCTGAATATCTCCGAGTAGACAGCGGCCGTCTCGTATACGCTGGGGCCTCTGCCCGGGGTCGAAAGCATCCCCTTGCGGTCGTCGGTGTCAGCGACGCGGAGGTCTTCTTTGAGGGCGTCCTGTACGCATCTGCGCAGACGGTCGAGGGCGAGGTCCTTATCCTCTTTTTCCCACTCGAGGTACTGCTTGTAGTTGTTCATGGAGTTCTGCTTGAGGCGCGCCAGTCGGTCTCTCCCGTAGCCGAACGTCTCGTGACAGGTGGCTGCCATAACAAGCCACGCGATTTCTGCGCCCTGATTGCTCGCCATGCGGAGCTGCTCCTCCCGGCGTCCTCTCGGTGCTCGGTCAACCGGCAGCCGGACCTCAAAATCACAGATGCCTTTGAGGTTCTCCCTCATGGCGTCCGTTGCGTTCTTGCTGCTGCCGTAGAGGATGGCCGTCTGGTATTTTTTCTCAAAAGCGTCCATCTCGTTACACGCCCGCAGGAGGCGGGACGCGCCAATGCCGTCGTCTTGGTGCATGGAAACGACGATGCACCACATAAAGAGCTGGGCGGAGCGGTCGCGCTGGTCCTCACGCTCCTGCCGGATGTTGTGGGTCAGTGCTTTCATCATCCGGCCCTCCTTACATCGTGTAGCAGTGCTTGACCGGGTCCCATGTGAGTTTCGGGATGCTCCGGCCGCAGACGCAGGAGAATTTCTGGTTTGTGATTTCTGCATCCTCGATGTTCGTCCGGCCGTAGCTCACTTTCTTGCAGTCCGGGCAGGTGTACTCGAACCGTGCCAGCGCGTCCAGAGGGATTTTCGCGCCGCACTTCCGACACTCGTGAGCCGTCTGCGGTTTGCGCAAGAACTGTACGAACTTGTCCTTGCATTTCGGGCAACGCAGGTACATGAGACCCTTTGCGCCGACGGGCGGTAGCCAACTTACCGGCTTCTCGGGGGGGGGGGCTTTCTTATCAGTCGAGGAAACTACCGGGGCTGCCTGCTGCGGCTCGTTGGGGACGTTCTTTTCCGCCTCCGGCGCGCTGTCGCCGTTGTACAGCGTCGTGGTCTTGGCGATGGTCTCGAGCGTTTTGAGCGCGGTGTTGAGCTCTGTGGGGCTCTTACCGGTCAGCGTGACGCTGACATCCGGTTCTCCCTGAAACTTGAAAATTTCCATTGAGACTTCAAACTTCGTACTTGCCATGTTGGTTATGCCTCCTGCTTCTTTTCTTTCAGCTTGTTCGACGGGTCGAACTTCCTGCCATCCTCGACGCCGCGCCATGCTGCGTCGAGCTCTCCAACCGTCTTTGGCTGGGGCGTCTTTTTGAACTCTTTCGGCGGTCCCATCTTTTCGAGCTCGTCTTTGGCCTCTTTCGGAACTTTCAGCACAAGGCCGTATTCTTGATTTTCCTCATTCTGTCTTGTGAACGCCTCGTATACGCCTCTGGCGAACCCATAGCCGTAGGAATCACAGATTTTTGCAATCTCCTGCGGTGTGTAATAGTCCCGGTGCTGTTTGCGGAGCTTCTTCTGCTCCGATTTAACGCACCGGACCGCATACCGGAATATCTTTACGCAGATTTCAAAATCATCCTTGAGCCCAATGAATCCAACGCGCCAGACGGTCGTTTTGGCTCCTCTCTTGCACCGGTATGCCGCACAGCAGTAGTTTTCTCCAATGATAGAGGACAGCGGAGCCATCCACGAATTTGCTTTCTTGGAAAACGTCTCGTCAATTTCCTGCTGGATGACCGTCGTGTCGTGCTCGTCGAGGTCTCGTTCGGTGAGCTTGTGCTCCGCCATGAGCTTGCGGGCCTTGAGCAGGGCGAGCTTCGCCTCCTCCGGCTCCGGGCTCTTTGCAAGGGCAAGGAGCTTGCGGATTTTGTCCTTGTAGTCCATCAGACTTCTACCTCCTGCGCGATGCACCCCAGTAGCTTACAACGTGTAAGCATCATCCTCTCTAGCGAGGACTGGTACTTCTGAACCGGCTCCGCAGAGCCCTCAAAACACCGTCCTGCGTACCGCCATGTTCCGCCCCGTCGCTTGAACGTAAGGTAGGTCGGCTGCCAGCGTCCGTTGACGTCCTTTGCGGTGCTGATTTCTCCGCCCACCTGCAACAGGCCTGCGCGGTTTGTGCGTGGCGGTAAGACGTCAAGAAAGTAGCCAATCAGGTCCTCGTCTACCTCGTCGCCCGGTTCGAGATAGTCCTCTGCGGTCGGGAGGCCGCTCTCAAACCATTTTCCGAGCGTCTTGAGGCCGGTTCCTGCGCACTCTGCGCGCCGTCTCTCGACTTCGTTGGCAATTAACGCCATCTGTGTGTCGCTCAAAAAAATGTCGCTGCCGTCGTCGAGACGGAGATAAACGACGCCCGCCTCTAGGAGTGTTACAGGGAGGTCGAGGTATGTCGTTGCCGCTCCGCTCCTGTCAACTACCGGGATGCAGATGCGCTCGCGGGCGGCTCGTCCGCCCTTGTGGTAAAGTATCCTGTCGAATGCGTACCTGCGGCAGTCACATTTCTCGGCGCAATATTTGACCGTGTCGTCCGGCCACAGGCCGATAATCATAAGTCGCTTCATGCTGTCCTCCTCAAACGTAATCGGCGTACCGGGTGCCGATGTTCTGCACCCACTCTTTGTCCAGCTTGTCGAGGTAGGTACTCCACGCCTCCTCGTAACTGTTCCACCACCATTTCCGGCTCTTGAGTGCAACAATAAGCTGCTGCCGAGGCTTCATAACAAACTTGATGTACGCCCGGTCCCCCATCGTGTAGGCGACGAGGTTCTCGTCCTCGAAAAACTTCTGCCGGTTCAGGTTTGCGAGTTTGCCCTCTTTCCCGGCCGCGTAGAGCTTGGCGATGACGCTGTTCTTGCGCCAGCGGTACTTTTCATGGAGCTTCTCGTAATACTCCATGAAAAGCTCCGGGTCCTTGTTGGCGAGCTCGCACAGGCTCGCGGTAGGATTAAGCGTCGGCCGCTCGATGCAGAATTTGATGTCATCGACCAGCCGCGCAATCTCCTTTGCGTCCTTGTCCTCGATGCGGCCCTGCCAGACTTGCTCCTGCAGGCCGTTGAACCACTCCACGAACTCAGAGGAAAGGCGGAGAATGGTGTCGCTGTGGTCCAGCTTCTTTGCGTTGTACCGCGCCGGTCCTGCGACGGCGACGCTCACATGGGCTGCCTCGTGCCGGAGCTGCTCGCTCCACCGGGTATAAATCTGGTCCACGATTTTCTGCTTGCGGCTGTCCGGGATGTTCCAGCTCATAACTTTCTGGCAGTATACCTCGTACTCGTGGGCCGAAATGTCGCCGCGCTGACCGCCCATACTGTTGCTGTTCGCCCGATGAATGAGGCTCTTGTCCAGCTCCTTGATTTTCACCTCACTCATGGTAGACCTCCTGCCGGTTCAGCGACGGTTTAGGGATAGAGGGCTTCTGCGGGGCCAAAACCAGCTCGTAATCGGATGCCTGTTGCGGGTCGAGCGGTGTGGCGTACTCAATGTAGCCCCATGCTTTATTGTCGATTTCCTCGCAATAGGTCCGACCGCTCTCGAAGTTTACGATTTCGGTAACGCTCTCCGTAGAGGGGATTCCGCCCACCATCAGCGGGCGGCGTGTGCTGTAATATCTGTAAGCCATAATTTTCTCTCTGCCTCCTGCAATTCAAATGCGAGCTCGTCGAGCTCTTTCTCGATTTCCTCCGCGTCGTGGACAATCTGCCGCGCGCCCGGAACGCCCTGCGTACCGTTCTGCTTTGCCTCAATCCACATCGCAATATGCTCGTCCGGGTCAAAGCTGTCGGAGTAGTCCAGAATCTCGTCCGGGAAGTTCTCGACTTTCACGCAGACAATGAAGTCCTCTCCGGCCGGTGAATACCACTCGAGCTCAACGCGGCCGTCGTCCGTATAATCGCAAACGCTCCATTCACGTTTCTCGAGAATATCCAAATACGCCTGCGGCAGCTCCTCTTTTGGCCTTTCGGTCTTATTCGAGCGGTTCGGGTCCAGCCAAATAGAGATGTTGTAGATGTACTGACCGCACCGAACGCATACATCATGTTTGCCCCAATATCCGAGCTTTTTCATGCCTCGGACGCTGCCGGTATAATGGATTGATGGATGCCGTTCTTTTTGCTCGTCAGTTAATTTCATGTACTTCAACGTCTGCTGCCTCCTGTTCTATAATCGGGCCACGCCATCGTGATGACCGTTGAGACCTCCCGCAGGCGGCTTATGATGGCCCGGGCTTTTGTGCCGTCGCCGCCTTTCGGGGTAAGGGCTCTCACCAGCTCGTCGGCGTTGTAGTTCGTCGTTATGATGGTCGGCTTCATGTCCTCGTACCGGTCGTTGAGAATGGCGTAAAGGGTGCTCACGCTCCATTCTGTGCACTGTTCCTTTCCAAGGTCATCCACAATGAGCAAATCGACCGTTTTGTACGCCTTGAGTATCTCGTACTCGGTGGCGTCTCCGCTGTCGAAAGCCTCCTTAATGTCGGCCAGCAGGTCGCCGGACGTCTTGCAGACGACCGGTACGCCGCAGCCTATGAGCTGCAAGGCGATGGCGGCCGCGAGGTGCGTTTTGCCGGTCCCGTAGGTTCCCTCTATGTAGAGGCCCTCGCCGCGCTCTGCGCGCTGTGGAAAGCTGTCTGCATAGGTTTTGGCCGTGTCGTAGCACCGCCGCCGCTCCGGGGTGTCCCGGATAAAGTTGGCGAACGTCCGCTGCTGGAAGCGTTTCTTGATGCCGCTCCTGCCGAGCAGCCTCTCGATTTTGGCGCGCCGTTTGGCCTGCGCCGCCTCTTTCTCGGCCTCCGCCTTTTGTCTGGCCTCCTCCGCGTCTGCCTCCGCCCATTTGGCTTTTGCCCGGTCACAGGTGCATCTCTGCGGGAACGGGGCGAACATCAGGACCGTTCGGCCCATCACAAGGGCCTCGTGGTACAGTTTCCGGCCGCAGAACTCGCACTCGACCGGCTCCGGGATTTCGCGCTGGCAGTTGTAACCACCAGCCAAAATATCCTTGCTTGTCGGCCGTCGGTGCTGTGTGGTCTCAGCCGAACGAGCCGAATCCGCCGGACGGAGTGAATCCAGCATAGCCGTCATCGTTTCCACGCTGCTCACCTCCTGTGTAGTCGTTCATGTAGCCTTTTGCATTAAGCCAGCTTGCCGGGTTTGGCGTGAATTGCCGCTCCCTGAACCGGCTGTCATATTTCTTTGCGGCCTCAACCGCCGCGATGATTCTGTCGGTCGCCGCGTCGTCCGGCTCCGGGTTGATTTTGGCCCACGCCCGCTCTGCCGTGGCCCGGTCCACCTTCTTCGGATAGGCCGCGTAGAAGCGGTCAAACCGTTCGGCCTGCTCCGCCGAGAGGCTCCCGGCTTTACGCCGGGGAGCTTTCGGTTTGTCGTGCTCCTCCGGCGCAGGCTCCGGTACGGCCGGTGGCGTTCCCTCCGCCTCTGTGGCCACTGCGGGCTCCTGTGCAGGGCTTTCCGCCCTGCGGCCGGGAAAGTTATCGACCGACGGTTTCGTCGGTGCTGCGGTGCGCTTGGAGTAAAGCTGGCGGAGGTTCTCAAGGAGAGACTGCACCCAAATAACGCGGCAGCTCTCCCACAGCTCTTTGTCCACCTTGCCCATGGAGGCGAGCGTGTTCAGGATGGCCTCCGCCGTTTCGGCTGTAACTCCGGTGACGGCGAGTAGGTACTCCCAGCCCATCTTGTCCCAGCAGTCGTAATACTGGCCGTCTGCCGCGCAAAGAAGTTCGAGCAGCTTAAACCAAAAGGCATACCCGTCGTTTCCCCAGTTCTTTTCAAGGATGAACTTTGTCCGGCTCTTTTCCCCGACGTAATGTGGAAAGTAGTCGGCGGTCTGCCTGTTGCTTCTTCCCAAGTCTCGCACCTCCTTTCTGCTGGTGATTTCAAGAGTAGATGACCTTGCTGCCCTCCGCCGTCTTTACAACGTCAACGGCCTGCGGGAAACGAGCTTTCATTTCCGGGTCGTGGGTAATAGCCATAATCTTGAGCGAGGAATACCGTTTCTGGATAGCCTCGAGGGCGTCGCAGTAGGCCTGTACGCCCTTGTCGTCGAGGAACGGCGGTTCGTCAATAAACAGGAATCCAAGCTGCACTCCTGCGGTGCTGCTCTTGAGCTCCGCCAGCGCAAGGATGACCGAGAGGGCTGCCTTAACGCGCTCGCCGCCGGAACGGCTCATGTAGGGCAGGGCTCCGGTCGCTGCGTCGTTCACGATGACGTCCAGCGCGGTGACCTCTTTCTTGCTGTTGCTCTTGAGGGTCTTTTCCATGCGCATCTCGATGCTCATGTGGCCGCCTGACATCTGGCTGATGATGCTCGTCGCGGTCGCCTCGAACAGCGGGACGATGCTGCGGACGATGTTATGCGGAATGCCGTCCTGAGAGAAAGCCCGCTTGAGCTCCTCGTAGCCCGCTGCAAGCTGACCCTGTTCCGTCGCCTGACGGCGAAGGACTTCGAGCTTTGCCTCTGCCGTCTCGATTTCTTCCATCTGCCTGCGGCTGTGTCCGGCCTGCTGGTCCAGCTCTTCAATACGGATATTGTCCACCGTGAGGGCTGCATCCGCCTCCGCGTACTGTTCCTTGAGCTCGTCAACATCAGCCTGCGCCTTTGAGAGGGTCAGAATCTCCGCATTGATGCCATCAATCGCCGTCCGGGCCTTTTCTGCGTAGGTCAAGAGCTCCGCGAGGCGGGTCTGTGCTGCGCTCTTTTTAGCCTCTGCTGCCGGGAGCAGCTTTTCCAGCTCGATGTATTTCTTAACGTCCGAAAGCTGCGCTTCAATGCTGGCGAGCTCCGCTGCGTTCTGCCGGAGCTTTTTCAGCTCGTCCTCAACGACGAAACGGTCTGCCTCGAGGTTCTCGATATTGGCCGGGATGGTTTCAAGCTCCTCGTCGATGGCCTTGATACGCTCTTTAACTTCTGCGAGGCGTTCTTTCTGCGCCGTCAGCTTTGCGAACTGTTCCGAGGCTTTCCGCAGGTCTGCAACGAGGAAACGCTGGGCCTGCAAATCCTTGCGGCAGTTGAGGCCCGTTGCCTTATTCTTTGCGGTCTGATACTCAGCATCGAGCTGCTCGGCGCGCTCCTCGGCCTGCTGCCGGTAGGTTTCCAGTTCCGTCTCGGCCGCAGGCAGTTTCTTTTTCGCCTCCACTGCATCCTGCAGGAAACGGCATTCCGGGTTCTCGACCGGGCAGCCGCAGATCTCGAGCATGATGGCCCGGGAGCGGATATGTGTGACCTCGTTCTCTTTTATGTCGAGCCAAGACTGTATCCGCGCGGTTTCTGCGTTCTTGGTTTGGAGCAGCTTCATGGCCTCTTGGTCTGCTGCGAGATACTGCTCGTCCTGTTCTTCCAGCGCGGTGAGCCGTTCGCTCGCTCCTGCGAGGTCTGCCGCTTTCCGCTCGAGCTCGTCATAGTCTGCGAGGGCCTGCTCATAGCTCCAACACGTTGCCTGTGCAGAAAGTTTTTCGGCCTCGAGACTGCCTTTCTTTTTCCGCTGGGCAGAGAGCGCGGCCATAACGTCCCGCAGCTTTTCTTCCTTGGGCTGAATCAGGGCCGCCGTTCCCAGCAGCTCCTCCCGCCGTGCGGAAAGTTTTCCGTAACTCTGGCTGCCCGCCTCTACCTCCTCGCGCTTATCGAGGAGAGCCTGCGCATCGGAAATCTGCGCTCTGCAAACAGCCTGCGCGCTGGCGTTCGCGTTCTTCTCCGCAATCCAAGAGCCGAGCTCGCTGGCGAGCTTTTCCGACCGCTTCTGCGCCTGCTTGGCAATGTCGAGCTTTGTCTGCGCCTCGCTCATGGCCTTTGTATGGATAGCCCTGTCTGCTACCGCGCTGGCCTTTTCGACGGCCGTCTTGTTCATAGCTGCCTCGACCGTTGCCTTGTCCGGCATCGTCCGCCCGGTCTCCTCCTGCAAATCCGCGATGCGCCGGAGCTCCCGGTTGGCGTCTGCTGCCCGGTTGGCCGACATGCTCTCCATGCGGTCATAAATGCCGAGACCGAGGATGCTGCCGAGAATTGCCATGCGGTCCGCCTTGTCGGCCTGCAAAAAGAGGCCGTACTGGTCCTGCATGATAAGGCCGGTCGCCTTGAGCGTCAGGCTGTCCATGCCGATGGTATTCTCGATGATGGCCTGCGTATCGCGGTATTTCTCCGCGCTGCGGTTCTGCCAGCTCCCGTCCACATACTCGGAGAGATTCAGCGTCGCCTTGCCGCTCTTTGTGCGGGTGCGGGTAACGCGGTACAGTTTGTCGCCGAGGTAGAATGTAAACTTGATGGAGCCGCTGCGGGCGTCCGGGTCATTGCGAATCCATCCCGTGAGGTCTCCCTCTCTGGGCTCCTCGAAAAGGGCATCCAACATGGCGTCCATAAACAAGCTTGACTTGCCTGCGCCGTTCTCGCCGTTGATGGTGGCAAAGGAAATGCCATCGTAGGAAAACAGCTCGTCACGGTAGTTTCGGTAGTTCTTGACCTCAATCTCTACCGGCATAAACACGCCGGTCGGGGTCTCAAGGCGGCCTTTTTCCATTGCCTCCGAGATAATCGGACGGGCCAGCTCAATGATGCGCTGGGCGTCCTCCGGGCTCTTTTCCTTTTCGGTGAGGTACTCCGCGAGGTTCTGCTCCGGGCTGTTGTCGCCGTGGAGCTCGTCGCGGTTCACGCTTGTCGTGATTTCCTCCGGCGTGATTTCGGAGACGTAGAACACGCCGCCGTCATAGAGCCTTTTCTCGAGGACGGCTTTGTTGAAAGCCTTGTTTGTCTCGTCTGAACAGGTATAGAGAACGCGGACGATTTTCCCCTTGAGGCGGTCAGGTACAACAACCCGCTCCGCACTCAGCATTGCGCGGACGTCGTCCTCTCCGAGGCGGATGGTCTCGAACTCCCGGTAGGGCGTTTCGATGTACTCACTCCATGTCTCCCCGTCGTCGTCGATGTCATGGATGTAAAAGCCTCGCGGCTGGCCCTCGTCGTTGAAGTTGAGGCCTGTAATGCTGCCGCAGTAGAACACCGCACGGCCTGCCTCCGGGAGCTGCTGCGGCCGGTGGATGTGGCCAAGTGCCACGAGGTCGAAGTCTGCGGCTTTCAGGGTGTCGGGGTAGATGACGGGTTCAAACTGTGCAAATAGCGCGGTCTGGCCGCTCTCCATGTTGCATCCCGGGACGGTGAAGTGCGTAGACAGGATGCTCGTCACACCGGGCTCGCACTGGGCCTTGAGACCGAGGACAGCCTTTGCCAGCTCGTCCGTGAATACCTGCGTTTCCTCCTCTCGAGAGAGGCCCGGGTGCGCTGCCCGGTGTACACCACGGTCAAAGCCCGGAATACACGCCACATCTACGCGCTGCCCGTGGTAGGTGTGGATGTGGAGCACCTCCGGCTCCGTTACGACGCTGACCGAATCATCGCCGTAAAAAGCCGTCGTCAGCATCTCGAACTGCTCCTCGCTGTCGTGGTTCGGAGTGCCGCGCAACACGACGGTCGGGGCCACGTTGGAAAGCCGCCGGATGTGGTATATGGCCGTCCGGCTCTCTCGGAGACCTCTGTCCGACCATACGCGGGCCTGATGGAAAATGTCGCCAGATACGACGATAAGGTCCGGCCGGTGCTCCTCCGCGTACATCGCCTGAAAATCAAGGCAGCGGCAGATGTCCTGAAAGCGGGCATTCTGTCCGCCGACCTCCGGCCCGGGGAAACTGCCGATGTGCCAGTCTCCGGTGTGCAATACTTTCAGCATCACATATCCTCCTTGAGCAGCTCCTTGATGATGTCGTCGAGCTTGCCGCGCCGCGCCGCATCCGCGCGAGACTTTCTGTCCCGAATATCCCTCGTTTCATCTTCGGTCGGGACCTGCGCAGAGCACTTGTGGCCGGAGCTGATGCTGAACGAAATGTAGTCCAGCGCGAGCTTTGCGAGCTCGGTGCGGTCCGAGCTGCGGAACGTCCCGATAGGGCAGCAGGCGCGCTCGGCGTTGGTGTAACGTCCGCCAGCGGAAACAAAGATGGTCGCCACGAGCTGCGCCTCGCGAGGGATTGTTTCAGTCTCCTTGACCTCAAACATCGCTACGTTGTCCGAATTGACGGCCACCATGCCGTCCTGCGAAAGAATCATCATAATCATTTCCTCCATGTATGGTTTCTTTGGCAGTCGCGGCAATAAGCCACTCCGCCGAAATGCTTGCGGCTGTACTCTGCTACGTCGAGGCCGACCTGCCTACCGCAGTCTGCGCAGAACTCGCTGTCGCCGTTCTGGCCCTGCTGCCGATTGCTCGGCGCGGGCTGCTGACGAGGCCGCTGCGCCGGTCTCTCGGGCGGCCGCTCCTGCTGGGGCTGCTCCTGCTCCGGCACGACTTCAAAATCCGGCTGCACATATCCGTCGTCATCATCGTCCACATAGACCGTGCGGCTTGTTTTCGGGCGGCTGCCGTACAGCTCATTCGCCGCGCCAAACATGGACTTTACCGCCTCCTCGCGGACGGCCGGGTTGTCAAGGTTCGGGACGAGGTATGCCACGACAAAGGGCTTTTTGAACTCCTCGATAAGGTAACTGGACTTAATCTGCATCGCGGTGCGGAGGGCGCGGTTGAGGGCCTTGCTCTCGCACATCTCGCTGCGGAACTTCATGAACTCCGCCCGCTGTTTTTCTGTCATCCCGGCTGTCACATCCTCGACCGCAATTTCCTTGTGGGCGACGATGGTGACGTTCTCGCCGGTGAGCTGCGGGACGCTGATTCGGACCTCGTGCTTGACGTCCTTGTTGGGGCAGCCTCCGCAGCGAATCGGCTTTCCGATGCCGCGGTTGACCTCCGCGCACTTCTGGCAGGTGGACGGGACGACCGGGCGGCTGGAAAGAATCTTGATGCCTGCGGCTCGCATGAGCTTGGTGAGACCCTTTTTGGTGAGGGCGTACTTGGCCGGGGTCGCTTTGTGTACGTACCCCTTGCTGTCGCGCCACTCGTCCTTGGCTTTCTCCATCTCATAGATTTCGCCGTCGTTGAGGCTGGTGCTGATGCTCACGGAGTTCATCACCGGCTTTCGGATGTCGGCAATCTCCGTCACGGTCTGCATCGGGACGAGGAGGTTGTACTGCGTGGGCGGGTACTGCTGCGCAATGGTGAGCGCAGCGTGATTGTTCTGTTCGTTCATAATTCACGCTCCTATTGACTTTCGATGTGGAGCGAGATACAATAGGCTTGTCCGACAAGAGGGTCGCGCTTTCGAGCGCGGCTCTTTTTTTATGCCTGTGTATCCGGCTCCTGCTGCTCTGCCGCTGCTGCGGTCTCCTGCTCGTCCAGCTCCTTGAGCAACTGGGTGATGGTCTTGCCTGTCTCCTTGCGGCAGCAGGTCGAGCCCATACCGACGCGACGGGCAGCCGCGCTGCGCAGCTTGCGCGAGCATCTGCCGCAGAGGCAGAAAAGGTTCTGTTCAGCCATGTGGTTCACCTCCTTTCAGTGGTGCTTGAGCATTCCGAAGAATGCGTTGTTGATGACATGGAACGCCAGCAGCGTGACGCCGAGCACGATAAGCCACTCGCCACCAAAGGCGAAGTAGCCGCGCGCTGCGTAGCTGGCCGGAATGAGTGCCAGTGCGGCGATGAATCCGCAGATACCGGCCGAGAGGACCTCTGCAATCCAGATGGCCGCAATGAGAATCGCTCTGTGAATCTTCCAGTCCATTTAGTGCTCCCTTCTCTTGATGGCCTGCGCCGTCTCCATGACCGCGCGGCTGTATTTGCTGCTGTGCTGGCCCTTGCTCCATGCGGCTTTCATACCGCTGTCGCCCATGTTGTAGGCCATGAGAGCCCTGTCCGGGTCGTCGTACTTTTGGAACGCCTGCCCGAGGATGTAGAGGCCAGCCTCGATGTTCTGCTCCGGGTCCATCACATCCGTAATGCCGAGTTCCTCGTAGAGCCAGCGGTGATTGCAGACGTTAATTTGCATGAGGCCAAAGTCTCCGGTGTCACTGACCGCGTCCGGCTGATAGCTGCTCTCCCGCTCAATGACTGCGAGTGCGATTTCAAACGGGACGCCCTGCCGCTCCGCCTGCTCCCGGACGTACCGTTGCAGCTCGTCGCTCATGGGTACGTCGTAGAGGAGCTCCGGCTCCTGTTCGGCCTGTGGACGTTCCTCCGTGTAGGTGAGGTTCACATATTCCGTGACAGGTTCTACCGCCGTCTGCCGTGCGAGGTTTGCTGCGGCCGTCGTTGCGCAGGAGTAAACCGCAATGAGTGCGGTGACCGTGCAGAAAAACGCAACGGCCGCAATCTCCATCTTTCTTTTAAGCGCATCCATAATCAGGTGTGGCGGCTGCTGCGAGCGAGCCAACTGTCCTCCGTGCGACGCGGTCGAGGATTTCTTTGACCTCTCCACTCGTCCGGGTCCGGCAGAAGTCGTCGCAAATCTTGATTCGGGTGTTCCCGATGGTGAAGTCCTCCACGACGTTCCCGCTCTGCTTCGCCTCCAACACTTTTTACACCTCCTGCTTTCCGAATTGCTTTCTATAAATGAGCTTCAAGGTCTGAGCCTTGTTCGTTATCTCGTCGAGTATCTCGAGGTACTGCTCCATGCGCGGCTTTTCTTTCGCGTCGATGACGCCGTCGGCCGCGATGTCGATGATTCCGTCCTTGACCTCCGGCAACGACTTCATTGCCGAAATGAGCTGCAATGTGACCCGCTCAAGCTCTTCCAGCTCAATCGGCGAAATCGTCCCAATGCCGAGCGGGCAGAGGTGCGAGCAGAAATGGTTTTGCAGCTCCGGCGCGTTGTAGGTGTCCGAAAGCATCAGGACCTCCTCCGGGTGCGGGTTGATGGTTCCGAGCTCGATGTTGGCGAGCCGCGTCCGGTCGATGCCGGTCACCTCTGACGCACCCTCTCTGCTGCCTAGCCGGTCGTTCCACGATGCCGCTGCGATTCGTGCCTTGTAGAACACGTTATCTGCGGCTTTCGTTGCCATTTTAGGCATTTATTCCGTGCCTCCTTTCGGTTAAAATATTTACACGGAAACGCCAAATGTTTGCTTTTGGCGTCATTGTTTCGCATCAATGACGCGAAACAGGTCGCTTTGGGTTAAAAAAAAGGTCGTCGTAGGGATAGCCGAGGGCCTGCTTGATTTTCAGGCTCAGCTTGAGGGACGGATTCTTGTCTCCGCTCTCAATCTGTGCGTAGTGGCTCCGGCTCACGCCCAGTCGCTCGCTGAAAGTCTGCTGGGTATAGCCTGCGCCCTCTCGGAGCGTTTGCAGTTTTTTCCGCATTCCGCCTGTCTCCTCCTTTCTGTGTGACCCTTTTGGGGTCTTTCTGCGGTTTATTATAGTCCCTAATTGGGTCAAAGTCAAGTTTTTTTCAAAAATTTTTGCTATTTATGACGCAGTTAGCGTCATTTGTCCCCGTGAGGGGATTTTTGTGATACAATATATAAGTCTTAGGGAGGTACGTCTGTATGGATAAGTTTTCTGAACGGTTGGTCGCGCTCCGCAAGGAGAAAGATTTGACGCAGGCCGAGTTTGCCCGCCTCTGTGGTAAGCAGCGCACTACGGTCTCCGGCTACGAGACCGAGGGCAAAGAGCCAGATTTCGCCCTGCTCTGCCAGATGGCGGACTATTTCGGGGTAACCACTGACTATCTGCTGGGCCGCGAGGATGAGCGCGCCCACGGTAACGAGGCGTTCCGTCAGGACAACGCAAATTTCAAGCGAAGATATGACGCCCTCCCGAAAGAGCTCCGCGCCGTCGTCTCCTCGACGTTCGATTCGGTCTATGTGCTGCTCTCCCGGTGCATGAACGCGCAGAACGCGGAAGAGATGGCCCTGTATCGCGAGCTGTTCTCCGGGCTGCAAACCGGTCGCGGCGAGATAAAGAGCATCCTCGCTGATTGCGGGGGAGACCTGGCAGATGCTTTCCCGCAGATTATGGAGAAGCAGAACACGCTCAAGGCCAAGACCGCCTCTATTCTGGATAGCCTCTTGCAGGCCGATGTTGCGGCCTTAAAAGACAGCAACAAGTAACCTATTGGCCTGCGCTCCGGCGCGGGCCTTTTTTGTTTGGAGGTCATCATGGAGCAGTATCTCATATACCTGCGCAAGTCTCGCTCTGACATCGAGGCAGAGGCGCACGGCGAGGGCGAAACGCTCTCTCGGCACGAGCACACTCTGCTTGAGCTGGCGAAAAGGCAGCATCTCAACGTGACCGATATTTACCGTGAGGTCGTCTCTGGTGACACTATCGCGGCCCGCCCGATGATGCAGCGGGTTCTTTCTGAGGTTGAACAGGGCGTCTGGTCCGGCGTCCTTGTCATGGAGGTCGAGCGTCTGGCGCGCGGCGACACCATCGACCAAGGCATCATCGCACAGACGTTCAAGTTCTCCGGGACAAAAATAATAACCCCTATAAAAACGTATGACCCTGACAACGAGTTCGACGAGGAGTATTTTGAGTTCGGCTTATTTATGAGCCGCCGCGAGTACAAGATTATCAACCGCCGGTTGCAGCGTGGTCGTCTCGCCTCTGCCAAAGAGGGTAAATGGCCGTCCGGTCTGGCTCCCTTTGGTTATCGTCGGGTAAAGCTCAAAAACGAAAAGGGCTGCTCGCTCGAGCCCATCGAGGAGCAGGCCGCAATAGTCCGTATGATTTTCGACCTGTACACGGTCGGTTTGCAGGACGAGGATGGTTCCGCTCGCCCGCTGTCTTTGGGCTCAATCGCCACGAGGCTCAACGATATGCACATCCCGTCTCCATCCGGTTCGCAATGGGCAAGAATCACCATTCGCGGAATCATCAAGAATCCGACGTACATCGGCATGGTGCGCTGGGGCAGCCGTGAGACGAAGAAGAAAGTGGTTGACGGCAAGGTCGTTTCTGTGCGCGGTCCTGCCGACCCAGAGAAAGAGTGCGTATTCAAAGGCATTCACCCTCCGCTCATTCCGAAAGAAACATTTGAGCTCGCAAACGATAAGCTAACCCGGAGCGAGAACACTTCCACGCACAAAGAAAAGGTTGTCCGGAATCCTCTGGCCGGTCTGCTCGTCTGCTCCGAGTGTGGCAGGCAGATGATGCGGATGATAAACCCCGTCCATCCAGATATGCCGGTCGTGCGCTGCCCTCGTCGCGGCTGCCCGAATTGCTCAAGTTATCTTCCGATTGTCGAAGAACGTGTAATACAGGGCCTCTCCGAGTGGATGAAAGGCTATGAGCTCGAGTGGAGCTCCGCTGCCGCGTCGTCCTCCGTGTCGTCGGTCGGCGTCCGGGAAAAAGCTCTCGCCAGCGCAGAGGCCGAGCTCCGCAAATTGCAGCAGCAGCTCGAACGCACACACGACTTTCTCGAGCAGGGCGTCTACGACACCGACACCTTTCTGTCCCGCTCCCGGATGCTCTCCGACAAAATCGCTGCCGCAAAGGATAGTGTCGCCCGCTGCTCCCGCGAGCTGACCGAGGAGAAGCTCCGGGAGACCAGCCGCCGTGAAATCATCCCTAAGGTTAAGAATTTGCTCGATGTGTACCCGCTGCTCGAAACGGCCGAGGAGAAAAACGCCCTCCTGAAAGAGGTGCTTGAAAAGGTCGTCTACCAGAAGCTAAACGAGAAGCGTAAAAAAAGTCCTGATGGTTTCACCATTGAGATATACCCGCGCATCCCAAAATCCGAAAAATGAAAAGAGAGGGCCGTTTCGGTCCTCTCTTTCTTATAGTTATCCTGTTTAGCCATACTCATATTACTTCCTCCTCCGGTTGTACTTAGCGATTTTGCGGCCAGACAACTCTTTTCACAAAATGTTAGGCAGTTAGAACAGTGACAGCAAAGATTCTGTCGAATCAAAATTTGCCCATTGGACTGAATGGTAAATGCACCCGTTGGGCATTGGACTTCGCAGGCTTTGCATCCCTGACAATATGCTACTTTATTGGCAATGCCTCTAAGATGACTGATTGTAAACCTATCCATCTTAGAAAATGGGCTATACGTTACGCACAACTGGCCATCGCCTTTTTTGAGGCGGTAATCCAAGCTGACATTATTGATTTTTTGCACACCGGAATCACGATTCTGTTCTGTAATAGGTCCTAATATGGGTGCGACATTAAGCCACGGCTGCGTAGGATGTTGGATCGTGAAACTGATTTGATTATCGGAGATTCGTTCCACAACACGATTTCCACCGTTTGTCAGCCCGCGACCACCCATTCTTGCTTTCCAACCGCCGCCCTCAATATACTTTTTAACCTCTTTTTCAGGCTTTGTGTTTTTTGCATATTGTTCTACCCGTTGAAGAAATGGAGCCATTTCCTCTTTATAGTGATAATTGGCAATTCCATCCCACCAATCAGAAGAAAGCGGGCATACCATACACCCTACTCTGAACAATCCCAGCTTGTAGGCATTATTTAACATAAGATTGTTCTTTAGAATGTGACAATAGAGTTCGGCTGTATTCCATTTATGAATAGGGCTGGCATTTACTTGACTGATGTTTTTCTTTCCTTCACTTACCTCATCATATTTGGAACGTCTTGCGCTCTCCTCGGCACGGACACCATCATAAACAACAGCTTTCGTATTATAAAAACCTGTTATTTCCCGAAGTTTTAGGAGCGTTGGAACAGATTTGTGTACCTGACAGCACCATCTCATACGTCGTCCCGGAGGACCAAATTCATCCCATGTTTCCGTGGGGTCCATGTGACATTTGGCTTCTTCAAAGCGCAATTCAGGCCACCGCTTTTTGGCTTTCTGGACAGCGTTCAGCGTATCAGAAAGCTCCATGCCGGTATTACTGAATACAACATAATAATCCTTTGGAGCAAGTGCTTTTGTCATCAGGTCAAGAAGAACCAGCGAGTCCTTGCCGCCCGAAAAGGCACAGACGAATGAGAACCCTAACGGAAGATAGTGCTCATACTGTGTTTGGATAAATTGGACTGCCTTTTGCTCCAGACTCAGCATAATTTGCCGGTTGACTTCATAGAGCCGATCTGTGTCGATGGGAACGAGTTTCAGACGTTCTTCTGTCAAACGTTTGATTGTCGGTTTTGTATAGAAGCCTCCTCCCTGCGCCTCAGCAACACAGACACCGTTCAGAACATAACGGCGAACACCCTCTGCCCAAAGCAGCGGGGCAGTTGTATCTTTGGGATAATCCCAGTATTGATCCATCCCAAAGAAGTCTAATTCTTCATGGAAGACCGGGCGAATTTCTTTTTGAATTTTTGCATTGATTGTCAGCCGGAAGATGCCGTTCTCTTCCGTCCATTCATAACCGTACACGGCGGCTTTTCATTCCTCTCTTGCGCCAGAGATTTTCTGGCGTTCGTTTTCTATTTACAAATTGATCGTCACGGTGGTATTGTCTGCACTCCATGCAAAACGGGGATCGTTGGCAAGTGCCTTGTGAAGTCTGCCATACAATTCACTGCCAGCAAGAAGCCCACGCTTGACCAGAAGTTCACGCAGATCTTCTGCTTGGAATCGTTTTCCTGTGATGCCGTCATCGACATACCACGCTGCAACGGCATCCGAAAAAGTCTGGACTTCACTGGAGCCGCTCACCAGCATGGCGTGCAGGGTATCCTTGGATTGGCTGGCCATACCGCAGATCGTCTTAGCATTGCCCAGCTTTTTGCTGTAAAAGCCAAGAATGCTTTGCAACAGTAAAGGTGTCCACGGTCGATCACCGGGCAAGGCCGGGAGCAAGCTGTACCACCACGGTTGGATATCGCGCAGAACAATGTGATCCCCTAAATCTGAGAACAGTTTATCCAGAGCCTGCTGCGCTTTGGCAAACCATGCGTCGTTCAGCTGCAAACTTTCCCCGGTAATCAGCACATCTGGCTGATAATAAAGAAAAATCGGTTCTTCGTTCAGCTTCATCTGACCATGCAGATTGCCGGTTTTCAGACCGACGCTTTGCAGATGCTGAACCAAACCGTTCTCTTCAAAAACTCCGCCCTGTTCCCGTGCATAACGGCGCATCACATCGAGAACTGAACCAATCTGTTCGTTGCCAATACGAGAAATGTGAGTCTTGTTGCTAAAGGAGTAGCGCTTTCCGTGGTATCCGACTTTCTCAAACAGGTGACGAGCGAGGTCATAAACCATTGCAGAACTGCTGATGCCATTATCATTCAGGAACATCTGCATTTCGGCACGAACATATTCGTAGAGCTGTGTGTCCGAAACATAGCCGTCATTCCGCTCCATAAGTTTTTCCAAAAGCTGCTCCATCTGGCTGGCACCATCATCCCAATCCACAAAGGCATCCTCGTGGTAGAGTTTGCCTGCCAGCGATGCAATTTTGGAAGATGCCGAAACAGCCTCCCGAATGGCATAGTCCGATGCATGGATTTTTCCATAGAGATCTGACAGTGCAATGCCGTCCAAATCTGCATCCAACACGACCTTTTCAACATCCCGAATCAATTCCTGAGAGACCGGAGAAATGACTGCGGGTGCTTGCATGGGTGTTGCAACAGGCTTAGAAGCGATTGGCTCTTTTTTCGTAGAAGTGCTTTCCGGCACAGAAAGATACTGTATGTATTTTGCCAGTGCGGCCCGCAGCCGATTGTTCTGTCTGGCGTTGGTTGAAGTATATTCCTTTGTAGCAGTCAACAGATCTTTTGTGCGCGTTGCAACTTCAAGGGATACGCCATAAAGAGCCGTGCTGTCCAAGCCGATTTGCCGAGCCAACTGTTCACAGTTGTTGATCGCAGAGGCATAGCTCCGTGAGGAGGATTCTGCCAGATGCATCTCGTTCTGCATCCATTGATAAAAAGCGGAACTGTTTGCGTTGGGCGGTGTCCGAACAGCTGCTTTTTCGACAGACGCAGCAACAGGCTTGGCAGTCGGTTTTGCTGGCGCAGAAGAAACCACCTGAGGAATCGAAGCATCGGTCACTGTGACCGGCACATCCGAGTCAGCCTTTATACACTGAACCGAAAGTATAGTATGCGCAACTCCACAATGATCCAGGAGCTTATAAAGGCTTGTCATGGCTTCATCCGGGGTTTTCTCGGTTTCCAGATAAAGCCATTGCCCTGCACTGTTTTTGGTGAGGACCTTCAGCCCTTTCAGTTTATGGGCACGGTAAGCAGTTTCAATATAGACATCAGTTTCATTGTCCGGGTCACCAATGAGCGAAATGAACTTTTGCGGATAGCGGCTGTACAGTTCCTTAACACCTGCGACATACACATCCTTCCATGTTTTCGCTTCGATGTGTTTGCCATCAAACAGCACTTCAAGAGGATTTGTTCCTGCACAGGAGAATTTTTCCGGAGAAGAAACTTCCTGCGAACCGCTCAAAACAGGGGCAGGTGACACGGAGAGATGAGAGGCCGAAGCTGTAGCGGGCGGCTGCACTGTTGATGCAGCTTGCGCATTTGCCAGTGCTTTCGCTGAGCTTTCCCGAAATTCTCGATACAGATCAATCGTATGCACGATTTGGTTTTGCTGTCTTGACGAAAAATAGTGCCACTGCGGTGTGCGCCGCAGCGCAGAGAGAATGTATTTGAGTTCAACAGCGCTTGTCACTGAGAAAAGTCGCTTGGCAGATATTTGAAGCCGGTTGATGACTTTTTCCGTCATGGAAAAAGCAGTTTGCACTTCTGAAGGCTTCTCGCCTTTTTGAATCAGCCATTGCACATATTGCTGTTCAGCCAAGGTCACAGTGGGTACTGCTTTGGCAACTTCCGGTCGGAAGATTTCAGCCAGCGATTTCCGAATCAAAGGAGAATCCGATTTATCGGTGCGTAAGGATACATTTTGTGACTGATTCGCGGAGAAATAGATTACCATTGTGTCCAACGGGTCTTTACAGATCTCCATCAGCTTTTTCAGGCGGAGTAGAATTTGTTGCGCATTGAAGTCTGTTTCAGCAAAAAGCCATTTTCCATCCGGCTTCCGCATAATACCGAGAGGATGCGAAAACTCTCGAATCTCAATTTCGCTTCCAATTTCAATTTTATCCCCTAAAATGCTTTTCCTTTCAAGGCGCATTAGCTCATCCGGATGCTTTGCCGTAATCAGTTTGAGCGCAATAAAGTAAAGCAACCGCCAGCTTGCGGTGGATTTTTTATCCCCGTAGTAGACTACGGAGTCTGGTTTTGCTTTGAGATAATCAGTCAAGTTTGGAGTTTCGCTTTTTTCAGAGAAGATCATTTTTGTTTTGGCCTTTCAGGAAATCCGGGCTTAAAAAGATGGTGTTCACAGAATGTCATCACGCAAACGTCTTAAATTGTGCAACATATACAAAATATAAACACTTCAACATTATAATTATAGCATCGAGCAAGGCGGCGCACAAGGGATTTCGACATAAATGTTAACTTTGAAACAGAAGAAGCCGCAGAATGAAATAATATCACCTGCGGCTCAAATCAATAATTTATCTTACTTTATAATATACTCGGTTTCCGGCTTTCCTTGTCGCCAGCAATCCCATCTCGTGGAACTTCATCACGAACGTCCGGATCGTGGCATAGGCAGCGTTGCGGAAGTCCTTCTCAAGCTGCTTGGTGGTGAACTCCTCCGTGCCGTAGGCAGACAGAACATATTCCCAAAGCAGCCGTTCTTTCTCGGTGATTTTTCCTTCCGAAAGGGCTGTCTGATATACCTGAAGCTCTGTCTGCGGCGGCATCACATCGACTTGCAGACGGTTATAGACTTCGTTGCAGAAGTAGGACAGGAACGGCGTTACATCCGTGTAGCCGGAGATAAGAGCATTCTTTTCGACACGGTCATAGGCTTTGTAGTAGGCTGACTTGCTCTCGGCAATATAGCGGGAAAACGGCGTGAACAGTGCTGCTGGATAGCCCTGCTAAACAAGATACCAAAGGAGGAGCAACCGTGCAGTGCGGCCATTGCCATCAAAATAGGGGTGATAGTAGGCGAAAGCAAAATGCAGGATAGCGGCTTTGTGCAACTCGTTGATGACATCTTTGGCATTGGCGAAATCAACCAGCAGTTTCATGGCATCCGGGAGCTGCTGCACCGGAAGTCCCTCCCGACTTTCTTCGCCGCCGATAACATAAACGGGAGCATTCCGGTAAAAATGGTCAGGCAACAGGCGGTCTTCATCCGGCAGATAGTCGCCGGAGTTGATTTGGTAAAGTTGGTGCAAGTTTTCTTCCGTAATCGCATTCTGGCGGTCGGCAATGAAGTCCAAACCACGCTTCATGCCGTAAATACGCGATTCTTCCTCATTACGCGGGGCGTAGCCATTCAGAATATGCCGGATGCTGTTGCGTGAGGAGCGAATGCTTTCGATTCGGAAGGTTGCGTGGATCTCCTCAGTCATGGCCTGCAACCCAAAGGACTGATTGCTTGCGGGAACAGAAAGAAGCTGCTTCATGCCGTTGGTGGAGATTTGAGCCAGATTGGGCAGATAGAACAGTTCATCACTGGAAAAATCAGCCAAAGGCAAAGGTTGAGCGAGATTCTGACGGAGCAACCCTATAAACTCCTTGACACTAGAGACAGAATATTTATACTCCATCCGATCCAGCTCGAACAGATGCTTGCCTGAAAGCATTTTTGCAAATTTGGCTCCATCCATTCCTGTCACCTCATAACTGATACTTATTGATACCAATTAGTATCAATATATTAACAACCAACAAAAAAGTTATATAAATAGGACTGCTTCAAACCTTACTCAATTATGCTTTTCCCTTAAAATTGGCTGCATTTTAAGGGAAAAGCAAAGCGATTAAGGGATTCTGCTCTAAAAAAGCTGGACATTCGAGAAGAACCAGTATATACGGCAGCAATGCCGCCTTAAAGTGAGGGGTCGATGGATTGAACTCTAGTATTGATACTAGTTGGTATCAGCTGACTTCTGATATTCGGCCATGATCCTTCTTGCCCTGCCGCGGGTGGTATCCTCAAAAGTCTCAGCTTCGCTGAAACGCAGCCAGAAAGGGTCCTCCATCAGGCAGGCATTGGTGCGCTTGACGATTTCCCACGCATTGTAGTCTGGCAGGCCCATCATCTCCAGAATCTCCTTGCAGTCCATCCGGTTTCGGGGGAAGATGCGTTTCTTTGCCCAGACGACTACATCGACCAGCGGCACCTTGCGGCTGTTGCCGATAAAGAGGTTCAAGGGCAGGTCATACTGTGGCATACCCTCATTGGCGCAGAGATACTGCCCATCTTCGCTCAAATGAGCGATTTCCCTTTCATCCATCATCAATTTCAGGTAAGCCATAAAGACACCTCTCAAACTTTGGAGTTCAGGTATTCAACGAGTTCATAGACTGTTGCCAAAGGATTGCTTTGGCGTGAAATTGGTTCAGTTCCTTGGTTCCGTATTTGTTCAGAGCGGGTCTTGGCTCGTTGAACTGCCACGGCCTGCAAAGGCTTCAAAACGTCAAAGTAATCCTTATTCTTTTCATAATCAGGGATTCTGTTCGGCTGTTTCAGCAAGCGAATCAATGACTGACAATCTTCAACCTCTGCCTGTTGATTTACAAAGTGCAGCAGGAACCACAACTCGAAAGACGGGTTAGAATAGGCCAAATGATAGCCTTCCTTTTGAGCGGACTGTTTGGCACGCAGAAGAACCTCGTTGGAGTTATCGTCACGGTCAAATACGCACCAGATGGAGTCACCATCTTCCGGGTAGTATGGATTATTGCCCATCGTTGCTTTGGCCTTTTGCACAAGCTTGTCGGCAGACTTATACTGAGAAGAAATCGGGATAATATCAATATTGCACCCTCGGCTGCGGAAACGTTTGAAATAGCGGATCTCGGTTTCACTGCCCTCACAGATGAGATACACCACCGGGTTGCGCTTTCTGGTGTGAGCAGACTTGCGGCTGATCTCTTTTATTCTGCCCATGCTGCATCCCCTCCAATGAA